>Ga0129324_10001794_pt1 | contig 13556 bp, 11 predicted proteins | sample CPBDNA_7_FD_96879 | JGI IMG/M metagenome (GOLD analysis project Ga0129324, IMG submission 96879) | Freshwater to marine salinity gradient microbial communities from Chesapeake Bay, USA - CPBay_Spr_15_0.2_DNA | ecosystem: Environmental > Aquatic > Marine > Coastal | place: USA: Chesapeake Bay... | reverse complement strand
GCCTTGGTCGGTCTGCATTATGCGATCCAGGTGCTACGGCCGCGATGGGGCTACGGCTCAGATGTGGGCGGACGGCGCACCCCTTGGATCATCGGCGGCATGTTTGTGCTCGGCGCGGCGGCGATCATGGCGGCGGTGGCAACGATGCTGCTTGAGACCTCGTATATGCTCGGTATGACCTTGTCCGTGATTGCATTTTTGTTGATCGGTTGTGGGGTCGGTGCTTCCGGAACGTCGCTTTTGGTTTTGTTGGCGGTGCGGGTTGGTCAACGTCGACGCCCGGCTGCTGCCACCATCGTTTGGCTGATGATGATTGCCGGCATGGCGGTGACGGCAACGGTTGCCGGTGGATTTCTGGACCCGTTTTCTTGGGGGCGCTTGGTCGCTGTCACGTCGGTGGTTTCAGCTGGTGCGTTTGTGCTGACCACTGCAGCGATTTGGGGCATTGAGGGCCAGCCTGAGATTAGGTCTTCGGCTACCTCTGAGACGACGGCGCAGACTGATGCGGCGCCTGTTGGATTTGTTGCCGCATTCTTGGATGTCTGGCGGGAGCCCCGATCGCGACAATTTGCGCTTTTCGTGTTTGTCTCAATGCTCGCATACAGCGCTCAGGATTTGATTCTTGAGCCCTTTGGCGGCGAGATTTTTGGGATGACGCCGGGCGAATCCACCAAACTTTCCGGTACCCAACACGGCGGTGTGTTTATCGGAATGATCTTAGTGGCCATTTTGGGTACAGGCTTTGGCCGGGGCCGATTCGGCTCGATGCGGGCATGGGCGGTCGGCGGATGTTTGGCGTCGGCGGTGATGCTGGCGTCGTTGGCGTTCGCCACCAAGGTCGGGCCAAGCTTTCCGCTGCAAGCAGCTGTGTTCTTGCTGGGCGTCGCCAATGGTGCGTTCGCGGTCGCCGCCATCGGGTCGATGATGGGGATGGTGCGCCAGGGCAAAGAGAAGCGCGAAGGCACTCGGATGGGACTTTGGGGGGCTGCGCAAGCGATCGCGTTCGGCGTCGGCGGTCTTGTCGGCACGGTAGCGCTGGATGCGGTCCGGCATTTTTCAGGTTCAGCGTCGACGGCGTTTACCTCGGTCTTTGCCCTCGAAGCGATTTTATTTTTGGTCTCGGCTTATCTGGCTGTCGGGATCAGCAGCACGGGGCGTACTGAAGCGCTCGGTCTCGACAACAACGTTAACAATATGCCGGCGCTCTGATGCTGGCGATTGGTAGGAAAGGCGAATAGAGATGGAAAACGCACAGGTTTCAAATCAACAGACGTTTGATGCCATTGTCGTCGGCGGCGGTCCTTCGGGGGCGACGGTGGCAACGGAACTGGCGCGCGCCGGATACTCGGTCATGCTGCTGGACCGGGCCGGGCGAATTAAGCCTTGCGGCGGTGCGATTCCCCCACGCCTGATTGAAGACTTTGATATCCCCGACAGCCAGATCGTTGCCAAGGTGAATTCCGCACGGATCATCTCGCCGAGCGCACGCGAAGTCGATATGCCGGTTGAGATCGGCTACGTCGGTATGGTCGACCGCGATGTGTTCGATGAATACCTACGAAATCGGGCAGCCGGTGCCGGTGCCGTTCGCGAAACCGGTGTGTTCGAAAAAATCAAATACGGCGCTGATGGTTTGGTCACGGTGTTTTATAAATCCGGCGTTATGGGGCGCGACGACGAGATGAAAAGCGTCCGCGCGAAAGCCGTGGTCGGGGCAGACGGCGCGCGCTCTAAAGTCGCGAAGCAGACGATGCCCAATGCGGAACGTGTGCCGTGCGTGTTTGCATATCATGAAATCGTTCGCACCCCCGCCAATGGCGAAGCGCCAAAGTACGAAGAGGATCGATGCGATGTATTTTATGACGGGCGCATCTCGCCGGACTTTTACGGCTGGGTTTTTCCGCACGGTAAAACCGCCAGTGTGGGCACGGGATCGGCAGTGAAAGGCTTTTCGCTGAAAGACGCGGTGGGTGCACTTCGTCACACTGCCGGTCTGGGTGACGTTGAAACGATTCGCCGTGAGGGTGCCCCGATCCCGTTGAAACCACTCAAGAAATGGGATGACGGCAAGAACGTCATCTTGGCCGGTGATGCGGCTGGTGTGGTCGCACCGGCATCCGGCGAGGGAATTTATTACGCCATGTTGGCCGGCCAGTTGTCGGCACAGGCGGCAGCGGAATTTTTGCGCACCGGTAACGTTAGAGCGCTGACACAAGCCCGCAAGCGCTTCATGCGCGAGCACGGTAAGGTGTTCTGGATTTTGGGGATGATGCAGAAATTCTGGTACACCACCGACAAGCGCCGTGAACGCTTCGTCAGCATCTGTGCCGACAAAGATGTGCAGCGCCTGACATGGGAATCCTATACGCAAAAGCGCTTAGTGAAGAAAAGCCCGATGGCGCACGTCAAGATTTTCTTGAAAGATATGGCGCACCTGTGCGGTTTGGTGGCGCCAGAGAAACACTGAGAAACACTGAGAAACACTGAAAAATATTCGGTTGTTGCACATAGATGCGCGTTTGCAGTGCGCCAAATTTATCCAGATCGGTGCCAGCTTCTTGCCACAGCTGACTCGTCCGGTATGGATGTGTGATTATTTGACTATCTTCACCAGATTCCCTAGACACGCGCAAGAAAACGCCAATAATCAAGCTCATCTGCACGCCGCGCCAGCGGTTTCCTACGCAGATTCGTCATCTGAAACTTCTTTTAAGGTATCAAAATGAACTTAAAAAATCTTGCAGTTGCTGCGTGTGCAGTGCTCGCGTTGTCCGCCTGTGCCACTGAGGAAACAACCGAAAAAGCGAGCAACACGCTCGATGCTAAAGCCGTTCAGGCTATCTTCAAAATGGGTGGTGGCACGTGCACCTGGAGTTCCGGCGGCGTCGAAGGTGAAGACTACTACTATTCGACAACGTCGAAATCGACGGGCGAAGCCGACCGCGTGATCGGTGGCGATACTGTCCAGGGTAGTTGGTCGCTCAAAGGCAATCAGCTTTGCACCAACTTTGGCACGGAGCTTTGCTCTCCTCTCGAAGAGGTCGGGAAAAAGAAATATAAGGCCGTCTACGGTGGTAAGGTTTACGATATAAGCTGCTAATTTCCGGTGTATTTCGGAAATCAAAGGGCGCGGTCAATGACTGCGCCCTTTTTCGTTTCGTTTAAGGGTTAGTTCAAGGGTACGATATCCTGCGGTTCGGGGCGCGTTGCGGCGAACGACGGTCGGCTTTCCAGTCTATTTGAGAATGCCACCAATCCAGGATGCTTGGTGCGCCACGCGACGTCGGGGATGCGGGTGTCGACGTAAGCCAGTGCACATGCCGCAGCGATGTCAGCGACGGTTATATGGTCACCGACGAACCATGTCCTGCCTTTCAACATATCCGACAGCGCCTTTAGGCCTGCATCGACCTTGGCACGTTGCCGGGTCAGCCAGTCTTGGCTGATCAGGTCGGCGCGGCGTTTGGATTCTAAAACGATCAGTACCACTGCGTCGGACACGCCGTCGGCTAAAGCTTCGATTTGCCGTACGTTCACCCGTTCGGTGGGCTCGCGCGGAATCAACTGCGGGTCTTGGCCCAAGGTTTCCAGGTATTCAATAATGACGCTGCTGTCGAACACCGTGTGGCCGTCTTCGCAGATCAGAATCGGAATCTTGCCAAGCGGATTGAGTGACGGTGCCTTGGTATCCGGATTCCATGGCACGTCCATCACCTCTTCGTACTCAATCCATTTTTCGCGCAGCGCGACCCTCACCTTGCGTGCAAATGGGCTAGGTTTGGCGATCACAAGTTTGAGTGTCATTGGGAGGAACCCTCTTTGTTGGCGATCAGGGACAATGCCTCGCTGCCGATGACGGTGATTTTCTGCCGACCGCTTTTGACCAACCCGTCATTCTCCCAACCGCTCATCAAGCGGGACACCGTATGTAGGGTGGTGCCGGTCATCTCGGAGATATCTTGGCGCGAGATCGGGAAATCGATCAAGATGCCGTCGTCGGTCTGGCGTCCGGACCGCTCAACCAAGTTCAAGATCGCGCTGGCGACACGCTGTTCAACGCGCTCGGTCGCCATTTCGACCAAACGGTCCTGTGCGTCTTGCAGCCGGCCACCGATGGTTTTGTAGGTGTTGGTGGCAAATGCGGGGTAGGCGGCGGCGGTGGCGTGCCATATGTCAGACGGCCAAGAAAGGGCAACGCAATCAACGGCTGCCACGGCGCTGGCTGGATATTGTTTCATGCCGAGTGCTTCGGCGATTCCGAACAACTCGCCGCTGGCAATATAGCGAGCGATCACTTGTTCGCCGTTGGGTGTTGTGCGGACGACGCGGATGTAGCCGTCCAACAACAAGAAAAACGATCGCGCTTCCGCACCCATGTCAAAAATATGGCTGCCTTTATCTGCCCGCAGTGGCGTCGCCTTGGCCAGCAGCGTGGTCATTTGATCCAGTGTCATGCCTGAAAACGGCGGCAGGTCTCTGATTAACGCGGGGTCGAGCTTGGTCAACAAATTGTCATCCTGGTTTGATGCAGCGCAAACGCGGGACACCGAAATACTGCTATGTACGCAACATTCGTTTAGCTCTGATCATAGAGCGTTTTAGAGGGATATACAGCAATGACGCGTCCACCTATTTATGCGGGACCGGCGGTGCTCAGTTACGGGTTTCGCCGATTCTTTTTCATGGGCACGCTTTATGCGGGGTTCGCCGTGTTGCTTTGGATGCCGCAATACTATGGTGAGGTGACCATACCGACGCTGATGGCGCCCGTAGACTGGCATATACATGAAATGCTGTTCGGTTTTTTAGGTGCGGTGGTCACGGGTTTTTTGTTTACGGCTGTGCCCAACTGGACCGGACGGATGCCGGTCACAGGCTGGCCGCTTTTGGTGTTGATACTGCTTTGGCTGGCCGGACGGGTGGCCATGGTTTTTTCTGCCTACATTGGTTGGGGCTGGACGCTGCTGATCGATGTTGCGTTCTTACTCGCCGTGCTGGGGGTAATCGCGGTTGAGATATGTGCCGGTAAAAACTGGCGCAATTTCCGTGTGCTAATTCCGCTTGCCTTGTTGGTCGCAGCCAACGTCGGCTTTCATATGGAAGCGCATACCCAAGGGATCACGGACCTCAGTCGTCGGGGGGCGCTGGCCGCAGCAATTATGTTGATCATGCTCATAGGCGGGCGGATCATTCCGTCTTTCACGCGTAATTGGCTCGCACGGGAAGCACCCGACGGGCGCATGCCGGCGACGTTTGGGCGCTTTGATGCGATGGCGCTCGGCATTTCCATTTTGGCGTTGGCATTTTGGGTTGCTGTGCCTTCGCATATATTGACGGGCGCCCTGACTGCGGGCGCGGCAATCCTGCAAGGCATCCGACTTGCACGCTGGGTCGGATGGCGTGCCGTCAGCGATTTGATGGTATTCATCTTGCACATTGGTTACGCGTTCGTGCCCATTGGCTTCGCGTTGATCGCGTTGGGCGTATTTTGGCCGGACCAAGTGCCACCCGCCGCATCGACCCATGCGCTTGGCGCTGGGGCCATCGGCATCATGACCTTGGCTGTGATGGTCCGCGCAACGCATGGGCATACGGGGCGCGAGCTGAAGGCGGGCGCCTTAATCAAGTTGATCTTTGCGTGCGTGTTGGTCTCGGCATTAACGCGGATCGCGCATGCGCTGGGGCACCGTTGCCGGACGTCACGTTGCACATCGCTGCATTTGCATGGGCCTTCGGCTTCATCGGCTTTGCGGTTTATCACGCGCCGATGTTGTTGCGGCGCCGTGCGACGGCATCTTAAAAAACACGACAGACAAAACGAAGCGGCCCGCACATCTTGATGCGGACCGCTTTTTGTATCCCAGACTACAACGCTTACGGCAGCGCTTTGCCGCTGGTATGCGCATCGCCGTATTCGCTTGGGGCAACGACTTGTTCCATCAGATCGTTGTCCCATGTGCCGCTGACTTTGATGTGCGCGGTCGCACCTAGGTTCACTGCCTCGATCAGATTGTGGTTCACGTAGGCATAGACACCCGGTTGTCGGAATGTATACAGCGCGCAGCCCGCAGACCCACCCCGGATAAACCAGGTTTCCTGATCGCGCAGGGGTGGACAATTGAACTTACCTGTTTCCCAAACCAGATCACCGTGACCGCCGATCAAGTGCGGGCGGGTATCACGGTTGGCCTGCGCGTGAATCAGCAGCACGGTCTCACCGACGGCCGCCTGCAGTGCATTCTCGCCGGTCATCGAGCCGACGCGCCCATTGAAAACCACATGTGTCGAGATTAACCCGTTCATGACTTCCAGCGTATCGCCATAGGCACTGCCCGGGTCTGTGTAACGGATAAAATCGCCGTTTGCATCGCGTGGGATATAGAAATCGTTCTCGCCGATGTAGAACACTTTGTCATATTTAACGCTTTTGCCCTTGTCGTCCCGCAGTCAGTCGCGGGGCAGAATCATGATCGCGCCACTCATACCTGAGACCACGTGCCAAGGGATCATCGGGCCGCCTGGTGCGCAGTGATAGACAAACGTGCCGGGCCGCGTTGCTTTAAAGCGCAGCACCGTATGCTCGCCGGGGCTCACCAACGTCAGTGCACCACCGCCGAGACCCCCGGTTGCGGCGTGAAAATCGATGTTGTGCGGCATCGTGTTTTGTGGCGGGTTGATGAGCATCAACTCCACATAGTCACCCTCGTGCACGATCATCATCGGGCCTGGGATCGAGCCGTCAAAGGTCATGCCTTGCAGCATGGTGCCGTTATCATCGATTTCCATTTCCTGCTCTAAAATCGTCATCTCGAATTGGACGACGCTGGGCTCATGGGTGGCGACTTGTGTGTGTGGATGGACCATCGGTGGCGCCACCAGTTTGACTTTGCGCCGGGGCAGTTTGCTGAGATCAACTTTTTTGCCGACCGGGGTCAGTGATTCCGACGCGGCGGCAATATTTTGCGCCATGACCGTTGGCGCCGAGGCAGCCAACGCAGAGGCGATCAATAGGGAACGACGTGAGAGCATCATGTGTCTCCTTTATCTCGATGACGGATAATTCCATCGTTGAGCGTATAGAGATCGAGCGGGTCGTTCTTTGTGTTGCATCAAACAACGCGGCATTGTTGGGAAGACACTATATCGCGCCGCTGAGCCGACGGGCCACGGCGTCGCCGGCCCATTTGCCGCTGGCCATGCAACCGCTCAGCAGGTAGCCCCCGGTGGGGGCATCCCAGTCCAGCATTTCTCCGGCAATATAGACCCCGGGCATATGTTTTAATTCTAAATCCACGCTCAGGTCGGCCCAGGTGACGCCGCCGGCACTCGAAATCGCTTCGGCGAGGGGGCGGGGGCGCAGCAGGGTGAGCGGCATCGCCTTGATGCGGGCTGCGAGCCTTGCCGGATCGGCGTAGTCGGCCAAGTCAACGCCTTCGCGCAAAAGCGCTGCCTTGGCACCACTGATCGAGACGGTACGGCGCAGATGATTGGCCATGGATTTCTTGCCGCGCGGTTTTGCCAACCTTGTGGTCAGAGTTTCTGTATCTAAGTCCGGGGCGAGATCGATTTGTACGGTCGCCGCGCCGTGCTGCGCGATGGCGTCACGTATTGCGCTTGAAAGTGCATAGATCGGCCCGCCTTCGAGGCCGTCTTCGGTGATCATGCATTCGCCGCCCGCCGTGTGGCCATCGATGCTGATTTTAATTCCTTTGAGCGGCGCGCCCTGGTGCTTGTCGCGAACGTGCGCGCTCCAGGCCACATCGAAGCCGCAGTTTGACGGCAGCAACGGCGCGACGTTGACGCCGTTACTTTGCAACGGCGCAACCCAGGCGCCGTCGGACCCTAGCTGCGGCCAACTTGCGCCGCCAAGCGCCAAGATCGTCGCATCCGCCCGCACGGCAACGGCGCCGTTCGGTGTGTCGAAGTTGAGCGCGTGGTCTGCGGTCCATCCGGTCCATTTGTGGCGCACATGTATACGTACGCCCGCCGCACGGAGCCGACGCAGCCACGCGCGGAGCAGCGGGGCCGCTTTAAATTCCAGCGGGAACACGCGCCCCGAGCTGCCAACAAACGTTTCAATGCCAAGCCCATGCGCCCAGGTTTGAATGGCATCGGGGTTAAAGGCTTCGAGGATCGGCGTCATCGGTGTCTGGGCATCATGAAAGCGCGTCATGAATGTTGCGAATGGCTCGGCATGCGTCAGGTTTAAGCCGCTTTTCCCGGCCATCAAAAATTTGCGGCCGAGCGATGGCATGGCGTCATATATGTCGACCGTAATGCCCTTGTCGCACAGTGCCTCCGCCGCCGCCAAACCCGCCGGCCCGCCGCCGATGATCGCAATGGTCTTGGTGCCCGAAGGCTGCATATACGGAATCCTATGGATGGAGTCTGGTGATCTTTCCAACCTATCACCAATCGGTGCGGGTATGAAACTCATGTGCTTCTTGGCCGAAAACCAAGGGCGACATTGAAGGTGACAATTTTCCGCTTGATTTAAGTCCGGCAAATAATACGTTGTCGGCGGGCCACGCCGCCCCAACGCGGCGCGACCTTTCTGTAAGGAAAGGAGACATCATGCAGAACATTTCTAAGCCGGACGTGCGTCCGGCCAATCCTAACTTCTCATCCGGACCCTGCTCGAAACGCCCAGGTTGGACCTTGGCGGCGCTCGAAGGTGCGTTCCTTGGCCGCTCGCATCGTCATGCGACGGGCAAATTGCGCCTTAAGGAAGTCATTCAGCGGACCCGCGACGTTTTGCGGGTGCCGGACGATTATTTTATCGGCATCGTGCCGGCGTCGGACACCGGCGCCATCGAAATGGCAATGTGGTCGTTGCTTGGGGCGCGTGGGGTTGAAGTGCTGTCGTGGGAGAGCTTCGGCGGCCAGTGGGCGACGGATATCGCCAAGCAGCTCAAACTTGATGACGTCAAGCTCACCGACGCACCTTACGGCAAACTGCCGGACCTGAGTGCCGTCGATTTCAGCCGCGATGTGATCTTTACCTGGAACGGCACCACCGGCGGCGTTCGCGTGCCGAATGGCGATTGGATCCCGGCGGACCGCGAAGGCCTGACCATCGTTGATGCGACGTCGGCGGTGTTCGCCATGGATATCCCGTGGGACAAAGTCGATGTGGCGACGTGGTCGTGGCAGAAAGTTATGGGCGGTGAAGCCGCGCACGGCATGCTTTTGCTCAGCCCGCGTGCGGTTGAGCGGCTGGAAAGCTATACCCCGCCGTGGCCGCTGCCGAAGATTTTTCGGCTCACCAAAGGCGGCAAACTGAATACCGACGTGTTTGAAGGTCTGACCATTAACACGCCGTCGATGCTGTGCGTCGAAGACGCGGCGGACGGTCTGAAATGGGCTGAAAGCATCGGCGGGATGAGCGGTCTGTTGGGGCGTGTTGCGGCCAACAACGTCGCGCTTTCGCGGTGGGTCGACGGCACCGACTGGATTGATTACATCTGTGATGATCCGGATGCGCGCTCAACCACGTCGGTTGTGTTGGTGGTTGCTGACGATTGGTTCCAAGGCCTGGACGAAGACACGCAGCGTAACTTCATCAAAAAATTCACCAAGCTGTTGGACGACGAAGGCGTTGCTTTTGATGTTGGCTCGCACCGCGACGCTCCCCCGGGGCTACGCATCTGGTGTGGTGCGACGGTTGAAGCCGATGACCTGATGGAGCTGGGTCCGTGGCTCGATTGGGCCTTCGCGGTCGTCAAAGCTGAAATGAAGGGAGCCTGATTATGGTCAAGGTTCTGATCTCCGACAAAATGAGTCCGCTCGCCGCCGAGGTCTTTAAAAACCGCGGCATTGAGGTCGATGTCAAAACCGGCATGGACAAAGACGAGCTCGCCAAAGTTATCGGCGACTACGATGGCATCGCGATCCGTTCGTCGAGCAAGCTGACGCCGACGGTGTTGGCAAACACCGGCAAGCTGAAAGTCATCGGCCGTGCCGGGATCGGGGTCGACAACGTCGATCTGCCGGCGGCGACGCAGGCCGGTATTGTGGTGATGAACACGCCGTTCGGCAACGCGATCACGACGGCGGAACACGCGATCACGATGATGCTTTCGCTGGCCCGGCAAATTCCGGCGGCGAACGCATCGACACATGCCGGCAAGTGGGAAAAGTCCCGCTTTATGGGCGTCGAGCTAATGGGCAAGACCCTGGGCGTGATCGGGTGCGGCAACATCGGCGCGATTGTCGCCGACCGTGCGCAAGGCCTGAAGATGAAGGTCATCGCGTTCGATCCGTATCTCACCGAAGATCGTGCCGCCAATCTTGGCGTCGAAAAGGTCGAGTTGGATGCGCTTTTGGCACGTGCCGACTTTATTAGCCTGCACACCCCGCTGACCGATCAGACCCGCAATATTATCGGTGCGGATGCGATCAACAAAACCAAGCCGGGCGTACGCATCATCAACTGCGCGCGCGGTGGGTTGGTCGATGAAGTCGCTCTGAAAGCGGCGATTGAAAACGGCCATGTGGCGGGGGCTGCGTTGGACGTATTTGCCGAAGAACCGGCGACAGAAAACATCCTGTTCGGGATGGAACAAGTGGTCTGCACGCCGCACTTAGGGGCGTCCACCTCGGAAGCTCAGGAAAAAGTAGCCGTGCAAGTCGCTGAACAGATGGCCGATTACTTGCTGACGGGTGCTGTGACGAATGCGCTCAACATGGCATCCGTGACCGCTGAAGAAGCACCGCAGCTCAAGCCTTATATGACGTTGGCTGAGCAACTCGGCGCGTTTGCCGGACAAGCGACGCAATCGGCGATTACGGAAATCGAAATCTGCTACGAAGGCCATGTCGCCGGTCTCAACACCAAGCCGCTGACGGCGATTGTCGTCAAAGGTCTGCTGGGCCCGCTGCTTGAGGGCGTCAACATGGTCAATGCGCCGGTGATTGCCGAAGAGCGGGATATCAAAATCCTCGAAGCACGTTCCGAGACGGCAGGGGATTATCACACCCTGATCACCGTCACCGTGAAGACGGAAACGCAGACCCGCTCTGTGAAAGGGACGCTGTTCAACCAAAAGCCGCGCTTGGTCGAGATCAAAGGCATCCACATCGACGCGATGCTCGGTCCTAACATGCTGTATGTGGCGAACCACGATAAGCCGGGTTTGATCGGCGCGCTGGGGACGATCTTGGGCACGTCCGGCGTCAACATCGCGACCTTCAACCTAGGTCGCGCGACCGAAGGTGGCGACGCGATTGCGTTGATCGAAATCGATGGCCAACCACCCGCCGATGTGCTGGCGCAGGTGCAAGGCCTAGAGCACGTCGTGCACGCGATTCCGATGCAGTTCTAACAAAGAGGGGCGACAATGTTCGCCCCTCTTTTGACTTCCTTTCTCCCGCGTCATACTGACTCAGGTCGAGGATGAACGGGTGAGTTAGCCGTTGATTGGCCCCGGCACCGGCGGGCGATTATTCCCGATCTCGTTCATGTCGTACGGTGTCGACTGATAGATCAAATTGAGCCAGTTGCCGAACAGGATGTGCGCGTTTGCGCGCCAGGTGTTGATCGGCGTCTGGGTCGGGTCGTCGTCGGGATAGTAGTTGCGGGGGACGTCGATATCAGCACCTTTGGCGATGTCGCGCTGGTATTCGTCGCCAAGTGTCGTCGAGTCGTATTCCAAGTGATTGAACATATGCACATGGTTCAAGACCGTGTCGTGCACCAGTGCCATACCGGCCTCGCTAGATTCTGCCAGCACTTGTAAATGCGGGAAGGGCGCTAAATCGGCACGGTGGTTTTCGGTGTGGCGGGACACTGGGATTGGGATTGCGTCATTGAGGCCGCGCATCAGCGGCGACGTTGAATCCAGCACGCTGTGCCAATAGACACCAAACGCTTTTTTCGGCAGTTGATACTTGGGGATGCCGTAAAAATGATGCAGTGCGGCTTGTGCGCCCCAACACAGGTTGAACAGGCCGTCGACGTTGGTGAGCGACCAATCAAAAATCTGGCACAGCTCATCCCAATAGCGGACTTCTTCAAAGGGTAGTTTTTCAATCGGTGCGCCGGTCACTATCAAGCCATCGAACTTTTGATCTTTGACCTCGGCCCACGGGTGATAGAAGTCCAACAAATGTTGTTCGGACGTGGTCTTCGGCGTGTGGCTACTGAGCGAGAGAAGTGTTATTTCGACCTGCAACGGCGTGGCGCCGAGCACGCGGCCCAGCTGCGTCTCGGTCTTAATTTTTTCCGGCATCAGATTGAGCACGGCAACTTTCAGCGGACGAATATCCTGACGGATCGCGTCTTCTTCTTTGATCAGCGGCACGCCTTCGGCTTCAAGTACTTTCCGCGCCGGCAGGGCAGAGGGTATTTTGATCGGCATTGGATTTCCTAGACGGTCAGGTCGCGGGCACGGGCACGCGCCTCGCAGGCCTTCAGATAGCGTTCCGCGTTCGCCGCTGCAACCGGGTTGTCGGCGGCTTGTGTGCTCAGCAACGCGTATAGTGCATCGATCATGCCGTCGCCGTCGTGCATGTCCGCGTTCGGGAAAAGGTCACCGACATTCACCGCAATGCCGTAGCGTTTGGCGAAGTCCTCATAGCGCGGTTTGCGGTTTTCGAGCAGTTCGGGGAACAGGTTGCGCGCAAAGTCCTTCGGGTCGACGCCGACGCCATCATCGGGTGCAGCCATAAGATGCTTTTCGATGAAATCCGGATGATAGAACAATGGTTTGGGACTGCTCTCAGCGCGCTTTTTCAGCGCCGCTTCACTGGCTGCGTCGGCGCGGATGTATAAGATCAACGACGTGTCGCGGAGCGCCGATATGACCGGGTCTGCCGGATTGTCGATGTCGACAATTTCACACAGGCTGCCCGACGCATCGTTGATGAAGTCTTTGCAGCCGTATATCTTCCAGGCCTTGTCCAAAAACCTTGGTACGTCTCGCATGGAGGCAATTTCCGCATCGCGGTATTGCTGTTGACGCTCCAAGAACGTTGCCTTGTCGAGGCCGCCTTTGGCTGGATCTCCGAACATGCCGAGATAGGTCGATACCGGGTCCAGGTTGTCGACGGAAATATTGTGGTTGATATAGATCGAGTCTGAACGCAGCAGATCGGCGATGAACGGATCGGTGCGCATGATCCGGAACTTAATATTGTCCAGAATATATTCGGCCAGATACGCCGTGCCGATCCGGTAATCAGCGGAATAATGGAACCAGTTGTCACTGCGGCGCAGCGCCGTCGACAGCCAGGTTTTGCCGACCCCGGACATCCCCAGCAGTGTCACCGCGTGCGGGAGTTTTCGAAACGTTTCAAGCGGGGGTAAAACGGTGCTCATCAGGCTCGGCCATCTTTGTCCAAATAGCGGCTACGGTGCGGGAACATATAGGGTTTTAGGAATCTGTCACGCATTTCTGCCGGGTGGCGCCCCGGTACAACGCCAAATCTTCAAAATTTTAGGGGCTGACATAGATAAGGAATTTTCTTTATGAGTGTCAGATGGTTAGCAGCAGACGCAAAAGCAGGTTACCTGCAAGTATTCAAATAGAACTGATTCGTCATTTTGTGGCAGGGTC
>Ga0129324_10001793_pt1 | contig 13562 bp, 16 predicted proteins | sample CPBDNA_7_FD_96879 | JGI IMG/M metagenome (GOLD analysis project Ga0129324, IMG submission 96879) | Freshwater to marine salinity gradient microbial communities from Chesapeake Bay, USA - CPBay_Spr_15_0.2_DNA | ecosystem: Environmental > Aquatic > Marine > Coastal | place: USA: Chesapeake Bay... | reverse complement strand
GACTCAATATAGAAACAAAAAACCACTGACGATTGTTAAGCCTGGTTCACAAAAACGAGATTTCACGCACATAGATGATATTATTGATGGTTGCTATTTGGCTATGATTAAAGGCAAAAATACTGAATATATGCTTTCATCTGGTAAAAAACATTCTATCTTACAAATTGCAAAAATGTTTAATGTTAAACATAAATTTATTCCTAGTAGACCTGGTGATAGAGCTGACTCAACTATCTTAAATAATAATGCAAAAAAAATACTGAGTTTTAAAGCAAAAAAAAATATTAAAACTTATATTAAAGAATTTATTAATAAATATTAATGTTCTCTATATTAATTCCATCATTTAATAACGTAAAATATTTAGAATTTTGTATTAATAGTATAAAAAAAAATTCAACTTATGATCATCAAATCATTGTTCATGTTAATATAGGTGATGATGGAACTATAGAATACTTAGATAAGAACAATATTGAATATACTCATACAAAATATAACTCAGGTATTTGTGAAGGGATAAATAAAGCTGCAAAATTAGCGAAATATGATTATTTACTTTATGCTCATGATGATTTTTATTTTAGCCCCAACTGGGATAAAATACTTCATGAAGAAGTAAAAAAGATTGGTCATAATAAGTTTTATTTATCAGGTACAATGATGAATGAAGGTCAAATAAAATTTAATTGTGGCAATACACTTGATGAATTTAATGAAAAAAAGTTTTTGGATGAATATAAAAATTATAATTTTTATGACTTTCAGGGCTCCACATGGGCTCCTTCTTTAGTTCATCGTTCTATTTGGAATAGGGTAGGTGGTTTAAGTGAAGAATATTTTCCAGGAAATGGTTCTGATCCTGATTTTAACATGAAACTTTGGAATTTAGGAGTTAGAATTTTCAAGGGAATAAATAAATTTAAAGTTTATCATTTTGGATCTATAGTTTTAAGAAAAAAATTGAATAAGACTAAAAGTAAGAATAAATATGGTAGCAAAAGTTCAAAATTATTTTTATTAAAATGGGGGATTAGTATAAAATTTTTCAAAGAGTTTTATTTGAGATCAACTGAAAAATATAATGGACCATTAACTAAACCAGTTAAAGATAAAAAATATTATTTAAATTTACTTTTATCTAAATTTCATTATTTATATTTAAATGTATTTTATAGAAATTTAAATTTGAGAAAATAATCATTTATTTTATCAATTTTTTATACAAATTAACATTCATAGATGGTTTTAATGGAAAACTTTTACCATAAATTTCTTTCGCCAATATTCTTTTAATTTTCTTATTATATTTTTTAGCAAAATTAATAACTAACTGTTTCTTTCCACCAACGTTAATAATTCCTTTTTTGTCTATCAATTTTAACAAATTTTTAGCCAATGACTCATGAAACATAAAATTCATCTCAACATCACTAAATGCTTTTTTATGTATAAATGGTTTTTCGGTCATAGAAATTCTCAGTATCAATGAATTTTCATACATTTGTACTGAACATTCACCCCCAAATTTAGAAATGGCATATTTATTAATTGGTAAAATGGGATCTGTCTCTTTATAATTTCCTTTTTTACCTGGGTAGACATAATTAGTTGAAAAATATATTAATTTGATATTTTCTTTCTGACAAGCTTTCACAATATTTGCAGTACCAATAATATTGGTATTGATACTTTTGGTTATATTTTTTTCATGAATATCCATTGGCCTAGAAAGTGCTGCCGTGTGAATTAAATACTCTGGTTTAACTTTTTTTAAATATTTTTTAATTGAATTTAGATTTTCAATATCTAATTCTTTTTTTTTTGGAAAAAAAACTTTTTCTTTTATAGGTATCTTTCTAAATACTTTTGCAAATCGACCTGTACCACCTGTAAATACTATTTTTTTCTTTTTCATTAATAAAAATTTTCAGTAAATTATAGATTATTAGATATAAAATTATTAAATGATTTATAATTCATTAAAAAGTCAATATTTTCTCTCTTTTAAGATAAAAGCTTAATATTCCGTTTAATCTTGATCTATATATCTTGTTTTTATTTTTATCAAAAAAATAAAAAAAGAGAACTTTGTAGCTAAACTTAAAAATTGATTTTATAGCAATAAAAAAAATAATAATCTTATTATAGTGTTTGTTGAAAAAATAATATTTTGACCATTCCCAATGCCATTTTTTAAAACACTCATACTTTATTGTTGTATCATCAACAGAGCCTCCCCAATGATAGGCTTCAAGATCTTCAATTAAATATATTTTCTTTTTTTTTTTTAAACATTGATGAAAAAAATCATTCTCTTCAAAATATAAAAAAATATTTTCGTCAAACATAATACCTTCGTCATAAGTATTGTATTTATCAATAAGCATAATTGAACCACTAACAAAAAATTGCTCTATTATATTGGGGTAAACATTCTTTTCTAATTTAGATTTGAAAAAAAATTTATTATAAAAAAATTGGTATATATTTAAATTTCCTGTTTTTTTTATACTGTTCTTATTATAAATATCGTTTGTATTTGGAGCTATAATTGCAAAATTGTTAATTTTCTTTACTGCGATATCTAAATTTTCAAAAAATTTTGATGGTAATTTGGTATCAATATCTAAATATAAAACATAGCGTGTTTTTGCATTTACGACTCCACAATTAATTCCCGCACCATTACCAAGGTTAATGTTTTTAATTATTCTAATATCTAAATTTTGGGGTATTTTAATACCTTCAAAAGTAAAATCATGTGAATGATCAACTAATAATACTTCAGTGTTAATCCTAATACTATTTAAACAAGATTGTAGTTTTTCCTTATTACTTTTAAAATTAACAAGAACTATAGTCAGTTTCATAAATTTATTATAGATATTAAAAATTAAGATTAAAGATAATTTTTTATATAAAATACAAAGTATATATTCTATATAGATTCATATAATTATGAAAATTATTAAAACTAAAATTCAAGACTTATTAATTTTAAAATCTGAAATATATAATGATAGAAGGGGTTTTCTGAAAGAAACTTTTAGAATGAATGTTTTAAAAAAAAATTTTCCATTTGATATTACATCTTTATCAAAAAAAAATGTAATTAGAGGTCTCCATTTTCAAAAAAAATTTTCACAAGCAAAATTAATAACCGTGACTCATGGTAAAATTTTAGATGTAGCTGTTGACTTGAGACCAAAGTCTAAAACATTTGGCAAATATTTCTTAATAGAAATAAGTCATAATGATGATTTTTCTTTTTTTATACCTGAAAATTTTGCACATGGTTTTTTATGTTTGACAAAATCTTGTGTTGTAAATTATAAGCTTTCAAATTATAGAGTACCTAAATATGAAAAAACTCTACGATGGAATGACCCAGATATAAATATTAATTGGCCTATAAAGAAACCCATTATGTCAAATAAAGATAAAAATAATTCTCAATCATTTAACGAATTATTTAATTTATAAAATTAAAATGAAAATAAAAAAAATAAAGATATATAGTGATAAAACAGGTGATCTTGTACCTATATCCTTAAAGGATAATATTCCCTTTAAAACCAAGAGAATATTTATCATCCATGGAAAAAAAAATTATATTAGAGCTGATCATGCTCATTATAAATGTTCACAATTTTTGATACCATTATGTGGATCAATAATTGTTAATTATGAAAATAAAAAAAGTAAATTTAAAAAGATATTGTCAGTTAAAAAAAACAATTTCTTAATGCTTAAGCCAATGACTTGGTGTAAAATTAAATTTAACTCCAGTAATTCAAAATTAATGGTTTTTTGTGATAAGGAATACGATCCATCAGACTATATTAGAAACTATAAAAAATTTTTAACAATGATTACAAAGTAATGAATCTACTTGTTACAGGTTGTTGTGGTCATATAGGATCTTATTTAGTTAATAATATCCATAAAATTAATAAGATTAAAAAAACATTTATAGTAGATAATTTTCATTCTACTCAAATCAATTCATTGTTTAATATAAAAAAAAAAAATAATATTAAATTTTACAATCTGGATTTAACTAAAAAAAACTCCCTAAAAGTATTTGATAAAATTGATTATGTAATTCATCTAGCATCTATGACAAATGCAGCTGGAAGTTTTAGTAAAAAAAGTGAAATGTATAGAAACAATATTGATTGCATGAAAAATATAATTAATTTTTGTAAAAAAAGAAAAGCAAAATTAATACACATCTCATCAACAAGTGTTTATGGAAAACAAGTTTCTATAGTTGACGAAACTTGTGAAAAAAAATTTCTAAAACCCCAATCTCCATATGCAGATATAAAATTAATTGAAGAAGAAATGTTAAAGAAAGTGTCTAAAAAAATTAAATATGTTACGTATAGGTTTGGAACTATTTCTGGAGTGTCTACTGGCATGAGATTTCACACAGCTGTAAATAAATTTTGTTTTAATGCATCAATAGATGAACCTATCACCGTTTACAAAACTGCCCTAAATCAATTCAGACCATATTTGTCATTAAAGGATGCTTTTAAAGTTTTTAAATTTACCATTAATGAAGATCTTTTTAAAAATGATATATACAATGCCCTTTCTGAGAACTGCACTGTAAATCAAATTATACAAAAAATAAAAAAATTTAAAAAAAAAATTAAGGTTAAATTTGTTTACTCTGAAATAATGAATCAGTTGTCATACCATGTGGACAAAAATAAATTAAATAAAGAAGGTCTTAATTTAAAAAATAAGATTTCTAATGATATTAAAGATACTATTAATTTATTAAAAAATATTTAAATGAACTGTAAAATAACAAATAAAAAAATTAAACCATTCATGTCTTTTGGTCTAATGCCTATAGCAAACGGATTTTTAAAAAAAGATTATTTTAAAAAAGAATTTCTCTTTAATATGGAGGTTGGATTTTCTAAAGAAATTTCTTTATTCCAATTAAATGATCATCCAAAACCCAAATTAATGTTTAATAAAGATTATCCTTTTTTTACTTCAAGCTCTAAGTATATGATAAAACATTTCAAAAATTACTCTAATTGGGTGAAAAAATACTATTTTAAGAATACTAAAAAAGTTATAGAAATCGGTTCTAACGACGGAACCCTTCTAAAAAATTTTAAGTCTCCAGAAACTGAAATTCTAGGTATTGAGCCATCAAAAAATGTTGCTTCAGTTGCAATGAGCAATAATATCAATACGATTAATAAGTTTTTTTCATTTAAAACAGCTAATTCTCTTAAAAAGTTTAAAAATAAAACTGATTTAATTTGTGGTGCAAATGCTATTTGCCATATTCCTAATCTAAATGATTTGATTAAAGGTATAGATATATTGCTATCTAAAAAAGGTGTTTTTGTGTTTGAAGAACCCTATTTAGGTTCCATGTATGAAAAAACATCTTATGATCAAATTTATGATGAACATATTTTTATGTTTTCGGTGTCTTCTGTAAAGAAAATTTTTGATTTATACAATTTTGATTTAGTAGATGTTCAAAAACAAAAAACTCATGGGGGATCTATGAGATATGTTGTTGCAAGAAGAGGGGAGTATAAGATCAAAAACGTAGTTAAAAAATTCCTCTTACAAGAAGAAAAACTTCATATAGACAGCTTAAAAGGCTGCTTAAAATTTAAACAAAACTGCGAAAACTCTAAAAAAAAATTAAGAAATATGATTTTATCAATTAAAAAAAGAAATAAAAGTATAGCTGGCTATGCTGCTACCTCTAAAAGCACCACAATACTTAATTACTGTGGAATAAATAATAAACATATTAACTTTATATGCGACACTACAAAAGATAAAATTGGAAAATACACTCCAAAAACGCACATACCAATTGTTGATGTGAATTACTTTAGAAAAAATATTCCAGATTATACATTTTTATTTGCTTGGAATCATAAAGATGAAATTTTTAAAAAAGAAAAAAACATTTTAAAAAAAACAAAGTGGATAGCTCATATTAAAATTTAAAAATGATTAATTTTTGGTCATATAAAAATGAATATAAAAAATATGGAGCTAAATTTAATAATTTTTTTGACCAAACATTAAAAAGTGGTCAGATTTTTTTTGGACCTAATCTTAAAAATTTTGAATATAAATTTTTAAAAAAATATAAATCCAAGTATGGTGTTGCAGTTGGAAGTGGTACTGATGCATTATTAATTTCTTTAATGTCTATTGATATAAAAAATGGTGATGAGGTAATTACAGCATCAAATACCGCTATTCCAACTATTTCTGCCATTGTAAATTCTGGGGCACGGCCTGTTCTAGTTGATATCAAAGAAGATTACCTAATTGATACAGATAAAATTGAAAAAAAAATTACAAAAAAAACTAAAGCTATAATTCCTGTTCATTTATACGGTAAGTCTTGTGATATGGAAAAAATAATTAAAATTTCAAATAAATATAAATTATCAATTATTGAAGATTGTGCACAATCGCAAGGCGCTAAATTTAATAATCAATTTGTAGGAACTTTTGGTTCTTTTGGTTGTTTTTCATTCTACCCGACCAAAATTTTAGGTGGGTATGGTGATGGAGGATTTATTTTGACAAATAATTTTAAATTATATTCCAAAATTAAAAAAATTAGATTTTACGGTATTGATACAATTGATAAAAAAAATAATTTTTATAACAAATACTATGCAAACATTAATGGTTTAAATTCAAGACTAGATGAAATCAATAGTAAAATTTTAAATTTTAAATTAAGTAAAATTGACAATTTCATACTAAAAAGAAGAAAAATTGCTAAAATCTATGATAAGGAATTAAAAAACACAGGACTGAAATTACCAATCATAAACAGCAATAAGTTTGATGTTTTCCATTTATATACTGTTTTTCATAAAAAAAGAGATTTAATCATAAAAAAACTTTTAAATGAAAAAATTCAAACAAGAATTATTTATCCTTTCCCAATTCACAAAATGAAAGCATATTCTAATTTTTTTATGAATGAAAAATATGAGGTTTCAGAAATTAAATCTAAAGGTATTTTTTCATTACCACTTTATCCAGAATTGAGCATTAAAGATGTCAAAACTATATGTAGAAAATTAAAAAAAATTTTATTATCTATATAATTTTTATTATCTATTTCTCGTAAATATTGCAAATTTTTTTATATTTTCAGCTTTTTAAATTCTTTAAAAGAAATATTATTATTATCTTTATCCGATATTATTGGTTTTTTTATTGGCCACTTAATTTTAAGATCAACATCATTCCACATTACACCAATTTCAGAATCTTTATCACGATAATTTGTACAACCATAAACTACAATATTTTCTTTTTCTAAACCCAAGAATCCATGAATGAAACCTGGTGGTATATAAATTGACTTCGCATTTTTTTCACTCAAAATTATCTTATAATTTTTACCAAATGATTTTGAATTTTTTCTACAATCTACGCATACATCTAAAATTTTACCCTTAACAACAGATACATATTTACCTTGTTGTTTTTTTACCTGCATATGCAATCCTCGCAGAACATTCTTTTTAGATTTTGAAGCAACTGTAAATATTAGATCATTTCTATATTTTTTTTTTATAAATACTTCTCTAAAATAACCTCTATTGTCAAAAATATTTTTAGACTCAAATATTTCTAATCCCTCAAGATTTGTTTTTAAAGTTTTCATTTAAATTAATTTATGTAAATATTTTGAATAGTCACAATTCCCATAAAATTTAATTGCTTTATTAATATTATTTTTATTAATCCAATTTTTATTTAAAGCTATTTCTTCTAAGCAAGCAATCATTAACCCCTGTCTATTTTGGATAGCTGAAACAAACGAAATTGTTTTGTAATAATCATTCATAGTTCCAGTGTCAAGCCAGGCGCCACCTCTCCCTATAAAATTAGCACTTAATTGCTTTTTTTTTCTATAAATATTTAATAGATCAGCAATTTCTAATTCTCCTCTACTTGAGGGTTTTAGTTTCTTTGAATATTCAACTACATTGTTATCAAAAAAATATAGTCCTGTAATAGCATAATTAGAAATAAATTTTTTAGGTTTTTCTTTAATTTGAACAATTTTTTCATTTGAATCTATCTTTGCAACACCAAACAATTCAGGTTTCAAAACTTTATGCAGTATAATTTTTGCACCACTAACAAGTTTGGAATTATTCATCAAGCTTTCAGTTAAATTTTGACCATAGAAAAAATTATCACCTAATATCAAGGCTACGTTTTTATTTGATATAAATTTTTCACCAATTATAAAAGCATCGGGTAAACCACTTGGCTTTGATTGTTCCGCATATGTGATTTTAATTCCTAAATTGTCACCATTAGGTAATATCTTTTTATATTGCTCCAATTGGCCTTTGTTAACTATAATAAGAATATCTCTTATATTTGATAACATTAATATTGATAATGGGTAAAAAATTAAAGGTTTATCATATATTGGTAGCAATTGTTTATTTACAGCCTTTGTTAATGGGCTCATTCTTGTTCCCATTCCACCTGCTAAAATTATTCCTTTTTTAATCATTTTGTCCCAAACCTTTTTGTAATGTCACTTTTTTTCAATGTTTTAAAGTAAAGTTTATTTTCAAGGTACCATTTAACAGTTTGATTTAATCCTTCTTCAATCTTAATTTTTCTTTTCCACTTTAATCCTTTAATAATCTTATTACTATTAAGAGCATATCTTCTATCATGACCAGGTCTATCATTAATAAATTTAATTTTTGATGTGCTCTTAAGATTAAACTTTTTAAATACCTTAAATAATTTTTTGCAAATATCTATATTATTAATATTTTCATTAGATCCTATATTATAAAATTCACCAATTTTTCCTTTTTTCAAAACATCTAATAGTGCATAACAATGATCTTTAACGTATATCCATTCTCTAGAATTTTTGCCATCACCATAAATTGGAATATCAATATTATTAATTATATTGTAAATGATCTTTGGAATTAATTTTTCTGGATGCTGTTTAGGACCGTAATTATTAGAACAATTTGTTATTATAATTGGCAACTTATAAGTGTGATAATAGGAATAGACTAGATGATCTGATGAAGCTTTGCTTGCAGCGTAAGGTGAAGAGGGTCTATAAGGATAATTTTCTTTAGTTCTGCCTTTTATAATATCTCCATAAACTTCATCTGTAGAAATATGTATAAGTTTAAATCTTTTATTATCATTATAATAATCTTTAACTGCTTCTAAAAGGTTGTAAACACCAACTATATTATTTTTTATAAATGAATAGGGAGAGTCAATTGATCTATCTACATGAGTCTCTGCAGCAAGGTTAAATAATGCTAAGGGTTTTTCTTTTTTTAAAATTTTATAAATTTTTGATTTATTATTTATGTCACATTTAATAAATCTATAATTCTTATTTTTTGTAAAATCTTTAACGTTATAAAAATTAGACGAATAGGATATCTTATCTATATTTATAACATAAAAATTTTTTTTAATTAATAATTCAATTAAATTACTTCCAATAAAACCTAAACCACCAGTTAAAATAACTTTTATTTTTTTCATAATCGAATTATATATATCTTTATTTAACTAATTTTATATTTAATGAATCAAAATATAGTCTGTTACCTATACACAAGATTTGATAGTATTCAAAAAATTAATGATTTTACAAAATATTATAAGAAATATAGACCAGGTTTAACACATAAATTAATAATTTGTTTTAAACTACTAAATTTTGAACAGTTAGAAAATGCTCAAAAATCTCTTAAGGGGATTAAATTTGAATCATTTATAGATCCTTGTAAAGATAATGATTGGGATTTTGGTAGCTACAAAAGAGTTGCAAAAAAATATTATGATAAAGATATACTTTTTTTAAACAGTCACTCTTATCCAATATGCCATAACTGGGTGAAAAAATTATTTCTTTATAAAAAAAATAAAACCGTTATTGCAACTAATGCCTCATATGAAAGCATGTTAGATTCAATTAAACTTAAAGGGCAAATTCATAAAATAATTAGATACATTATTAGAAAACATAAATTTTCTAAAGATTTTAAAAATTTTCCCAATCCACATATAGGCACTAATTCATTTTTAGTTAATTCTAAATATTTTTATAATTATATTAAAAATAAGAATTTAAAAAACAAATATGAGACACTAAAGATTGAAAGTGGAAAAAATAGTTTAACCAATTATTTCAAAAAAAAGAAATTTGATATTTTTTTAGTTAATTCTGATGGAAATAAATTTACTGAATCTAATTGGAAATTAAGTGAGACATACATGTATAAGAATCAAAGAAAAAATATTATTTCAGATAAATATACCAGAAGCTACAATGCAGCAAATAAACTTAAAAAAAACATTGCTATGAAAAATACATGGGGATAGTTTTAAAAAAATTTAAATTATGTCTATTTGTCCTAAAAATATCTTTTTAATTAATTTTTTTTGAAATGGATTATATATTTTTAAACAAGTTATTATCTAAAAACTTTACTCGCTTTTTTCCCAAAACCATTAATCGTAAACTTTTTCGTAAATATAATATTTTTTTTGTACCAACGAATTTAAATACATTACCAAAGAGTTTTTATCCAATAGCAACAAATTTAAAAAAACAAAATGATTTAATATTTAAATATAGAAAAAATAAAAAACTTATTAATCAAACTACTAAAAAAAAATTAGATAAATTCTTGTTTAATTATTTCGGTAAATCAAATTTTTCTTTTTTTGATATTGGTGGAGAAAATATTGATCTATATTTACATTTGTCAAAAAAATTGAATATTAAAAATTATTACATATACAATTTCAAAAGTCTTATTGTTTTATTTAAAAAATTAAAAAAAATATTCAAATTCAATAAATTTTTCCCTATTGAGAATGTTGGTTCAATTAATAAAATTGATTTTGCTTATTTTGGTTCTTGTATTCAATATTTTAAAAATTACAAAATTTTTTTAAAATCAATTATTAAAAAAAAACCTAAATATATTTTTTTTTCAGGTACAAGTTTTTTTCAAGATAAACTAATTAAAGATTATATTGTGGTAAAACAAACTAATTATTTGCCAAATACAATTTATTTATTTTTTTTTAATCTTAATAACTTCATCAAATTTATGAATTTAAATGGTTATAAACTAGTTTTTTTTGAAAAAAACAAAACAGCAAAAGTAAACTATAAAAATTTTTCTCATTTATTAAAGAAAACTGAATATCTTGATGTATTATTTATAAAAAAATAATGGATTTAGTTCTGGTAACCATGATACAGCAATAGATGAGATTTTTTTTAAATTTCGAAAAAAGTATAATATTTTATATAAATTCAAATTGATAAAAAAGATAGAACGATTTTTTATAATTAAAAGTTTGAGAAAAAATTCTAGGAAATTAAAAAGATATTTTAAATAATTATCTTATTAATTATTTTTTTAATTATCCTATGATCTAAATCTTTATTTTATTTAATGCATTATTTTTGAATAAATTTGCTTCCTTAATATATCTTCTAACCATTTCTGTTGACTTATGACCTGTCATAGCCATTATACTTCTTTATCCTGTGCTATTCTCAGCCGCAGATGTTACAAATCTTGATCTTAAACTATATCCAGAATAATTTTACTTTCTATTGCTACTAATCTATGATGCTTTATACATAATAAAATAATTATTAAAAATCTCAAAATAAAGAATTAAAATATAACATGAAACAGGATACAGTAAGTATATCAAAACAAATATTTTGGAGAGTCTATTATTGGTTATTTGTTGAGAGATTTAATAAAAAAATTGATTTTAATTTTAAAAAAAATATTTTTAGATGGGATCTGATCAATTTTTTACACAAAAATAATAATTTTCAATCATATTTAGAAATAGGGTGTGATGAAGATTTATTATTTTCAAAAATTTCAATCCAAAATAAGATCGGTGTCGACCCTTTATTTGGAGGAAATACAAGAAAAACAAGTGACCAATTTTTTAGTACAAATCAATTAAATTTTGATTGTGTTTTTATTGATGGACTTCATATTTACAAACAAGTTAAAAAAGATATTTTAAATTCATTAAAATGTTTAAATGAGGGTGGTTATATTTTGGTGCATGATTGTTTGCCTCATTCACTCTCAAGTCAAGCAGTACCGAGATATAAAATTACATGGAATGGCGATGTATGGAAAGCTATTGTTGATCTCAGACAACAAGATGACATAGAAATTTTTACATGTCTTGTAGATTATGGAATATCAATAATACAAAAAAAAAAGAATTCCGACCCATTAAAAATTGATAAAAATATTAGTCAATTAAAATTTAAAGATTTTTATAAAAATTATACTAAATATATGAGGACCATTACATTTGATGAATTTAAGTTAAAATTTCAAAACAAACAAAATCCTTAATATAGTTTTAAAAAAGTTTAATTGTTAAAATTATTATTTATAATCTTGCTATATCTTTATTTTATTTAAAGCATTATTTTTAAATAGATTTGCTTCTTTGATATATCTTCTTACCATTTCTGTTGATTTATGGCCTGTCATAGCCATAATATTTCGCTCTTCAACACCTGATTCAGCTGCAGATGTTGCAAAGCCTGATCTTAAGCTATGACCTGAATAATTCTTATTGTCTATACCTGCAAGTTTTAGATACTCTTTGATTAGCAAAGCAACAGTCTGATCCGTCAATCTGTTTTTTGATAATTTAGAACCTTTTGAAAATCTCCGAAACACAGGCCCTGATGTTATTTTCGAAGCCTCTATCCATTTTTTCACTGATAATACTGGACAATATTGAGAACTGTCAAAGTAGGGCAGTGCTTTTGTAAATCCTTCACCGAATTGGTCTGTCTTAGACCTTCTAATGTCTATTTTTAAACCTTTTTGAACAAAATCAAGATCTTCACAATTTAAAGAAACTATTTCATTTCTCCGAAATCCCCCCGCAAAGCCAATTAAGATTATCGATCTATCTCTAAATTTCTTAATTTCTTCTTTATTTTGTTTATCTATAGCATTAATTATTTCTTTTAAATTATTGATTAATATAGGTTTTTTTCCTTTTTGAATGCTTCCTTTTCTTCTTTTAATTCCCATTAACGTCTCGATTATAATAGGATTTTTTGAGTCTAAATAGTGACCTTTTAACTTATGGAGCACCTTAATTGATACAAGTCTTCGTTTAAGAGTGCTAACTTTGATGTCCTTTGATGATAAATAACTTAAATATAGAGATATTATATCAGGTGTTGTTGGAAGTGATTTAAATCCATTCTGAGCACAAAATAATCCAAAATCATTAAAATCTGATTTATAAGCTCTTACAGTATTATTGGCTTTTGAATTTTTTAAGTTTAATAATGTTTCTTCTTGTAATGCTTTTATATCTGTTATTATATTATTCATAATTATTACTATTGATAACCATTAATTATCGTTAGTAATATATTAAGTGATTTCTTATGTCAATAGCTATAATTTAAGACAATGAAAAAAGAGTAT
>Ga0129324_10001792_pt1 | contig 13563 bp, 14 predicted proteins | sample CPBDNA_7_FD_96879 | JGI IMG/M metagenome (GOLD analysis project Ga0129324, IMG submission 96879) | Freshwater to marine salinity gradient microbial communities from Chesapeake Bay, USA - CPBay_Spr_15_0.2_DNA | ecosystem: Environmental > Aquatic > Marine > Coastal | place: USA: Chesapeake Bay... | reverse complement strand
GACACCTTTCACCACAAGTTCAACCACACTTTCCACGACACCTTTCACCACAAGTTCAACCACACTTTCCACGACACCTTTCACCACAAGTTCAACCACACTTTCCACGACACCTTCCACCACATCTTCAACCACACTTTCCACGACACCTTCCACCACAAGTTCAACCACACTTTCCACGACACCTTCCACCACATTTTCGACCACAAGTTCAACCACATTTTCCACGTTATCTTCCACCAAATCTTCAACCGATATTTCCTCTACACTACCTTCCACAATATTTTCAACTTCAGCCGTCTTGAATGCCACGACAGTGGCGGCATCTTTATCCGAACAAAAAAACATTTCAACCAACTCGTTTATTATAGTATCTATTGTAGTAGTTGTATGTCTGCTCATATTTGTTTTATGGCTACGAAAAAGAAACCAAAGCCGTCGAGGAAAAAGAAAACAGAATAAAGTACTTGCTTATGTAAATGATGGATACGAAGAATCAACGACCGAAACACATATTTATGAAGATCCTGATTTAGTGTTTGAATCTATTTACGAAACTCCCGTAATTTCACACACTACGCGATTAAATCCCATCCTTGAAAATTCCTTGTATGAAGCATAATACCATAAATAAGAAAATGTTTATTTTTGTTCTTTTTTTATATTTTGGTACGGTGGTTTTTGGAAATGAAATTGTTTTAAGTGATAAATATACATTTGAAAATTCTATTTATTTAGGCGAAGAACATTTATTTAAGGTTGACGCATTATTTTCCTTTGATCATGATATTATTTTTTTAACAAACGTAGAAAGTGAGAGCGTACAAACATTAGATGGACGACTTGTGTACGATGATTTTCATATAAAAGGGTATAAAAGTTCAATAAGCTGCTATGAATATGATAAAAATGCAAGTTCTACAGTAAGCTTTGGATGGTTTGCCTCCCAAATGGAATGTGGTGTAACGTATATAAAAAAAACTTTATTCTCGTGTATTCCTTATTATCGTCTTATTGGTGATGGATTAAAAATGTATTTTTCTGAAACTAAACATTGGTGTGTTGATAATATGCATATTGAATTTCCCAATGGAACGATCGCAAAATCTGTAACAATTTGTTTGTTAAATGATGCCACATTTATTAATCTTCCACGGAATTTTTTTCCGCTTGATCGAACCAAACAAAACTGTTATAAATTTTTAAATTTAACATCAAATAATGTTTGTTCATTAGATTTAAATGAGAATGAAAAAACGTCACTAGTATTACAAAATACTGACGACAAAGTAATATATATAGGAACAAAAATGGAAAATTTTGAATTTGCAATAACACAAATTTATAGTGAAAGATATCTTTGGAAAACGTGGGATGAAAAAACAACTTATTCACAATTAGATTTCATATTAATTATAATTTCAACTATTTATTTAATTTTTTGGTCCTTATATTTTTGCGACCAAAACAATTTTCTTGGACTTATTTTTTTAAAAATTGGAACTATTTTTTTTTTGCAAAATATTCTTTATCAATATTTTTTTAAAAATTTATATAATCGAATTATTTATGTTGTGAATGATTCCACTACCCAATTTTATGAAATTTATATTATTTTTGGAATTTTTTTTATGTTAATGTTATTTTTATTTTTAATGAAATATGGAGAAAAAACACCAAATAATTGGAATTTACAAAAACTTGCATTCGAAACGATGATTGGGTTATCTATTGCTTCGATGTTTTTAGGTCGATTACAACTCACAGAAGAATTTATTATTTCTTTTCTTATTGGAAATTGTTGGATTTTTTTACAAATAATAACAATTTTAAAAATGAATCAATCAAATTTTTTGTTTTCATTTTTTTATGTTTTAATTTTTTTTCCTTTTTTTTTTGGAATTTTAGTTGAACCAAGTATTCGTTTTTTTCCAGGACTTGAAATATATAGTTTTACAAGTAGTTTTATAATTATATTAATTCCACTTGTTATTTTTAACGGTTACAAAATTCTTCAAGTTCGGATGCAATATTAATTATTCCTTCCCGGTTAGCAGTATATAAAAAATGTATTGTTTTATTGTTGACCAAGGCAATAAGGTTTCGATCAGCGTCGCTCCAAAGCCATAAACATTTACCCGTGCTATATAATAGTTCATCACTATAACAAAACTGAATGGCATATTTTTTTGCTAAATTTAATACTGTTCCTAAAATATTTTCTAAATAATGGGATGGATCGTAATCAAATAATTTTGCACTCACTTCATATTGGTCTTCTGAATTTAAACTACTTTGCTTCAAACGAAGATATGTATTTATTTCAGATGCAACACTATAAATGTCAACGGAGGGAATATATAAACATCCGTGAATCATGTCCAGTCTTTTTATTTGTTGACTTGTAAGTGTAACAGATTCTGGGACATATTTTTCTGCAATATTTATACTACCAATTTCTTTAAAACACAAATCAAAATTTAATATGATTTGCTTTAAAATAGAACAATGCCATGTTGCAAATAATTTCATAATTCCATCCATTGAAAGTTCACAAACATTACTTGAATTATATTGAAGTGGGGCAGAAGTTCTATAATTAACGGGTATTAATTCAATGTTTACTGGCCTTGAAACTAAAATTGCAATTGAATTCAGAAAATCTTTTTCATCCCAAAATACATTTTCTAATAATTGTTCAAATGAAATTTGATCAAATGTTTCTTGGTTATTTAGACTATGACAAAATCCCCATACTTTCATTAAACCAGTTACTAGAAAATTATCATCGCGTGGATGAAAATGTAATATTTTAAATAAATCTTTTTCCAATTCGCAAAAATACGGAAAATAATCTGGCTTGATTTCAATTTTTTCGTTCACACAATTAAATAATACTTTGTACCAATTTAATAATCCATCTTCACTTACAACCATTCGCTGACTAGGTTTACCCGTTTCCATTTTCAGACATATATTTTAAATTTCGCAAATCTTGTAAAAGTGTACAACACGGACAAAGGGCATAAGAACAACAAGCCTCTATTGCACTTTTACCTTGTAAAATGCGAATATATGGTCCAGGTATACAAGGTGCGCATACACAAAGCCCATAAAGAATACAAGAGGTGAATGAATTACATTCCGCCGGATTTAAATCAGGATTGGTTTTACTATTTGCTGTCTTGTTATACGTATAAATTAAATCACCATAAAGTAAACAAGGAAAACAACAACTTGCAATATTTTGATACAAGGTGTTTCCAAAACAACCAAACAAATCAGAATTTGCCCTACCCATTTAAAATTGGTACGCTTTTTTTAAAATCTAAATTTGGGATTGTTTTTGGACACGCAGGTAAATTTTCAATACTGTTCAAAGTTACGTTTATAGCTTCGTCACATTTATTATTTGGTTTTTCAATTTCATACTCAATTTCATAATAATTACCAAAAGTTGTATAATCATTAAATTGAGATTGTTGTGCTTTTAAAAATTTTCGGGTTTGTTTCATTGTCGTTAATAAATTTTCATTCTCTCGTTGAGTAATTATGGAATTGTGCATCGCCTCATAACTTGTCTGTGCCTTTTTCATTCCTTCTTTTTTTTGCAAAAGTTTTTTCATTTCCATTTTTTTTCGAATGAATGTTGCATTTGTTTTTTTTTCAAGTTCTGTTATTTGATATTCAGTATATAAAATGCATTTTACAATATATTCTTTCGCATCATTTATTTCTTCCAACAATTTGAAAATTTCATCCTCTTTATTTTCCTGTTCTGAAAAATAAAAACACGACCCGATTCCCATTTTTGGAAATTTACATTTTACGTTTATTCTTTTTTGTCATTCTACATCTATCGCTAAAATGACTCGCTACAATTCCGCTCAAATAGTCGCAAGAAAAAGTCAACCTTGTACAGTTCAACCGGTCAGACCATTTAGTATTTTAAAATTACGGCGCGCTTTTCATGATGTTGGAAGCCAGTGCAAAAATTCAGCATCGTCTTTTTTAGACTCACTTCTCCAAAGAGATATGAAACAAATTTTAATCATTTCACTAGGTTTGGCAAAAGTTCAAGGAAGTCGTACTTTGCAAGCAAAACACATTCAAGCAGGAATTAATTATTATCGTGCAAGGTTTAGATTTATCACAGATTCCGAAAACAACAACCAAGAAATGTCTAACATTGACATGCCTACTCCAATGATAGAGGACGACATACAACCCAAGGAACCTAAACAACCCAAACAGCCCAAACAACCCAAGGAACCCAAACAACCCAAGGAACCCAAACAACCCAAGGAACCCAAACAACCCAAGGAACCGAAACAGTCCGAGGAACCGAAACAGTCCGAGGAATTCGAAGAACCCAAACAGCCCAAAAAGCTCAAGGAAACCAAGGAACCCAAACAGCCTAAGGAGCCTAAGGAGCCTAAGGAGCCTAAGGAACCAAAGCAGCCCAAGGAACCTAAGGAACCCAAACAGCCCAAGGAACCTAAGGAACCCAAACAGCCTAAGGAGCCTAAGGATCTCAAGGAACCAAAACAGCCCAAGGAACCTAAGGAATCTAAGGAACCTAAGGAACCCAAGGAACCCAAACAGCCCAAACAGCCTAAGGAGCCCAAACAACCCAAGGAGCCAAAGGAGCCCAAACAACCCAAGGAGCCAAAGGAGTTCAAGGAGCCCAAACAACCCAAGGAGCCCATGGAGCCCATGGAACTTGAGGAAGTTAAACCTGCGCAACCTAAAGAATTGCCCCAATCAAAAGAACTAAAGCAGTCTAAGAAACCCAAGGCAGTCAAAGAGAAGACGATTGAACAACCCAAAGAAGAATCGTCGCAAAAGAAACGAAAAGTTGAGAATGAAGAGAAACCGACTAAAAAGAAACAAAAAAAAACCGATCTTGAATTATAAAATATTTATTGTTTAGGAAAAAATTGCCATTGAAGACAAGACATGCGAATTCGAAGAATGTTGCCCCTCACGTGTTGGTTGTTTGGATCTGTTGTATCCCGAGAGTGTATTTCGGTTATAGGAATAAAATTTTCATCCTTGTTTAAACTTGCCACATAATTGGGATTGTGCGTTTGTGAAGGAGGGCGGCTATTTCCTGCACACACAATTCCTACATCAACAATTGCAATATCGCGGCTTTCTTTATTCCATTCATGTCTAGAGTCTTGGAGGGGATGGGTATTACCGGCGTAGGGGATAATTAAAACTTTACCAGCTCTTTCGTAAGCGACAAAATAAAGTTGTATTCCAGGAACGATAGGCACATGCCAAACATTTAAAATATCACATAATCCACCAATGGAATAGGCAACAAGAGTACTTGATTTATTGTGAGCACCAATTTCAACATAATTAAAAAAACTTCCAGCAGGTCGGTACTTTTCTACAAATTTTTCTACAGAATTAAACGTAAAGCTAGGTTTCCGGGTATCATGTAATGTTAAAGCTTGTTGAGGAGTTAATTTTGAATGCGTATAACTTTTAATTAAAGAAGAATCATTTTTTCCAACAAAAAAGAATTCATGTTGTGAATAACATTTTGCAGTAGAAGTTGGACACAATAAAATTTTTTGGACTATTTCGTTTTGACTTTGTGCTGTTTCGTCCAAATGTCCGTCCATTTCAGAATCAAATATTTCAGGTTCTGGTAAGCCCCATGAACTCATCGCTGAATCAAACGTTTTGTTAAAAAGTGACGGAGGTGATCCCATAGGAACATTTGAAATAGTACTCGGAATATCCCCAAAACCTGTATGGTCTACATTATTTTGAAAAGTACCTGGAAAAATGTCAGGAAGCTGAAACATGGCTGGCTGAGTTGACGTCATTTTTATCCGTCTGATTTATTCACCTAAAATTTTCATCATCGTATATATAAGATATAAAGTAAATACATAACAATTGCAGTTTCATTATGTCGGAAAAATATAGAGAATTTTACGCCGCTGGCGAAAAAAAAGAAAACAAAGTTGAAAAAAATAACCAGCATCCTTCTAAAAAACTTCAACCTCCCGACGAAGCAAAACATGGCAAAAGGCCTACAAGTAAAGCAGGTAGACCGAAAAAAGAGGTCCCAGATACTGATAATACCACCGATGTTAAAGATAAAAATAATGAGGTTGATAAAATAAAAGGCGGCCAAAAAAAAAGTGCCCCGCATGGAAAAAAAGAAAAAAAGAAAAAGATTGAACCTAAATCAAAGGATGGTGGTTCTGGAAGTGAAGTTAGCAGCGACTTCGGAAGTGAAATTAGCAGCGACTCCGGAAGTGAAGTTAGCAGCGACTCCGGAAGTGAAGAAGAAAATGATGAAAATGATGATGAAGATGATAATGACGTCACAAGTCAGGAAGAAGTAGTAGTAGAAGATGATGAAGATGATGAAGATGATGATGATGAAGATGATGATGATGAAGATGATGATGATGAAGATGATGATGATGAAGAAGATGACGTCACAAGTCAGGAAGAAGTAGTAGTAGAAGATGACGTCACAAGTGATGGTATCACTTCCGATAAAAAAGGAGAAGTAGTAGTAGAAGACAATGCAGGCGGTCGTCCTAAAAGTTCTAAAAGTCCTAAAAGTTCTAAAAGTTCTAAAAGTTCTGATAGTTCTGATAGTTCTGATAGTTCTAATAGTTCTGATAGTTCTGATAGTTCTGATAGTTCTAATAGTTCTGATAGTTCTGAAAGTTCTGAAAGTAGCGATGAAGAAAAAGAAGAAGCAGGCGCTGATAGTAGTAGACCTGAACCGGAAACTAAGGGACGTACACCCGTAGAATTAAAAAAACATCGCAAAACACGCAGTCATAAAAAACCGACGGAACGGAAAAGCCCCCCAAAGCCCGTCTATCCCAAAAATGGCAGCAATTCAAAACCTCAATATAAAAATGCCGTATGGGTACAAAAAGTCAAACTTGATGAAAAAATACCATCTCATTTTAAGCATAGTTATTTTTATTATGTGTATATAACAGACAAAAATAATGATGAACAACCCAAACTACAAACGCCGATTTCTGAATGGTATACACCAGTTGGTGATAATTGGACTCGAATAGCTACAAAAGATGCAGTCGGTGATGGAATAAAAGACAATTCAAACAACATAGATGATGGTTCGGGTGGAATTGTTAACTTTGCGTTAGAGCCTTATGTTAATCCAAACCCGAAGACTATTTTTACTCAAGGAAAACTAAATGAGTCTACTGAAAAAAACCTAAATGACCAGCCTTCCCCTAAATTTGCCAAAACATCACAGGCTACGGATGATGACCGCGAGAAATTATTGTGTCGCAGTATTTTTCCGGACATTACAACAGCTGCTAAACTTCTGCGTGATGAATTTTTAATTGATCACACAAATAGGCTGATGTTTATAGTTTTGACAACGTAATTACTTTTTAGAAATGTAACGTGCAATTCCTAAAAAAAATATAAGTGTGAGGGATAAACTAGAAACGCCAACAATGGTTGGAACTGATGTTTGAAAAGTAATAAAGTCTTGTTTTATAAAAACCGAGGGTAATATAATATTATTTTCTGGTCGTATTTCATTAAAATAAAATGTAATTAAACGATCATAATAATCTCTTTTTTTTGGATTTACTAAAATTTTATAAAAATAAATTTCTGAGCCAGTTTTTTGATGTGACGTCAATGTGATTTCTTTTCCAAACTGAATTTGCATTTCTCGGGATAGTCCAAAAAAAATTTCTACTTTATTTATTGGTATGTCCAACAAAAAAGATGTTCCATTTTTTTTTAAATCACACAAAATTCCAGCTTTTGCATAATTTGGTACTTCCATTTTCGTATATGTTTCATCATAAACTGTATTTACCGTTATTTTTTCCATAGATTTACATTCATCACTTATTGCAAAAATAAAATTTGCAAAAAATAAAAGTTTCAAAAAAGTAAAAATTAAATACATTTTATTAAATTTGAGTTTTTTTTTATTTGTTCGACCGTAAGAGAAATAGTTTCATTTTCTCGGTTAGGATTTATAATCGTATTAGAAATTCCTAATTGATTTGCAATTCCAATATAAGGTAAATTATATTGATCAAAAAGTCTTTTGGCAGATAAATTATATTTGAGTGGTTCAAGCCAAAGTGGATCAATAATTACATGATTTTTTGGCAATTTTAAAAGACGACCAGAAAATGCAATCAGCCAATCATGACGACAATTTATAAATGGAAATATTTGATCACCTACAATTAATTTTTCTCCTGTCACGCGAAAAATATCTTTTCCCTCAAAAATTAAATGCATTTTACATCACCTACAAATGCTTTCTTATATACGTAAAGTGAACAAAAAATAGTAGTTTTAAAAATGCACTGGATATTTGCAATTATAGGAATTGCCTTATTTCTTTTTTTTTGTTTTAAAAAAAAATTACAATTTATGCTTCCAATGTTATTATGTGTTACAATCTTTTTATTTCTCGCCCTTCCTGATACAGAATCAATTCACTTAAAAACTCTTGACTCTATAAAGTTACATTCAAGCGTTCCATCAAAAAAGTATTATGCACAAAGTTATTTTAATTCTATTGTTTATGCCTTAAAATTTCCACTCCATATACACACATTTACAGAATTCGGAAATAATCATGCATTTACAGATCAATTCTCCGAAGTCAATTTAACCAGTTTTCAAGATTTTAGTTTATCAACTATTGCAGTATATGAAAATTGGCTTTTATTTACACTCCAGCATAATTTTGGAAAAAAACAAATTGAATTATGGGGCCAAGATTTAACCACGAAAACATTTCAACAATTTTACACGAATTTATCCTTTTTGCCACTTTCCATAGCCTTAACTTCAACCCATATTTTTTTTTCTGGAAGAGAGCAATCCTATATTTCTATTCTCCCTAACCCTTTAAACAAAACAAGTTCAATTTCTGGTAATGCTACTCAATTAAATTTTTTTCATTTTGGAACTGGTACGCCTAACGAATTCACTCATCCTGTTGGACTCTTTGTCTATGAAAATCTTTTATATGTTTGCGAACAAACACGAATTGTTGTTTTTAAAAATCAAAAATTAATTTATTCTTATGGACCCCTCTTTAAACCCTATCATGTTTTAGTTTGGAAAAAAATGCTCGTGGCATCTACTAAATTTCATCTTTTTTTTTACAATTTAAAATCAAGACAGTTTATTGGAACACTCACTTTAAATTCTCGTATTCTATCCATCACTTCATCTCCCTCTTTTTTATATGTTGCTCAATCTTCACAAGTCCAAATTTATAAATAAAATTTTGGTTTACATATTCTTTACAAGATCGTTTCGCTGTGCGAATTCCGTTGCAATTGTAAAAGCCTTAATACCTTCATTTACATTACATACAAACTCATCGTTAATACTTTTTTTGCAATAAATTGCAGCAAACAATCTTCGTTCATCTAAGTTCGCGAAGTTTTTTGTTAAAATTTTATCTGTTTTGGCGAACAATTTTCCACCCTCTTCTTTAATATATTCCTTGACAATTAACTGGTTTATTGAAATACCATCTAATGGACTTTTGGTTATGGCCTTAAAAGTTTCAACATCATTGCCATCTATTTCTGATTCAGTTTTAGCTTTTATTTTATCATTACTTACTTTACCACTATATATTATGGAAGTGTTTGATAAGCCAGGATTTAATTTAATTTTATAACCATGCTTGCTTCCAATGTCACAAAGCGCATTTCTTAATTCTGTCATTTTATAGTAATTGCCTCTATACTTTTCATATCTTATATACCAATGTCAATAAAAAATTACAGAATTGATTACTTAGAAGCTACTGCAATAGAAGTGGGTGCGGCGGTTGGAGCTTGAGGGGCTGTGGCGGGTAAAGCTGTGGAGACTATAGCAAATTCACTGGCAAGATAAGAATTGCTTGCAATAAGTTCTTCAAATTTTTTCTCGTTGTCACCAATTTTTAAAAATGTTATTGCGTCTTCTGCTTTCATAATTTTAAGCTTGCCAGCGCCATATAATCTTGCCGTGCTATCAGTACCAGTAATCTCCCCTTTTTTATTTACGGTAATGTGAAGCTTATGAGTGGGATCGGGATTGGTTTTTTTTGCTAATTCGGACGCGGTTTCCAAAACTATATTTAACCCATTCAATGTTGTTGGATAATTTACCGTCTTAGCTGAGAAAAACAAAGCGCCAACGGGTAAATCAGCGTACGAAAGTTCGGCATTTCCGTGGTTTTTGGTTAACTCTTTCCATAACTCAATTAAATTTTCGCTTCCTCTTGTGACCGATGCAGGTGATGGGGTTGGTACATTTAAAATATAATCTCCATCAAGCCACCAATTATAAAATCCTGGATTGATATTCTCAACTTGCACCTCGTGTCCGTCGATCTCATAATTTAGTACACCACCAGTTGGCGCATGGTCACCATCTATTTCTTTTACATCGACATCGTCTTTGCTGTTAACATAAAGATAAAATAATTTTCCGTCACGGAGAATTGGTAGATATAACTCGGTGGCACCAGAAGCTAAAACCTGTGTAATTGCCGAAGGTTTCTGACTACCTGTTTTTTCATATGATAAGTAACTTGCGGCTGCTTTCTCGTGCGTAAATGTAAATAACTTGGCACTCCCACTTGGAGGAGCAGGAGTTGTCACTTTTACGGCCGCACTCCACGCCGTAAAATATTCATCCTTTTCTTTTTTTGCAAACACATCTTTATATTCTGCATTATCTTTTTCTAACATATTAAATGGTTCATATTGAGAATTATCATAAGCATCAACCTCGGTGATCGATAACGAAGATCTTGTATTATTTTTAAAATTGAATTCCATGCAAATAAATTCATAATCTTCATAATCTGTGTCTGACTTTACCGGTAAAGAAAATGCAACAATAGGGTTCGGCGTGGAATTTCTATCTATGTAAACTTTTTCATCTCCATTTTTAAAGTAGTCTCCACCAATAAGATCCTTCAAAGTTTGACTCGACCGAAAAGTGGAACTCACAGTAAATGCTACTTTTGCAATTTTTAATTTTTCCTTGACCGCTTCATCGTCTATCTTTCGTTGTTCCATTAAATTTCCTAAATTTGTGATTGCATCAGTGATATCTTGTTTAACTTTAAATTCTCCTTGTGAATCGGAACTGCCGATAAAGTCTCGGATTTGAAGCGAGTGTTGAGCTTCTTTGCCAAATGTTTCTTTATACAATTCCTTTGCTTCACCATTAAGTGTCGCAACTTTAGTATTATAATCCTCCACATTCTGTTTACAAACAGCTAAAATGGTCTTGTTAACTTCGGCTGCATTGTCCAGCAAAGACTTTTGTGCATCAGGATCCAACATGGCTGGATTTTTCCCGATGTGGAATTAAATGGCTTATATAATAATCAGTTCAAGATTATTTTTGACCCAAAAAATCACGCGCTTCTTTTTGTGTCTGTTTTATGAAAAAGAAGATGAAATGTATCTTTGACAAATTCCAGTCCCAAAATAAAAAGATCGCCAATTAATTTTAAAAGTGATTTAAAAAAACTTGAAACCCAAGGCCATAGCCAAGATAAAATCATTAATGGAGTTATAATATAAATAAGAACATTCCCAAATTTTAAAAAGAAGCAAATATATTGAGCTTCAATATCGTGACAATTTGCATTGATTTCATCATTGGGATTAGCGTCAAAATAAAATAATGATAATAACCAAGAAAAGGGCGTATAAATGATTGTACCATACATGTATCTTACCACAGGACATACTTGATCATTTAATGCATACCGAAGTGGAAAAGCTAATTCATAAGTGGCTGAACTAAATGGTTCACATAACGTTGATGCATCATGTACTTGATCTAAACTTTTAATAAATCCTTCAAAATTAAGAACTGGAAATCTAGTCAGTGGAATAGTTGGAATAGTTGGCACAACATTTTTTTTTGTTATGTGGAGAAAATGCAAACCTCCATTTATAATATTTCCGCCAACATTACCAATTTTTGCTAAAATGTTAAATGATTCTTCAACTGTATCACCAAAAATTCCAAATAAACGAGAAACGACAATAGCAACATCATTTAAAACATTTAAAATAAATTTTAAAATTTCCATGTGGTGTAGGAGAAATGTTCCAAACCACATCCATACTAATCCAATAAAAAAAACTTGAAGAATAACTACTAAAATTTCAAATTCGCCAAGAACTGCAATAATTAATTTTGGAAATGTAAAAATTGCAGCTTCAATCGTTTTAAAAATTTGTACAATTGATTTTGAAATTTGCCCAAAAAATGTGGCTATTTCTTTTTCATTTTCATTTTCATTTTCTTTTTTCATTTTTGGAGTCATTGTGTTATGATCTGAAAATTTTTATTCCTTGTATAGTACAGGCAGCTATAACTGGTTGGATTATTAAATAATAGGGCATAGAACTTTCAGAATTCCAACGACGACCAAGAAGTATAAGAAAAGATCCTAGTAATAATGATTGAAGTACATAAAATGTTGTGTCTACTTTTTCTTGAACTGCAAAATATAATATTATAATACAAGGAACGTATAAAGATATTATTGGAAAAAAATAATACGGTTCAACTAGCGTTTCTGTCAAGGATACTAAAAAAATAAAAAATGTTATACTTGTTGAAAATAAACCAAGCAGACGATTTGCTGTTCCAAAATACTGAAAATAAATTAGAAATGGTAAATGCGCAAATAGTACTAATATTGATCCAACTATATTTAAATTACTTGTCCAATTATAATTTCCACTCCAATGAAAATATAAAAATAAAATCCCAATGTGTAGTAATACCAAAGAACTATATAGGTATTGTTTTGGTATTGAAAATTTACTTTGGTCAATAAAAAGAAAAAATACTGGAAGCGCCAAAAAGCAAATTATATGGTTTATAATTCCCCAAGTTAGACGATTCTCTAAATAGTCGTCAGCTAACAAACTCCACAAAATAATATTCACCACAAAAAAAATGTTAATAATGTGAAAATGTTCGCTCATTTTTTTGCTTTTGTTCAAACCAGGGATTGTTGTTATATACTCATACCCTTAATTTAATATTGGTTTCAAGTGTTTTATTTTTCATAAACCTATTTTCGTTTTTGTATAACTTTTTCTGCCGTCATTTCCCTCTGCAAAGAGGAAAAGTATTATGGACTTGCGCGCTTAAATTTTTGGTAACAATTTTTTTCGACCAAAAAAACGGTCAAAAATTCCCAAAATTTTCATTTTTTATTTTTTTGACATGACCGCGTTCGTTTTTGTGAAATATTTTTGAAATTTTTTTTTGATACATCTTTTTTGTTCATCCTAAGGAATAATATTCTGGACTAATCCTTTGAAATTTCTGGTTATTAAAAAAAAAAGTTGACTAAAAAAAACGGTCAAAAATTCTCAAAATTTTCATTTTCTAATTTTTTGACATGACCGCGTTCGTTTTTGTGAAATATTTTTGAAAATATTTTTGGATGAATCTTTTCTCTTCATCCTAAGGAATAATATTCTAGACTAATCCTTTGAAATTTCTGGTTAT
>Ga0129324_10001789_pt1 | contig 13570 bp, 9 predicted proteins | sample CPBDNA_7_FD_96879 | JGI IMG/M metagenome (GOLD analysis project Ga0129324, IMG submission 96879) | Freshwater to marine salinity gradient microbial communities from Chesapeake Bay, USA - CPBay_Spr_15_0.2_DNA | ecosystem: Environmental > Aquatic > Marine > Coastal | place: USA: Chesapeake Bay... | reverse complement strand
GCGAAGTACGCGGATACTAAGCAGCTAGACGCTGTAGCTGCCGGACTGTTCACCCACTTCCCAGAGCTTAAGAAAATTAAATCCGCTCTAGCCTTTGTGGTTAGTAAAGAGTTTATACAAAAAGAACACGTAGTAGAAAAGAAGGAAGAGTACTTTGGTGCATTTGAACCTGACCTAGAACGGCTAGAAGTAGCACAGGAGTCTGGTGTATGGAATGCAATTAGCGGCCCTCTGTGTGGATGGTGTCCGGTAACTAAGTGTGAACACAACAGGAAAAGATAATGGCTAAGACAAAGTTTGGAACGCTGTACTACGACGGCAACAGTGAAGAAGGGTTTTTAAAAATTGACGAAAAATTTTGGGAAGAAAACAGGATTTTTCAGTTAGATGTTTTGCAAGACTGGGCGTACCACTCCACTAATTTGTATAACGAAACGTTGGCAAAGCTAGATAAGAAGGACCTGACAAATGACTAAGAGTAAACGAAATTACAAATCCGAATATGAAAACTACCAAGGCACCGAAGAGCAAAAGAAGAAACGCGCTCAACGCAATGCCGCCCGTCGCAAAGCCGAGCGAGAAGGTAAAGTAAGTAAAGGTGACGGCAAGGACGTAGCGCATACTAAAGCTATGGACAAGGGCGGTAAAAACTCTGACGGCACTAAGGTAGAGACAGCAAGCCGTAACCGTTCCTTCAAGCGAGATTCCAAGGGCAACCTTGTATCTGAAACCAGTAAGCGTGAGCGCAAGAAGACGTCTAGAGCATGAGAATAGTTAAAGATAAGGCGCTAGTTCTCAAGACTCGGCGCCCAGAGTTAGTCACGGATAAAATAAAGAACTGCAAACGAGTCGGTGAAAAGGACGGTTTTGTAGAGCTAGCGGTTAAGTGGGAGTATGAAGAAGCTTCTGCTCTTGCTGAGTTAGGCGCTAAAGAAGTGCCGTCTCCTATGCTTAGAGACTACGAATGGACTGGCAAGCTAACGCCCTTTGACCACCAGAAAGAAACCGCATCATTCCTAAGCCTGTACAAGAAAGCGTTCTGCTTTAACGAGGCGGGTACGGGAAAGACGGCATCGGTTATCTGGGCGGTAGACTACCTCATGAAACTAGGCTTGGTGAAGCGCGTGCTTGTCGTGTGCCCTCTTTCTATTATGAAGTCCGCTTGGCAAGAAGACTTATTTAAGTTCGCCATGCACCGTAGTTGTTCAGTTGCACACGGCTCCTCTACTACAAGAGAAAAGATAATCAACGCCGGTTCTGAGTTTGTCGTAATAAACTTCGACGGCGTTGCCGTGGTGAAAGACACGATCTTGCGAGCCAACTTTGATCTCATCGTAGTGGACGAGGCTAACGCATACAAGAACTCGCAAACCAATAGATGGAAAGTAATGCGGGATTTGTGCAAAGGAATCGACAGGTTGTGGATGCTAACTGGTACACCGGCAGCGCAATCTCCTTTAGATGCCTACGGCTTAGCTAAGTTAGTAAGCCCACACCGAGTACCTAAGTATTACACTCCCTACCGTGATGCAGTCATGTATAAGGTGGCGCAGCACATATGGCGTCCTAAACCTAATGCGGACAAGATTGTGCATAAAGTATTACAGCCTGCAATTAGGTTTGAGAAAGATCAGTGCCTAGACTTGCCGTCTGTTGTTTCTGTAGAAAGAGAAGCCCCGCTTACTGCGCAGCAAGAAAAGTATTATAAACTCCTTAAAAAACAAATGACTATGCAGGCAGCAGGTGAACAGATAACTTCTGTAAACGCCGCTACTAACTTAAATAAGTTGCTGCAAATATCAGGAGGTGCGGTCTACTCGGACGATAGAGAAGTTGTGCAGTTCGATGTGAAGAATAGACTTAACGTAGTACTTGAGGTTATCAACGAAGCTCCGCATAAAGTATTGGTTTTTGTTCCTTTTACGCACACGATAGATTTGCTAAAGGACTTTCTAGACAAGAACAAAATACCGTCGGAAATCATCTCGGGTAAGGTTACGTTAAACAACCGCAGTAAAATTTTCAAAGACTTCCAAACCAAAGCTGACCCGCAAGTACTTATCATACAACCACAAGCTGCATCGCACGGACTTACCCTGACAGCGGCGGATACTATAATTTGGTACGCCCCTGTAACTAGCGTAGAAACTTACTTGCAAGCCAATGCCCGTATAGACAGGCCGGGGCAAAAGCACAGTATGACCATCGTGCACATACAAGGCAGTGAGGTTGAAGCTAGGCTATACGCGATGCTGAAAAACAATGTTCTTAACCACAACAAAATTGTAGAACTTTATAGAAAAGAAATAGAATAACTGTTGACATTGTCTATCCAAATGGTATTCTCTCTATCCCCCTTATTGGAAGGAAGGAGCAATGGAAGACAAAACAGCAGGAAAGATGGTGGCAGCGTACATAAAACTACGCGAAGCCATCAAAGAAAAAGAAGACGAAATAAAAGTACTAAAAGAAAAACAGGCGCTCGTTAGTGCCAGCATGCTAGACCTATGTTCCAAGGAAGATATAGATAGCATAAAGACTCCCTTTGGTACGCTGACCCGCAGGGTTTATTCCTCCTACTGGACTAGCGATTGGGACCAAATGTATAAGTTCATCGCAGAAAACGATGCTTATCATCTACTAGAGAAACGAATTCATAACGCCCACATGAAAGAGTTTCTTGAAGAAAACCCCGACGCACTGCCTATCGGACTGCAATCAGACCGTAAGTATGCTGTCTCTATACGTAAACCAACTAAGAAATAGGAAATCTTATAATGAGTAACAATGTTTCAATTTTTACAGGACAAACCGGCGTGTCTACAGAGCGCCGCCAAAGCGCCTTGGCACAAAAGCTTGCCACTACTTCTACAGTAAGCAACCGCCGCATTCAGGCTAACATCAACGGCACGTTTAAGAAGATTGTTAACGGGGAGCAAGTTGGTAACGCTATCCGAGGCGAGTTCAATGCTATTGTTGTTGGCATGCTGACTAATGTCTCTCGCATCTACTACAAGGAAAAGTTCGATCCCAACAAAGAAGCTACGCTACCTAACTGCTGGTCAAACAACGGCGACAAGCCTGAAGCAGGTGCATCCGACCCACAGCATGGCAACTGCGCAGACTGCCCTAGAAACATAAAAGGCTCGGGTGAGAATGGTGGTAAAGCTTGTCGCTACCAACGCCGAGTTTCTCTAATGCTTGAGGGTGATGAGTCTGGCACAGTGTACCAGTTTAACATCCCAGCAAAATCTCTGTTCGGTAAAGGCACTGGCAACATCCACCCTTTCGAAAGCTACGTTAAGTTCCTCGTAAATAACGGCATGTCACCTGACCTCGTTGTAACTAACATAAGCTTCGACAGCAACGCAGAAACTATGGAGCTAGTATTCTCTCCAGTACGCGAGGTCAGCGATGCAGAGTATGCGCTAGTTTTGGCGGCACAAGAACGCCCTGAGACCGAGATGTACACTAAGCTCACTGCTGCGCAGACTGATGGAGTAAGCAAAACTCCAAAGCTTGATAAGCCTGCACCTGTAGTAACGCGTTCCGAAGAACCTGAAGAGGGAGAAGTAGCGGAGCCAGTAAAGCGTACTAAGAAGAAGGAAGAAGAAACTCCTGCGGCTGAAAGCGAAGACCCGCTAGCATCTATTATTGACGAGTGGGGGAGTGAAGACGCCTAATGAGTTACGGATATAGCCTAAAACTTATGGAGTTAAATAAGGCTGCTGACAAAAAGCTTCTTGGCGTTTACTTTGGCGCGGTGTGCATCAAACACGATGTGCCCGTTGCCGAAGTGGCTAAGAAATTATATGTCAGCCGTCAAACCGTCTATAACTGGTTTGCAGGAGTTTCCAATCCTAAAGCCCCAGTAGCAATGAAGATAGAAAAATTCATAGCAAAGTTGGAGCAGTAGCCTAATGGAAAACGCAGACCTCATAGACCTAGTACGCCCTGCGGGTGGGTGGTACGGTTTTCTTGCGGTCAAAGATAAGACTACAACGCGTCAGTTTATGGTGGAAACCAGAGAGGAACTAGACGCCGAGATAGAAAAATATGTAGCAGATAGATGGTGCGTATTCTTTGCTTTGGCAAAGTTTGAAAACGGTAAGAGCCGTACACAAGATAACGTCGAGTCTCTCAAGTCATATTGGGTAGACATAGACTGTGGACCAAACAAGTCCTTTGCGGACGAAAAAACTGGCAGGCCAAGTGGGTACGAAACACAACAAGACGGACTAGTAGCACTACGTAAGTTTTGTTTAGACGTCGGACTACCGAAGCCAATGCTGGTTAACTCGGGTAACGGGCTGCACGCTTATTGGCCTTTGGCTGAGGATGTGCCTAGGGATGAGTGGACACTGGTAGCTAAAAGACTTAGGCAGCTCTGCATAGATAAAGAGTTCTATATAGACACTAAGGTATTTGAGTCTGCTAGGGTGTTACGTCCACTCAACTCTTTTAACTTTAAAGGAGACGCTGACGGGGTAGAGCCAAAGCCGGTTAAGCTTATAAGCGTAGTAGACCCCATTCCCTTCGGTGTTATCCGAGATATTGTAGGGGTATCGCAAGGGGAAACAGTAAAGCCTAGGCGACCTATGTCTGCCATGGGCAAAGCGTTAATGCAAAACAACGACTCCGTGTTCTCTAAGATCATGCAGTTAACTGGTAAAGGAGAAGGGTGCAATCAACTCGCAGCCTGCTACACCGACAGGGCTACCCTCGCAGAACCTCGTTGGTTCGATGCTCTCTCCGTTGCTAAGTTTTGTTCTGACCGAGACACGGCGATACACAAGCTGTCTGAAGGGCACCCAGACTACGACTATGCGCTAGTAGAGAAAAAAGTACTGGGCATAAAAGGCCCGCATAGTTGTGTCGAGTTTGAGATAAATAACCCCGGCGGGTGTGAGGGTTGCCCGCATAGAGAAAAGATTAAAAGTCCTATATCTCTGGGTCGTGTCATTGCTAGAGCCAAAAGCTCTACGGTCACGGTTGCTGTAGAAGGCGAACTGGTAGAAGAGCACAAGATACCTACTCTCCCTGATGGTTACTTCCGAGGTGCTAACGGGGGTATATACAAAGAAGGAGAAAACGGCGACGACGAAGACGAAGCTTCTAAACCTAAGCTCGTATACGACAATGATTTGTACGTAGTTAAGCTTATGGAAGACCCCATAATTGGGTTCGTCGCAGTGCTCAAGCACCACTTACCAAAAGACGGTGTAAAGGAATTTGTAGTATCTAACACAAAGCTTACCGAGCGTGGTGAGCTGCGTAAAGAACTAGCTAAGTACGGCGTAGTCGGCAACGAGACGCGTCATAAGTATATAACGGAGTACTTGTTGGCTTTTATTAGAGAGCTTCAACATGTGAACAAGGCACAGATTATGAGATCGCAATTTGGATGGGCTGATAACGACAGCGTATTTATTGTAGGCGACAGGGAAATAAAAGCTACGGATACTTACCATAGCCCCCCTGCTAGCGCCATTGCTAATATGGTTCCTTACTTCCAGCCGAAAGGCTCATTAGAAAGGTGGAAAGAAGTTTTCGAGCTGTATAGTAGGGAAGGACTAGAAGTGCAGGCGTTTGGTGCACTGTCTGGTTTTGGCGCCCCACTACTAAAGTTTACTGGGCAAAAGGGTGCGGTAATAAACTTTATCCACTCCGACTCAGGCACGGGCAAGACAACAATCTTGCGTATGGCTAATAGCATATTCGGCGATCCTGAAATGCTGCTTGGCACGCCTGACGATACCGATGTCGGAAAGATATTGAAGATTGGTTTCTTGAATAACATAGTTAACACCATGGACGAGATAACCAACATGAGTCCGGCTGACGCATCAAGAACGCTGTATGCTTACTCACAAGGTAGGGGCAAAGATAAAGCAAAGGCTAGTGCAAACGAGCTTCGGGAGAACAGCATAACGTGGAGGACAATCTCCATAGCAAGTTCTAATGCGTCGTTCTACGAAAAGCTTGGTGTACTTAAAAATAACCCTGATGGCGAGATGATGCGTCTACTAGAATTTAAAGTTCCTTACACGGCAGAACCTATTATCTCTACTCAAGAAGGAAAGGACATACTAGATCACATGTTGAATAGTAACTACGGAGTAGCTGGGGAAGTTTATATGCAGTATGTAATAAGCAACCTAGAAGAAGTAAAGGACCTTATATTTAAGGTGCAAGCCAAGATTGATAAAGAGCTTCGCCTTAGTCAGAGGGAACGTAATTGGTCTGCTGTACTAGCGGTAAACATTGCAGGGGGCTACATAGCTAAAAGGTTAGGTTTGTTAGAAGGGTGGAACATTGGAAAAATCTATAGCGAAATATCAAAGCATGTACTTGAGATGCGCAAAGATACAACGGCTCCGGTGAGCAACCCTAGCACCGTGGTAGGTGACTTCATTAACCGACACAATAACAACATGTTAGTAGTAGAAGACGGCGTGGACCAACGCACTAATATCGGTAAGTTCCCAGAGCTTCTACCAAAAGGTGCGCTCTTAATGCGGTATGAACCCGACACAAAGAGGCTATTTATAACCGCTAAAACGTTTAAAGATGACTGTGTAGACCTGCAAATTAACTACAAAGACACCTTAAAACAGTTAGAGAAAAACGGTGTACTATTAAAAATAGATAATAAGCGCTTAGCTAAGGGCAGTAGTTTAATGTCCACGGCAGTACGGTGTTTGATATTTGACGCTAGTCATCCAGACTTCTTGGACATGGATGCACTTATACCTACGAGTGACGAAGATGCAGGTGGAGAAGGTTAGGTACGAGATAAACTGGAAAAACTTTAAGGTGGGGTATTCTTTCTTTATACCCTGCCTTGATCCACCGAATGCCCTAAAAGAAATAACCCCGACTCTAAAACGCCTGAAGTACAAGTTCGTACACAAGATCGTTTTAGAAGACGGGGTTCAAGGCATCCGTGTTTGGCGAGTGTAACTACTCGAAGAATTCGTCGGTCTTATAGCGCAAGCTCTTAGTAAACGTAATACCAGCTCTGGTTTGTTCGTTGTTCTTTTTACTTGCCGCCCACGAACGTTCCAGAGTTCTTTCATCCATAAGAGCAGGGAACTGCCTTCTAAAGTTAGCAGCCTCTCGCTGAGCTTCTCTTATAGCATCAGGGTCTCTTCTATACTTAGCCTGTTTGTATGCGTTTAGTATGTCTTGTTTACGCTTAAGTACTGCATTTTCGTACTCTTTAGCCGCTGCTCTTTGTTGATAAGTGTTAGACAAATCCGCAGGGATAAAACCTATAGCCTGCGTTAGTAAGTTCCAACTGCTAAAGTCTGTGTCTATCGGGTCTCCATCTCTGTTACGTGCGCCCTCCATAGAGAACCGCCAAGTCTTTATTAAGTTTCGTGCCGCAGTCGGGAATACACCTTCAAAGCCTCGTGCGTACCTACCTTCTTGGAAATCTTCTACTGCTCGTTCAGCTCCTATGAAGTAGGAACCCATAGGACCAGCTAAGCTAAACAGCACGGTGCGGGTGTACCCGAAGTCTTCTATACTCTTGGGATCATCTCTCCATAAGATGTCGTTACCCAACGCTGCCCTTGAGCTTAAATCTATGTTTAATAAAGTAGCTAGCATGCCGTCGTACATTGTCTGCCCAAACACTTCTCTAAGCTGTTCTCTGGCGTTGTAGGGTTCGTCGTCATCTTCGTCCCTTAACAGTTTCTCAGCCATAGTCATAAGTGTGGTCATAGCCCCGACAAGCGGCATGCCCTTAGCACCTAACAATGCGTAACTTAACCCGTAGGTGCCTAGTACTTGGCGTATAGCTACGCGTCTAGCTTCAGGAGATATTTGACCCCCCGCTAGGTTTTTGTTTGCGATAGCCATTGCTAGTGAGTTGATAACAACAAAGGCTTGTTGGAATACAATGTTCTTGAACGTCCAAATTACACGCCCAAAATCGTTCTGCATCCACCTAGGCATAGTCTCAGCCATACCACCAGTGTGTGCGTCGCGTGTCATTTTAGCCGCGAAGTCTATTGCGGCTCGCTCGTTGTTAGCTGGTACACCCTCAGAAGGTATGCCAAATTCCATAGCCAAATCAAACGCAGCTATAGCCGTTGTAGCCCGCATATAGCGCTCACTTGCGGAGAAAGGTATAGAGAATAAATCTACTACTTTGTACTGCAACCCAGAAAAATCTTTGCCTTTAGTCTTACCACGTTCTAAAGCTTCTCTGGCTGTTGTATGTTTTAACAAACCACGATTATCTAATTGTTCGTACAAGTTTTTGTATTTGCCAGTTCCCCATGTATCGCCATTCATAGCGACCCTACCAGCATCAACTAAAGCACGCGTAGCATCGTTGTACGTAGTCCTAGCACCCAGCATAGGGGTAACCATAAATATTAAACCAGTAAGGTTGACCACCGCCGAAGATACACTACCTAATATAAATTCTATGTAACTCGCATAGGTAAGTCCTGCTGCGATAGGGTTAAAATTAGGGTTAAGTAGAAACTCTTTCTTTCCTACTATAGATTCCTTTGCTGCTTCAACCGTGCTGTCGCCTTTGGCGTTTGTATCTTCTATAGCCTTAATAGCCATTTCTATTCTGGGGTTGTACTGAGTAGTAGCAAGTTTATTGGTCCACTTAATCGCTGTGTTTGCGTAAGCTGTTATTAAATCCCGGTCCATACCCGGCTTATTTTTAGCCTTTTTAAACTGCTGCATTATAGATTTAGCAGGGAACATAGAAATGTACTGCTGGTACACATAATCAATGGTGTCTTCGTCTACGCCGTTCTTACGCATCTCAGTAATAAGTTGAGTTACGAATCGTCCTTCCGGCAGACCTTTAGGTGTTTTTACGTCGTTTATATTTTTATGCCGCTTAGGGTTTACGACGTTTTTAAAATCGCCAGAGAATTTAGATGCCTTAAATTGCTCCTCTAACCTGCTTATTTCTTGGTCTATTTCTCTAGGAGAATCTCTAGAAATACTAACTTCCACGGGGTTACCGTCCGCGTCTAAATCTGTAATGTCGTTGTAGACTAGCCAGAAATCTTTGTCTCTAGTAAACGGAACGTAAGCAGTGACACCTTCTAACGTAGCAAATTGCTTCATTAGGTTTGAAGCGGCAGTTTCAGGTAGCAGCTCGGTAATAACATCGACATATTCTTGTAAGTACCGGTCTAATTCTTCCCTAACTTTTTTGTATACCAACTGCAAACCTTGGGGGTTGTTTACGTCTCCTTTATCCAAGTTGTTGAAGCGAGCTACTAATTTTTTGTACGCCTCTTTGCCTGCTTGACCGGTAGGTTCAGGCTTAAAAATATCTATACCAGCAAGTCTGGCATCTATAGCAAAGTCATTAAGCGCTTCCTTTTTTGCACGAGTAGAGGCTCTTTCTATCTTAGCCATCTCTTGTATGTTTTTACTTATAAGGTCTATGCTTTTATCTACAAAACCTCTTTTTGTTTCCAACGCTGTTATTAGCGGAGATACAGGCAACTTGTCGCCAAGCAATGTCGCTGTGTTGTACAAGGATGAAGCGCCAAACGCTTTAGTTTTAACTCCTACTCCGGCTTTAGACAGTGTGCGAAGTGCTTGCTCATTAGTACGTCGCGCAAGGTTACCCTCAACAGCTTGCATAACTGAGTCAACATTTCCGCTACCCAAGTATAAAGTTTCAGTTAGCGACGGCTTTACTTTGTTTGATACGTCTATAACCTTGCTTAATAACTTGCCTGCTTCTTTATAGGCTGTAGAACCTGTAGTGTATCCAAAGTAGTTAAGTATAGAATCAAGTATACGGACAAATATGTTCGCACTTTTTGGGGCTTTGATTTGTTTTAGTAACGCTTGGAACTCTCCGTTACCCACGTACTCAGCCGCAAATTCTTGCAGATTTCTACCCCCGTAAGCATCGCCCAGTTCTAACTTGATCTCTTCAAAGAATTTAGTGAACTCTTTAGTTATCTTTAAGTCTGGGTTGTTTAGCGCCTGCGCCACAACAGCGTGCGTAACTTCATGAAGTAAAGTATGCTCGTTCAAACCCGTGGTGGGGCTTAAACTAATTTCGTTTGTTAAGGGATTGTAAGAACCATTTCCGCCGGTCGTAAGTTCCTGCACGTATATAGCGGTCTTCATTTGCACTTTATTGTTTAGGCGTTTGATAAGATTAGTTAAGTCTTTATCTGCCCCGCGTGCATTCCTAGCCGCGATAACACTTTGCACAGCTCTACGAATACTGCCTTCAGCAATATTTTTCTTCGCGCTCTCGTCTAGTTCTGGCCCTACATAAGCAGGAGTCTTGTTAAAGAAGTCGCCGTGCTGCTCTACGATTGCGTTATTTATTTGCTTGGGCGTAAACTTAGGGTTCTCTAACTTTATTTCGTCAAACCTTCGAGTGTAAAACTCTCTATATTCTGCCGGTGCGTTGTCAATAAAGTCTTGGCGTTCTTTAGAATACTCGCTTCTTTCAGGAATTTCTTTCTCCGCCGCTTTAACGTCTTTATCTTTCGCTGCAAGTGATTCCGCTTCGTCGTCTCTTCGCTCTTTGTCTGCTTTTTTCTTGGCTTCTTTTTTGGCTTCTTCCTTTTCTTCGGGAGTTTTTGCTTCTATCTTTACTCTATCAGGTAGACCTTTTTTATCTTTAGCATCTATTTTTGCACCCTTACCGGTGTTCATTTTTCTAGTAGTGTCAGCCAAGTCTACTTTTAAACTAGTAGCGCTTTTCTTTGAGTCTTCTCTTGTCTTTCTACCTTTCGCGTTTTTCTTGTTAATCGGTAAATTTTCTAGGGTTTCCTCTACAAACTTTATGTTCCTGTCTACGGCGTTATTCACCGCAACTGACATGTTTTTTTGCACCCACTCAAGTGCTCTTTGCGGGTCTGTTTTAAATTCCGCTTTTTTATTCACCCGCTTTTCAGTCTGGGCAAAAGTTTCTGGCTCTGTGTACTCTGGGTTAGCCTCTGCTACTAAAACCGCAAGAGCTTCGGCTGGTCCAAACTTGTGGAAGTAGTTAACAGCTATCTGTCTAGGAGTAAGTTTTTTACCCGCTACTGCTTTCTTAGGGCCTACCTGCCTTTTAAGCTCGCTTATATCAAACACTACGTTGTCGCTAACTTTCTTATTAGCTAGCGTACTTACTATATCTTTTTGTTCTCGAGGAGCGGCAGCTTTTCTAATCGTCTCCAAGCGAGCTGTGTTTTTACTGCTTTCAGGGGTATCGTCAGTTTTTTTATCCGAAGACTTTTCAGCGGCTTTATCGTCAGCTTTTTTATCGTCAGCTTTTTTAGCGGCAGGTTTTTTAGCGGCAGGTTTTTCAGCGGCTTTAGCGGCAGCTTTTTTAACTGAAGGTTTTTCCTCTGGTGCAGCAGCTCTGTTTTCAGCTAGAGCTAGTAGTGCCTTAGATGTTTCTCTATCAGGCGCGTTTGCTAGTAACTCATTTAGTTCTTCATCAGAAAGTTCACGTGCTTCAGGTGCGGTGGATTCGCCGACTACAGGTTTTCTAAAGCTACGTTGTCTTTCTGCTTCGCGCACTAAGGCATCAAAATCTTCGTCGGTTAAGTCAAAGCCTTCTTGCTCGTTAACCCCAAGCTCTTGATATACTAGTAAAGCTTTTTCTGGGTCTTTTAACTGACCAATGCCATCGTCTTCTTGCGTTTTTGCTACAGGTTCAACAACTTCTGTTACCGGCTCAGCAGTCTCAGCGGGTTTAGCAGGTTCGGCAGCAACTTGTTCTACAGTTTCATCAGTGATGATAGTTGGTTCTTCTATACCTGCTTCTGTGTCCTCTACCATAGGACCATCAAACACTGCGCCGTCAGCCTCAGCATCTGCAAGCAGCTCTAACATTTGTTCGCTATTTAGCCCAGCAAGTTCTTGCTCAGTTACATCATATTCATTAGTAAGGAACCCAAGAAGTTCTTTAGACCATACGGGCTTATCTTGTGGGATGTCTTCCCTAATATCTTCGGCTGTCTCTGCCTCTGCTCTTGCTCTTGCTTCTGTTTCTTCTGTAGCGAAACCCGGAGGAACAGTAGTAACAACGGCCTCTTCGGGGGTAACACCAGTAGTAATCTCATCCTCAACCGCAGCCTCAGTTCCAGCAGCCTCAGCCTCATCAACCACTACTTTATCTTTTACTTTTGGTTCCGAAACCAAACCTTCCGGCTCTAAATTTCTTATTACCGCTTTTACTCTCTTGATTATTTCGGGGTTGGTAGCGGTCTTTAAATAATCCTGCAATGCTACCTTTACTTCCGCAGCTTGTGCGGGATCAGCAAGGTCTTTGCCAGCCAAAGGTCCATCAGGACGCAATATTAGTGCACCGGGTGCAATACCTAAATTAGTTAACCCCCATTTTTTTAACCCTTCAGGGTCGGAAGGTATTTTCAGTGCAGCAGCTTGGTCAGCAATAATTTTGTCTGCGGCTGCTTTGTCGGCAACTTCTTTCGCAGCTTTATCAGCAGCCGTTTCTTGTGCTTGTGCTTCTAGCTGTTGTCGAATCTCTAACTCTGCGTTTTCTCTTCGTATTCGGCTACCTTCAGCTGAGCCTCTGGCTGCGCCGCCAACAGTACCAAGGGGAGTACCTACCGCAGCACCAGCAACGACTGATTCAGCTATACGTCTCCAGTCTTCAGAGTCAAAAATTTGAGGGTTCTTTCCTACGAAGTTTTCTGCGGCAATGTTAATTGATTGCTGCGCGCCTTCTGTTAAACCTTCTGTTATAGCACCGCGAACACCGCCTGTTATAGCTCGACCAATAACTGTGGGCGGCACACCAGCTTTTTTAAGACCCTCTCTAACAACGGCTTTTTGTAGGCTAGGGCTAAAGCTTCTAAGAAACCTAAGAGGCGCTATTGTTTCAAGTGCGGTATTAATTACGCCCGCTCCGTAAGCAACACCGGGGGCTAGTTCTCCTGTGTCTGCAAAAATACCTTCAAACGCTTCACTAGTTAAAACAGGCGTTACAGCCGCACCTTGGAGCAAACGGTTACCAAGTTGACCTGCCCTAAGCAACTTACCACCTACAGTAGCCGCCGCAATGTTTCTGATTATTGGCGCAGTCTCACCTGTTTTTTCTGCCATAAAAGGCAAGATGTCACCGGGACCTTGTATATCTGCCATACTGCCGTACACAGCAGGGTTACGCATAGCTTCTTCTTGGCGTTTGGCTTCCGCAATAGCTAACTTTTCTTTTGCGTACTCTTCGTCCCCAAGAGCGGACATAACAACAGCAGGTATTACATCTCTATACGCCGCACTAATACCCACATCTCCACGCTCGTAGCCCTCTGAAAAGAGGTCCATGAGACCGGGTTTTTTCTCAACCTCTGGTGCATACGCACCGGGGTAAGCAGCCGCAATCCTAGCTTTTATTTCGGCGGGGGGCATCTCATCAGGGAAGCGTATGAGTTTACCATCTGGCATTTGCAGTACAGGCATTATGTAATTCTCACAAAATAAATTAAGTGGCTGCTTGCTTTTCTAGGTCTAAATAACTACCAATACCTGTTGCTCCTTGGACACCTTGTAATTCGCTAAGCCCTTTAAATTGATTTTTCATTTGGCTAATTTGTAT
>Ga0129324_10001788_pt1 | contig 13574 bp, 13 predicted proteins | sample CPBDNA_7_FD_96879 | JGI IMG/M metagenome (GOLD analysis project Ga0129324, IMG submission 96879) | Freshwater to marine salinity gradient microbial communities from Chesapeake Bay, USA - CPBay_Spr_15_0.2_DNA | ecosystem: Environmental > Aquatic > Marine > Coastal | place: USA: Chesapeake Bay... | reverse complement strand
TGAGACAGTTTCATAAAGACTGTCGGCTTTTGTTTACCCTCATCATCATATGTTGGAGCACTAAATATACACAAATACAATAACACAGCCTGTTTTATTTGAATAAGCGTAAATTCAGGACTAGGCGTTTGTCTAGTGAAAGCCTTCTCAAGAGTATCCAAATAGGTGCCAGCCATCTTGAAAAGCGTCTGGAAGGCAACAAGGGTTTCCAATATGGTTCTCCTCGTAAAGTGTAATTTATATTTAACCTTTATAAAAACTCAATTTTGGTTAATTTTCACCTTAAATTCGCCAAAATTTCATTTTTTCTTTCTTCAATTCGCATTTTAAACATGACATGTGTCTGTAAACTATAATTTAATACTTTCCCAGTATCTGTCACGCTACTAGCAGTTGATATATTCCCCATACTCTTAGTTTTTAAATCATCAAACCACGTTGTTGCATCAACATTTCCTGTAGAAACTGATGCAATATTCGGCGTTGGTATGTATATTCTATTTGATAAATGTTTCGATGTATCGCTAGTTCCAATTGAGATTAGTCGATGTCCGTTATCACGCATGATAAAAGTATTTAATTCATCGGATTCGGCGTATATTCCAGTGTCGCGATAAACATAATCTCCGAATTTCAGTATATCCCCTCGCTTGTATTGTTCAGAATGAAAATAATCATTTGTTTGGACCATTAAATATTCAGTAGATAGATTGCTAGTAGTTGCATCTAGGTAAGTAATACTTTTAATATCTAGCACGTCGTCAATTGTATTTGGACTGCCTCCTAGAGGGTCAGTAATACTAATTTTCATTTTAGATAATGTGCTTATGGGTGTATTATAATATTCCTTTGCCTTTCCAGATATATTTGATAAAGTAATGTAATTACTTCCCGTTTCGTCAATATTCATGATTCCTAAGGCTTTGTCTAGTAATTTATTTGTGCCATGAATATTTTCAGTAATATCTTCAGATGATACAAGTAAATATGGGTGTTCTGATATATCAACTGCTAAATTGCTATATGATACATTTAATTTTCTGTTGTTAATCATAAGTTTATCAACCCCAATTGAAATTACATTATTAAAATTATTTTGGACCATCAAATAATTATTGGCTAGACCACTTCCACCTAATCTAACTGTGTAATTATAGGGTGTTTCATCAGTTCGATTAATCCAATCTCTGTCGGCACTAGAGCATACTAGAACAACATCTTTTATTATTCTAGTCTCTTCTTCACTTTCACTAAAATCTGTATCACTCGCACTCCCATCTGTTTCATCATTATAATTATTATAAACTGCGCTTGGCATATTCTGATTACTTTTAACTCATAAAAAATTAACTTATATATGAACTAATCTTATTTTAGATTATGAACTAATATCTATGAAATACAAACCAACTGATACTATCAACATAATGATACCGCTAGCAATCAAATTATCCCCTCTCAATAATAGCCCAATTATATTTTGACCTGTTTTGCCACTAAAATATCCAATTAATTCTAACACACTATCTAAAGTATATTGGAAAAATCCCATTGCTTTATCCATAGAATCATTTGTCTTTGTCTTTGTCTTTGTCTTTTTATTATTATTTGTCTTCGTATTATTACTATCAGAAAAGGCTTCAACTCTATCTTTAGTGCATGTTTCTACATCATGTGCCCCATCAGCAGCATCAATATTTCTACATTGAATATCTCTTCTACTACTAGTACCAATAAAACCTTCTCTTTCTATGCCTCTTTTATCTTCGTCTTCGTCTTCATCTTCTTCAGATATTACATTATTCAGACCTTCAAATAAATTTACTAGGCCATTTTCTACTTGTGTTCCGATATCTAGTAGATTGATATTGTAGTTTTCTTTCTTTTGTGAATCTAGGTAATCTGATAATGCTTTGTTGTGTGCTACTAATTTTGAGTTTTCCTGTTTTCTAAATTGGTCTTCTAGCTTAGAGATTTCATTTCTGTAATTTTTACTAGATACTTCTTGGTCTCTTGAACTTTGATAAAGTGTATTTCCAATTTCCTTTTTATCATCTTTAATCTTATTAACCATCTTCTTCAATTTAAATTGATTTTGTGATTGGTATTCGGATAATTTCATAGTCAATTCGCGTTTTTCCTGTTCCAATTTTGCAATTTGAATATCATTTTTATTATGTCCGTTGTTAGAGAAACCTTCTATATCCTTTTCAACATGATCTATATCTTTCTCATCCTTCTTATCAATATGCGTCATATCTTTGTGCGATTTTCTTTTTATATCTGAAATCATGACTCCTTTCATTTGGTTTCTATAGTGAAAGGTATAACATATTCCAATAATAAGTAAAATGATATAAATTTTAATCATTGTTGGTGTGGTTAATGTCCGAATCGCATTGTAGTTAATTATTTTCGCCATTTCCTATTTACCTCTAATTATATTTTATGGAGATTGTTTTTCATGTAATAATTTATAAATTATACAAATAAAAATTATAATTGCAAATATTTTTATAATGTCAGTGTCTAGCAATTTGTTATTGTTATTGTTATTGTTTACCATTTGTGATAATACCAATAAAAAAAATATAGAATACAATCTTATAGAAAATAATCTTAAATATCTGTAATAGATATATACAAAATATATAATATATAATATATAATATATAATATATAATATATAATATATAATATATAGAATATAGAATATAAATAATCCCGTTAGTTATGTATTCACCGTATCAAGCTTATAAAGAAATAGAAAACCCAGAAAACTTATTAGATATGGGATATCGGACAAAAGACAGTTTCCAAAATTTACAACCGCCAACTGCCGCAGATTTTAGTGCAAATGGACGTGTATATTTCAAAGAAAATGAGACACCTCCACAATATGAGTTTTATTCTGGTTCTAATAAACCTAGCAAAATGTCAGATACTAATTTGTGTAGTGCTAGATTAGATTCAACTAAACTTAGTATCGCATTTTTCGATCAATCTAATTTAGAATATTTACAAAAAAGTATCATTGATAAAGTATATTCTGCAAGTTCCGGTAAATATAAAATATCTCGACAATCTGATGCGGAATTGCAGATTATTATGCGAAGTTATTACTTGCAATATGGAAAAAATATGAAGAATAATATTGAAAAACAAATACAAGAATTAAATGTTTTGGTGTCAAATTATGCAGTAGAAAATATTTTACCAGAGATAGAACAGCAACTTAAGTATAGACGTGATATTCGCACTCCAATTGAGCCAATCGCGCTACCTAAAAGTGTTAATACATCAGGTTCGAAAACATATTCGCTTTTTAATTATTAGAGTATCAACTTATCTTATTCTTTCTGTTCTCATCTATTTGTTTCTTTTAGTTAATATAGTTGCCATGATTATTAAATTCCCCCTCTTTTACAACATAGTTTTGACTGTGTCTATTATCATCTTGGCGTATATCCATCATATGGGTTTGTAAGTCTGACAATTCACGTTTTACTTTTTCTAGTTCTAATGTTGTTTGGAGTTGTCTATGTTCGATGTCTTCTAGCAATTTACAAACTGTATTTAAAGTGTTATGTAATGATACAACCATATGTCCCAATTGATTAACATTTTTTGATGTTTCGTCTACAATATGGTTTATATCATGTAATTTATTTTCACTAGAATTAGAATTAGAATTAGAATTAGAATCTATTTGAATTCGACGCCTTTTATAAGTTTGATGTTCGAAGTCCGAGTTTTCCATGTTGTATATATTCTTTTATAGTCTTTTATAGTCTTTTATAGTCTTTTATAGTCTTTTATAGTCTTTTATAATAACAAAATCAATTTTTTGTAAATGTATCGATACCTTAGTTTATTGTAGAATATTATAATAATATTTTAACTTAAAGGATAATGTCAATAGACGAAAAGCGACAATATAGTAGATATGACAAGGAATGTATTAGAGATCGTATTAATTCTTTGTCATTAGAAGGTAAAAGTGAGATTTTTAGAATTATTTCACAAGCTGAAAAATATTCCGAAAATAAAAGTAATATTCTTTTTGATATCGCAAAAATTAATTATGAAACTCTAGTGCTAATCGAGAAATTTCTAGTATTTTCGGAAACAAATTCGAAAGAATTAGCAGATGATGAAGAGGAAAGAGATAAATATAGGAGTTCATTAGCATCATAATGCATTTTACTAACAAAAAATTGAATTTGTTTTTGTTTTTCTATTTAAAGTAATATACAAATATATATAAATATACAGATTCACATTCGCAAATATTCAATCAACCCCATTTTATAACTTTTAAAAACTATGTTGAGCCTATCTAAATTAGAACAAATTACCGAGTTAAGAGAGAAAAAACTACCAATCCCCCGAGATAACAGATTTACACAAAAAACAGCAATACAAATCAGAATTGACGAAATGAATTATTCAGGTCACGCTCAAGAATCGGAGTTATCGCAATATGCAATGTCAAATCATTTTAAATCGGATAAACACACCAATGGATATAATAATGGATATAATAATGGATATGATAATGGATGTAATAATGGATATAATAGTCGTGTAGTAGATAATACTGAAGAAGATGAGATTTTCCCAAATCAAGAAGTGGTTGAGGAACCTGTTGAGGATTATTATACTGCTGAAAACAAAAATAGTCTTTTGTTATTTGAAGAAAATGATACGGTTGATATTCCGTCATTTTTAAAGGTACTAGAATTAGATAATGAATGGTATTTGTATGGAACTGCAAATCCCAATAGTTTCTATAAAGCACTATTATACCAGACACAACCAGATATTATTTTAAAATCTAATAAAGAAAGGGCAAACTTTGTAAATACTTTTAAACAGGAAATCGCAATCAAAGTAGATGATATTTACAAGAAAAACAATTATAAACAATTGCGGTTTAACAGGCATAGGATGACAGAAGAATTACTAGGAGGAGCGACTGACATAACTTATCCAGTAATCATACTAGTATCAGACTATTTAAAGGTCAATATTTGTATATTAGATATTGTAGTTGGAAGGTATAAATACATCAAATCTAGTGTTGAAACGGATAATATTTTATTTGTAGTTGAATTATCAAGTGTATTCTTACCATTAATGCATACTAGCGCAAAGAATTTTGTATCTAGTGATGTAATTTCAAAAGTGAAAAAAAACTTTGAAATGTCCCAAGTGCCAACATGTTATAAAGACAGACAATTGATTAAATTAGTTGAAAATCACAAAAATAATATTGGAGACATTGATACTAATACTGATATTGTTAATAATGTTATTGATATTGATAATAATGTGATTGATATTAAAGATATTTATATTAAAGATATTGTGGTTGATACTGATAATAATGTTATTGATATTAAAGATATTATTGTTGATACGAATGATATTGTAGTTGCCAGACCAAAGGTTTTATCGGAAGTTGTTAAGTCGAAAGTCCGTTTGCAACTTAAACCTGCATCAATCATGCATCAATTGCCAGAACTTCAGGAAATGGCGGAAACCCTAGGTATAACTTCAGTGAAAGTGGGGAAAACCAAGGATATTTCAAAAACAAAGAAAGAATTATTTGATGAAATCACTGCATTTTATAATTAAAAAAAACATATAAATATTAAATTAAATTATTATTTTTTTATTATTTTTTTATGGTTTTCTATTTTTTGCAACTGGATTGTAAGTTTGGGTTCAAATCAATCATCCACTTAGCCACACTCTCTAACTTTTTACTATTTGCAAACTCAAGAGTAGTGGCATTCGGCTTATAATGATGATATTGATTATTCCGGAAAGGTTTATATATCAACAAAACGTACAGGAGCGCATCCTCTGCATTCAATTGATTACACGCAACCCGATATAACTCTTGAACGCGGTTCGAATTTAAATTCCGGATTTCATTTTGATCTGGATCATAAATATTTATTATCCAATTCAATAACTCAGCACTTTTCACGCTCATTACCGCACAAACTAGGTCTTGGAACTCTCCAGAATTACTCATATAAGTCATTAAAGACTTCCGTGTCGTTACAACCTTAGTGATTGTACGCTGGTCGAATTCACACGACATTTCATTCAAGCGACAATTCAGCCTTTTTAAAAGTTCCGGATCATTCATAATTAGGTCAATGGATTTTTCTAATATCTTAACACCGTTACACTCATCATAAATTTCACTAGACATCCTTGGAATACGCGATCTCTCAGATTCAATATGTCTTCGATGGTCAGGGTCAACCGTATCGTCTTGTTCAACCGTATCGTGTTGTTCAACAGTATCTTTGACTGATGCAATTTTTTGCAGAGCCACCCATTTTTTGCTTTGGTCGTCTAAAGCAGGTGGCAAAAGTTCAGTAGAATCAAGATCAATGCAACCAAATTCTTGGAACAAGGGAGTCTGTTTGTCTTTTTGGGTTGGATGTGAATCCATCCCCGAAGCGTGGAACACACCAGGCAATTCTGGGGAATCATACCAATTTCCGGTAGAGTGCGCGTTACCCATGGTGGCTAGTTGGTGAGAGTTTGAAACAAACCGACGCAAGCAAAGTAAGTAAGTAAGTAAAATTACCATTAACCAGTTTATTTTTTCAATTTCCTTATAATTATTGTCATTATTGTCAATTTTGTATCATATGTTAAACAAATATATAGAAAAAATTGAATATTATGTTTTATATATTTTCATTTTAAAGATAAAGAAATATCAGATTTATATAATAAGGAACAATCAAATACTTAAAACCAAATAACCAATAACTAATAACAACATGATTAAACTAGATAATTCAAAACACGAAAAGGACAAATTAATTGAATTGATTAAATTAGCGAAGACTAGACCAACCTATGAATTGGAGGCTATTATTGGTAATTCCAATTATAATTCTTTGAATACCGAGACCGATTTCATTAATATTATTAAGCGTATAAAAGGCAAAAAGCCATTTACGAATTCAACTGTATCCGATAACTTACTTATATATTTTGATGACAGTAAATATAAGGATATTGACCGAGTTATTATTAAAGGAAGCGGAATCAACCAATATTGCAATTCAGAAGACATTAAGTCCATTTTATCTTCAGTAAATTTTGAGAAGAAAAGGAGAGCAAATAATGATCATCGCGTGGAATTATCAAACTATGGCGTGAAATTCAATTTAAAAGAGGAAACGCAAATTGGTAGAGAAGACCCAGTTATTACTGAACTTTTGCATAATTGGAATAAAATCCCGAAGTCTTTCCGTCTAAAAAAAACATATCATTTCCAACACGACGATGATGATTTCCGAATTGATTTGTCAATTGTTAGCCAAAGTTTTAGTAAAGAAACAGTCGGATATGTCCTAGAACATAGATTGACTAATAATGTCATTAAGCCAAAAGCCGTTAAGGAACAATTTTCAATTTGGTGGGAATCTGTTTCTAAAAATTTGGATAATACAGTAGAATTATATAATAGCCATAAATATTATAAAACATTAAAAGAAAGTCGGGTTTTGGAGAATACGAATTATCAATACGAATTTGAGGTTGAATGGCTTGGAAATAAAACACCAGTCAAATTAGATACGCCAACCGAAACCCGAAATTATTTAATACAAACTATTAAGAAATTTCTTCTACAAATTACATATATTAAACAGGCAATTACTGGGACTTTATTTGTCTTGAGTAAAACAGAGATGCTAGATGTTGTAAAGGAGGCTGATAGATTAGCAAATTGTGGAAAGAAGCCAACTGGTGGATTACGTTATTTCCCATTGGCGATAAATTTAGAAAGAAAGAATATGCCAAAATTGGCAATGAATAAGTATAAAACCGAATTTTCAAATATTAGAATGAATTATGTTGTAACTGATAAAGCCGATGGTGCTAGAAACCTATTATTTATTAATTCAGAGGGCTCTGCATATTTCATTAGTCGTGAAGGGCGGATTGCATATGCAGGTTTTAAATTTGCAGATTATTCTAATTCCATTTTAGACGGAGAATATATTACAGAAGATATTGACGGTAAATCCGTTATGTTATTTGGAATATTCGATGCATATGTTATTAAAGGGCAAGATATTACAGGTAGTCCATTTGGATTAGAAAAAGAAGCAACAGGACGCCACATTCATATTAAACGTTTTAATACACAGTTTAACAAGGCAAAATCTGAGAATGTGATTTATGAGGACATGAAATATAAGGTGAGTGTATTTAGCAAACAATATTATGCAGGGGATACATGGAAAGTTGGTTCAAAAGACCCTAAAAAGGACACATCGATATTTGAAGCAAGTCAAAAAGTATTAAAAAAGATGAATGTGAAATATGGGGGTTTGCTTGAAGTCGGACATCAATTTAGTTATCCAACAGACGGATTAATTTATTTACCTGTTTATCTTAGTGTTAAACAAGATTCTCCTGGTAATGATGTAAATAGCATTGATGGACGCTGGAATTCAAATTTAAAATGGAAGCCATCTTCGCATAATACAATTGATTTAATGGTGAAATTTAATAGAGACGCAGATGGTCCAAAAATTGCGTATGACAGAGACAATAGATATCTAGTTACTAGCCTACATTCAAAAATATTCAAAAGGCAACAAGAATATGAAAATATTTTGGCATATCGTCTAGTTAATGAAGGGATTAATTACAATAATTTGAGTGAGGATTATCCATTTGTTCCAATTTATCCATTTATGGGAATGCGAGATTCTTCTGGGAATTTAGTAGATACAACAAGCACTGCTAAATTGCCATATGTGAATAATACTATTAAATGTCAAAATGGTGATATTATTGCAGATGGTTCAATTGTGGAATTTGGTTATAATACGGAAGAATTGGATCCAGCTCATAGGTGGGTCGCTCACAAAGTGCGATTTGAAAAAGATAGTGCAAATGCTATTCATTCTGCATTCCAAGTATGGGATTTAATTAATAATCCAATAACCACAGAAATGATTATTGGAGAGGAAGATGTTGGAGATGCCGGTATATATTATTTAGCAAATAAAATCCGTAAAACAAAGGCACTCAAGAAATTTAATAATTTCGTGAAACAACAAGTAATTCAGAGGGCATTGGAAAATAAGACAAAAACCAAAGTATTAGATTTAGCATGTGGGAAATTTGGTGATATGTCTAAATATATAGCTTCTGGGGTTTCTAGTTTTGTTGGGATTGATATTGCTCCAGACAATTTACTTAATAAGGATGATGGTGCTCCAGTTCGATTAATTGGTGCGGCTAAAAAGAATGATTATATTGGTTCAGGTGCTAGGAAACTAATGGATAAAACAATGTTTATTATTGGAAATGCCAGTAAAAATTTAATGTCTGGTGAGGCAGGTTCCGATGAATTGTCTAGATATTATTTGGATATATTATACGGACATCAAAAACCGCCAAATTCAAATGGGGGCAAATTGCAATCTATGTATGGTTCTGGTTTATCTAAATTTCATCTAGTGGTATGTAATTTCGCAATCCATTATATGATGAATTCGCAGGAAGACTTTCATAGTTTCCTATTAAATGTTAAACAGAATCTGAAAGACCAATGCTATTTTATTGCGACTTGTTATGATGGACCATCTCTTATTAATAAAGTTAAAAGTAAAGGTGGGAAGGTTGCAAGGGAAGTTGATGGGAGTTTAATATATAGTATTGATATTGAAGATGTTGATGAAGTCCCTGGGTATGGTAATAAAGTGGATTTTTACTTCGAAACATTTTATCAGACTAGTCAGGAAAATCTAGTAAATATCGAGTTTTTAGAAAAAGAATTCGCCAAATTTGATTTGAAATTAGTTGATAGCAAACTATTCGACGAAGAGCCAGATAGCATGTTTAATGAATATATGACAGTTAATGCAGTTAATCATGGCATTATTTCAGATGAACCTGTATTTAGAGAATTGGCTGGAATGCAAAGGTGGATGATATTCCAAAAAGTTGATGGACTAGGGGATGAATAATTATAGAATTTATCTAAAAATACTTGTTTATTTGTTTACTTATTTACTTATTTATTTGTTTATTTGTTTATTTATTTACAAAAAATTGATTTTTTATTTTACAATATTATGTATCATACAACCAAATCCAAATAATCTATTTAGCAAAAATCAAGATGTCTTACCAATACCAAACACAACCAATGACATTTGACATCATGTCAAATGCAGGACAAATGCAATTTATCAAAGAGCAATACCAGAAACGGTTTATTCAATTGCTTAGAAATATAGTTCCAATATATTCATTGGATAATCCAGTATTATTGGAAAAATTAGATAATATTATTATACAAGACAATGATGTATATCTTGGGAAAATACATTTAAAAACCGTAAAAGAACCTTGGATTTGCCAATATGTGATTTCACTAGATGATTGGAATGAAATCGGACAATATCTTAATAGATATGGATTTGATGGAAAAAGCACCACTTTACCAGCAGATTTAATTTATCAAGTGTAGATTATATTCATTATTATATTCATAAAATTCTATATAAAATTATTTTCATTCTATTATATCTATTATATTATTTTTTAATTTGTGTATTTGTATTTGGAGCCTTGTTGTCTAGGTTTTACATTTTGATAACATTGGCGACCACATCCTTCTTTGCAAGATGGACCTGTATTATAAAGCCAATTTGCAAATCCAGATTGGTCATTATGAGACTTTGTATTTGGCATTGTATAATATTGTCGTTGACCGTTCGACCTATTAAAAATATCACCAATACTCCTATATAATCCTTTATTAAAATCCTTTTCTATTTCCGCTTTAACTGGTTTTGTTGGAGGACAAGCAGATGATTTTTTGCGATTATCATATGGCATAAAATTCATAAATGCGTTTTCCTCTGTTGGCATGGAACATCCATCTAGCATACCTTCCTTGACAATTTGTTTTGAATTATCTATTGAATTTTGATTTGCCATTTGTAATTCAAGTGATTTTTTATTATCTGCGATGTTTTTCTCTTTTCGCACAGATACTTCACGAAACCAGTATAAAACGGCGGTAGCAGACATTGCAACGACTGGAATATAAAAATATAGATAATTGCGATTAAATACAACTAATAATATTCCAACATAAATCGATAAACGGACTAATGCATTAATTTTGTCTGGATAATTCATACCGCTTTTAGGCAAGAATTCAGCCAATTTATCTTCTTGGATGAGTAATCCTAAGTCCTGAAACCAATATTTATTTGATATTTCTTGCATATCAGTATTAATTATTGGTGAGATTGTTTTTTTTGACAAAAATTGAAATTTTTAAAAGCTTGATTTTAGATTACACACACTTACACATCGCATACACATCGCACACACAATGGAATCTCAATCAGACACCATGAATAGACTAGAAGACCTTAACATTTTTGGAGATGATGCAGTCCAATTTATAAATAACTTGGTTGGCTGCACAACAAAATTAACCTCCCAAATTGAAATATCCCAAATTGAAAAAGCTGAAAAAAGAGAAGTTGAATAAATAATAAATAATATATAATAATAATTTTATATAAATATTATAATAATACGCTCCAATGTACATATATACATGTATAGGAGTAATAGTTTTTTTTGCAATTTTGTATGTTGTCAAAAACTATAAAAAATATTGTAATACCACAGAAAATAGCGTTATTATTGACCCAGACGAAGAGATTGAAGGGATTAATTATAATCAATGGACTTCTACGGAAATCAAATATATATATTGGACGGGGGATTACTCTAGCACATATTTATTATGCATGTTATTATTATTAAAAAATTATTCAGTGCAACCAATATATATTATGCGGGATAATTATACGCTAGACGAAAATAAAGAGCTAGGAAAAGGAACAGATAAAGGACTAGACAAAGAAATAGATATTATGAAAAACATTCGATATACATTATTAAAAAATAATAGTCATCTAGCAACTAAATTAATGCCAACATTATATGTGTCTAGCATAAAGAAAAATTGGCAAATAACCAAGCAACTTTCTAAATTACATGAAAAATTATCATATTACAACAAATCTATTAAAGAATCTGATAGAATTGCCAGGTTTTCACAAGATTTCAAATTTCCAATATGTATTGGATTAGATAAATCTAGTTCGGCATTACATGAAGCTATATCAGGAAATATTATTGAAGTTGGCACACTAGAATGTCGAATTAATAATAAATTAGACATCAGACATTCTGAATTATATGTGTTTGATAATTTAAGATATCCTATAATTCATTTATCAAAAAAGGAAATGAAAGACGTTGCTAGTCGTAATAATTTTTATTATCTACTAAATATGACAGATATTAGGTAAAAACTTTTTAATTTTAATTTTAATATTATTTATAATAAAAATTCGCTTATTATTGTATTATAATTATGTGAATTGATAATAATACATATAGTTTTAACATGGCGACACTAAATCTAAGGAAATTTGATGTATCTAGGATAAAAAAGGGTAATAATATTGTTATGATTGGTAAGAAGAATACAGGAAAATCCTTTCTAGCGATAAAAGTCATTTACGAATTAAGAGATATCCCAATAGCCTGTGTAATTTCTCCGACGGAAGAAGCGAATCATTTTTATGGTGATATGATGCCTCCTATTTTTATACATGGAGATTATAGTGCGGAAATTATAGCAAAATTAGTCCAGCGACAAAAATTAATTGGTAGAAAAATTGACAAACAATTAGAACAATGTGGTAGAACCGATATTGACCCAAACTGTTTATTAATTTTAGATGATTGTATGTATAATGCAAAAGAATGGGGGAATGATACAAATATGAAGCGTATTTTTATGAATGGTAGGCATCATAATATAACAATGTTAATTACATTGCAATTTTCGTTAGGAATAAATACATCAGCCAGGAGCAATATTGATTTTATATTTATTCTAAGAGAAAATTTCATTTCAAATCGTAAAAGATTATACGAACATTATGCTGGAATGTTTCCATCATTTGACATATTTAATCAAGTTATGGACCAATGCACAGAGGATTTCCATTGTCTAGTTATAGATAATACATCAACGTCAAATAAAGTAGAAGATTCGGTATTCTGGTATAAAGCTGACCCAACACCCAAATTTACGTTAGGTGCTGAAAAGTTTTGGCAATACAGTAATGCAAATTATTCCGAAGATGGTGATATGGATGAGAATGCAATCGAAAACTTAGGTAAAAAGAAGAATGCCACACACTTAACTGTGAAAAAAACGTATTAATTTATACACATCACATTGAATTTATTTTTTCGTCTTTTATGATTGAACCATTTTTAAATTCTATAACTCTATCTCCTAAGACTAAAACATCTTTGTCATGAGTGATAATAATTAATGTCTTTTTCTCTTTTAGATAACGCAGGAGATTAATAATTTGTTCTTTGCTAGTTGGGTCTAGACCATTTGTAGGTTCATCAACAATTAGCATTGGTGCTTTTTTATAGATACATCTTAATAACCATACAAC
>Ga0129324_10001787_pt1 | contig 13576 bp, 14 predicted proteins | sample CPBDNA_7_FD_96879 | JGI IMG/M metagenome (GOLD analysis project Ga0129324, IMG submission 96879) | Freshwater to marine salinity gradient microbial communities from Chesapeake Bay, USA - CPBay_Spr_15_0.2_DNA | ecosystem: Environmental > Aquatic > Marine > Coastal | place: USA: Chesapeake Bay... | reverse complement strand
TGTTTCAAATCAAATGAAAATTAGAAGATAATTATTATTATTATTTTATATTGCTATATAATATAATATGGTCGCAACAATCATTCTAAATTCTACCAATGTAGTTCAAAATGGGAAGAACAACTCACTCATATACAAATTCCCTAACTCAGTTCAGTTTAGCAATCATACGATAGCAATCCAATCTATTTCTATGTATTACTCTTGGACGAATATTAATGCTAATCCGCTTGAGAACAACACCTTTACCTACAGTTGGGTTGTTGGAGGAGTAACAACCAACTTTACAATTGTTATCCCCGACGGTCTATATGAAATTACAGACTTAAATAAATTGCTCCAGTTTGAGTTCATTAAAAACAGTCACTACTTAATTGACGCAACAGGTAAGTTTGTCTATTACGCAGATATGGTCGTTAATGCTAACCGCTACGCAATCCAAGTAAATACTTTCGCAGTCCCAACTGCTTTACCCGTAGGTTGGACGCAGCCCACCAGCTGGGTAGGTTATCCCGCAGTCACATTCAATCCGTTATTAACTTTCCCAGCGAACTTTAGCAAATTAATTGGTTATGCTGACAATTTCTCAACTTCTATAAACACGGGTTTAGGGACTACGCTTTCCTATCTTTCTACCTCCGCACCCGCTGTTCAGCCAAATTCTTCTATTTATTTAGCAATGTCAAATATCCACAATCAATATGCTTCCCCTTCAAGTATTATTTATAATATTACCCCAAGAGTGGGGTTAGGTGAGCAAATTACAGAATATCCTCCCCAGTTCGCTTGGAATAAACTAATGAGTGGAACTTATAACGAACTGAGAATACAGTTTTTAGGGTTAGATAAGCAACCCATAACCCTTTTAGACCCTGAAATGTCAATTGTGTTGGTTATTAATGATAATGACGGAACTGATACTGTTTTAACGAAAAGATAAAAATTAATATCTGTATTAATATTAAGAATGTTCCAGCCAAACACAATCACCGACCAATATTTAATCAAAGTATATGACGACTTTCAAATGGAGCATTCACGCCTTTTAAGCGAAATGAAAAACTTGGGGGAAAATGACACTCCAAGCAAGGATAAGGATATTCAAAAGCAACTACAACTGATTAATGTTATCATTATGGGTGTATTGAAATTTAGGAATGTCAAGAAGGAAATACTTAAGAAAGCCAATTTATAAAAATATTATATACACCTACTGTATAAATGAAGGTTCATATGGCGGGAGGTCGCAATTTTCACACAAAAACCCTAATTCGTGGGACAGGTATGGGTTCGGTGCTTCTAAACAAGGGAGGTGTAGGAGTGGGGAGTTCGTATTCCAGTGTTGAGGACTACGAAAATACTACTGGGCGAACTGTAGGAGGAGCATTAGACAAATTATCCCATTTAATGGTTAAACCCCTTCAAGGTAGAAAGCCCAAGAATATCCAATTTAGCATTTAGGAATTGATTTAGAACAATTCCATAATTTTATTATATTAGCCTATATTATAATAAAATGTCAGGAGATTCACTCGTTTTTGAAATGTCTAACCAAACCGAAAGTGTCCCTTCAATCTTTTTGAAGAAGGACAGTTTAGCAATTTTGGATAACCAGAATTCCAATTACCAAGGCGGTCAAGTCGTCATTGACACCTCTCAATTGAGTAATTCCAATAAATATATGAATTATCGTGAGGCTTATCTTACTATGCCTCTGCTCTTAACCCTATCGGCAACTGCTGGTGTAGCATTCGCTCCCGCAACCGCCGCCTCAAGTGCTGATTATGCTCTTGGTCTTAAGAATTGGTATGGTTCTATTATCCACTCCTTAACGTTAGATTATATGGGAACAACCATTATCCAGCAAACTCCTCTTTGTGGAATTTGGAACTCTTTTAAACTAATGACTACTCTTTCCTATCAAGATATTCTATCACAGGGAGCAGAAATTGGTTTTTACCCCGATAATGCTACCGCTTGGTCTTATTCCACTGCCGCAACTAGCTCTGGTATTGGGGCTTGTAATAACGACAACTCGGGTGACACTCCTGTAGTGACTGGTGCTTTAGCAAACGGTGATAAATCCAACGAGGGCTTCACAAAGAGACAGCAATATTGGAATTTTGACTTGGCTGCCCTCACTCGTGCTGGAACGGGTCTTGCCTATTCTACCCTCATTTCCACTTCTGGTATGAACAACCTTTGGAAGTCTTATATTTTCAACAAAATTAACGGTGTTGGAGGTGATACTCCTACGGCTGGTGTTTTCCAAGTCGCAATTACTGCTATTGTGAAACTCAAACACCTACACTCATTTTTTGAGAGAATGCCGCTTCTTAAGGGTGTTTTCTTCAAACTTACTCTAACCTTGAACCAAACTTCAGTGAGCTTTTCCTCCGCAGGTGCTGGTGGCGTTTTAACCCTAAATTCTGTGGATAGCCCTGTGGGTGGTGTTTCCCCGCTTCAATTGGCTTCTGCTGCGGCTGGTTGCGGTTCTGTTGCGGCTTTCCCTGTAGGTGCTTACATTGCGAGTCTATCGGTAGGTGCTGTGTGTAACAACGCTAATCAGGTATCCCTTGCTGGTGGTCTAATCCAGCAATCCCCTCTTGGAAGAAGCGTTCTTCTAAACGTTCCTGCCTATTCTTTCAATCCCGTTTATGAAACTGCTTACCTTTCCAGTCCTATCAAGACCGTCAATTACGAGGACATTTACCAATATTCCGTTACAAACACAATCGGTGCTGGTGGAACTTTCAATCAACTTATTACCAACGGTATTGCTAACATTAAACAGATTTTGGTTGTCCCTTATTATAGTGCGGCTTCTAACGGCGGTATTGCTCCCATTCTATCTCCATTTGAAGGGTCTGGAGCAGGAACCACCTCTCCATTGGTTCATTTCAACAACTTTAATATCCAAGTCAGCGGACAGAACCTCATTTACAACTCTGTTAGATACGAGTATGAGGCATTCGTCAATCAACTTTACGGCACTAACGCAGTGAATTCTGGGGAAACCGACGGTATGACTTCTGGTCTTATTGGCTTGAAGGAGTTTTCCAACGAGTATTGTTATTACTACGCCAACGCTGGTAGAATGCTCCCTGTTGAGGAGGCTGTTCCTAAATCGGTGAATATCATTGGAACTAACCAGTCTCTCAAGGCTATTGATTTATATATCTTTATCTCATATGGGGTCACAGTTAGTATAGATTCGCTAACAGGCGCACGTGTATAATTGACAAGGTGTTAGGTATATAGATATTAAATAAAAAAAGCAAACCATTAACAATCATATAAACACCAATTAAACATATATTTAGCAAAATTAAAATATTTATTAAATATATAAATGTCAGGAGTTGAGATTGATATTGAAAGTCTTGGAAAACCAGCCCATAGGAAACTAATGTCGGGCGGAGCGATTAGGGTTAAGGCACCCAGTTCAGGAAATTCTATGAGGGTAACCCTACACCCAATAGTAGCCAAAAAGGTAATGTCGGCTTTCAAAAAGGGCAAAGCCTCCACTATTACAGGCGAAGGTATTTTTGGAACACCTATGGATTTTTTGCTTGAAAAGGCAGGTGTTAAAAAGACAGCCTACGCTGTTGGTGACAAGGCGAGAAAACCGTTGGCGGCGGCTACTATGACGGGAATACTCGCTGGAGCAACTGCTCTGGGTGTAGCTCAGCCTGAATTAGCTCCCTATCTTTCTGTTGCCGCTCCTATTTTAGCAAGATCGGCAGGAAAATATATTGAGAACCCTTCCAGCTTTGGTGTTTATGCGAAAGGATACTCTGGTAAAAGGATTAATCCCCTTATTGGAACAGCTCAACAAATAGGTATGGCGACCATTGAAGAGCAGATTAAACCAACAAAGCCACTTGATTTTGGTAAGGCTGTTGCTGAAGAGGAGGCAATGACTGGAACAGGGTTTGGGGGTAGAGGCAGAATGTATGAGAAGAGCAGTTTAAGCAATAAATTAATATCACACACTGCCCTTAGATCGCAGCCTATGGGGGTTAATTTCCAATGGAACTCCACTTTAGGGAGAGGGTTATATTAAAAAAATTGAAATGGTTTAGAGAGATAATGATATAATAAAGTATAATAAAGTATAATGCCTGATTATCAAAAAGGAAGAATATATAAAATAACGGGTGGAGGTCTTACCTATGTCGGTTCAACAATAGAAACACTTTGTAGGCGAATGTCAGGACATAGAAGCGATATGAAAAGAGGAAGTAGTTGCTCTTCAGCCAAAGTCCTCTGTTATGAGGACGCAGTAATAACATTAATAGAATTATACCCTTGTAATTCAGTTGAGGAACTAAAAGCAAGAGAGCGTTATTGGTATGATAGCGAAGATTGTGTTAATAAATTAAAACCTTGGGTTTCAACAGAAGAGACCATAGAGCGGTATAAGGCATACAACGAGACTAATAAAGAAAAAATGAAAGTTTATAGAAATACTAATAAAGAACAATTAAAATCAAAAAGGGCTGTATATAGCGACGCTAATAGAGCAAAAATATTGGAAGCCAAAAGGGCATATTATCAGGCAAATAAAGAACAAATATTGGAAGTCAAAAAGGCATATAGAGAAACTCATAAATAATATTTTAATATTTAGGGATAAATTAAAAATTAAAATATTGGTTAATAATATAGAAATGGCGTTATCAAATATAGAGATTGAAGACTTGGCTCACAAAATGAAAATCCCCTTGGTTTTTTGTGATTTTAAGAGTAGTTTAGACGAAACCAAACTCCAATACAATAAATCATACATTATCAATATGGAGGACGAGTTTGATAATGAAACAGGAGAGAGAAATGACGGTAGCCACTACACTTGCTTTCAAGTCAATAAATACAAGAATGGTAAGATTCAAGGGATTTACTTTGACAGTTTTGGGGTAATTTATCCTACCGAAGTAGAGGATTTTTGTAATAGCAAGTTGCCCTATTCCACCAAGAATATCCAAAGTATTACCAATTCCGCTTGTGGTTGGTATTGTCTTGCCTTTCTACATTTTATTAATTCCGCACCAGTTAGGTCAGGGGATTTATACACAGACGCTTCGCAATTCACCGAATTATTTGAAGATTTAGCTATTTCAAAGGAGCATTTGAAGAACGAATTTATTTTGAAACATTTCTTTAGAAGTAGTGACCCTGATAAGCGAAAACAGATTGAGATTACTGGTGTAAGCGGAGACCCCCTTCCTAACCCTGATAGCATTAGTGGTGAAAATCACTCTAGTAAGAGGAGCGTGTAGTGTTTTTAGCAAATTATTTTATATGTGTTATGTATAATAAATGAGAACAGAAGCCAGTATTATAGCAGATCTTAATAGGAGAATAGAAGCAGTAGAGAGTATAATGGACGAAATAGAAGACGAAATGGACGAGTTGGGTGAGCCTGAAAATCCAAATGCTGACCCGACTGGTGTTGAAGCGATTGAAGATAATTTTGGAGCAGACCGCTACCAAATTTTAGAAACACGGCTTAACGAACTTGAAATGGAACGAGATAATATTATAAACGCAGGACAACAGGAACTGAATAATTTCATTAACGCAGAGAGAGAAAATGCGGTTCAACGGGCTCAAGGTGTGCTATATAGGGCTGAAGAGGAACAACGAGCTATTATGGAACAGGATATGGCTAGAAGAAGACAAGAAATGAGGGATAATCAAGAAGATTTTGGGAGTGTGAGCGGCGACTCGTATCACAGAACAGTTCCAAGGTATGTATTAGAACAACTGGTAACTCAGTTACCCTTTTTGAACGAGGGCGACGAAGAAACAAAAGAGGAAGGTGAATTGGAAGAAACAAAGGAAAACGAAGGTAATTCTGGGTCAGGAGTGAGAAGAAGAAGACATATTCATAGACCTTGATAAAATTAGGTTTAGCAAATTATTTTATATGTGTATATAATATAAAATGGTTAAGAGAGAAGTAAAGGGAAAAGGATTGATAGACGATTTTACAAAGGGGGTTAAATCGGTAACAGAAAAAGCGGAAAAAGGGTTGGAAAAAGGGTTGGAAATAGCCAAGGATTATGGTAGTGCTATTATATCAGGTCGCAATGATTTTCCTCCAAAAGTGAGAGCGTTATTGGATAAATATGGAGACGAAACGGTTGTAGAGTATAAACTGAAGAGAACACCTGTATCAAAATTGCTTACAAGTGCCCTATCAGGTATATCCTTAGGAGCTTTTGGAAAGCGTTTTCAAAGGAGCGAATTTGACGACCTATTTCATTTGTTTTTAGAAATGAAAACCAAATCTGGAAAAAGGTTAAGTGTAGAAAAGAATGAAGTAATAAATATGGACTTAAGTCCTCCCCCGAGAGACAAAGAAGAAGTAAAAGATATAACAGATAATATTAGACAACTAACGATAAATGATATACTGGAGACCACCAAAAAATATATGGGAGATAAGAAGTTCTATGGGTATTCGGCAAGGGATAACAATTGTCAGGATTTCATAGTAGCCCTATTGAAGAGCAATAGTATTGGAGGTGATAGCGATATAACCTTTGTCAAGCAAGACGCAAAGTTTTTGTTTGATAAACTACCTTTTTTGAGAAAATTCAGCAACACTCTAACAGATTTAGGAGCAAGTGTCAATGTTATAACAACAGGAGTAGGAATTGAAAATATAAATATGAGTAGAGAGAATAAATTATTATCTCCCTCTATATGTAAAATGAACGGAACTGGAACTCCTATTTTAGACCAACAAGTTAGTTTGAATGAATTATTACATTTTTTAGGAGAAAAGGAAACTAAACAAAACAAAAAAGGTATTTCCAACCAGAAGGTTTCTGTCAATGAGATTAAAAAATTCTTTGGTAAGGGTGTCCCAATAGAAGACCAAAAGGTCAGTGCTAATGAAGTTATACATTTTTTCGGTGGTAAGGAAACAAAACAAAATAAGAAAGGTATTTCCAACCAAAAGGTGAGTGCTAAAGAGACAAGAAAATTCTTTGGTAAGGGTGTCCCAATAGAAGACCAACAGGCAAGTCTTAATGAAGCAATCCACTTCTTCGGCGGTAAAGAGACCAAACAAAATGATAAGGGTGTTAGCAACCAAAAGGTGTCATTAAATGAAATAAAGAAATTCTTCGGTAAAGGTGTAGGCGAAATGGTTGAAGAGGTTAAGTTAAAACACGGAGAACCTCGTCACGGAGGAGTAATAATGCCTATGTCAGGTTCAGGATTTAGTCACGGAGAGCCTCGTCACGGCGGAGTAATAATGCCAATTTCGGGTTCGGGATACATAGGTCACCCCGCAATGTGGTCAGCACCAGTCCCCTTTAATTACCACCCTAACGCTGGTATGAATATAGGTCACCCATTACACCCCGCAGCCCATTACATAACCCCAAGCGGAACTGGTTTGTATGGTGGTGGTTTATATTCTGGTAATATGGGGAGTGGGATTTATGCTGGTAATAGAGGAATGGGAATGTGTGGTTGTGGTTGCGGACACGACGACTGCTGTAGTGAGTGTATTGGAAGCGGTTTATTTGACAAGGTCAAGAGTGGATTAAATAAAGGGGTCAATGCTGTTTCACAAGTGGTGGAGAAGACGGGTGTTGATAAGGTTGTTTCACAAGTGGTGAAGAAGACGGGTGCTGATAAGGCTATAATGAGTGGTTATGTTCCTATGAGTAAGAAAATTGTAACTGCGGTAGATAAATTCGCTAAAACACCTGAAGGTCAAGCGGTAATAAGTCACTCAAAGGCTGTGTTAGACAAAATAGTAGATCCAAAGACGAGATTAGCCGCCGAAAGAATGGCTTTATACACCGTCTTACCAATTGTGTTTGGTGGGTTAGGAGGTGCTATTGCTGGTGGTGCTGCTACGGCTTTAGCGGCTGAGGATATGGGCTTCACTGCTCCTATGATTCCATTTGCCGCCGCCGCTGGTGGTCGTGCTGGTGGATATGCTGGAGACAAGACTGCTGACGCTATTGGTAAGAAGGCGGGTGTTAGCAGAGGCGAAGGCGTTGCTGCTCCTCGCAAGGGAAGATTTGAAAAGGGGAGCCAAGAAGCCCGTGATTATATGAAGTCTCTTCGGGACAAGAAGAAATAAATGAGAGGCTAATGCTCTGCTATTATCTCATTGTTAAGTGAATTATTAATAATTGTATTGAAATTATTAATAATATGGTTAAATGTCATATTATTAGACGGAACTTAAGTAAATACCGCTAGATTATGACATAGACGCTATATTATAAATTTATAATTAACCCTTTAACACCATAATATGGTCTAGATATTAATATTATCCTTAATATTCGCATTATTATATCATTATTAAGAGTATTATTAATGATATGCTTAACTTTTAGATAATAATCGGGGTCAGCAGCCCAATTGGTATCTCATAGTGTGGCTCATATGTATATTGCCCTTGCTTTCTATATGCTCCTACGCTCTTAACATTAAATGTTTCAAAGAGGGACTTGTCGTAAGTAATGAAATACAACCCCGTAGTGAAATGGAATACAAACTTCAAGGTTGTATGCTGGACTTTGGTCTTATGAACTGGGATAATTGTGGTTGGATACTGGTCGTGCTTACAGCGACGGCTCTTAATTTCATATTTAATCATTGTGTCGTGCTTGTCGTGAGCGTCATATACGCAATACTGACCCGTCTTTTCAATCTCGGTCTTGAAATAACCTTGGAGACTACCAATAATAGGGTCTTCCAACGGCAGACCAAACAAGAGGTCATTAGCAATATTTTCCTTTCCAATCTTCAATAGGTCAGTTCCGTCAAGGCGAATGAGGTTTCCCCCGCAATCCATATCGTAATTAGACATTCTATATTATATACAGATTAAAATCTTTTAAATACTAATTTTGCTAAAGTATTTAATTAATTATTTAGTGAAATAATTAAAATCTTTGTTAATATTATAGAATGCCTTTTGACTTGAAAGATTATATTAAGCAAAAACGACCTAACTTATCTGCTTCATCCATTACTACATATCATTCCATTTTGAAGAACCTCTATAAAAAAGTATTTGGTAAAGAAGATATTGACCCTAAAGACTTTGATAATACTGACAAGATTATTGAGTTCATAAAGGATATTCCAGCTAACAAACGCAAGAGTATTTTATCCTCCCTTGTTATCATTACAGATAACAAAAGTTATCGTGATTTAATGCTTGGTGATATATCCTCTTACAAGAGCGAAATATCAAAACAAGAAAAGACTGATAGTCAAGAAGGGGGGTGGAAGTCTAAGACAGATATTGAAACGGTGTGGAGCTCACTAAAGAGGGACGCTGAACTTTTGTATAAGAAGGACAATAAATCCCCCAGTGACTTACAAAATATCCAAAATTTCGTATTGCTTTCTGTAGCAAGTGGCTTACTCTCTCGTCCAAGAAGAAGCAAAGATTGGACTGAATTTAAGATTAAAAATATTGATAAATCCGTTGATAACTTTTTAGATAAGACTGGTTTCCATTTTAATAGCTATAAAACCGCTAAATTCTATGGCGAACAGACAGAGCCTATTGGTAAGGAATTAAAGGCTATTTTGACTAAATGGATTAAGATTAATCCTACCGATTACCTCTTCTTTGATACTAATGGTGGTAAATTGACCTCTGTAAAAATGAACCAGAGGTTTTGTAAAATGTTCGGGAGCAAAACCAGTGTTAATATTTTTAGACATTCTTATCTAAGCGATAAATATGCTGACACCATTGAGACGAATAAGGCTATGGCTGACGACCTTGAGGCTATGGGTAGTTCTATGACTCAAGCAACAACATATATCAAGAAGGGATAATTATTTATATATCACCTATATATATAATGAGTGTTTATGTAGGTAATCGTGCTTTTAGCAAAAAACCAACTAATAGTGGTAGGGGGATTGTTTTTGGTAGGGTTGCTCCTGAGGAACAGGAACAGGAACGGGGAGTTATATTAAGGGGTAATCGGGCTTTTAATAATGCGGTTGCTCCATTTCAAGGGGGGGTAGCAGGGACACCTTCTACCAGTGAGGAGGAATATGAATTGACAGCAGAAGAAATAGCAGAAGAAGCAGAAAGAGCGGCAATAATAGCCCGAATTCTAAACGCTTTGGGGGCGGTAAGAAATACTCCAGAAGCAATAGAATACAGACGCATTTCAAATCTTCTTAGTCGTGGTGGGCGATCCTCTCGTCAGGCAAGGGCTGAAATGGCTCTTAGGGAAGAGGCAAGACAAGCAGAGACAACTGGTAGGGGTATTGGTAGTAGCCGTAATGCGGTTGCTCCTGACGAAGCTCCAAGAGGGCAAATGCGATATGTTAGGGTTGCTCCACGGCGGGAGACACCTCCTCTCGGTGGTATGGAAGTTCAATTTTCACCAGAGGAGTTAGCAATATTAGCAGCATTAAGAGCAGACAGAGCAAGATTATCAGCATTAGGGATTCAACTACAGGGAACGAGTAATAGTTTGGAGAATATTTGGCGTTAGATTTTGTGCTAATTTAGGTTATTAAATAACTTCTGTAATGCTACTATATTTTCAATAATATCTTCGCTGTCACCCCATAACAAATAATAGCTAAATAAGGCAGGACTTGGTATTAGATTATCTATTAATTCATTTTCTTTTTTATTAGCGTAATGTCTTTTACGATATGCCTCTCTCTTTGCGGAGTCTGCGTGGTCTATATATGTGTGACCAGTGTCTAAACCAAAGTCAAAATGCTTCACTTTGCCGTCTTGATTAATCATTACTCTAAACCGTTTGTTTGCTCTGGGCGAATTGATTAATTCTAAAATTTCAATCATTTATATTAATTGATATTTTAATTTTCTACTAAAGGGTTGTTGGCTAAAATGGCTAAAATATGGAGGTAGCATTCTAGCCAACCTAATATTCCCTTTAACCTTTAACACCGCCAACTAAACACTAACAACCACCCTTTCCATTTCAAAATTTTCTACAGATAGTTTCGGGGTATAACTAGAAGAAGAACTCCCTAATGTGTCTCTTGTCATATAATCACTTGGAAGAGAAGCAAGTCTATCCTTTATCTTTTTATCTACAATTTGCGAAGACTCAAACAATTTATGATATTGCTGGAATTTCTCCTCCAATATTTCCTTAGCATTAGGGGGTCTATTATCCCTTGCTAATGTTAATACTTTTTGTATATCTATTGCTAACAAGTAATATTCCTTTGAGACATTCAATTCGTTCTCCATATTGCTTTGGATTGATAAAAACAATTCAATAGAGCCAACAATTCCACAGACAAGGCTTACTAAACAAGTGATAACACTCACTAAATCTTGATTGACGAATTTGCTTAACCCTACTGATAAAACGGAGTTGAACCCCGATAAAATAATGATAGGAATGCGGTAATATTTTAATTGCCCCTTGAAGAAGAGAAAACGCTTCTTGTGTAATTCATTCATAATCACACTGTTTTCAAAAATATATGTTAATAAAAGTTCAATGTCCTCCGTCCAGTTCATTTATATAAGGGTAGATAAAATATTAGCTTATGTAGTTGAATATAGAACTTCACTGGTTACTGGGTCGTAATAAATTACATTCAAACCTTTTCCTGCTGCTACACCTCTAATAGGTTTGATAAAACAGCCTGTGTTTGCGGGATCTAGAGCAACTCCTGAAGCATTTAGACAGATTGAATTGGCGGCTTGTGAATTAAAACCCGCCTTACTACCGATTGCGACTGACTCAGCACCCATTCCTGTTGTTACACCCTTTCCAGCCCCTGAACCAATACAAACACTAAAATCTCCTTGGTTTGTTTTTCCACTACCTGAACCAATAGATACGGCATATTCACCTTGTGTGTCATTTCCTGAATTTAAACCTATGGCGATACTACCTCTTAATTGGACTATTGAACCAGCCCCGTTTCCAACAGCCACACAATCTGCTCCTTGTTTTGTTGCTCCACTTAAAGACCCTATAGCCACCGCATTTAGCCCTTGAAAATCACCAACTGTTGCGGACCCTTTTCCTGCGTAGTTACCAATCGCAACGCTATTGATTTGTTGATTAAATTGACCCGCTGAAGTCCCAATAGCCACCGAATTCGCTAATTGGGTATTATTTCCTGCGTTATTTCCAATAGAAACGGAGGAAGCACCTTGTTTTGTTGCTCCACTTAAAGACCCTATAGCCACCGCATTTAGCCCTTGAAAATCACCAACTGTTGCTGACCCTTTTCCAGCCCCGTTACCAATGGCTATTGACGAAGTTGCTTGATTATATTGCCCCGCTGAAGTCCCAATAGCCACCGAATTCTCTAATTGGGTATTATTTCCTGCGTTATTTCCAATAGAAACGGAGGAAGCACCTTGTTTTGTTGCTCCACTTAAAGCCCCTATAGCCACCGCATTTAGCCCTTGAAAATCACCAACTGTTGCTGACCCTTTTCCAGCCCCGTTTCCAATAGCAACAGAGTTTAATCCTTGATTAGTTTTTCCTGCTTCGTTTCCAATAGCAACACAATATTTCCCTTGAGCATTATTTGCCGCCAACCTACCAATCGCCACGCTCCAATCGTCTTGAGTAGTTGTTCCCGCTAGAGTCCCAATCGCAACGCAACTTGCTTTTTGAGTATTACCTCCCGCACTACTTCCAATAGCAACAGAGTTAGCTCCTTGACTAGCTTTTCCTGCTTCGTTTCCAATAGCCACAGCACCTGCCGATTGAGAAGCTGTTCCCGCTAATGTCCCAACAGCAATAGCATTTGACCCTTGATAATCTCCAACTGCTGCGGATCCCTTTCCCGCATTATTTCCAATCGCAATGCTATTGATTTGTTGATTAAATTGACCTGCTGTATTACCCATAGCGACAGAATTTGCCGCTTGAGTAGTTTTTCCCGCACTACTTCCAATAGCAATAGCATTAATACCTTGAAAATCTCCTAATGTTGCTGACCCTGCTGCCGCATTCACACCTATCGCAATAGCATTTCCCGATTGGTTATATTGTCCCGCAGCAGATCCAATAGCCACAGCATAAGTGACTTGATAATTTTGACCAGCAGTATTCCCAATCGCAACAGAATAATCGTCTTGAGCGTATTGACCTGCTGCTGTCCCCATAGCCACAGCAGAAGAGCCTTGAGTTGTAGCACCCGCACTATCACCAATCGCAACTGACGATATACCTTGAAAATCTCCAACAATATTTGATCCTTTTCCCGCATTATTACCAATCGCAATGCTATTGTTTTGTTGATTAAATTCACCTGCTGTATTACCAATAGCCACAGAATTTGTCGCTTGAGTATAATGTCCCGCACTACTTCCAATAGCAACAGAATACGACTTTTGATTATTATTTCCCGCCAAATGACCGATAGCAACAGCAGAGTCTCCTTGAGTATTATTTCCCGCATTAAGTCCAATAGCAACAGCATTATCAGCTTGAGACGTTAGCCCAGCGGTTTTTCCCACGGCAACTTGTGTCTGTGTAAGTTTTATACTTTGACAGAAAGTAAAATCACTTGTGTTTGGGTTGATAGAAAATGGGGTTGTAGCCTT
>Ga0129324_10001783_pt1 | contig 13587 bp, 16 predicted proteins | sample CPBDNA_7_FD_96879 | JGI IMG/M metagenome (GOLD analysis project Ga0129324, IMG submission 96879) | Freshwater to marine salinity gradient microbial communities from Chesapeake Bay, USA - CPBay_Spr_15_0.2_DNA | ecosystem: Environmental > Aquatic > Marine > Coastal | place: USA: Chesapeake Bay... | reverse complement strand
TTGCTATGGCGTGTCCTGGATGTTTTGCTAATTACTATCCATCTACTAACAACATGGAAAGCGAATGGAATAATGCCCAATGTATAAATCACACCAGAAAAAAAGCCAAACAACTGGAAGGCGGCAGTTTATGTAAGAAGAAAAAAATGTATAAAACGTTGAAAAAACATTGTGGTAAACAACGATATAAAAAACATATTAAAAAAACAAAGAGTAAAAAAGGTAAATATTTGCGAAGATAAATTTATATATTTACACCTTTGGATGTTTACACCAGTTTACGGGCGTTTTGAATGAGAAAAGGTGTAACAGCCGATTATTATATGATAAATTTCATTTTTTTTATATAAATATATTATATAAAAATGAGCGCGCAACAAGATACAATATATGACCAAATAAAAACAGATTTAATTGAATATGTGGTAAACCAAAAAACAACGAAAGAAATCCGCGAAAGAATAAAAACATTTTGTGAACAACAAACACCACGTTCAATGGTTCTATATAGAGGTCATAATAAATCTACTGAAATTAGACATAATAATTTGTGGTATTCAGCAACTGCGTCAAAAAAAGTAGCAAAACACGAATTTGCGTCTGAAAATTGCTGTGTATTTAAAATTAATTTAATAGATGTTCCTGTCATTGATATAAATTATTATGTTGGTGATTCAATTGGCAAGTATAACGAAGAACAAGAATATATATTTTTAGGTGGCGGGACATTTTACAAAAATAATAAATTAGATGTAGAAGGATTTGTCAATAATGGAAATGGTGAATATGAATGTTGGTATAAAATTGATAAAATTGATAAAACTTCATTCGATTTAGATAAAACATTAGGTATGCTAATACCTGATGAATATGATTTCATTGACTCGTGGTCAGATATATTCATCGAAGGTTTAACTTTAACAGAAGATCAAAAAAAATTAATTTTTCGTAAAATACAAAAAATAAAAAAAAAGGGAGGCAATAAAAAGATAAATAAAAAAACTAAAAAGACAAATAAAAAGATAAATAAAAAAACTAAAAAGACAAATAAAAAGATAAAAAAAAAAACTAAAAGACAAAAAAAAAAAACTAAAAAGAACAAGTTAATTGGCGTTTGAAATGTAAAAAGGTGTAAATGTCCATATGTGTAATATTATATATTTAATACTGTATATTTTGGTTAGTTGTTATACTACAATATGATGATATATTATATTGTAATATGTAGAAAGGAAACGATTTCATTGTGCTCCTGCTGTGCTTTGTGCTCCTGCTGTGCTTTGTGCTCCTGCTGTGCTTTGTGCTCCTGCTGTGCTTTGTGCTCCTGCCGTAGGTTGAATCACTTTTATTTCTGGTATAAGCGAATTAGAAACAAGTATATTTACAATCTCAGTCAAATGAAGTATTTTTTTATTCAAATAATTAGTTCTATCCTTCAAATAAACCATATTTTCTTTATCTATTAAATCCTGAGTAAGAACATACTGATTTTTTATAATAAACCATTTTCCAAGTAGAATTCCGTATCGTAATTTTTCTTGCCAAATCTCCATATTTTCAAACCATTTTTCTATATAAATATAAGCACTAAAATATGGATTTCCTGATATATCAACCTTTTTAACCCAATCGATATGATCTACAAAACAAAGACCATATAGTTCCAACTCTGCTGAAACTGTATTCTCAAACGCATCTTTCGGTTCAACGCGTTGAATAAACAAAGATTCTGTGTTTTGGACCATTTTAATATTATGAATTAAATAAAAATAATTTAAATAAATTCAATTTTTTTATAATTCAATTTTATAAAAAATAATATAAATTATTTTTTTTATAAACTATATTTTCTACATATATATTATTTCTTACACCAGCTGTGTTCCATTATTATCATCATAAATAGTAATTTCTCCGTTTTTCCATTTATTTATAAATTTTGCCTCCGTATATAGTCCATCCTTGTTTATTTCTTTTTCTGTATAGTATGGTTGATTTCGTGCTTCACCTAGCTTTACACCAGGCATCGGGTAACCACCACCCCGGTCAATACATACTAAATTAATCAGAGTATATGTATTAACTATTCCACCCTCATTGATTTCAAAACGAAATGTTCCGTCATCTTTTCCATAAGACCATATTTCATTATATGTAGCTGGACGCTTTATATGTGTCATTGTAATGATTATAATGTTATTAATGATTCCCATTTTAAACATTTCAATTTTTTTTACTTAAAAAAAAGAACCGAGAAAAAAGCACCAGAATTAAGTAAAACCCAGTATATTTAATTATGTTTATAATTTAGTTAATGTCTATTAAGAACATAAATAAAACAGACTTTCAACAAACTTTTAATGTTTCTAATGAAGATAAAATGGAATATGGAGAGATTTATACACCATTTTCTCTCATTGAAGATATGTTTAATATGCTTCCGATCAATACTTTTTCAAACAAAGAAGCAAAATGGTTAGACCCAGGCACCGGCACCGGATATTTTTCTATTTATCTTTATTGGAAACTTATGGAAGGTTTAAAAAATATAATACCAAATGAAAATAAAAGACATCAACATATAATAGAAAATATGATTTATATGATTGATATTAAACCATCAAATATACAAATATTAAAGACTTTATTTGGAGAGAACTCAAATATAATTTGCGGAGATTTCATAAATGATAGTATAACAAATGATAGTATAATAAATGATAATATATGTAATTTCGATTATATTATAGGGAACCCTCCATATAACGCGAAAGGAATGAAAAAGGTTCCAACAAATAAAAATAAAAATAAAAAAGAAGACGGAAAAACAATTTGGATTTCCTTTATTAAACACTCAATTTCTCTCTTGAAACCAAATGGAAACCTCCTTTTTATAGTTCCTTCTATCTGGATGAAACCGGATAAAGCAAAAACATATCATTTTATAACACACTATAATATTCTCAAATTAAAATGTCTAACAAACACTGAAACAAATAAGTATTTCAACGGCGAAGCACAAACACCGACTTGCTATTTTTTATTAGAGAATACACCGGCTCCACAAATAACCCCATTTATAAATCTATATGATAAAGATAGAAAGCAGTATATCGAATACCGCTTTAATAGAGAGAAAGGAGACCCAATACCAGTGTTTGGTTCGGCAATAGTCGCAAAATTGCGACCCTTTATAGAACGCGTTGGACATTTAAAAGTGGTTAAAACAAATTTACCTAGCAAAGATACACATTTATCTCTGGAAGAAAATACACAACATTCGCATCCTAATATAAAAACGTGTAAATTGGGGGGTATAGATAGACTAACTCCTGAACTTGTAATAGAGTATAGTAATAAAGCACAGGCATTCGTTGGAAAAAAGAAATTGGTTTTGGCACATAAAATGTATGGGTTTCCTTGGTTCGACGAGAATGGAAAATATGGAATATCTAATAGAGATAATTATGTTATAATGAATACCGATTATACAAATGATGATTTTATTAAATTGAGAGATTTTCTCTCTACTAAAACAGCCTTATATTTATTTGAAACAACCAGATATAGAATGAAATATCTTGAAAAGTATGTGTTTGAACTGATACCAGATATTATAAAATTAAGTAAGGAGTCGTCCTCAACGTTTCCAAAAGAAATAAATGATGATTCTATTGCTGAATTTTTTGGATTTGATATAAATGATAGAGAGAATATTAATAATTTACATAGAAAGAAATATAATATTTGTAAACATTTATTAGTGTGATAATTCAATCTATTTATTAAATTTTTACATTTATGATTTTATTTTGGTTGTTGTTTGTCTGCGCGCTTAACGCATTTACATAAAAAGTATTTCTTCACTTATGATTTAACTGGAAATGGATCTTTTACTTTACAATCTGGACATATAGTATATTGTTCGGAGTGATCTGGTTGAATAATCAATGACCTATTGAAATGTATCTTATTATTTTCCGACCACCCATAATATCTGGCACTAATCATATCTTCTGTATAATCCTTACATTCATTCAAGAAACATTCAAATATATCTCCTTGGTCTAAATTAGCACCACAATGTTGGCAAGTATATTCCATATTTACACTTTATACAATATATTTCTCTAATATTTTATAAAAATTGAAATTAATATAAACCAGTTCAATTTTAGTAAATAATAACTAATAAATGCACATCATAGCAACAACTAGATTTAATACAAAAACCTGGAATGAAAATGAAAGATGGAGAGAAACAAATAATTTTAAAGGGTGTATTTATAACACGCCCAAACAAAATAATATAAACATTCTACCAAATGCGCCAATGTTTATATTAGAAATGAATAATGACGAAAACAAAATAAAAGGCGTTGGATTAATAAAAAACGCAATTGTTATTGAAAAACCGATTAAAATTTATGATGATAGAAACTATAATAGATATACTTATAGAAGCAATTATAGAATTGATCGTTCTACAATAACAACCGAAGAAGAAAAAATATTTAAAATATTTGATGTTTTGTTATTTAAAGGTTCAAGGCATATGAAACGAGGACAAGGTATAACTTCAATTCCGCTATGGATATCAAAAAATAAACATATTGATTTTATTGCGTTTTTTAGAGAATTATTTGTCAAGTATTTTATAGATGTAAAATAATTTATAGATGTCACAAATACAATTTTTATTCGTCATTTACTCAACGCCAGTTTCCTTATTATCTGTTTTTTTCGTTTTTACTCCAGTAAGAGTGAATTTATTGGTTTCAATATCCCAGTTAGGAAGAATTTGTGGAACAGTTTGATTATAAGTAATACTAATGGTTTTCATTTGTTTATTACAATAATCACATAGAATCTCGTATTCTTTTATTTTATCTTTCAACATTTTAATAAAAGTATATATAGCTGTCTTTTTATTTGTATCACTGCAAAATTCATTAAACATTTCAATTCCAACAACACTCAAAAGTTCATAAATATGAACCAGTTCCATATATTTTTTCCGAAGATTATCATTTCGATATATTTGCAAACTCAATTCTTCTTTCGTTGATTTATTCAAAATATAATAAACTCGCAATTGTTCTGTATTTTCATAATTACGGACTTTTTGGCGTATATTACGAAGTTTGTCGTGAGTAATATCATTTATCAATCTATGAATTTTTGTAATTGTAATATACAAGTCTTCATGATCTTTATCACTATTATAGTTTAAACGACTTAGAACTAACACTCTCAAATTATAAAATCCTGGAAGACCGCCGCACACAACATCCTCTGGGTTTCTTGGAGCGCTGCCGTTATTTATTGATGCTTGATATTGATAAAAGTGAGGGTTATGAACCACGCCTGTATCCTTTAATCCGGATTTCCAACTAAACGCAGTATGACATTCCGTACACCACATCTGGTCACACCCCACGATTTTAAAAATTCGCACACCACAACTAGGACAAGGTTTTGTGTCTTTTTTAATTGTTTCAGCACTTTTTACATTATTTTCATCGCACTCGTGAGCGTCTTCTTTTGAATACCCAATAGTTTCAAAACAATCTTTACACGTATATAGTTTACACAAATCGCATTTATATTGCGTGGAAAGATAACCACGACACGAACTGCTTGAACACGGCGTTATAAATTTACGTTTTTCGGTTTCGTCGTCTTTTCCATTCTTTAAATTATGAATGCGACGTTCGTGGATGTTTTTTTTCATACTTACTTCGGTAAATTTTTCTCTCAAAATAGCAAGTTCTTTATTTATTTTCTCAATTTCCGCATATTCATCCAAACACTTTTGGTAATTGCTCGCTGCAACCATTGTTTCAGGCATTTTACTCAATTCACGTTCAAGAAGTAATTCACGACGATGATTTTTATATTCGTTTGTAACAAATGATCTATTCAGTTTCATTACTACGAAATTTTGAGGCCACGCCTTTTTACAATTCATACAATGTGGGTTTTCAGCAGTGCCGAGCAAATATTGCCTAACACACGACTTACACGCACTATAAAGACAATCTCCATAGTCGCAAGTGATACAAGAACGAGTGCTTCCATTATACTCTTCGCAACAAATAGAACACTCTGACGAAGTTGCTGGACCTGCTTCTGCTGCCATTTTAATTGGATAGTAGTAGTTGTTTTACAATACTTAAGAGTTTAGAGAATACTTACATAAAATAAGTTTTGTATTTCAATTTTTATTTAAAAATATAAAATAAATCTAATATAATATGTCTACCTCTGGCATTAATACTAATATTGACGATTATACCATTGAAGACCTATTAACTATTCTTAATTTAAATGAAACAGCCTCTGAATTTCAAATAAAAGACACAACGAATGATATCATCGCAAGAATGAAATCAGAAAATAAACCAGAACTAGCCGAATTTTTTGAAGACGTTAAAGAAAAGATTTTAGATTCAATGATGAACAACAATGAAGAATCATTAAACGAAGATACATTAAACGATTCTGAAGATACTAAAACACAAATAGGAACCTGGTATCAAAACCAATATTTAACACAAAATGACCCAATACAAGCAAGTAAAGTTACCGATAGAAAACAAACCATACAAACTTTTGATAATAATCATTTTCAAATGAAACAAAAACAATTAGGAGTTAACAATGCTTATCCGGTTCCAATAGTACAAGGAACTATAAATCCTACTCTTAGAAATGTTACAACAAGGTTAGTATGCGTTGATAGTCAATATCGTCAAAACATATTACCTTATTCAAACAATGATGTAAATGCTCCATCCTTTAATACAGATTTTACATTAGACTTATCTGAACCCTTATCGAATGTAATTTCAATTAAATTATATTCTATTCAGATACCGACTACGTGGTATGCATTTGATACAACATTAGGAAATACGTGTTTCGAGTTTAACTCAATGCCATATCAGATTCCTTCCGGAAATTATTCTCAAACATTATTATCGACAAATATATCAGCAATAACATCTGGCGCACTACAACTTACGTTTGACCCAGCAACAAATAGAACAATTTTTAAATCACAATTAATGCATGATACATCTATTACTTTTTATAAAGAAAGTGGGTTTGATTTGAGCGGTTGTAAATCGTGTATAGGGAGTTCATATAGTAATCAAAATTTGGGTTGGACGCTTGGGTTTCGTCAAACACCAGACGCGTCTGGAAATATTACTTTGCCTATAACTAATACTGATGATTTATTGAGTGAGGTTCCAGCCGATTTATATGGACCAAAATATTGTATGTTAGTGCTGGATGATTATAATCAAAACCATCTTAATAAAGGATTGGTAAATATAACAGACGGAGATAATAAATTGAGTTTACCAAGTTATTATAATTATGATATTAATTTATCGTGTTCGCAAACAAATGTGGTTCAAGCTTCTAAAAGTGCACCTAGACAGTTAACTGAAGCACAATTATATACATTAAATGAAATAATAAAAAATAGAAATACAAAAAAAACTCGATCTTATGGTCCAACGACAACAGATGTGTTGGCTATTATTCCATTAAAAGGAATAACATCTCTAAGAGAATCACAAGAACCCATTATTGAGTATGGAACATCACTTCAATCTAATTCTAGAACTTATTTTGGACCAGTCAATATTGAGAGATTACGAGTAAAATTAATCGATGACAAGGGTAATTTGTTGAATTTACACGATAATGACTGGTCGTTTACTCTTATAGTAGAACAATTATATCAGTATTAAGTTAACAACTGCTATAAGCCAGTATCATTGCTGCTAAAATGCCTAAGACAAGACCAATATGATACTTAACTTGCATACTTCTATAAATATTTAACCAAGCTTGCCGTTGCTCTTCTTTATCTAAATGTAAGACCATATAATCTGTTTTGGGTTTCAACATATAATACAAATAATTTATGGTTAAAGTGACGCCGCCAACTAAACATACTATGCCAACATTACCAATCTTGCGTTTATTCATAAAAATAAGTAAAATAAGAGAGACAATCAAACCAAGACCATAACCTTGTAAATAGTTATTGCGACGTTCTTTTATAATTGATTCATACCGAGCAATATTTTCGGCGTCTAATGTCTTATATAATCCGTCTTTTAAATTTGATTTATCGGCAGTAAAAGTGACATATAAATTAGCAATTAGAAAAACAACCGCAACAAAACAAGTAGTTCCACAAAGCATTATATACTTAATTAATAAATTAATTTTCTATAACATAATTTGGCAATTGTCTCTCTTCTTCATTGATTGTATTGAAAATGTAATCCTTACTTTCTTTCCATTCCAAAGTTAAATATACGTCTGAAGCATCTGGAGATTTTGACGTCCACTTTGATTTATTAAGCACTTGATATAATTTTTTTATTCTGGAAATAATACCTCCTTCATTTCTGGGAGGTTGATGTTTAACAGCCCACTCAAACTGCATTGCCTGAATTTTTGATTGAAATCCATGAACTAAACAAATATGACGCCAACCAGGTCCTTTGCTTAACGTATATTTTGCGCCACCTGTAATCTCTCCATTATGTTTTCTTAATCTTTGTTTAGGGTCTGGAGAGACACCGGCATAAGTAGAACTTTTATTTTGAATGATATAAAATGACCATAATTCTTCAGACATTTATACAAAGTATTATATTTATACAAAGTATTATATTTATACAAAGTATTATATTTATACAAAGTATTATATTTATATATTATAATAATAATGACAAAAAATGTTTATTTTTTAATTGATAAAAAAAATAATTATCTAGATCAAGAATATTTGGCGCATACTCATGATTATTATATCATATACACTATTTATACATTGTTTGCGGTGTATTGGATACATTCGTTTTATTATAAAAATTTATCGAAGGTTTCTATAATAATAGGTATATTATCATTATTATTATTTATAATACTTTTTAATTTTCTTAGTAATTATAAAACGGTTCTTGACCCAACAAACAACGCATGGATTAATTATGAAAGTGATTATAATGGAGAGTTTATTACAGATTTGTCTAAAACAGTAAAAGACCTTGAATTAAATACTACTGGTTTAATAGTAAATAAAAATTATTTAAATAAATTAAGAAAACAGAAAATAGAATTTGTTAAATCAGAGAAAATCTCTGAACAAAAAGAAAATATAGATGACAAAGGCATAGTATACCAAGAATTATTATCTAAAAATATATCATATAAAGGAGATAGCATTGCTTTTCAAGGTTATTGTTTAATTAATGTATTATTTACTATTTTATCTTTATTGTGGAACATAAATAAAAATTTATTCAATAAAATTTTAAATTATTTTTTACACGCAACAGTATTGTCTGTTCCTATTTCATTTATTTGGTTTTGGCATTATAAAAAGGGTGATGCTTTATCAGAATATAATATTAAAACATTAATATTGTTTCAAGCAATATCAATAACATTAGCTATGTTAACTGAGATTTTCATAGTTTATACAAAATAATATATAGGTAAACAAAATAATATATGTTTTATTATATAATATGTTTAATACTAAATATTTTCATAACATTGAATATGGAGATATTTATTTTAATGTTTTGATTAAGATAGCTCCTTTGACATTTTGGTTATATCTAATATATAAATATTATTATCCTTATTATAAAAAATGTACTATGTGTTCTCCTCTGTTTTTAGTAATTATATTAATACCCTTTTTAAGTATAGGCATTGAATTTATTTTGAATAAACAATTATTTTTAGGAGATAAAACGAGCGTGCCAACACTATGGAGTTATTGTCTAACTTTGATAGACCAAGATAAAAATAAAGATAAGGACAAGAATATTCTCGCAACGTGGAATTATAAATGTGGAAGAAATCAAGTGGAATCTATTCGAGGAATAGCAAGTCAGCTTCAAACAAAGTTTTACTATTTAAATATGTCATTATTTCTTTTGATTTTAATATTTAATAATTTTTCTAAAACACGACATATCAGAATGAACTCTTCTCAAATTATATTTGTTGTTATTACAGTATTATTCGGTTCAATCGGTATTACAACAAGGTCTTTTACAGCAGGATATTATTGGTCTATGCTGGTTATGATGTTTATGTCAACTATATTTAATATGAATATTTCTGCGTTTTTAATAGTTATATATACTCTTTTTAACTAATTATTTTATACTATACTATCGTATTAAATAAATAAATTAATAATTTTATTTTTATTTTACAACAATAAAAAAATAGAATTAAAGAATATTGTAAAAAACGAGTTTCAAATCTCATTTCGAAAAAAAAAATTTTAGGGGGTCTTTTTTTTTATTTTTCGAAATGAGATTGGAAAAAATAAAAAAAAATAGAAAATTATTAAAATTACAAAACTACACCATAAATGGTCTCAAATAATAAAATCACAAAATCACAATTTTTTAGATTTTAGAAAAAAAGATGTAAAAAGTATGCATGAGAATGTTTGGCACAAAAACGGCACATTTTACCGAAAAAAAACCGAAGAAAACCGATAAGCAAAACCACCATTTTAACACAAATGAATACAACCAGACTGATTTATCGTAATAAATAAAACATATATTATTTTTATTCGTTTATAATTTAAACTTATTTTAGAACAATAATATAACAGGATTAATATGAAAAAAACCGAAGAATATAAATTTGAATGTATAAATTGTAATTTTAAAACACGCGATAAAAAAGATTACAATCGTCATTTAAAAACTAAAAAACATACAAAACATATATTAGATGTTGTTAACGAATGTCTTTGTGGTAAGATATACAAATATAAGAAATCATTAACACGACATCAAAAAACATGTAATATAAATAACAATAACTATATAGAATCAGACACACCAAAAGAAACGGAAATAGAAATAATAGTATCTCATTTAATCGAACAAAAGGAATTGGTTAATAAACTTTATAGCAAACTGGAAGAGCAAAGTAGCAAACTGGAAGAGCAAAACAATAAAATAGAGGAATTGAAAAAGTTAAAACCAGCTCCAATAACCAATAACAACACTAATATATTATTAGTATTAAACGAAAGATTTTCTGATGCGATGAGTTTAAATGAATTTATAAACAATATGATTATAAAATGTGATCACCTACTTTATACCAGTAAAAATGGAATAGATAAAGGTATAGTGAATATTTTAATGGATAATATGAAAGACCTTAAGAAATGTAAACGACCTATATGTACAAATAAAGATAATTTATTTATAAAAGGCGATGAAGAATGGTTAAAAGACCAAGACCAAACAGAACTAAAGAAAGCAACCAAGAAAATCCAATACAAACAAATAAAGAATATAAATTTATATCAGAAAGAAAAACCAAATTGGAATAACGCAGAACATACGCAAATAGAATATACAACAATGTTATCAAAAGTGATGGCAGATGTAGATAATAATAGAGTTATAAGAGAGATTAAAAAGAATAAAAACGAATTAGATATAGTACATTAAAATATTATTATTTAAGAATGTAAAATAATAATATATAAAAATGTTTCCCAAAACAAAAAGCGAGAGATTACAAGTCGTAAATGAAATTAAAATGAATTGTATAGAGAACAAATTAGGCAATCAAGTAGCGTTGAAAGTATTATATATGATGTTGGATAATTACTATCAAGAAGGGACCACTTACATCAATAAAAAATTAACATTACAAAATAACGAGCAAATGATTGTAGTGAATTTATATAATGATAAAGGTAAAATAGATAAAGTAATTATAACACGAGTGAGCGAATAATAATATACATTAACAAAATTGAAATAATTTTTTTTACAATTTGTTTAATGTCCCCAATCCCACAATAAAAAAAGAACATTATTACGCTTCAGCTGTCTTATCAAAATGGCGTGTAATAAAACGGTTTTATTCAATCAGATAAAGGCGGTTGCTTCTAAGGTTTTGACTACCGACTTTATTTTATCAACTAAAACAATGAAAGGAAATACTCAGGTCAGTGAACGAGGAGTTATTACAAAAATAAAAGAAGTGTTAGATGGTATGGGTCTAAGTTATACAGAGGCTGGTTCTCAGCAATCGAAAGATTTTAGAAATATTTGGGGCATTGGTCTCAATATTGAAATAAAAAAAACAGACAATGATACTATTTATTTCAATGATACGTGTCCGTCTAATGACATTTATTATATTATAATATATACTGGAAAAGAATACAAGCGTAATGTAGAAAACAATGTTAAACCGCAAATCTGTTATGTAAATGGAGCCGACTTTTTGAAGGATTCTCAGTGGATTGCCGATTATATTGCGGAGATAACTGCGTTGAAAGATAAATACGCACGGGGTGAAAACAAAAAGCAACTTACTGGGATTATGTCGGTGTATCCTCGTCCAACATTCAAAGCATCTATTGCGAGTTTCTTAATATAAAAATCATAAAAAAATCATAAAAATACTTTTTTTATTGAAAATTGAAATCTTTAAATAAAGAGCATAGTAGTGTTATTATTAAAAATGACGCAGCAACAAGAAAATAAGCAATTTAATGCGATTAGTTTGTTTTCGGGACTAGGAGGAGATTCATTGGGACTAAAACAAGCAGGATGTAATGTAATTGCTTATAATGAATACAAAAAGAAATTTTGTGAATCACACGACGCCAATTTTCCAAATAGTGAACGAATATGTGATGGCGAAGAAAGAGATATTTCTAAAATTAAAGATGAGTTGTTCGAAAAATATAAAGGAAAAACAGACATCATCTTCGCGGGATTTCCTTGTCAAGGATTTAGTAATGCTGGTCTAAAAAAAGAGAATGACCCACGCAATACATTGTTTCGTGAATTTCTTCGGACAGTTAAATTGCTTGAGCCATCGATGATTATAGGTGAAAATGTGAAAGGCCTACTTTCGCGAAAAACGGAAACAAAAGAAGCATATATTGATGTAATCGTAAATGAGTTTGAAAAGATTGGTTATGACGTGAATTATCAAGTGTTTAAAACAGATCAGTATGGTGTGCCTCAAAAACGCGAAAGGTTGATTATTCTAGGAACAAAAAAAGGAAATGCTTATGGTTGGGTTCCAACATTTCCAGAAGCAAATAAAACTATGAAACCAAACCTAAAAAATATTATAAATTATAGTATGACTGGAGCAGTTAAAGTAGATGGTGCTACCTTGTTTGCTGACATTCCTCAAGATTGTATTATTACAAATATGAATGATACATCAGAATATAAAGAAAATAACGAAGGTCATCCTTATTTGCTAAGTAAAATAAACGCAGATGATGCAGCGCGACTCTATGGTGGTAAACAACATAATAATTTGTTTTCGTTTGGCAAACGCATTAGTCCGATTCATTGTGAGATTGTAGATATAAGACAAGCAGCAAAAACAATTATATGTAGTTATGACCATCAACCGAGGTTCTTTGTACCTATAAAGAATGCGTCTGGGTGTTATTTGAGAATGTTGTTGCCTGATGAATTGAAACAAATTCAGGGATTTCCGGTCGATGATAAAGTATGTGGTAGT
>Ga0129324_10001782_pt1 | contig 13592 bp, 10 predicted proteins | sample CPBDNA_7_FD_96879 | JGI IMG/M metagenome (GOLD analysis project Ga0129324, IMG submission 96879) | Freshwater to marine salinity gradient microbial communities from Chesapeake Bay, USA - CPBay_Spr_15_0.2_DNA | ecosystem: Environmental > Aquatic > Marine > Coastal | place: USA: Chesapeake Bay... | reverse complement strand
GGGATACCCCGGGCCACAGCCGCTGCGATAACTGCCGAGGGCACCTTTCCCGCGGCGCTTTGGTCGTCAAAGGACCCTTCGCCTGTGATGACGAGGTCCGCGGAGGCCAGCTCTTGATCAAATTCGCTCAGAGCCATTAGCTCCAAAGCCCCGGATGACCGTCGTCCTCCCAAAATTTCAAGCACCGCAAAACCTAAACCACCCCCCGCGCCGCTACCCGGTGCGCTCCCCGATCCGGGGTTCACTACCTCGGTTAGCCGCTCGAGACCTTCCTCCAAGACAGCCACGGCAGAAGCATCAGCACCTTTTTGAGGCGAAAAGACAGCCGCTGCGCCTGCAGGGCCAAGCAAGGGATTATCCACATCAGAGAGCAGAATTAGCTCTACTTTTCCTAACCGTGGGTCCAGTGAAGCTAGATCCACGGAATCCAAAGCCCCCAGACCCACGCCGCCATCGGCAATGGGTTGTGAGTGTTCGTTGAGAAAATTCGCTCCAAGGCTCATCAACATGCCCACACCGCCATCGGTCGTCGCTGTCCCACCTACCGCTATATATATCCGCTTCGGGTTGAACTCCAGCGCAGCAGAAATCATCTCTCCTACGCCCCTTGTCGAAGCGTGGACAGCGTCTAACGGCGTTGCGCCGGGCGTAAAAGGGCACGCTTGAGCAGATTCAACTACGACAACGTCTGCTCGCCGCGCCACCCTGGCAGTTATTTCTCGACCGTGATGATCATGCACCACAACGTCCACGCCCTCAAAGCCGTATCGTAATAAGACGTCTACCGTCCCTTCGCCCCCATCAGCCAACGGATGAACGATGGTGTGGCTCGTGGGCCAGGTTTTCTGTATGCCCTGGGCTATTGCCGAGGCAACGTCCCCAGCGGCCAAGGAACCCTTGAAGGAATCAGGGGCAACGAGAACTCGATTGTTCCCTTCACGCACTGGCGATACCGCTAACGAGCGACGAGACGGCGTAGTTGGGTCACGTGTTGTGGCTCCAACTCGTCTAGGTGGGTAACGCCCAGCAACTGCATCGTTCTCGACATCTGCTCGGAGAGAATCTCAAAAGTACGGTTCACGCCTTCTTGCCCTCCGGCCATCAGCCCATATAAATAGGCCCGACCGACCATGGTGAACTTTGCGCCCATGGCAACAGCCGCCACGATGTCAGCGCCCGACATAATTCCTGTGTCCAGATGAATTTCAGTCTTTTTCCCCACTGCCTTAACCACCTCAGGCAAGACGTGGAAGGGAACAGGTGAGCGGTCAAGTTGGCGTCCCCCATGATTGGACAACACGATTCCATCCACACCCATTGAGGCAAGCTTTTTTGCGTCGTGAATAGTCTGCACACCCTTAACAACCAGCTTTCCTGGCCATTGTGTCTTGATCCATGCCAGATCTTCGTAGGTGACGGTGGGATCAAACATAAAGTCAAGCAGTTCCGCGACCGTACCCTGCCATGTGGATAAAGAAGCAAACTCCAAGGGATCCGTAGTGAGAAAATCGACCCACCACCAGGGTCGCGGCAATGCATTCAAGACGGTCCCCGCGGTAAGCGCAGGGGGAATCGAGAAACCATTTCTTTTGTCTCGCAACCTTGCCCCCGCAACGGGGACGTCAACGGTGACCAAGAGAGTGTCGAATCCGGACTTGTGGGCACGATCAACCAATTCCATGGAACGGTCGCGGTCTTTCCACATATAAAGCTGAAACCACTTCCTGGCTTCGGGGCTTGCAGCGGCAACTTCTTCAATAGATCTCGTACCCATCGTGGACAGTGAGAACGGAATCCCCCACTTCTCAGCAGTCTTTACACCGGCAATCTCACCTTCGGTGTGCATCATCCGGGTAAAACCCGTGGGGGCAATCCCAACCGGTAGCGAGCTCACTCGACCGAGGACTTCCCGCGACATATCCACTTGAGAAACATCTCTGAGAATGCTCGGATTGAACTCAATATCGCCAAAGGCCTCCCGTGCTCGGGCGAGCGCCACTTCTGACTCGGCAGCACCATCGGTGTAATCAAACGGAGCTTTGGGCGTGCGGCGTTTGGCAATGTCGCGAAGGTCCCAAATCGTCAATGCCCGATCAAGACGACGTTTCTTTCCATTGAATTCCGGTGCCCTAAATCTCAACAGGGGCGCCAGTTCGCTGGGCCTGGGGAATCTGCGCTTCATACCGTGTCGCCTTCGTGTTAGTGGGAATGCCGTGATGGTGCGCTACCGCTGGAACCTTCGAGGAAATCGAAATCTGCTCCGCTGTCGGCCCCCGTGACATGCTGGACGTAAAGATGCTCCCAACCTCGCGATGCGGGGGCCACCTGCGGCTCAAATTGTGCAAGCCTTTGCTGCATTTCTTCCTCAGAAATCTCCAGTACGAGAGTTCGCGCATCGGCGTCGAGGGAAATGATGTCACCCGTGTGAACAATTCCCAGAGGGCCACCAGAGGCTGCCTCAGGACTGACATGCAAAATACAGGTCCCAAAGCCAGTTCCGCTCATTCGCCCGTCGCTAATGCGAACCATGTCAGTAATTCCCGCGTCTAAGAGTTTTTTGGGCAGTGGCATGTTACCCACTTCAGGGAATCCCGGATACCCCTTGGGTCCGGCATTGCGGACCACGAGGACGGTGTCCTTCGTCACGTCAAGATCTGGATCATCGGCGACCGCAACATAATCTTCATTGCGATCGAAGACGAGCGCAGGCCCACGATGCTTAAGAAGGTGGGGACTGGCCGCTGAAATTTTCAATACTGAGCCCTTGGGAGCTAGGTTCCCCAACAGCACGGCCGTGCTGGAACCGGCCGGTTGAATTGGTTTGTCCCATGTGGAAATGACGTCTCGGTTGTAACAGGGCGCACCCTCGACATCCGATCCGATGGTTCCTCCCGAGACCGTTTTTGCTTCCCCATGCAACACGTGACGAAGTTCGGAGAGGACCGCAGGAACTCCACCCGCGTAGTAAAAATCTTCCATCAGGAATTCCCCCGCCGGCATCAAGTTCACCAGTAAAGGAATGTGGCGTCCGATTTCATCAAAATCGGCCAAATCTAGATCAATCCCCAAACGTCCCGCAATCGCCAAGAGATGCACAATCGCATTGGTAGACCCGCCCAGAGCAGCGTTGACCATAATGGCGTTTTCGAACGATTCTCGGGTGACAATCTTCGACATGGTTAAGCCTTCATGAACCATCTCCACGATGCGCCTACCCGCCAATTGGGCCATGGCAAATCGGCGGGAGTCGACAGCGGGAATGGCTGCACTTCCGCTGAGTTGAAGTCCCAATGTCTCCATGAGGGAAGCGAGAGTTGATGCTGTGCCCATGGTCATGCAGTGTCCAGCGCTGCGCGCCATACATGTCTCTGCCTCGGTGAGGTCTTCTGTAGTCATGTCCCCGGCCCGGTGGGCTTCTGTGAACTTCCACACGTCAGTTCCGGAACCGATATCTTTGCCTCGGAACTTGCCATTGAGCATCGGCCCGCCGGTAATCAGCAACGACGGCAGATCGACACTTGCCGCGCCCATCACCAATCCCGGTGTGGTCTTGTCGCAGCCTGTCAACATGACAACCCCGTCCAGAGGGTTCGCGCGAATAAGCTCTTCGGCCTCCATGGCGAGAAGATTGCGATAGAGCATTGTGGTGGGGCGCATCATGGGCTCGCCCAGACTCATCACGGGAAACTCCAAAGGCAAAGCTCCTGCTTCCCAAACGCCACGCTTGACGGCATCGGCAACAGCTCGCAAATGTGCATTACACGGAGTTAGTTCCGACCATGTCGTCGCAATTCCAATAACGGGGCGGCCGTCGAATACGTCGGGAGCAAAGCCCTGATTACGCATCCACGATCGATGGATAAAACCATTGCGCCCGGTTCCGCCAAACCATTCCTGGCTTCGCCTGGAAGGAATTTCGGCTGGCGAGGAATCCATCACGACGAGCCTTTCTACGATTTATCCAAATCATATATGATTTAACGACTGGGGTGCGAGGAAAACCCCGACGAGGTAAAGGAATAGCAATGAAAATTGGTCATGTCGGTGCTCTAGGTCACGAGGTTCCCGTCGTTTTCGAGGACGCCACGAGCGCCATCAATGTTGAGTCCCTGATTCCTCACTGGTCCCGAGAGACACTCACTGCCGGGGCGATGGATACGATTTCAGCGGCCGATCTTTCCCGTCTTCCCCGTCTTGATGTATCCCAGCACCGCATTGGGGCTCCGATTGTCAAGCCCACCAAAATTGTCTGCATTGGACTGAACTACCGCAAGCATGCTGAAGAAACAGGTTCAGCAATTCCGGGCGAACCAGTCGTATTTATGAAAGCCCCTGATTGCCTGGTAGGCCCCAACGATGACATCGAAATCCCACCCGGTTCCGAAGCAACTGACTACGAGGTCGAACTAGCAATCGTCATAGGCAAGCGCCTTCGTTATGCACAGGATCACCAATCTGCCTTGGATGCTGTTTTGGGTTACACGGTATCCCAAGATGTCTCAGAGCGGCACTGGCAGATTGAACGCGGTGGCCAGTGGGATAAGGGAAAGTCTTTCCCCACTTTCAACCCCTGTGGACCGTGGATTGAAACTGATCGAAACTTTGACCCCCAGGACCAGTCCCTCGTGTGCACCGTGGACGATGAAGTTCGCCAGAACTCCACTACCAGCGACATGATTTTTCCTGTTGCTGAAGTAGTGCGTTACCTCAGTAACTGCATGGAATTGTTCCCCGGGGACATTATTAACACAGGGACCCCTGCGGGAGTAGCCATGGGCCTCAAACCCCCGCGTTATCTCAAGGTCGGCCAAGTGGTGGAAACAACCATTTCCACACTCGGCACTATCCGCTCGGAATGTGTTCCCGCGCGGATGTCATAGCCTCACGGGACTAGATGGCCGAGGCTGGGCCAGTCCTCGTGCGTCGCATTTTGAATCACAACAGGTCGCAGAAAACGCTCTATAGCGTGCAATCCAACAGAGGTATGCAGCGGCGCGGTTGACGCGGGGTATGGTCCCCCGTGGTTTTGGGCGGGTGCCACTGCCAGTCCGGTGGGCCAACCGTTGAGGACGATACGGCCTGAAATCTCCGACAGGGTTTCGACCAAGGCACTTACAAGCTCCTGATCCGAAGCGGGCTCAGCGTGAATGGTCGAGACTAAACACCCTTCCAGGAATGGCACAACACTGGCAAACTCCTCCTCATTGCTAACTTGGATTACGAGGGCGATAGGTCCAAAGCATTCTTCTAACAACGCAGGTGCCTGGGCGAGGAACTTTTCAAGGCTTGTCACCAGCAATCCAGGGCTCACGTCGTAGGGCGCCCCTCCCCGCGAGGTAGACACCAGTTCCTCGACCCCGTCAACGGCCTTAATGGCACTAACATTCGCGTCAAAGCGCTCCTTAGAGCTGGGCGACAAGAGGGGACCCGCCTCCACGTCACTCAAACCGCTAGCCAACAACGCCACGAACTCCTGATCGTCGGGCACAAACATGACGGCTGGTTTGGTACAGAACTGTCCCCTACCGATAGAAATAGCCGCAGCGGCCTCACTGGCAATAAGCTCTTTTCTTTCCGCAAGCGCAGCTCGGGTGACAAATACGGGGTTCATGCTCCCCAACTCACCAAAAAACGGGATGGGCTCAGGTCTTTGGCTAGCGAGGTCAAACAGTGCCCGACCCGCAACTTGGGAACCGGTGAATCCCACCGCGGTGATCCCTGGGTGCTGAACCAGTTCTCGCCCAGCCTCAAAACCCCGGACCCCCTGAACTAGGTGCCGATCATGACCAGCATTCTCGATTGCGTCTTGTGCGATTTTTACTACCGTCTGGGCTAACACAGGATGGCCCGGATGTTCCTTGACAACTACCGGGCAGCCGGCCGCCAAGGCGCTGGCAGTGTCACCACCCAACTCACCAAAGGCAAAAGGGAAATTCCCGGCACCAAAGACTGCCACAGGTCCGATGCCGATTAGATTGCGCACAAGCCGGGGTCGTCCGGCAGGCGGAGCGCCGGCAACCGCATCGTCGACTTCGCGACTCCATAGCTGCGAAGACTTCAGGGCATCGGCAAAAAATCGAAGTTGAAAAGTCGTGCGTCCAATTTCACCGACAAGGCGATCGGCGCCCAGCGCTGTTTCCGTGTCGGCGAGCTGTGCTAGTTCTGACGCTGCCCCATCAAGAGCATCGGCAATCGCTTCCAAAACGAGTGCCCGATCTGCCGAGGCCGTCCATCTCCAAGGCTGAGCAAGTGTCTTCGCGCGTTCCACTGCGAGGCTTAGGTCACTCGAGGATGACTCCTCTTGGGCCTCCAGCTGAGATTCACCGGTGGTGGGGTTAATCGATTCAATAGATGCCATGGTGTGTAGTCCTTTGCGCCAGTTTATGAGTTGCGCAATTTAACGTACGCAGTATCGAGCTTGTCAATATGGTCCACCCCGAGAAGCTTCATGGTGTTCTCCATTTCCTCCCGGAACAACGAGGCCATTTTGTGCACACCCTGCTGACCGGCAGCCATGAGACCGTAAAGATAGGGGCGGCCCACCAAAGTGCCCGTGGCACCCAATCCCACGGAAGCCAGCACATCGCCGCCGTTGAGGACCGAACCATCAACGTAGACCTCCATGGAATCGCCGACCGCTTCGCGAACCTCAGCGAGAATCTCCAAAGGCGCACAGCCACGGTCCATCTGACGACCACCGTGATTAGAGAGCACTATTCCCTGCACACCTAACTTTTTCATTTCGAGAGCGTCCTCCACTGTCTGGATTCCCTTGACTATCAGTGGCCCTCCCCACTCTTGTTGGAGCCACGGAATTTCAGCCAAGGTTACGGTCGGGTCAAAAATTAGTTTTGCCAGTTCAAACAATGACTTGTCATAGCCACGCATGGCCGCAAACTCTAACGGTGGCGTTGTCAAGAGATTCGCCCACCATTTAGGCTTCGTGGCCATATTAACAAAGGTTCTTGCGGTGACCTTAGGGGGGACGGTCAATCCATTTCTATTGTCCCGCAGTCGCTGACCACTCACCGGGGTATCCACCGTCAAGACCAGGGCTTCAAAATTCGCACCGCGTGCTTGGCGAATGATTTCTCGGGACTGATCGCGGTTTTGCCACAAATACAGCTGGAACCATTTACGGCCGCTGGGAACAGCCCGCACCAAATCCTCGGGCGAGACCGTGCCCATAGTGGAAAGTGTGTAGACAAGATCCTCTTGTGCAGCGGCGGCCGCTACCGCATATTCACCCAAATAGTGCATCATGCGGGTGTATCCGGTGGGGGCAAGAATCAAGGGCATCGATGTCGGTTTACCCAACACGGTTCGATGGAGGTCCACCTCGGACACCCCTCGCAAAACTCGAGGTCTAAATTCGACCCGGCGAAAGGATTGTTTCGATCTTTCAATGCTGAGCTCTTGGAGTGCACCACCTTCCACATAGTCAAAGACCGCTTTGGGGACTCGACGCGCAGAAAGCTCTCGCAGCTCCCCAATTGTTTGCACCCGCGCGAGAGCGCGATCACCTCCGAACAGTCCAGAGGGGGACCAGCCCAGCAAGGGCTTTATGGTCTTCCACGAGGGAAATTGACGTTTCACGCTCATTCGAGAAGCCCTTCCAACCGGTAAGCGGACACCGCGGTGTCTGCCCAGAATGCTTGTTGCTCTGGTTCCGACCACTCAGAAGTGAGGGTTTCGACTATCTCCACTACGTCTTTGTATGCTCCCGCCAGCAGACACACGGGCCAATCTGAGCCAAACATCAGGCGCGCAGGTCCAAAAGATTCAGCGAGTACATCGACATAGGGTCTGAAAGTTTCCGGTGTCCAGTTATCCCACTGCGCCTCCGTCACCATTCCGGAAACCTTGACCACGACATTGGGCAAGGTTGCGAGCGTCTGGATGTCCTGTGTCCACTGGCCAATATCGCCATCGGCAATGTTGGGTTTAGAGATGTGATCTAGCACGAACTGGGTCTCTGGGCAGGCCCGAACGGCGTCGATCGCGGCCGGTAATTGATGTGCCAGTGTGAGCAAATCGTAGGTCAGTCCCCGAGCGCCCAAACGATGCATATTTGCCACTACTTCATCGCGGGCCAGCCACCTGGGGTCTTCCTTGTATTGAGCGACATCTCTAATGGAGACTAAATGGTGGGCGGCAGGGTGGGCCAAGTGGCTCTCCAACGCAGCAGTGATGTCCTGTGACTCCATATCTAACCAACCAACTACTCCCGCCACCTTGGGATGTTGTGCGGCAATATCGAGAAACTCCGGAGTTTCTTCCATCACCGCAACGGTCTGGACTATGACGGTGAAATCTATATTCGACTCGGCCAGGACCGGATCCATATCCTCCATGGTGAAGGTTTTGGATATGGGCTTAAGTGCATCGCCTTCCATCCAGTCTTGTTCTCTGACGGATAAATCCCATACGTGATGGTGTGAATCGATCCTCATCATCGCTACTCTCCTTGTCCTTCAGCAACTATGTACAGGGGGCGCTCCCCCGCAACTAGACGATCAAATTGTCGCGCCAAGAGCTTGCGCATTCCCGGTTCGAAAGCGCTCGAATTGCCTCCCACATGCGGAGAAATTAATACACCCGGAGCCCTCCACAGTGGGTGATCCGGTGGGAGCGGTTCAGGGACCATCACATCGATTGCTGCCCTGATACGGTTTTTCTGCAGTTCCACTACGAGCGCTTCAGTGTCCACGACGACGCCTCTGGCAACATTGACCAGCAGTGCGCCATCCTTCATGAGGCCCAGGCGTTTCGCATCGATGAGATTCGTCGTCTCAGCAGTAGCCGGAACAATCAAAATCACGACGTCCAGACTCGGCAGTACCTCATCAAGCTTGTCCATGGTGTGGGATCCATCCCGACCCGAACGGGAAAAGGCCACCAAATCGACATGGAAAGGCTCTAGTAAGCGAGCAATTGTCTGCCCGATAGAACCAAAACCGATGAGACCAACTCGTTTGTAAGCAAGAGCCGGTCGTGTTGCCTGAAGCCATTGGCCATGAGGTTGGGCTCGCGCGAATTCATCAATACCGCGCAATGAGGCAAGCGTGAGCGTGAGCGCAAGCTCCGCGGTGGAAATATCATGAACGCCCTGAGCGTTGCAAATTGCCAAGCCGTCGCGGCGGTGCAACAGCGCATCGTCGTACCCGGCGTTGGGCATCTGTAAATACTCAAGATTGGGCATATGTTCGAGCTGAGCCAGGCCCTCTGCCCCTGACATGTAGGTAGGAACATAGAAGGTGACATCGGCGAGCTGAGGGGAACCCGGTGGTGCCGTGCTTGGGCCCAGCAAGGTAATTCCCTCAGGGGCAACCATGTCATCCCATTGGGTCCACACAACGTGATTCATAACAAAACACCTTCCAACAGAGTTTCGGCTTCGGAGACAACGCCATCGATGTGGCTACGCATCACACTTCCCTCCATGACACCATCGAGAGACCAAGCGAAGTGGTGGCGAACAAAATCACACGCCGTGCGAAATTCCTCAGCATCAAGGGCTACTCCTGCCAGGGGTCCTTCCGGCAAAGGCGACTGAAAAAAATGTTCAGGCAAGGCATCCATTGACGCCGTGAGCCCGAGAGCAGAGTTGATATCCCTCAAAATTCCCAAGCGAAGTCGCCCCAATCTGACCAAGTCTTCAGAATCAAAATCTTGCCCCGTTGTCTTGGACACCAACGAACAAATGGTGGAAATGGTTAGTTCCCGAGTCGGTGGTGCGGCATATTCGCACACGCCTAACGCGTCACAAGCGCTCCAGATTTGCCAGAGCGAGACAATAGAGTGGTAGCGGCGTTCGTCCAGAGTTCCCATCGGTAACCCTTCAGGGTTGACGCCAAAGTCTGATTCAAGGCCCTCCTTGGTCATCCACGGCGCTCCCGCTTCAAAATCGATGTCGTGTTCCAGAACGTCGTAGCGGGGACCAGTGGGATTAAGTGCGAGCCCTACGGCAAGCCCTTGATTGGCTCGCGGGTCAAAAGGAGCTAACGCCATCCCCTTGACCCGCAGGGAAGCGCCGACACCGTCGGGATATTCCTGGAGTGCTTTTTCGATCGCCTCGGTGAGTTTCATGCCGGTTACTCCGGTGGATAGGCGGAGGGCTTCATCAGCACAAAGATGCTCCACACCTAGTTCGTGGCAAGCGGCGTTAAAAGCAACAATGTCAGCCACATCCGTCTCGTTACTTTGGCTAGCTCGAGCACTCATTCCTAACTGATGAGCACGTCCACCGTCTCGAGGAGTAGTGGAATCCGAAGAAAACGACTTGAGACACGCTTGAGGACAGTGCGGACACGCTTGGTTACCGTCGTCGACGACGTAGGGAAGGAATTTTTCACCAGAAAAACTCGCCAAACCAGCCCCCATGCGACCCGAGAACCCATCAGAACCGGCATATCCCAGGAGGTCCGCAGAGGGCCACACCGCGAAACCCGGCAGATCTTTCTCGCTCTGTGTCAGCGGATTTGTGTCAATTACACGTTCATACTCTGCGGTGACCTGTCGCTCAAGCTCCGAGGGAATGGCGGGCGCGCCTAGCTGATGAAACCGGATGTATTTGAGATTGAGGAGCCCCAGAACAGCACCAAGCCCACCCTGGGTGGTGGGAAAACCATTATTAGCAACTATCGACGCTGCCGGATGACCGGCCATACCGAGCCGACCGGTGGTGATGATGACATCCTGCGCGGAGGATCTCAGGTGGGAATCCACTTCCCATACAGTGGCGCCCGCGGGAACTTGGGTGGGTTCCCACCTCAGCATGAGGTCATCTGAGGGTCCGATAATCTCAAGCCCGGTGGTTTCTGGCGCAACTCCCGAAATCACGAGGGCGTCAAGATCTAGGCGAAAAAGTGCTTGGGCAGCAGAGCCTTCCACCTTTGCTTCAGCAATTCCCCCGCTTTGGGGGGACACTGAGGTAATCGATATGACCTGAGCCCCAACAACGGGTCTGCCAGCCACGTGCCCCCGGGAAATAATGACAAAAGGCTGAGTACCTCGCCTCACCAAATGATGGGCGAGGCAGAGGTGTAAGGGGGCATCAGCGAGTGGCCAATCCTTTACCACTACGGTGCTTGATTGACGGGTGGCCGAAGCAAACGCAACTCGTGCCATCAGCTGGGCAAGGGCCTAATCAGCCCTACGCTTTCGAGATCTGCCCACACGTCAGACGGGATTTCCGCATCGAAATCTGCCACGTTGCTTTCCAACTCCCCCACACTACGCACCCCCGAAAGAACGGCTTTCACCGCAGGGTGCCGGAAGGGAAACTGAAGACCCACTGATGCGGTGGAAACGCCGTGAGCCGCGAGGATTTCATGAATGCGCTGAGCGCGGTCAATAACGTCATCAGCCGCCGGCTCATAGTTATAGGTGGCCCCTTTAACCGGGTTCACCAGCACCCCAGAGTTGAATACCCCCGCACCCAGGACCGAAACATTCCTGCGCTGCGCCTCCGGTAAGAAGTCATCCAGAGCGATCTGGTCGAGGAGGGTGTATCGGCCAGCTACTAAGGCAACATCGATGTCCGTTTCTCGGACGAATCGAGCTCCAATTTCTGCAAGATTAGTCCCTACTCCGATGGAGGCGACCAACCCTTCGCTGCGCATCTTGTCCAGTTCGGGATAGGCCTCGTTGATTGCCTGATCCAAGTAGTCATCGGGGTCGTGGATGTACAAGATATCCACAGAATCAAGCCCCAACCGCGAAAGGCTCTCCTCCAAGGACTTTCGGATGCCCGAGGCCGAATAATCAAAGACAGGGTTGTAGGGGTCTAGATCAAAATATCCCGTGGGCTCAATGGAGTCGCTCGGGACCAGCAGCCGACCGACCTTGGTGGAAATCCGAAAGGAAGACCGCGGGATGTCTCTCAATCGTTGTCCCACGCGGCGCTCCGACGAACCGTTTCCATAAAAAGGTGCCGTATCAAAATAGGTAAGTCCCAGTTCGATTGCCCGAGCGATAACGGAATCGACTTCCTCATCAGAGACGGGACTAAAGAGTCCCCCTAGCGGCGCAGTACCCACCCCCAGTCTGCTGATGCTCAGTCCGCCGCGGCCATAGCTCACTTGCTCTGAGTGGAACCCCATTATCCCCACCTTCAATCCAATCTATATGGACTCTTACCAAATCATATATGCTTTTGAAGAGTACTCCCTCCACATCAGTCCCAGGAAGGCCCCCATAGTGACGAAAATCACCTCGGTTCAGACGCACGACGTTCGCTTTCCCACGGGGCAGCACGGGCATGGGTCGGATGCAATGAATAAAGACCCAGACTATTCGGCCGCTTATCTCATTCTGGGCACCGACGAGCCTGGTTTAGAGGGCCACAGTCTGGTATTCACCATCGGCAGAGGAAACGATTTGCAGTGTGAATCGATTCGCCAACTCGCAGAATCCGTCATCGGAGAATCAGTGGAGGACCTGATCGACCGCATTGGTGCGATCGGGCGTGATTTGGTTCGTGATTCTCAAATGCGCTGGCTCGGTCCAGAAAAGGGCATTCCCCATATGGCTGCGGGTGGGGTCATCAATGCGCTGTGGGATCTTGTGTGCAAAGTGGAAAAAAAGCCACTGTGGCAATTGCTCTCTCATCTCTCCCCAGCCCAGCTGGTTGAGCTAATCGATTTTCGATACATCACCGATGCCTTGACCCCTGCTGAAGCGCTAGAGATCTTTACCAAAGCTGAGCCGCACAGAGCCGCCAACGAGGCGAAACTTGTCGCCGAAGGACTCCCTGCCTATACGACGACTCCCGGCTGGTTGGGCTATTCGAACGAGACCATGGTCCGCCTGGCGAAGGAGGCCGTGGCTGACGGGTTCCGACTCATCAAGTTAAAGGTCGGCGGAACAATCGAACGCGATCGCGAACGCATCAAACTCGTGCGCGAGACCGTTGGCCCCGACATCACGCTCGCAATCGATGCTAACCAGGTGTGGGACGTGCCAGACGCCATTGAGTGGATCAAGGGACTCCAGGACGACAAGATCCACTGGGTCGAAGAACCAACGAGCCCCGACGATATTCTTGGCCACAAAGCGATTCAAGATGGCATCAAGCCCATTCGAGTGGCCACCGGCGAACACGTCCACAACCGCATCATGATGAAGCAGCTTCTTCAGGCTGGTGCAACGTCCTTCCTGCAAATTGATGCGACTCGCGTCGCCGGCGTGAACGAAAACATTGCCATCATCGCCCTGGCCGCGAAATTTGGGGTGCCAGTATGCCCGCACGCCGGTGGCGTGGGACTATGCGAAATGGTCCAACACTTAGCGATGTTTGATTCCGTCGCCGTCACGGGGCACCATTCTGATCGAGTGGTCGAGTTTGTTGACCACCTCCACGAGCACTTTGTTATCCCCACGGTGGTCGAGAATGCCCGTTATATCGCGCCGACAACGCCGGGGGCTGGAGCGGAGATGAAATCCTCGAGCATCACGGAATACACCTACCCCAACGGAAAGATGTGGTCGAAATGAGCGGGGATTTTCTCGGACTGAGAGCCGTGGTGACGGGTGCAGGGTCCGGTATCGGCCTCGAAGTGTCGACTCAACTCGCCCAAGCAGGTGCTGAG
>Ga0129324_10001781_pt1 | contig 13595 bp, 14 predicted proteins | sample CPBDNA_7_FD_96879 | JGI IMG/M metagenome (GOLD analysis project Ga0129324, IMG submission 96879) | Freshwater to marine salinity gradient microbial communities from Chesapeake Bay, USA - CPBay_Spr_15_0.2_DNA | ecosystem: Environmental > Aquatic > Marine > Coastal | place: USA: Chesapeake Bay... | reverse complement strand
GCTTGCATAATGATTTCAAAAAGTTCTACACACAATATGACATACGCCGTAATCACACATTTGCACGAGCGTTTCCACAACTTGAGGAATGGTACGAAACACTATGAAACAGGATTTAGACTACAATTTTCCTATACAAACAAAGACAGCATGTACTAGTAAATGGGGATGGAGCACTATTTGGCTTAACATGGGTACTACTAGTAGTTGCCACAGATGTGATCCTTTTAATATTCCGCTTGATAACTTTGCTAGTTTTCATAATGTACCAGAAAAAATTAAAAATAGACAGGACATGTTGAAAGGTATGTGGCCGGGTAATGGTTGTGAATATTGTAGAGACATTGAAGCCACAGGAGGATTCAGTGATCGCATGCACAATAACGATATACCAGGTATGGCACCGCTGGAGTTAAAAGAAAATCCCACAGAAGTATATGTAACACCCACTACACTGGAAATATTTGCAGAAAATACATGTAATTTTAAATGTACATACTGTAATTCATTTTTAAGTAGTAGAATAGAACAAGAAACAAAACAGTTTGATCCAACATTTTTTAAAAAAGAAAATAGATTAAAAATTGAAGAGAGGAAAAAACTATTAAATGATTTTTTTGATTGGCTAGAAGACAACGTAGACAAACTTGTTAGACTCCACTTATTGGGAGGCGAGACTTTTATACAACATGAACTAATGAATCGTACAATTGATTTATTGGAACGTAAACCCGGTGAAGGTTTGCAACTGTGTATTTTTAGCAACTTTAATCCACCTAAAAAACATTTTACTAATTATATAGAGAGAATACGTTATTTGTGGCAACAGGGAAACATAGGAAGGTTTGATCTAACAGCAAGTATTGATTGCTGGGGGCCACAGGCAGAATATGTGCGTAATGGTTTGGATTGTAACGAATTTGAAGAAAACTTTGCTTGGGCTGTTGAACAACCAGAAGATTTCCTATTTTTAAATGTTAACCAAACTGTGAGTAGTTTTACAATGAAAACTATGCCTGATCTAATTAGGATGTTTAACAAATACAACAAGCATAGACACATTGGACATTATGCTATGCTAGTGGATGGATATCCTTTTATGCGTCCTGAAGTATTTGCTTATGAAACCTGGGACAGTACATGGCAAAGGATTTATAGAGAAATGCGCAGTGAAACAATAGAGGATCAGCAAGCAATCAAAATACTAAGTGGACTTCAAAGTGTAATGCGTACACAAAAAAATAATGACGCGGATAAAATTAAAGAATTATACAACTACTATGATGAAATAGACCGCAGACGAAATACACATTGGCGTACTCTATGGCCGGAACTTGTAATTAGAGAAATAGATGAAAAAAACTAAGACAGACAAGTATTACGAAACATATGACTACAACAGTAGACGTCCTGTATTTGTTGAACTGGAAAGTTTGCGTGAAGATCAACAAAAGCGTCTAATGGAGAGCAAATATTTTTGTATGATTCCCTGGACTCACATACATGGCTTTCCTACCGGCGAAGCATATCCTTGTTGCCTGGCAGAGATGGCGCATCCAATTGGAAACATGCGGGAGAACACACTTGAAGAAATATGGAATGGTGAAGCCTACACACAGATTCGCGAGAATATGCTGGCAGAGAAACCCTGTAAAGAATGTACCCGTTGTTATGAACAGGAAGCACAGGGATTTTTTAGTATGCGCAATTCGCACAACAAGCACTTTGGGCATCATGTTAATAAAGTCGACCAAGGTGCTAGACCGGATTTTCAAATAAACTATTGGGACATACGCTTCAGCAATCAATGTAACTTAAAGTGCCGTAGTTGCGGCCCTATGTTTAGTAGTTTATGGTATGACGATCATGTAAAGATGCACGGACAAGCACCTAATCATAAACGCATCGAATGGGCAGGCAGAAACAAAAACGACATCTGGGAACAAATGGTTCCGCATATTGATCACATCGAGCAAATATATTTTGCAGGCGGCGAACCTCTTATTATGCAGGAACACTATAACATACTTAAAGAACTTGTTCGTCGTGAACGCTTTGATGTAAAATTAATTTACAATACAAACTTCAATGAAACACTGTATAAAGATTTAGATGTACTAGAATATTGGAAATTATTTGATAGTGTTAGCATTGGCGCAAGTTTAGATGCTAGTGGTGCTAGAGCAGAACTTATGCGCAAAGGTAGTAATTGGGATAAAACTGTACGCAATAGAATTCGCATGTTAACTATATGTCCAAACGTTGATTTTTATATAAGCCCTACTGTAAGCCTTATGAATGTACAGCATGTTCCCGATTTTCATCGTGCTTGGGTTGACATGGGGTTACTTCAAGCACAGGATTTAAATGTCAATGTACTACAAAGTCCAGACTGGTATAGAGTTGATTGTTTACCCTATCATATGAAACAGGATATCACTGCTAAACTAGAAGAACATATTGAATGGTTAAGTCCTCAGGATCATTTACAACGTGCAACAAATGGATTTCGTAGTACAATAAGTTTTATGAATAATCAAGACAACACAAAACATCTTAAAAAATTTAATAGTGTAACTGCACAACTAGATAGTGTAAGAACAGAAAACTTTTATGAAGTATTTCCAGAACTAGAGAGTTTAAGTCAATATGCCTAAATGTATACTACCATGGATTAGTATTGAAACAACACCAATGGGAACAATGCGTCCTTGTTGCTTGACTACTAATGGTATTCCAGATATGAATTTAAAAACACATACACTAGAAGATGGATTTACTAGTGATTATATGGTGGATCTTCGCAGGGCTTTTAGAGACGGAAAAGAACCTGGACAGTGCCGTAACTGTTGGCGAGAAGAAGATGCAGGTAAAAAAAGCAAACGTCAGTATATGTTAGAAAAGTTTAAACATATAGAAGTTGACTGGGATAATGTTGAACAGGGACATGGCTTGCAATTTTTGGATTTAAAACTGGGTAACATCTGTAACCTAAAATGTCGTATATGTGGTAGTTGGAGTTCTAGTAAATGGGCCCAGGAAGAATTGGACTATGTAGATGACAATAAAGATCACATTGCTAGACAGTGGCTTAGAGACGGACAGTGGCCCAGAAAGAGTAAAAAGTTTTGGGAGCATATGGATGATATACTGCCAAACATAAAGTATTTTGAATTTACTGGCGGTGAGCCCTGGATGATTAAACAGCATTTTGATTTACTACAACGGGCAGTAGATCATGGATATGCTGGAGATATTGATATACACTACAATACAAATGCTACACAGTTTCCAAAAGATCCGACTATATGGCAGCATTTCAAACATGTACAAATAGCATTCAGTGTAGATAACACAGGCGAACGTTTTGAATATGAACGCTATGGTGCTAAATGGCGCACTGCAAATGATAATATAAAAAAAGTAATTGCACTAAGAGATGATGGTTATCCTATTACTACACAGTTATGTGTAACTTGGAATCTACAAAATGTATACTACATGGATGAAGTGTTAACATGGGCAGAAACCATGGACTTTGACAGTGTACACTTTAACTTAATGCACGATCCTTGGGAGTTTAGTATTGTTAGTACTCCTAAGCAAGCAAAAAGCCCATTGATGTTGTACTTACAAAAGTGTCAAGTAAAATGGACAAAGTATTCACAGGATATTCACAGCATTAAAGAAATAATTGTGCAAAGTAGACATGAAGATGCAGAAGGCTTGCACAAAAAACTAAGACTTACAGATTTATATCGCAATCAAAACTTTGCAGAAAGCCACGCCAAGATGGCAAAGATCATAAAATATGAACTCTAAACCTAAAATTGCAGTAATTGGACGTGGTCTAGTAGCTCAACAAGTAATTGATATAGTAAAACCTGACACAGTGTTTACTAGTAGCAATATACTTGAATTAAGTAAAACTGCTTGGGATACTATATACTGTGCAGCACCTAGCGGCAATAGAATATGGGCGAAGCAACACCCTATATTAGATAAATCAAACGTGTGGCAAATCATTAATGAATGTGCTATTACAAAGTTCCAGCGTTTTGTATTGTTCAGCACATGTGATACACAAGTTAATTCAGATAGTGCTTATGGGCATAATAGGCTACAGTTAGAAAACTGGGCTAAGACGTTACCCAACAGTAGCATAATTCGCTTGCCTAGTTTAATACACACAACAATAACAAAAAATATGTTGTATGATATAAAACACAACTGCTGGTTAGATAAAATAAATCCCAATAATCAATTGCAGTGGTTTGATTTAAGTCTTTTAAAAGATTGGATTATGTCAGGTGAACGTGAGGTTAATGTGTGCAGTGAACCAGTACTGGCACAAGATATTCTAGCAGAGTTTGCACCCGCAGTATTAGAGAAACTAGATTATACACGCAAGGGAGATGTATACGATTTAAAACCTTATAGCTATACCCGTGAAGAAATATTTGCAAGCATTAGCGAGTACTTTAAATGATTTACATATGCGGCGATAGTTTTGCATCAAGCGATAGAGAAAATAAAATCACTCCATGGCATGAGCAACTCGATTGTGTAAACTTATCGAAAGTCTGCGCAACCAATTTACAAATAAGTCAACAAGTGGATCATGCAATACGGCATGCAAGTTTTATTATTGTGTTGTTTACTACTAGTGTGCGTTTTGAATATATGGGTGTAGACAGTTACACACTGCATAATCTGACTACAAGTAACCTTAGTAAAGAACAACAACACATAGTAACAGAGCATGCAAAACATTTCTTTGATTTAAACTTGGAAATTTACAGAAATAAGTGTATAATAGAAAGTGTACTACAACGTTTAGTGGACAGCGGCATACCTTTCTTGTTTGATCAAGGCGGATTTGAACATGCAAAGTTTGGCGTAACTACAGAGTATTTTACAAAATACAACAAATATCGTAGCAAATATAACCTATGGGATTACGGCGACAGTAAAGTATACAGACCGTACTTTCATATAACAGATCAAAACACGCACAATAGAGTAGCAAAATATTACCTTGAACAAACCAGATAACCTATGCATGGCACCATGGACGCATACTTACTTGAGTCCACAAACAGAAAGGCGTTTGTGTTGCGCTAGTCGCGAACCTGCGCAGAGCTTTACACAGTATATTGACACTGCCGAAGGTACTAATGAATATAAACCGCAAACACTGGATGAATGGTGGAACGGAGAACATATTCGTCGTATTCGCATGCAGATGTTAAACAATGAAGTGCCGCCTGAATGTGAAGTATGCGATAAACGGTTGTTAAACCAAGACGTATACAGAGATTATTTTAATCATTTGTTCGCACATAAATGGGAAGATGTTGTAGTAAACACAGAATGGGATGGCTATACCTCAATGCAACCTGTTAGTTGGGACTATCGTTTTAGTAATTTGTGTAACTTTAAATGTCGTATGTGTGGACCTATGCTATCTAGCAGTTGGGAAACTGAGGCTCGCAAGCAAGGCAAAATAGAACCCTGGATGGAAAAACCTGTTAAACGGTCAATTGAACAATTCCAAACAGACGTAGTAGAGCAAGAGTTTGCGCAGGCAGTTGAAGAACATCGTGTAGAAGAAGTATACTGGGTAGGTGGCGAGCCACTAATGTATGAACAGCACTGGCGTTATATGCAACGTATAATTGAACTAGGTGATGGACCAGGATTATATGCACGTTACAACACAAACTTGAGCAGAGTAGAGTATAAAGGCATAGACCTATACAAGGATATACTGTCCAATGTCAGAGATTGGCAAATCTGTGCAAGTTTAGATGGAACTGGTGAAGTTGGAGAATATATACGCACAGGTTTAAATTATAGTGAATGGGTAGAATATTTTGCAATGGGTGTACACACTGCTGGTGGAAACAAACGCAAAATGAGAATAGACTTTACACTTACTTTGCCAGGGTTATGGGAAATACCTAATATTTGTAGACTTGCTAGAGATTTGAATGTGGATATACTTGCAAAAGTAACGTTTGCATTTACACCGGACATTGCAATGTCGCCTTTGTTTTTACCTCGCAAACTGCTAGAACGTAGTGTAAACGAAATACTATTGACACACGGTGTTGATAACCGTACAATAAGAGCTATGCTTAAAAGTTTACTAGAGCGTCCAACTTTTGAAGAACAATTTCCAGAAGAATATTTAAAAGCAAGAACAAAAGGCAAGTGGCGTATACAAGCAATGGATAATCTGCGAGGAGGAATAACATTTGCTGATACACTTAAAAGAGATGATGTAAGACGGTGGTGGAATGAAATCTATTAAAATAGTATTAAGAAATTATAAAACAAAAGAAACACTGGATTATAATATTATACCTCGTGATAGTGCTATTGCGAGAGACTGGATAACAGCACTAGAGCAAGATATACTGCAAAAAAGTTTGCATCTAGAAAAAAACTATTGCTTTCACGGCTTTCCATATACACAACGTAACTTAGAATATCTATGTGATCAACTTAACAAACATATTTTTACCATTAATAAAAGTGATTTAGAATATGAAATTGAAGAATGGTTTGCGCCTGATGTTGTTAGATTTGGAGATGAATATCCAATTGGACCACTAGCAGTTAATTCTGAAAATATTGTTCAAAATTCAATTAATAAAAACAAAGGATACACACTCAAACATGATGTAATGAATAAACTGCATAATCATTTTGAAATACTAGAAGGCACAGTTGAAAATCCCAGCAAGTATACAAGATTAGCAACACCAGAAGTACGTCATGCAATAGGGAATTTAAATTTACTTTGCCATGAAATAGAAACACTGGTAATGAGTCAGCGTAAGGAAGTTTTTAGACCTTTTTGGGTAAGACCAAGTCAGATAACACAGTTTACTAGAGCTCCGCGTCATTTATTAACTGATGAACACAGAGAGGGATTTAGTGATAACAGTTATGACAGAGAACTGGGTGGAGTGTATATGCATTGGTGTCAGATTGGAAAAACACTTATGGAAGTTTACAGAGACGAAGGTGCCCCAGAATTAACTGACACTGTGTGTGAGGCCATTACTCATCTACAGTATTATAGTGGAGAGTTTGATATAGAGTGGGGTAATGATATTATGTATGATATGCGTAGTCCGTGGCACTGTGCTACAATAGATGGTTTTCAAAACTGGTTAAGGGAAAACAATTTAGATCCACATGATCCACAATTAAGCCTTGGATATTTGAAACTGGGAGATGTGGACTTACTAAATAGTTTTGGTACAACAAACGCTCAGGAAATTTGGAAACAAATGGGCGATTACTTAGACATTTACAAAATAGAATGTGGTGATTACAGTGCTACCTATGATTATCATTGGAGTGACGATGATTACATTAACAGACAACTCGAGAATTTTAAATGAAAATATTAATATTTGGATTACCCGGTAGCGGTAAAAGCACACTTGCAGAACCTTTTGCTGAACTAATCGGTGGTGTATGGATTAATGCTGATATAGTTCGAACTAGTTATAATGACTGGGATTTTAGTCCTGAAGGCCGTATAAGACAAGCAAATAGAATGAAACATTTAGCAGACGGTGTTGTTATGGCAGGTAAAATTGCTGTAGCAGATTTTGTTTGCCCAACAGAAGAAGCAAGAGTGGCATTCAACCCAGATTATACAGTATGGATGGATACAATTAAAGAAGGCCGCTTCGAAGATACAAATGCTATGTTTGAGCAACCTCCTGAATGTAACTATCATGTTGCTGAATGGTTCAATAACACACACGAACAACTGGTTAAGGTTGTAAAGAATTATATGCAAAAACAAGACGATATAAAAAATGATCGTATTGATGGGACAAGCACAGAGAGATTATAATGGCTTTTGATTGGAATAAACCCACAACACAACTATTGGGCCGTTGGCAACCATGGCATGATGGACACACAGAATTGTTTAAGCGTGCTCTTGCTGAAACAGGACAGGTTGTTATAATGGTGCGTGACGTTGGCGGGATTATAGGTGAAGATGCAGGTGCAGGACGCACAGCGGCACAAACAGACAATCCTTTTGATTATGATACTGTGTGGCATGGCATCCGTGATGGACTACAATCAGCAGGTTTTGCATACAGTGATCGATATATTGTAATGCGTGTGCCTAACATTGTAGATATTAGTTATGGCAGAGGTGTTGGTTACACACTTACTGAACATGATTTAGGCAAGGATGTGCATAATATCAGTGCTACAAAAATAAGAGCAGAAATGAGGGCAAGCGGTGAACTGGATTAAACGAATTATTAATAAAATTAAATTAGAAATACGCTATCGCAAACGTTTGAAAGAACTTCGCAAACGGGATCCTTTTATCTATAAATGATTAAACTAACCGTAACACAAGTACAACATTACTCAGAAAGTATGTTTCGCATACGCACGAATAGACCTAGTACATTTCGTTTTAGTGCAGGAGAGTTCGTAATGCTTGCATTAGACGAACAGGGTGTACAGCGAGCGTACAGCGTTACTAGTGGCCCAGGAGATGACTACTTAGAGTTTTTAAGTATTAAAGTTCCAAACGGGCCGCTTACTGGAGAACTTGCTAAAATACAGCCAGGAGAAGAACTTTATATAAGTGAAAAAAGTACTGGCACACTAACACTTGCTAACGTAGAGCTTGGCGGGCATTTATGGTTGCTTGCTACTGGCACAGGTGTAGCACCGTTTATTAGCATACTAAATGATCCAGAAACTTACAATTGTTTTGACGAAATAACTCTTGCTTGGAGTGTGCGTAAACGAGAAGACCTTGACAGTTATGCAGAAATGTTATATAATTTACCTATAAACTTTGTGCCAATTGTTACACAAGACAAATCATGGACAGGCTTTAATAAACGTATAACAAGGAAAATTACTGCAGGCTTATTGTTGCCTGACCTAGATCCAAGCAAAAATAAAGTAATGATTTGTGGAAGTTTAGAATTTAATAATGATGTCAAATCCATACTAAGCACATATGGATGGCAAGAAGGAAATAAGAAAACAGCCGGAACTTTTGTACAGGAGAAGGCTTTTGTATCTAGGACTTAGCGCAGGCTTTCATGATGCTGGTGCAACACTAATCAATCATCGTGGCGATATCCTTTTTGCTGGACATGCAGAGCGTTACAGTGGTATTAAGAATGACCCCAATTTAAATCAAGCACTAATAGATGATGCACTTAGTTACGGTGAACCTAATAATGTTGCTTGGTATGAACGTCACTGGCTTAAACGTACACGCCAGTTATACAGCGGCGAATGGCGCAAAGCCTTGGATTTAAGCACACGCCCTAGCAAACTTGTCAAGCCTTACTTGGGTAATATTCCTATCCACAGTTACAGTCATCACCTGTGTCACGCGGCGGCTGGTTTTCAAACATCGCCTTTTGACAGAGCAAAAATACTGGTAGTAGATGCTATAGGTGAATGGGATACTGTTACTGTATGGGAAGCCTGGTATGAACCACAAATATTAGGCAAAGGCCTAGCACGTTATCGAAAACTATGGAGTCAACAGTATCCTCACAGTGTTGGACTATACTACAGTGCAATTACAAAGTATGTTGGACTTAAACCCATGGAGGATGAATATATCCTAATGGGTATGAGTGCGTATGGCAAACCCTACTTAACTGCTTACGAAGAAAATTTAAAACTTTGGAACAGCGACGTTAATGTTGAAATGACAGACAATCTACACGCTGGATTGGACGAAGAATACTTTGCAGGCACTGGACTAACGGAGTTTGATATTGCTGCAGGCGCACAAGCAGTAACAGAACAAATACTTTGTAACCTAGTAAGCAAGTGGTGCGGAATGGGTGAGAATCTAGTTTTTATGGGAGGTGTTGCTCTAAACTGTGTTGCTAATAGTAAAATGCGCAGTCGTGTAAGAGACATGTGGATAATGCCTAACCCGGGAGATTGTGGTTCAAGTTTAGGTGCTGCTGCACTGCAATATGGTAAACGATTACAATGGACGGGTCCTTACTTGGGACATGACATGGGTGGCGAATATCCTGTGGATGCAATTATAGGCGAACTAATGACAAATAAAATTGTGGGTGTTGCTACTGGTCGAGCAGAGTTTGGTCCTAGAGCATTAGGTACACGCAGTTTACTTGCAGATCCCAGAGGTGCAGATATAAAAGATCGTGTCAATGCTATTAAACGCAGACAAAAGTTTAGACCATTTGCCCCAATGATACTAGAAGAACACGCAGAAGAAATTTTTAATATGATGCAGGAAAAAAATCCTTATATGCAAGGAACATACAGTTGTTTTTATGAAGACCAATATCCTGCTATTGTGCATGCAGATAGTACAAGTAGAGTACAAACTGTAGGTAAACGGGATCACCCCGGTGTTAGAGCATTGCTTGAGAAATGGTATTTTATGACAGGCTGTCCCCTACTACTAAACACAAGTCTAAATATTAAAGGCGAACCTATGGTAAACAATCGTGCAGATGCAGATAGATTTGAACAGCGTTACGGAGTAAAGGTATGCTCATAGAAGAATTACACCCTTGTTTTTATCACATAAAAGATATTTTTACTAAACAGCGTTTGACAGAATTACAGAGTTTATTTTGGGATAAACATACCTGGGACGAGTTATATGATGGTCATAATAATTTGCGTCACGAAAAGTATTGTTCTTTAAATCTAACAGAACTTAATGAAATAAAAACATTTATAGAAAATAAATTACAGACAGAAATTTATGCAAATACTGCTCAACTATGGTTTGATTATCCTGGATATGTAAATCATTTACACAAGGACAGAAGTCCTAATTTAAGTGTTAATGTTCAAATATACCTAATAGATAGTGACAATAAAGAACAAGGTACATATCTATTAGATACTTTTGTTAAACCAAACGGTCAAAAAATACACAAATGGCACGGCATAGACTATGTTGCTAATACAGGATATATTATGTTTGATCCTACAAAATACAAACACGGTATGAAAAATCCTGTTAAAGATCATCGCATGAGTTTGTATCAGAGTTATAGAACTACACAGGAGCCAGTTGATTTTTGGTAGACAAGGAACTAATTATAGAAGCATTGCGAGAAGTATATGATCCAGAGATAAGCATTAATGTTTATGATCTTGGTTTAATATATAATCTTGATGTTAAAGGTGACCATGTACATGTACAACACACACTAACTAGTATGATGTGTCCGTTTGCAGATCAAATTTGCCAAGACATTACTGACGCAGTAAAAGGCGTTGCGGGTGTTGCAACAGTGGAACGAGAACTAGTTTGGGATCCTCCGTTTGGACCCGATATGATCCCAGAGGAAACTAAATTTGCGCTAGGTTGGGACATTTATTAATGTTTGATATTTACTGTATGCAAATGGGCGGCGATACTAAACTGCCTGCGCATACTCAATACACGCGATATAACAATACACATCTAGCAACTATTAAACGCATAGTTGAACGAGCCTGTACAGAATATGTATGGGTTGTGAGTGATTTGTGCGACTACACTGACTTTGATTTTACATGGCAACCAGTGCCTTGGGAAGCAGATCAGATACATTGCTGGGCAAGTGGTGATCAACAGTTTGGAGATACTTTTCTTATACCTGTAAACGCTTTTAAGCGTCAAGCAGAGCACCTTAAGGTATTAGGCTGGTATGAACACATTAACTGGCATAGTAACGGTGTACCGCGTACTACGCTGGGTGCTATGTATGAATGGGTGCATTATAGTGATGCGCGATTTGATTATCAACCTAATTTATGGGAAAAACGCAATCTACACGCCTTTGGAACAAATGGTAGTGTACTACTAGTGCCGCGAGACTGTAAACAGCATTTTTCTACACAGTACTACGACTACCCATATATATTGCGTCATACTGACTGGAATGTTGATGAAAAGGCACAAGATATAGTGTTCATTTCATATGACGAAAAAAACGCCGATTTAAATTGGAATATACTTAAAAAACAGCATCCGCGAGCAAAGAGATTACACGGTATAGATGGACAACTCAATGCACTTCGTGAGGCTGCTCGTATAAGTGAAACAGATCACTACTTTGCTGTATTTGCCAAAACGCAAGTTAATCCAGATTTCAAGTTTGACTTTTTGCCAGATAGATTGCGTACACCTAGTCATTATATTTTTAATGCTCGTAACATGAGTAATGATTTAGAATATGGTACAATGGGTGTAATACTTTACAATTGTGATCTGCTATTGAATGCCAATGAGGATGAATTTGGTGTGGACTTTACAACAAGTTTTCCAGTTCAAGTTGTTCCTGAACTAAGTGCTTTTGCACATTTTGCAGAAGATGAGTATCGTGCTTGGCGTACTGCATTCAGAGAATGCACAAAATTGCAAAGTCGTTGTATTAGAGATCAAGTTGATATTGAAACACAACACAGACTTAACGTGTGGTGTACACATGCTCACGGTAATTATAGTAAATGGGTATTGCGTGGAGCAAATGATGGAGTAGCATTTGCTGAAAGCGGAGAAGATCTAAAACAAATTAATGATTGGCGTTGGCTACGCAACCGCTTTGACAGCCTTTATAACTGATTCAACTTCTTGATCTGTCATGTAAGCACAATTAGGTAGTGTTGTACTTACATTTTGTAATCTAGCACAATTCTCTGGTAATTCCACATTGTATATTGTTTCTTGCGGAGGCAGCATTCTATAATGCACAGTTCCTGGCATACTATCTCTGTTAGCATGTTTGATAACAAATTTGCTATATGTAGTGCCTTTGCGATATTTTGCAAACTCTACTACACCAGTAAGTTCTCGAATATATTCATTTGCAATGGCTCTGCGTCTTTGTGCATGTTCTTCTAGTAAATCTAAGTTTACTTGCACACCGGCAACTTCGTGTGTACTCATAACACTGTTGACACTTAGAATAGTTGTAACATCATCATTTTTACGTTTGCCGTGTAGTCTGCCTAGTTCTGCATTGCGAGCAATACCCAAACAATCAGTTACTATTGCACCTCCACTGCCAAAACTTGTGCAGGGTTTTGTGGGTGAGAAACTTAACATACTAAACACACTGTCACTTAGTGACGCACCAAAACTCTGTGCCGCGTCTTCCACTAATAGCAAGTTGTGTTGCTTACACCAGTCACCTATGTCCTGTCTAGCAGGTGATCCAAACAGTGTAACATAAATTAAAACTTGCGTGTTGTTGGAAATTTTGTTCGCTGCATCTTTTAAATCTATGTGATAAAAGTCATCTACATCAACAAATATAGGTCTTAGACCTGCAAGGCTAACTGCACTTGCTGTTGCTAAAAAAGTATATGCAGGTACTAGTACTTCACTGTTAGGGGGGAGATTTAAATTACGCAAACCCTGTGCAAGCGCCGCTGTGCCACTGCCGTAAGTTTTGCAGTAGCGTTTACCTGCAACTTGTGCAATACGTTCTTCTAGTTCTTCTGTAAGTTCGCCACGCTGAAATACACCTTTGTGCATATGAATGTTTGCGATTCTAGTAACAGGACCTGCTATATTAGTCCAATGT
>Ga0129324_10001776_pt1 | contig 13630 bp, 11 predicted proteins | sample CPBDNA_7_FD_96879 | JGI IMG/M metagenome (GOLD analysis project Ga0129324, IMG submission 96879) | Freshwater to marine salinity gradient microbial communities from Chesapeake Bay, USA - CPBay_Spr_15_0.2_DNA | ecosystem: Environmental > Aquatic > Marine > Coastal | place: USA: Chesapeake Bay... | reverse complement strand
TATTAAAAAATTCATAATCTTTATAACTAGGTATACATATATTTTTATCAATTTTAATATCATTACTATTTAAACTATTCATTATTAATATAATATAATATAATCTTTAAAATTTTATATTATTTTATATTAATAATATAAAATTCTCTTTAAAATTATGATCATTTATATAAATATAAATCCATAATCTTGTAAGAATAATTCTAATTGTTCTTTATTATTATTTTTATTATTATATATTCTAATATATTTTTCCATATTTATATTATCTAAATTAAAAATATTTAATATATTATTTATATTATATTTATAATTAATTATATTATTATCTATTAACCAAACTATATAATTATCATAATTGGAATATTTATAAATATTATATAATGTATACGCTTTATCAAAAGATATTTTCTCATCATTTATATTATAATCAGTGCCAGATAATATACATAATTTTTTAAAATTATTATCATTTATTTCTAATGACTTTAATATTTTACTATAATCATATAAAACTAAAGTAGATTTAAAAATATTTAAATATCTTAAAACTCTAGGACAACCATAAACAAATAAATCCATATCATCACTTAAACACGCATAAGCAATATTATTAATTACAAATTTCGCACATATACTATCTGATTCAAACGGTGCATTATAATAATAGACATTCATATGTCTAAATAAACATTTTACATCATATATTTCTTTTTTTGTTATTGATAAACATTTTTTCTCTAATTTTATTAATTCTTTATTTAAACTTTTTAATATTAAATTGTTATCTAAATTATTATTTATTCTATATCTAATATTATCATATTTTTTTCTTGCTTTTAATTTATATTTTTTTCTTTTTTCTAATAAAGATTCTTTATTAGAAATAGGTTTACCATCAAATATAAATATTGGAATTATATTAAAAAATTTAAATTTTGTAATTAATTGATAAAATCCATCTATTAACATGTTTTCAGATTTAAATTTATATAAATATATACTGGTATCAACAACTATTACTTTATTTTTTAAATTAAAAAATGTTATATTTTTTAATGAATTTTTACAATTATTACTAATATAATTGTTTAAATTTTTAATACCCATAATAATATTATATAATTTGTTAATTTTATATAATTTTATATAAATATTATCTTAATTCTCTTCTTACTTCCATTAAAATTAAACTAGTTTTGGGTTCTTTTTTTGGTATATAATTAATTAATTTTGCGTTTAATGTATTTAATAACATATTTTTTAACTCTTCGTGTTGGGTAAATTTTGCGTATAATGCTTTTTTCTTTTCTATTATATTTCTACCTGACGAAAAGAAATCATCATCTATTACAATGTTTTTATCTCTGACTCTTTTATTTTTATATATAGGTTTTAAACCACCTGCAGATTTTGCCATATGAGGGTCATTTGATAATTTACCTTCTGGATTCATATCTAGAGTGAAACTTAAATAAAAATCCTGATTTTTATTTTTAAATTTTGATGCTTGATAATAATTTTCAACAGATTTCCATAGATGTCCATCTATATCTATTTCTGATGGCCATAAATCAGATAATTTTTTTCTCCATGAGTTTGTTAATTGTAACTTATTATATAAATTTATATTATTAACATCTATTTTTTCACCAGTACCTTTACCAGGTTTCAAATTATCATTAGACCGTATATAATATTGAAATATTGTACTATCATCATATAAATTATCGTGAATGATCTCTTCATCGTCCATAGTAGGTATTTTTTCATTTAAACTTTTCATAAATTCTCTAAATTCTGGTATTATATAAAATGAACCAGATTGCTTTTCTAAACATTTATTTACAATTAATTCCTTAACATCATATGGTATTTCTTCAAATGTTAATGCTCTTTTTGATTTATAAGAAATTAATTTATAATGTTCTCCATAATAATCTGCCATAATATAATAATCTGGTTCAAATATACCTTTATCTTGTAATACACTATCATTTAATTGACCACATTGTAATACATTATCTAAATCTTTGCTTTTATACATTTCTTCAGAGAATAATATTATTTTTATATTCATTACTCTCTCTAATGTAGATATAGCCCACGTATCTGCCCAAAATTCACAAGTTGTTATAATCTCTTTTAAATCTTCAATAGTATTTATATTTTTCATAAATTTAAATTCACTTAAAATATTTATAGTATTTTTTTTTTCTAATTTTAATAAAATATTTTCCTCAACTAATACTTCAGCTTGCTTAACTACTATTTTTTTTTCTTCAAAATCTAGATCTTGTGATTTTTTTTTTAATTTATTAAATTGTTTTACATTATTTTTAATTTTTAACTCAACTTCTTTTAATGAATAAGTAAATGAATTATATAAATTTTTATAATTATCAAATAAATCTAGTGTAACTTCTTTAGATAGTTTATTTCTTAATTCTAATACACTTATATCTACACCAATGTTTTCTAATCCATCACGAATTACTGCGAATAAACAATCACCACCACCTTCGTTATCTACAATCTTATAATCTTTATTTTTTAAAAATTTATTAATCCATAAATCACTTTGTGATTTAATATACATTACAGTTTCATTTTTTCTTTCATCTTCATTTTCATCTTTTCTTTCATCTTCTTTTTCATCTTCATTTTCATCTTCTTTATCGTTAACATATTCACTCTCGGTAATACTATATTTTTCAAGATATTTATTATTTAAAAATTTAAATGGTAACATATTATCAAATTTACGAATATCAATATCATTGTCTATATCTAACATATTTACTAATTCATTTGTATATAATTCATAAACCCCAATTTTACTTATTACTTTGTCATTATTTATTAAATATACAGGAAAATAAGATATATTTAAATCACTTGTATTTTTTATTTTACCAATTGCAATTGTAATATTAATATCTAATAATTCTATTTCATATAAAGAAGTTTCATAATTTTGATCTTGTTCTTCTAATTCTGTTTTTTCATTATAAATAATTTCATTTTTTAATAATGATTTAACCATTTATATAATTAATATGTATAATATTTATATATTTAACTTAATTTATCAAGTATATCTAAATGTTTAAAAATAATATTATTGTTAATCATATTATTTGATTTTAATTTTATAATTTTATTAATATTATTTTTTATTAATTTCATTTTTTCATTTTTATTGTATTTTTCGATATTATTTATGGTTGTTATAATATGAAATAATAAATCAGATAATTCGTTTATTATATTTTTATTATTAATGATGTTAGTATTTATTAATTCAAAAATATAATTCTGAATATATAATATTTTTTGAAATAATAGTTCTAATTCAAAAATATTATTATTTACTAAATTTACAAAAAATATATAATATGATTTGATCATATCATTATTTATATTATTTTCACAATATTTATCATAATTTTCATCTGGATTAATATAATTAAATTTTTTATATTTATCTATAGATTCATTATAATGCTTATTAAAATTAATTTTAATAAAATCATATTTATCATGTAAATATGAATATAATTCTGAATATAAAACAGAATAAAATTTGTTTGAACTACAAATTTTAAATATAGTATTAGATAATGTATTCAATATATCATCTAAATTCTCATCTAAATTCTCATCTAAATTATCATATAGATTTAACACATTTTTAATTTCTATATCTAAATCATTTATTGTATTAAGATATGTATCTTTTGATAATTTATTTAATAAAATTTTTATATTATTAATATGTAATTCAGTACCGGTTTTAATATTATTTATGATAGTTTTTTTATAATTTCTTAATATATTTAAATCTATATTATTATTACTATTATATTTTTTTTTATAATTTATATTATTATATTTTTTTTTTTTAAATTGAGGTAATCTAGTATATTTTGGATCATTTATTTTATCTGTTATATATTTTATATTATTTAGTATTTCATTATGTAATTTAAATTCATAATTTAAATTACTTATTTTTAAAAAATCATCTGTTTTATATTTATAAACCATATTATAAATATAAAACATTTATTATTTAAATAATTATCTATTTATAATAAACTTAAACATTATAATATATAATATTTTATTATGAATACTACAAGTAACGATGTAAATATCATAGATGATAAATTAATTGATTCTAATATAGATAGTTGGGAAGATTTGGATTGTGATATAAATTTATTAAGAGGTATACATTCAATCGGTTTTGAAAAACCTAGTCCAATTCAAAAAAAAGCAATATTACCTATGAATAGCGGTAGAGATATTATTGCACAAGCACAATCAGGTACAGGAAAAACAGGTTGTTTTTCAATTGGTACATTGATGAGAATAGATGTTACAAAAGAAACTACACAAGCAATTATATTGTCACCTACTCATGAATTAACATATCAAACAAAAAATGTAATAGATAGTATTGGTTCATTTATGAAAAATTTAACTACAAAAAGTTTAATAGGAGGTGTATCTCTTGACAATGATATAAAATATTTTAAATATAATACCCCACATATTGTATTAGGATGTCCTGGTAGAATTCACGATATGTTAAAAAGACGCCGTATTGATATAAAAAATGTGAAACTTTTAGTTATAGATGAAGCAGATGAATTATTATCTAATGATTTTAAAAGTCAAATATATAATATTTTTCAACATATGCCTAACGATATTCAAGTCGCATTATTTAGTGCGACTTTACCAAATGATTTAGTTAATATTACTAGCAAATTTATGAGAGATCCTGTAGAAATTTTAGTTAAATCAGAACAATTAACATTAGAAGGTATTAAACAATATTATATTGCTTTAGATAAAGATGATGATAAATATTTTACTTTAAAAGATATTTTTAATATGTTAACTATTAATCAATGTATTATATATTGTAATAGTGTAAATCGTGTTGAAAATTTATATGAAGCAATGACTCGTGAAAATTTTCCAGTATGTAGAATACATAGTAAAATGTCAAAAGAAGAAAGAAAAGAAAATTATGATAGTTTTAAATTAGGATCACAAAGAGTTTTAATATCTTCTGATATAACAGCTAGAGGTGTTGACATACAACAAGTTAGTGTAGTAATTAATTTTGATATACCAAATGACGTGCATATATATTTACATAGAATTGGCAGAAGTGGTAGGTGGGGTAGAAAAGGAACTGGTATTAATTTTGTTACAAAGAGAGATGTAACAAAACTTCAAGCAATTGAAGAATATTATTCTACAGAAATAAAAGAAATGCCAATTAATGTAAATATATAAATATATAAAATCGTTATATATTATTTTATTAAATATATAATTATATAAAATGAACAATATTGATGAAAATGATTTATTTAAAAATATAATAAATAAATTTTCGTTTGATAAAAATGTAGAAAATAATAAAAATGATAAAAATGTAGAAAATATAGAAAATGTATTTCATTTACCAATTGAATTTATAAAAAATAAAAAAAAAATAAGTAATGAAATAATAAATGATTTAGAATTAAATACTGAAAATAATTCATTATATTCATTAATTTTTAATACTAATTCTGAAGTATCAAAATTAAATTTAAATAATTGGTGTAAATATTATACAACAAATAAAAAATTTTTAAAAGATACACAACAAATTATAGAAAATGATAAATTTAATTTAAATAAAATAGAGGTACAAGATGATGTATTAGATATATGGAAAGATATTAATAATGAAACATCTTTTAAAGAAAAATATAATTATATTGATTTTACAAATCTTAATTTTATTAATTTAAATTCACAATTTCTTCAAATACTTTCATTATATGATATATGCAGTCCTATAATGTCTTTGACTTTTCCTATAATAATATTAATTATGCCTTTTTTTATTTTAAAATTTAAAGGTCACCATATAAATATAAAAAACTATATTAATATCTTAAAAAATATATTTAGAAATCATTCTATTGGTAAATTATTTTCATTAAATTCAAAGGATATGTCAAAAAATATATATATATTTATATCATTAATTATATTTATTATTCAAAATTATAATAATATTAAATCTTGTAAAAATTTTTTTAATAATTTATATTTAATGCAAATACATTTATCAACTATAAATAATTATATTAATAATACAATAATTTGTATGAATACATTTGATAAAAATTGTAATAATTTAAAATCATATAAACCATTTATTGATGAAATGAATAGTTATAAAAATATTCTCTCCAATATGAATAATAACTTTAGTAAAATCACTAGTAATACATTATCATTTAAGAAATCATTAGAGTTAGGTTATATTAAAAAATTATTTTATAAATTATATAATGATAATGAATATAAATCAGCATTATCATATTCTTTTTATTTTAATGGATATATTGATAATATGAATAACATCAAAAATAGATTTAAATTAAATCAAATTAATAAATGTAGTTTTTCAAATATTACTACTTTTAATAATTCTTATTATCCATTTTTAATAGATAAAAATCCAATAAAAAATTCATATAATTTAAATAAAAATATTATATTAACTGGTCCAAATGCTGCTGGTAAAACAACATTATTAAAAACAACATTATTAAATATTATATTCTCTCAACAATTAGGTGTTGGGTTTTATAAAAAAGCAAAAATAAAATTATATGATTATATACATAGTTATATTAATATACCAGATACATCTGATAGAGATAGTCTTTTTCAAGCAGAAGCAAGAAGATGTAAAAATATTTTAGATAAAATAAATAATTCTAATAAAAATCATTTTTGTATATTTGATGAATTATTTTCTGGAACTAATCCATATGAAGCGATTAGTTCAGCTACCGCATTTTTACATTATATTAATAATTTTAAAAATGTTGATTTTATGATCACAACGCATTATTTAGATATTTGTAAAAAATTAAATAATAATGATAATATTATTAATTTACATATGCAAGTAGAAGATGATTTTAAATATACTTATAAATTAAAATATGGTATTTCTAATATTAAAGGTGGTTTAAAAATATTAAGAGATTTGAAATTTCCAAATAATATTATTATTAATTCCGAAAAAATTTTTAATTTATTTAAATTTTAATTTCGTTAAATACTATTTAAATATTTATACTATTTTATAAATAATGAACAATTCTATTATATTAATTTTTGTTTCTTTAATTTCTATTGGTATAATTTTATTATCCTTCTATTTTTATAAAAAAATTAATTTTATAGAGAAAACGATTTTTAAACAAAATAATGTTATATCTGATTTAATCTTAAATCTTAAAAATGATTTATTAAATAAACCTATTATAAATGTTAAAAAAGAAAATATAGATGTAAATAGTAATAATCTAGTTATAATATCTGATTCTGAAAACAATGATTCTGAAAACAATGATTCTGAAAATGAAAGTTTAAATGATTCTAACAATGATTCTGAAAATGAAAGTTTAAATGATTCCGAAAATGATGATTCTGAAAATGAAAGTTTAAATGATTCTGAAAATGATGATTCTGAACGTAAATTAAATTCAGAAAATGTTATGGATAATGTATTGGATAATGTATTAGATACTGATAATAAATTAAATTTGGAGAATGATACTGATACAGATACTGATAATAAATTAAATTTGGAGAATGATACGGATACTGATAGTAAATTAAATTCGGAAAATGATATTATAACAGTATCAGATATCAATTCCGAAATAAATTTATTAGATTATAGCGAAAATAATGTAATGGTAATCGAAAACAGTAGTGTAATAAATGTATATGACATTTTAAAAAATAGTATGTTAAATAATAATAAAATGCACACATTTAGTAATCTCGAAAATAATAATAAAATACAAGTATTAAATGATGATGAAGATAATGATAATAAAAAAATTATAAAAAAAATAAATTTATCTGATATAAATAGTTTATCAGATTTAAAATGTTTAGGAGTTTTAAATAATGGAAGCAATAATATGAATATATCAAATAATGTAGATGAAACTGTAGATGAAACCGTAGATGAAACTGTAGATGAAACCGTAGATGAAAATGGAGATGAAATAATAGATATAAATAGTAATAATAATTTTAATGAAGAAGATTTTAAAAAACTAAAAGTAAATTTTTTAAGAAAACTAGTAAATGATAAAGGTTTATCTAAAGAAGAATCAAGAAAAATGAAAAAAGATGATTTAATTTCATATTTAACATCTTCATATAATAATTAAAAATATTGTAATATTATATATTAAATGAGTTGGGGAACATGTTATTCTGAATCAAATAATATTCATTTTGATTTTCCACCTATTATGTCGGATGGACGTAATTATGCATCGTGGCAACCAGGGTCAGTATTAAGTAATGAAATTAAAAAAAATAATAATATTACTAAAAATTGGGAATATAGAAAATATATGGTAGATCACGCAGATAGTATCATAAAACATAATCAAATATCTGCGTGTAATGAATCATCAGTGTGTATACATAATTTAGATAATAAAGTTAGTAATTCGCTTGTATATAATAAAAATGTAAGTAAAAGTGTTCATTATGGTTATAATAATAGTGATTTAAAAAACTTATATATAAGTAGACAAGATTTACAAAGTAGAATGGTAACACCTGTACTAAGTCAAGAAGATTTATTATTGAGAGGTTATAAAAATTCAAATTAAAAGAATTAAGAAGAGAGATAAATTAATATAAGAGATTATTTTCATAATTATTATTATGAAAATAATTAGTTTTGATATAGGCATAAAAAATCTCTCGTATTGTCTATTTGATGTAAGTAATAATTATACAATATTAGATTGGGATATTATTAATTTATGTGATTCTAATATAAAACATTGTAATCAAATTTTAAAAAATAAACAAACATTTTGTAATAATAAAGCATTATATAAATTAAAGGGTGATAAATATCTCTGTAAATTACATACAAAAAACAGAAGTGAATTATTTGCTCCAAATTATTATTATAAATTATTAAAAATGAAAAGATATTCCATAAAATCAATGAATATATTATCTAATCAAATAAATTATAATATTATAGAAAAAAATAAAGAAAATATTAAAAATGAATTAATCAGCTATATAAATAATAATTTAATTATTAAAATAGAAGAAAATAATAATTCAAAAACTATAAATTTGATAGATATTGGAATAAAAATAAATAAAATATTAATTAATAAATTTAATTTAATGAATATAGATAAAGTATTAATTGAAAATCAAATAAGTACAATAGCAAATAGAATGTCAAATATTCAATATATGTTAACACAATGTTTTATTGATAATAATATTACAAATATAGAATTTATATCCTCTAGTAATAAACTAAAATTATTTGATATAAAAAAATATAATTATTCAAATAGAAAAAAATCTAGTATAGAAATTACAAATAAATTATTAAAAAATAATAAATGGATAGAAGTATTTAAAAATAATAAAAAAAAAGATGATTTGGCAGATTCTTTTTTACAAGGATTATGGTATATTTATAAAAATAATAATATTGCGATTGAATAACTTAAAATTAAATCACTTTAGAATATATTAATATGAATAATGATATTATAGATTTAAATAATAATGAAGAAATTATCATAAATTTAGATAATGACAATAAACAATCAGTAAATTTTGGTAGTGGAATAGAATTATTAATGAATGATAAAAAAAAAACTAACAAAAATGATGATTTAATTAATTTAAATGATATCAATGATTTAGAAAAAGAATTAAATGATTTTTCTTTAGATGAAAATCATAAAATAAATTTAAATAATGAAAATAATGAAAAACATAAAATAAATTTAAATAATGAAAATAATGAAAAACATAAAATAAATTTAAATAATGAAAATAATTACACTAGTAAAAATAATACAGAAAAAAAAAATGAAACACCATTAAATGATAATAATACTTTTAATATATCTAAAAATGATAATTTAGGTAATAGTATGATAAAAGAGAAAAATAATTTTTTTAAAAATAGTTTAGATGATATTGTTATAAATCCTGATAAAGTAGTTGCACCAAAAAAAACAGAAGAAGAATTATTAAAAGAAAAATTTGTTTTACTTAGAAAATTAGAGAATTTAGAAAATAAAGGAATAAGATTATCAAAAAAATATACGATCGATTCAAATTATAATGAAATGAAAGGTGAATATGAATTATTAAAATCAGAAAAAGAAAAAAGTAATAGTGTAAAATTTCAAGGTAAAATGTTAATGGCTGCTATTACAGGGATAGAATTTTTAAATAATCGTTTTGATCCATTTGATATTAAATTAGATGGTTGGAGTGAACAAATAAATGAAAATATAAATGATTATGATGATATATTTAATGAATTACATGAAAAATATAAATCTAAAGCAACTATGGCACCAGAAATAAAATTCTTATTTCAATTATTTGGATCTGGTGTAATGGTACATATGACTAATACGATGTTTAAATCTTCAATACCAGGTATGGATGATATAATGAAACAAAATCCTGAATTAATGCAACAATTTACTAAAGCAGCAATGAATTCAATGGGTGAAACAAATCCTGGTTTTAATAATTTTATGAATGAAGTTGTTTCACCAGATTATTCAAACGCACCACCGCCTGAACCAATAAAAACACGAGTTGAAAAAAGTCAACGAAATAATAAAAATAATGTAACAAATGATATAGCAAATGAAGGTATTAGTATTAATAATCAATACAATAGATTAGAAAGTGATATAAATCGTAGTAATAAAAGACCTGAAATGATAGGACCAAGCGATGAAATTACTGAATATTTGTCTGGTTTAAAACCAAAAAATGTAAATATACAAAATGATAATGAAAGTACACTTAGTATTAAAGAATTAAAAGAATTATCAAATGCAAAAATACCATCTAGAAGTAATAAAAAAAATAAAACTAGTATTAGTTTAGATATATAATTTTCATATATGTTTTAAAATTATTATTTAGTTTGTATTAAATATAATTATTATATTAATATAATAATTATGTATCACACGTCAGTCAGTGAAAAATTAATTTGTAATAAAAAAAATGTTAATTTACTTTTATGTGAATCAAATAGTGGTATTAAAAAATATAGATTAAATTTTAATATATCTAACAAAAATGTTATTATTGATAAATTTATCAATAATAATTTATTTGAATTAATTTGTAAATTAAACAAAGATATAATAGAAAGTTATGAAATATTTAATAAAAATACTAAAAAACCTAAAATTTTTATTTTATTTAAAAATTTTGGTTCTGATTTAGGAATAAAACAAAAATTTTCTTATTTTGAAACTGAAATTTTTAAAAAAACTAATACAAATTATATAATTAATACAAATGTTATACAATGTCCTAGTATATTAATACCGAATAATAATTATGAAAGTTTAGACTATAACAGTTCTTTTATTAATATTACTATAATAAATAATTATTCTTGTACGATTGATTATATTTTTGATACTTTTAATACAAATATTGAAATACCAATATATATGGAAAATATGTTTGGGTTGTTAACAAAAAAATTATTTATAAGATTAAAATTATTTATAGAAAATCTATAATATATTATATATGTTCAATACATTAAAACATTTTATTTATGTTTCTAAAACCTTAATAATAAATTTTTTAAATTATAAATTAGGAAGAAATAATAAAAAACAATGTCTATTAAATATTAGTAATACACTCTCAAATAAAAATATATTATATTCAAAAATATTTCAAATCATATCTTCTGAAAATTATTTATTAGATTCTGATGATAATTTTATATTAAATAATTTTAATGATAATGTAAGATATGAAGATAATGAATTACACGATATAGAAGAAATCATTGATAATTTAAATCAAAAATATAAAGAAAAAATAATACTTAAAAATATAAATCCTATAAAATCTGGTTTAGTATCTGTTATATATGACGCACAGATCGATAATAAAGATGTTATTATCAAAGTTATTAGAAAGAACATAAATGTTAAATTAAAAAATGATTTAACTGAAATTGAAAATATAATTAATATATTTTCAAATATGCCATATATTAAAAATTATAATATTGATGTAATATTTAATAATAATAAAAATATTATTTTAAATCAAACAAATTTTTTGGAAGAAATCAAGAATATTGATAAGTTTTATAAAAACTATGAAAATGTTAATTATATTAAAATACCGTTGGTATATGAAAAATATACTAATGATAATAATTCTATAATTATTATGGAAAAGATATATGGCAATACATTACAAAATATTAAAAATGATATATATAGTGATAAATATGGATTATTATTAATTAAATTTACTATGAAATGTATATTGTATGATAGATTATATCATTCTGATTTACATTCTGGTAATATTTTTTTTATTAATGATAACGGTATACAAAAATTAGGTATTATTGATTTTGGTATTGTAGATACAATCACTAAATATGATCAAAATTGTTTTTATAATTTTTTTAATGAAATCTTTATAAATAAAGATATTGTTAAATCTAGAAATTATATTATTAATAATATAATTGAACCTCAATATGTATATAATAATTTGAACTATCTCGATAAACAAATTTTAATTAATAATATTGATATAATTATTAAAAGAACACTTATAAATACTGATAACATTTCACATGAATGGATTTATGATATTAATAAAATATTGAGTGAATATTCTCTTAAATTGTCTAAAAATTTTTGTAAAATACAATTGTCATTAATTATTAGTGACTCTGTGGGGAAAAAACTTTGTTATAATCAAACTAATATAGAAAAAATTAGAATCGCTATAGAAGATTTATTTTCTCCTAATATTATTGATTTTTAATATTTATAAAATTGAATATAAATATATAATTCATTATTGTTTAAAAGATACAAATATTTCATCAACAATGAATTATATTTTAATTGACGGTAGTTATTATATATTTTACAGATTTTATGCTTTAAAGGCATGGTGGAAACTTCAGAATAATCAAATTGATGAAAATTTAAACAATGGTGAAACAGAAACAAAATTATGCAATATTGATATTTTTGTAGAAAAATTTAAAAAAACTTTTATTTCTAAAATTAAAGAAATTAAAAAAAAACTAAAAATTAATAATAATTGTACTATAATTGTCGGTTTAGATTGTCCTAGAAAAGAAATATGGAGAAATGAATTATATAATAATTATAAAAGTAATCGTAATAAAACAAATCAAGTAATTGAAAAAGAATTTTTCAAAATGGTATTTGATGAAAAATTATTTGAAAAATCTAATGTTGATTATATTTTTAATTATCCAACATTAGAAGCTGACGATTGTTTAGCTATTACTACTAAATATTTATTAAATAAATCTAATAATTCTAATATATGGATTATTACTAGTGATGCTGATTATCTACAATTAGCATCAGACAATGTTCATTTATATGATTTAAAATTTAAAAATTTAAGTTTAAAATCATTTGGTAATCCTGAATGTGATAAATTTTGTAAAATTGTAATG
>Ga0129324_10001775_pt1 | contig 13637 bp, 13 predicted proteins | sample CPBDNA_7_FD_96879 | JGI IMG/M metagenome (GOLD analysis project Ga0129324, IMG submission 96879) | Freshwater to marine salinity gradient microbial communities from Chesapeake Bay, USA - CPBay_Spr_15_0.2_DNA | ecosystem: Environmental > Aquatic > Marine > Coastal | place: USA: Chesapeake Bay... | reverse complement strand
GTGTATAATTTTTGTTCACCGTTTTCACTAGAATACATAGCACTTATTCCGTCTAACTTTGCCGACAGAACATAGGGTCCCGAATATTTTGCCTTCCAATTAGCCAAAGCCTTTGTATCGGGTTTTATTTTATCCATTGAAGGCATATTATAGGGCAATGACACCTTGTTTTTCTCTTGAATAGGTGCTCCTATTTGCTCTAATATCTTATTCTTGGGATATTTTTTTTCCATATACTCCTTGATAATATCGAATTCATTATCTGTCATTAAAACATTTTCACTATCATTATAATAGGCCTTTTGAGATTCATCCAATATTGTAGCTAATTGCTTTTCACTCAACATGAATAATGCGTCTATTCCGTCCTTTTTAAAGGCTTCTATATTCTCTTTATAATTGCTGGATTTTGTGCTGGATTTTGTGCTAGATTTTGTGTTGGATTTTGTTTTGACATTTTCTAATTTGGTAGAACTGTCTATTAACGGATTTGTAGTTGGACCATCTAATAATTCAACCGACTTATATCCCTCTCTTTCCTCTGGCTCCTTGTATTTCATACCTAAAAAATCAAATATAGATTGCTCCGTAGGAAAATCATTCGTCAAACGGTCGCCTTTTTTACCTGACACCATTTTTGATAATCCATGTTCATTCAGCGTGTATCCTAGGTCTAATGCCCTTTGACGCATCACGGTATTAAAGGCTTTTGACCCTGTAAAATATAATGTAGCAAATGCGTACTCTTTTGGCTCTGTATAGAGAAGATCTATTCTACGAGGTATAGTATTTTCAGATTGTAATGGCAATTTGCCAATTGTCAAACTTTTTGTTTTCCCCCTTGTCAATACTTCAGTAATAATATTATCAGTAATTAACCTGTCTAAAAACGCATTGAATGCCGTAATATTATTATCTTCGTTTGTAATTATTACATCAATGTCCCCCGAGGTTTGTGCTTGTCTACGATAACTACCAACTATTTCATATTTACTTCCATCTGGGGCTACCTCTTTAAAAACTATGTCAAATACTTTGGCGAATTCTTCTATTTCATCTCTTGGTATGCGCTGTTGTAAAGGTTCGTAATATTGAAGACCTATTTTCTGGGTATCATTTAATTTCGTTTCGTTTTCTTTTAACTGCGTCAATGTCGTAATACCATCATCTACTAATTGTTTCGCTTTTTTGGGACCAACTCCATATATCTTTGTAAAAATATTCAACGGATTTTTTCGTTCTCTTTCAAGTACTCTTAGTGTACCTGTCTTTTGAAATTCGGCAAGTTTATCCATAATTGTTTTACCAATGGCTGGTTTACCATTTAATTGCTCAACATCAGTAATGTCCGATGGAAATGACATGATTGTTTCGGATGCCTTTTTATAGGCACGTGCCTTAAACGGTTCTCCTTGGCGAATCATTATATCAGCTAACTCTTCCATAATATCTATTAATTGTTTGTTCATTGGTTTACCTTTTGATGCTATCTTTATGTCATTATTGTTTGTTGTTTCTTCACTAAGTATTGTAGTTTTGTTTTGAGTCATTAGACGAGGAGAATGATTGGACTTGGATTTGGATGATTTGGATGATTTGGATGATTTGGATGATTTGGATGATTTGGATGATTTAGATGATTTGGATGATTTGGATGTGAATTTATCAACTATTTTCAACTTTATTGTTTTATTTAGTGCCTTTTTCTTAGTGCTCTTTTTTATGCTACTATTTAGTGGGCTCTTGCTCTTACTCTTACTATTGCTCTTGCTAATGGAATGTTTCGTTAATGATTTTACAGAGGGGTTCTCTCGTTCGTTACAATATCCATATGTTTTTAATGTTCCTCGTTCACTTACCGATGTCGCACATATTTTTCCTTTGTTCTCGTTATCTATACATTCATTATGTTCCTTCCACTGATGTTTAAATGGAAATATACAGGGTCCTTCTTTTACTTTTTGGTTCTTCTCGCGTTTTCCTTTATTATTGATATTTGTTCCAAATATATTCATCTCGGGGGGTATATAAACTTTGAAATATTTTATTCTTAAAATATTCTATTTATATCTAATCTATCATCCATTCCATAAAATTATAGTAAAAATAATTATTTCTTTACTATAATATGTTATGATTGGTTTCATGGCTTGCGAATAAGATCTTTATGTTCTATGCGTTTTTACACTTTCCATCTTTAGTAAAATAATAATATCCATAATCCTCCCAACGATTCAACGTATCGCGTATATGGCGAAGAATAGTAGGCATGTCCATATCCAATAATACGTGTCCATTTATATCCTGGGTGTAGTCGCTCCATAACCCCTTGTTCTGTTTATTATCAACTATTTCATTCTGTATTTTTTTTATGAGTGTACGATTGGCTAAAATGTCGCGATACATCCGAATCATCTCCATTTGTCTTGCCTTGTGCGTTTTATATATCTTACGACCAAAGTAAGTAAGTAATGTGTAGGACTGACAAAGTGTATCATAGGTATTGATGTTTGTGTTTTGTATTTTCAGCGTATCCACACTACAAATCCGTTTTTTTTTAGACTTATCAAACAATATGTGGTGATCCGTACCATGTTCAAACCCACTTCCAGGTTCCACCTTCTCCACTCTGAACTCTAGGAATGTATTAGGATAAACTTCGGATATAATTTCACGTACACCAGCATCGCCAAATATCTGGTTTATATATGTTAGATGTTTCCATTTAAAATAATCAAGTTTTTGTTGAGTACAATTTGTATTCTTTGCGGTCATAATAAGTATATACACCAATGAGAAATTAAAATGCTGTTTTTAATAATTTAAAATAATTTAAAATATTTTATTACTTTATATGGAAAACTATCTAGATACACACATTCAAAATACAGGTCAATACCAAACGATGATTAATGGTAATGTTATTGATAAAACAAAATGGTCACTCGCATATGATGGAGATGAATTAGATTTAGAAGCTAAGCACAACGATGAAGCTGTCTATATGAAATTAAATAAAGATGAACTATTAAAATTATTTGAAGTTCCTGCTTATCATAAGACAATTGGGCAACGATTGGAAGATAACTTGGCGGAAAAAAATGATATTGATATTCGTCCCATTATTATTGAAGAGATTGAAAAAGTAATCCCTCGTAAGAAAAAGACAAAAAGGCGGGGTAAGAAATCATCGCGCGTGAAAGACGACAAAGACAAGAGCAAGAGCAAGAGTAAGAGTAAGAGCAAGAGCAAGAGCAAGAGCAAGAGCAAGAGTAAGAGCAATAGTAAGAGCAATAGTAAGAGCAATAGTAAGAGCAATAGTAAGAGCAAGAGAAAATCACCCATAAATCGTAATGATAAATCAATCACACCTGACTATCTTAAAACCATATATTAAATATTCTTTTTTAGTATATCTCTCAAAATAAAATAGTCCGTCTCTGAATACGACCTGGTTTGACGTCTATGTTTATACTCTTCTTTCTGTTCACTATCTTCTTTTTCCATAATATCCATATAATATGGTGACGCGTAAACTAGATTTTTATGTTCTATGTCGTATACTGACTCTATATGAACCCTTTTTTTGTAGTTATTTACTATCTTTTGTAAAAAATTACTCATTTCTGTAAATCGCTCACTTTTAAAAGTAAATATCATTATATTTGATCGTCGTTTGCTATGATATCGTTGTGTATCTCCTTCTTTGAACTGGAAAAATTTGTCACAATTATTTTGATAAGCCATCTTTACCAAAGCGTCTGTTAATTTTATAGCATTATTTGCTGTGTTTCCTGTGTTTCCTGTTAGTTTTTTTAAATCATATGACATTTCTATTTCATATCCCATGTATTTATATCTATATATTCACTAAATATTTTTATAATATTTATTGAATATTACCTACATCATGTAGGTACATTTTATGCTTATTTTTATAAAATATAAAATTCTTTAAAATTGAAGTTGTTATTATTCTATAAATAATAACAAATTTATAATAAGCCTCTTGCTACAACACAATTCATGACAATTACTACTAATTCAAACAAAGACGACAATATTCTTGTACCACTATCTTATTTGGCAAACTTATATCCACATGAAAGAGATTCGCGTATTCAATTTGACGAGGGTCCTCATATTTACACTATTGATGGTAGTAGCGATGGCTATATGTCTGTAACCACGTTTAATCATGCCAACTTTGAACAATTTGACGCAGATACCATTATCAAAGGTATGATGTCCTCTAAGCGTTGGCCACAGAGTAAATATTATGGACAGACTGTTGACGAAATCAAGGCAGGATGGGACAAGAATCGCGATGAAGCGGCTAATGCTGGAACCAAAATGCACTACGATATTGAGTGCTATTATAACCAAATGGACGTAGTCAATAATTCTATAGAATACGAATATTTCCAACGTTTCTTAGCCGATTTTCCTGACTTGAAACCCTACCGCACGGAATGGACCGTATTTCACGAAGAACTGAAATTGGCTGGTTCCATTGACATGGTGTTTGAAAAACCGGATGGAACGCTACTTATTTATGATTGGAAACGATGTAAAGAAATCGTCAAGACGAATGCCTTTGGAAAATGGGGAAAGAAGGAATGTATTGAGCATTTGCCAGATACAAATTATTGGCATTATTGTTTACAACTCAATACATACAAGGCGATTTTAGAGGAGAAATATGGAAAGGTGGTGGAGGAATTGTATTTAGTATGTTTACATCCTGACAATAAAAATAAAAATTATCAACGAATTAAAGTCGTTGATTTACAAGAAGAAGTGCGCGAGTTATTTGAAACACGACGACAAGAATTAAATCAGAATAAATAATTTCAGTATAGTATATCTATCTGTTATGGTTAGTTATATAAAATTATACTGTTATTAGTATTATTATTATTATTATTAAATCATTGCTTAAAAATATACAACGTATTATACCTATATTAGTATAATGCCTCCGTATATTTTTAATCTTATTGGAAATCCGACAATTGGTGGTATTTTTTTTAATAAAACACGTTTTTGCTCAGCTTCATCATTTACTATGTCTTCTAACAAATTAAATGGCTTATTTGTAATGGGAGGAACGATGATCACGGGTTCTGTGTTGAGTTATTATTTATATTCAAACATGAATACAAATATTGGGGTTTCTTGGTCCCGGTTACATAATACAATGAGTGGATTCATAAGATGGTCAGGATTGTATAAAAGTGTCAATAATGAATCTGTAATAAGGGATGAATCTTATGAAAATAAATATTACGACCAATATGAACAATTAGAATTATGTGAATTGGAAGAAGACTATGTTAAATCATTGCGAAATAATGTTGTTTTTGAAACAACACCCAAAGGCGGTATTGTCATGTATTACGATTTTGAAAAGGAATCGTTTATTTATTATTGTGATACAAAAGATATTTCTTATTTATATTTGGAAACAGTCGCTAGAAAATATGCTGTGACATTTCATTGTAAAAAACTAGTAGTTGATATGAAACACGAGTTAATACTAGCCAAAGAGAAAAAGAATAATGTTAACAAAAACAACGAGGAGATACGCAATACGGATACTAAGGATGCGAGTAATGATAATTTGTTTGCGACATTTAAAAGCTACAATAAAAAGGGATTGAGAGTTGATGATGATGGTAATGTCAATCTTAACAAAAAATTTGTTTTACGCCGACAAGCAAACCGATATTCTTATGGAGGGAAAGTTGGTCAATTCTCAATTATCAAACCTGATGAATATAAAATAGAAAAACCTACGGATAATATGAACTATGAAACATTTAAGAAGTTAATGGCGAAAAAAAATTAAAGGTAGAATATATATGAATGAATTCTTAAATGTACCTAATCCAGAAGAAAAAATAAAAAATATAGTAAAAGAGGCACTCTTGCGAAAGCAAAAAGAGGCTGATCGTGTACAGAATGAGTTGAAAAGTTTAAAACAACAAGAAGATTCAGGTGTTTATTATACACCTATTAATACAAATCCTAAGTCCACTATAGAATTTGTAGCAGTTACAATCGTCTCTCTTTTAACGGATATATTACATGGACTGAAAGAAGGTGTTGAATTCGTTAAACAAGATGTAAACAATATTCAGAAAGGTGATATAAATAAAATTGTCCAGAATGGTGGTAAGTCCAATAGTGAAATAAGCAAACAATCTATGGCCAATAAAATTGATAAGGATGCGAATGAATTATTGAATATGATTGGTGGCGCAGTTGAAAAGGCAAATACCGCTATTAATCCACAAGTAAGTACAGCTACGAAAACTTCTACCACAACGTCTCAACCAGGAGATAGTGCCTCTTTAGGCGAACAGCCAACTACTTTATCAGGTGTCGCTTTTTCAAAGGCAATGGACGTAGGTTTAGCGGGTATTAAAACTGGTATTAAATGGTCGGCAGAAGCTTTAAGTAACTTTATTGACTATGTAATGACATTGACTGGTGAAGAATCTATATTGGAAACACCGATCGATAAATTAAGTCCTGGATTAAACACTAAAGTTATATTAATTGCGGGTATATTAAAGGAATTGTCTACTAATCCAGCCACAAAACAGGCTATAAAGGAAATTGCCAAAGCATTTGCTATTACCATGGATGAATTTATAGATGAAATACGAGAGCCCACTATTGAAATAGCTGGACATGCTATTGATATGATGAAAAATGTAGCTGTTAAATTTGTCTCAGGTGTCACTGCTACGACCATTACAGTTATTCAAGCATTTTTAGCAGAAATACCTTGGTTAGGTGGAATAATTGATTTATTTATCGCTATAGGAAAGGGTTTTAATACGTTAATGGCTACATATAAGATTTTTGTTGGTAAAAGTAGTCCTATTCTCCTTACTGGAGCAACTACAATAAATAACACAAAAAAGATGATGACTAATGGAGCTGAACGTATTAAAAATACGGCTCAAAAATCTATGAAAGATATACAAACTGCTATACAGAGTGCCACTGGAGCAGTAGAACCAGTAACTACACCAGAACCACCGACAGCAACAGCAACAGCGCCAACGGAAACTACTCCAGCAAGTCCATGGATCCAAAAGAAAAAGGCTAATGGTGATATATATTGGAAAAACGAGGAAACTAACGCTGTAACTGATATTAAACCTGATGTACAAAGTGCTCAGGCAACAACACCAGCACCTGTAACAGCACCTGCTCCGGCAACAACACCAGTAACAGCTCCGGCAACAACCCCTGTAACAGCTAGTCCATGGGTTCAACAGAAAGGTTTAAACGGTAATATTTATTGGAAAAATGAAAAGACTGGTAAAGTTAGTGATACCAACCCAGATGAACAGAACCCTACAACACCATCTAGTTCAGCACAATCTGGTGGTACAATTAATATTAATAATGCTATTATGCGTGGCGGTAAACGATTAAGAAGAACAATGAAGTTATTTCATAATACATTACCTAAACTGAAATACACATGTGTTAATAAACATTGTAAACTTAATAAAAACAAGTCTAAAAAAAGAAAACGTAATAAATCAAGGCGACGTTAATAGATATGGGACAGGGTTTAGTATGATGTAGGGTAGTGTATGGTAGTGTCTTTTTCTTAGTTCCTTTTTATACGCGATATTATTGTTTCGCTTTCCAATTTAAAAACCCAATACTCTTCTTCATATTAAATGACGTACCTAAATGTGATTTGGCTATTTCAAGTGTTTGTCTTTCTAAATCTGTGAGCGAACTCATGTATTTTGATGCTTCACTCGTCTTGATAACTATTTTGGGAGTTGACTTGGTATTATCCACATTTGATGATTGCTTCTTTATGACAGGCATCTTTTTATAACTATAATTGAATTTATTTAAATGAATATAATAAATTCAATTTTTCTTTTATTTTCTTTCTTTTCTTCTTTTCTTCTTTTTTAGTACTGAATCATACATATTAGATTCCCTCCTGTATTTCCCTGTGTATTTACATTGCTCTTTTGTAGTATTTTTGTTATTGAATTATCTATTGTATATCCGTTGTTTATCAAAAATTCAAATAATTCTGGTAAATTGTCAACACACATTAATTCACATGGATTATTTATTTGGGTTATTCCTATTACACAACTTGGTCTTGGACATAAATTATTCCTTGTTTCAAATGGTGATAATTTGTTTAATCGCAATTGTTTTGTTATTGATTTCAATGGACCTTCGGCTGGCTTATTGATGGTTAATATGTTACCATACTCTTGACGCACAGAATCATAATACGGCATGCTTTGAAGTGAATATAATGCTACCATGTATATGTATAATATGTATATGAGAATATGAATATTTATTAACCCTTTTTTTAGTAAAAATTGAAGTTAAATACTTTTCATGAATTCGGTTATCACATACTTAATTACACTAGGTGTATTGCTTAACTAATTGACTAACTAATTGACTACTTGAATATTTATTAACAAAATGACTTCAGTAAATACAAACACACCCAACAATTCACCCATCTTTCGGTTCAAGTTCTCTAATGAATTTATAGAACAATTAACTCCCTTTGCTAAACTACATCAATATTCAGATAGACATGTTTATAAAGAGGAATGGACTAGATGGGTCGCTAACAACGACGAACTCATTTGTAATGAAGGGTTGCGACTAAAAAATATCGGATACGATGGAAACATTCATGCTAAAATGTATAAAAGTGGTCGCTATTATTTCCGTAATAAGACTGACAAAGAAGTACAGACTAGACGCAAATATATTTCACTAGAACATGAAATTATTGTGGCAATGGATGAACACATTTCTACCAATTTTCAGGTAGTACCAACATTCAAACCGTCGTATGGATATGAACAATTTTGTATAAATTATAGTTCCCTACTTACTAGTGAATTGGAGAGATTAGTGGAAGAATTTTCAGATGATATACGAAAGGAAGATATTTGGTCCAAATTTAAAAAGACATATAAAAACCGATATTATTTATTCCAGAAGAATTATGGCAATCGCGTAGAACGATTAGATGAGCGTTCTGACCAATACCAATGTATAGACAATATAGACATTAATATGAATAATATAAATAAGGAAACTCACTAATTATTATTTAGAGTGATTTAATAATAATAATACAATACTAATAAATGACTTTGTTTCTAGAAAATACGGAATCACTTGCTAATTATATAAACATTTCTAATAAAATACGAAATATTCCTTTATTTTTTATTCATTTTCTCCCTATTCGTCTGATTAAAAATATAGATAGCCATTATCGTTTTGTGGAAAATGACAACATGGGTTATCTAATGGATAAAGAAGATGGAATGGTTAGAGGAGATGGAATAGGAATGGATAAAGGAAACAAAGACGAGAGAGAAATTAAATACAAAATCGTTGATTATGGGAAACATTATCGTAGAGACATTAATAACATATCATCTTCATTGTTTTTAAAAGATAATTTCGCAAAATCTCTCTATCATGTATTTTACTCGTCTTCTCTTCTTCATCAACATGGCATATCATTTGTACTAAGCAATTGTCCATTTGTTAGTTGTGGTAATAATCTACCGTTGTTACATGAATTCTCTTATTCCTTCTGTTTTTCAAGTATGGAATTGTCTACAGACAAAGACAAAGATAATGTATATTATTTAGATACTCTAAAAAGACACTTCCCTAAAAAATTAATAGATAATACAGATAAAGTTATGATTGATGGGATGAATATGTATATATCAGTTGATGTATTTATTATTACCTATTTATTACATCACGATATTCAAGAAGTTGGTGATGCTGAAATAGATGCGATCACAAATGAATATACATATACATATGGTAGAGGAGGGAAATTGGATATTAATTTAATCAAAAATATGATTTCTTATTTTCGGGGACATAATGTCGCGAAGATTATTCAATACCTATTCCAATGTAAATATACTTGGACTTATTATTCTCTTTGTTACTATTTTATTTTACATTATCCTGATTTATTGGAACAATTCTCTCTATACGATTTATTTCATTCGTATATTCATAGCTCTTTTAAAGAACGTACTTGTATTTCTAATATGGATGGGACTGTGTCAAGTGATACGAGTATATTATCTGCTATCCATACAACCTTGTTTTCACAAACAAAATAATATGTCTAACATGTAAATTAACTTATTTTTATAAATTGTAAAAATAAATTACTAGGTTAGATTTGATCGCTTAATTCTTTCTCTTTTTAGAACTCTTCTTGTGGTGTTTCTTGGATTTGTGATGCTTCTTGGATTTGTGATGCTTCTTGGATTTGTGATGCGTCTTGGATTTGTGATGCTTCTTTGAAGCGTGATGCTTCTTGGATTTGCGATGCTTCTTGGACTCGGATACAGCAGCAGTAATTGACTTACCAATCTTTTTATATGTTCTTCCAGCTTCCTTTAAAACGTCCTTTAACATTACCTTACCATCCTTTGCCTTGGATTTCATTCCTCCCATTGTTTTCTTAACGTGTTCTCTCCATTCGTTTGCCATTCTTATATACTAATTGTATATAATAAAAAATTGAATACTGGTAATAATTCTTAATATATCAATATACTTCTTTTGAACATCAAGAAATAAATTAAAAACAACTATGTCTAAAGTCATTCTTACGCGATATCTTTATCTATTTGATGAAGTTGGTATGTCATTTATTCATTCTATTCTTAAAGCCAATTCTCTAAATGAATCCTACTTTTGGTTATCAGAATTGTATTTATCAGGACTAGGTCATGAGTCGTGGCAATTAATTTGGTTCGTCTATTACGACTTTTACTACATTCTTAATCCACATTTTGAAACATTTCTACATAAAAAATCTATTGTTGGCGATTTTAAAAGCTTGATGACGGTTGTTAAAAATTTGTTTAAATTCAAGTCATCATCACAAGTATTTATTACTAGACAATATTATTATCATATTAAAGATATTACCCACATATTCCGTGGCAAAAAACCCCAATGGCTACTTTCCATACCATCCAAATATCATGGGCTATTTCGGTTTATTGATAAAAAATTATACCATTTGGCCGTATCTTCACTTCCTGATACAGTTGATGATGAATTATTCCTATCTATTCAACTCTATTTTAAATTGACAAATGAATCTATTGAAGATATTAAGAAGCGGTTCTATGATGGAATAGACGTAAATGTTTCGTCACAAGATAAACAGTTGCCCAAATACACACACTCGTATCAGAATCATATTCATAAAATCTGGTCCATCATTTGCCTATTGATATTTAATCACGATCATAATAGTAATGTTGTTACCAAAAAAAAAATATATATTGCGTGTAGTGATACCGAAATGGAAACATTAATGAAACATCATAATGAACCGATTCCATTGAATAAATACGATAATAAACAAATATACAAAACATTAGAATATAAACGTCTATATTCAGTGAATCCATTGTCTTCCTCCTTTCAATTGATGAGAGAAGAAGTTGACGATATTAATATATGTTACCGACGACATTGGGAATATTATGCTTATTCGTGTCCTATATGGCATGAACGATTCAATCAATATGATATTACAGTAGATGATGATTTGAAAAAAATTATATTTAATAACGATGATGAATTGGAAGAATTCTATTCACAATTCGGTTATGAACCAGATGAACAATCTTATGAAACCGAAAATAAACGCGTCGTTACCATGCCTGAAAATAACTGGAAAAACTGGTTTAATGATCTATTTAATGAATCATCTATTTATGAATTTACAGATGAATTCCGATTTGGTTATTGAACATTATGTAATAAATTTGAAAATAAATTGAAAATAAATAGAAAATAAATAGAAAATAAATAAAAAATTGAATGAAATTAATAGCAATATATATTTTTATATTTATTGATATAATGGTTAAAAACGCTGGTGGTAAAAACTCTAAGAAGATGGGACGTAAATTCGTCTCAGCTCCTATGAATAAGAATGTGAGACTTGCTTTAGAAGAGGGCGAAATATACGCATCTGTGACCAAGATGTTGGGCAATGGTATGTTTAATGCTACTTGTACAGAAGGTAGGGAACGGTTGGTTGTTATGGGTGGTAAGTTCCGTGGTAGAAGCAAACGAGATAATACAGTAAAGATTGGTTCATGGGTTATTATTGGAGAGCGTGATTTTGAATCATGTGCGAAACCGAAACATGATTTATTAGAAGTATATACCGATAATGAAATACAACAATTGAAAAAATCTAAAGACCCTATATTTGCCAAACTTAAAACTGAACAAGACTTACTCGGTCATCAAATACCTGATGACGATATAGCATTCGGCTCTGGTGGTGGAGGTGGATGCGATAATAATGAAAAATTTAATGAATTGATTAATTCGGTAAATGAAACAGATGAAGAAAATCCAATATTGAAAAAGATATCGGATTCGTCTACATCTAAACCAATTGTTATGGATGATGGCGAAACAGTAGATGTTGACGACATTTAAAAATAATGATTACTGATATTTGATATTTGGCGAATATACAAATGTTAGGTTAAATAAATACGAAAAATATATAAACTACAAACATATAAAAATATAAATTAGTTAATAGATAAAAATATTACATAAAATAATACATTATCACCTCTTTTTTCTTGTTCCTTTTGATTTCTTATTATTTATATTGAACCTTATACGTTTTGTTTGATTATTGTTATTGCTAGTTGAGTGTACACCTTTTACGTATGTATTTTCTTCTGTAAATAATATGTAAATACCGTTTATATTTTGTAAACAATTAATAGTAGGAACTAATGTACAATCTTCTATGTTTCGCAACTCTTTTGTAAAATCATATTTATTCGGATTGGATATAAAATGTTTTATATCATTGTGCTTCAAATCTATATTATAAATTTGTATTCCCGATAATTTATATTTTATATTGTCCAAACTGTTATTTTCCTTTATTATTTTCCCTAATTCTTCACGGGTTATTTTACCTGCTTGAGATAAGTATATCATATTTTCACCCATTTTTTCTAATTCATTTTCCTTGTTTACATACATCATATTCACCTTTATTCCTATTGCTTTTTCGGGATAAAACATTGTATAATATTTTTCTTCGTTTTCGTATGTTTCAATCCACGATGTATCCATTATGTCATCTTCGTGATTCATGACTTCTTCACGAGTTACCATTATTTAATTTAAATATTTTTCCATTTTAAATTAAACTAATAATCATCTTCTAAATAATCGGGATTATTTTCATTGTTTTCATTGTTCTCATTATCTGAATTTTCATCACCAGAATCTATTTCAAATTGCTTTGCGTATTCTTCATATTCTTCTCTTTCTATTTCTCTTAAAGCAAATCCGTCTAATTCACCAGTTTCATTATAATAAAGTTCTGATTCTTTTCTAAGACGATCTCTATATTCAGATAGAATTGTAGCACATCCTTCTTGGTATTCATATTCCTCTTCCTGTTTCATATCATATAATTGTTCTTCTGAAAATGTATCGTTCCAAGTAGCGTGCCAGGTTACATTGTCTCTACTATATTCAATCCGGTTGTATTGACT
>Ga0129324_10001774_pt1 | contig 13641 bp, 9 predicted proteins | sample CPBDNA_7_FD_96879 | JGI IMG/M metagenome (GOLD analysis project Ga0129324, IMG submission 96879) | Freshwater to marine salinity gradient microbial communities from Chesapeake Bay, USA - CPBay_Spr_15_0.2_DNA | ecosystem: Environmental > Aquatic > Marine > Coastal | place: USA: Chesapeake Bay... | reverse complement strand
TGGTGCGATTGATTCTTTGATTGTCACTGCTGGTTCTGGATATACAAACGGGACTTACTATGCAGCGGTTTATGGTGATGGTACAAGTCAAGGTACATCTTCTGGTGCGATTGTAAGAATCACCGTGTCGAGTGGTGTAATTCAAGCCTTTGGTTTGACGGCGGGAACAGATACTACAGTTCATGCAGCGGGAAGTGGTTATACTTTTGGCACGGTCAATCTTGCAAGTGGTTTTACATTTTCTGATGCCGACCTCAGCACTGCTTCCGCTATAGGTGGTTCTGGTGGATCTATTTCAGTAGTAATTGGTCCAAAAGGTGGCCACGGTTTTAATGCTGTGCAAGAACTCGGCGGCCATTATGTTATGTTGGGAACAACTCTAACAGGTGCCGAAGGTGATGATATTACAACAGGAAATGATTTTAGAAAGATCGGTCTTGTGGTTGATCCTAATACATACGGAACATCTTCTGTTGCATCAATTAGCACAGCAAGAATGACATACGCACTGAAACTTACCTCACAGTCTGGTACGTTTGATGGTGATGAAAAGATTAGTCAAGCTTCAACTGGTGCTATCGGTAAAGTTGTCGAATGGGATTCTACAAACTCAATTCTGTACTATTCACAGGAAAGGTTTGGTGATTACGGAACAAATGGCACCACTGGAGCATACGTTGCCTTTAGTGGTGCAAACGCTGTTACTGGAGCAACATCAAGTGCAACAGGAACGCCAGATGCAAATGCTGATTCTGCTGTAACTCTTGCTGGAGGCAACACAATCACGTTTACAGATGGATATGCGAACCCTGAGTTAGATGCTGATAGTGGAGACATTATCTACTTAGAAAATCGTAAACCAATCAGTCGGTCAAACGATCAGATTGAAGATATTAAAGTTATAGTGGAGTTCTAAATGCCTGAATCTACAAATCTAAACGTAGCACCGTATTACGATGATTTCGATTCAACTGAGAATCATGTAAAGACATTATTTCGTCCTGGTTTTGCTATTCAAGCAAGAGAGTTAACAGGACTTCAGTCTACACTGCAAAATCAAATCGAAAAGGGATTCAGTCATGTCTTTAAAGATGGAACTGTAATAATCCCTGGTGCAACAACTTATTTGGGTAATGCTCAGGCACCGAGATATATCAAGGTCCAGGGTAACTTTGGTGGCGAAACTGTTAATGTCTCGCAGTATGTAAATGAGGACAATCCCGTTACACTGACTGGAGCCACGTCTGGTGTTACGTTTAGAGTGATTGCTGCAACTGAGGCAACGGAAACAGACCCGGCAACACTTTTTGGTGTTTATACTTCCAGCAATCTTTCTGGAAGCAGAACTTTCACTGAAGATGTCACTACTATTTCTCGTAGCGCATTAGATGCTGCTGGTTTTGACTCATTCACTATTGGTGAAAACTTAAGTGCAGATGTAGCGGTGCAGCATGGTAGCACATCATATCAAGCAAATGTTCCTTCACTAATAACAGAGGCATCTGAAGTTCTAAGAACAACTAAATCTGCAAACACTGCTTCAACCACACCTGTAACTGGTAAATCTGTCATTGTAAAACAATCGGCTGGTGTATTTTTTGTTAGAGGTTATTTTGTTGATGTTGAAGACCAAACACTTGTTGTAGAAAAGTATAACAACAATGCAAATGCAAGAGTTGGTTTTCAAGTTGTAGAAACGATTATTACACCAGAGTCAGACACGAGTTTGTCTGACAACGCGACTGGCACATCGAACATAAATGCGAAAGGTGCACATAGGTTAGCTTTTACGCTCACTTTAACATCTAAAGAATTAAACTCTAAAGATGATAAAGATTTTATTGAAATTCTCAGAGTAGAAGATGGTGTTCTTCAACATTTTAATCGTGACACTGAATATTCCATTCTTGAACAGACATTGGCACGTAGAACGTTTGATGAATCTGGTGATTATACTGTAAGACCTTTTACTTTTGAGATGAAAGAGTCAGTCAATGTTAGTGTTGGCGAAACCGATTTTACTGGTGTCTATACTTCTGGTGATACCACAAGAGATGGTAATAAAGCCTCAGATGATTTTATGGCATTGCAAGTGTCGCCAGGTAAAGCATATATCAGAGGATATGAGATAGAAAAAATTGCACCTACTCTTGTTGATGTTAAGAAAGGTAGAGATTTTAATACTATAAATGCGGGTGCGTCTCCTGCTGATTTGGGGAACTATCTCCAAGTTACAAATGTTTATGGCACACCGGATGTAACAGAGATTAGCGGTGAAACAGTTGGTTACAATGAATTGCAACTGTATGATACCAACATCTCAACGAGAGGTTCAGCAACAGGTATACAAATAGGTGTGGCTCGTGTAAGAACATATCAGTATGATTCTGGCACCGCTGGTGAAAACGATGCGACTTATCGACTGTATCTGTTTGATATCAATGCTATCACGTCACTTGTTATGAGTGCTGATGTCAGTCCAACCATTTTATCTTCAAACTCTGGTGGCGGTCAACTAGTAACAGGTGTGACAAGTGGTGCCACTGGTTTGGTTATGGATTCAGGTCGTTCTGGTAACAATGTTGTTAACTTAGTTAATGTTGTTGGCACTTTTAGTTCGGGAGAAAAAGTAACAATAACAGATTCTTCTGAGTCTGACCAGATTATAGAGAGTTCAGGTAATGCTGACCTTACTATTAATGACGTTATAATCCCTGACTTGAAAAATGTTCGTTCAGTCTATATGCAGGACAATGGTGGCGATAGTGGCCAAGACTTTACTGCTGATGTTCAAACAACATTTGAAAGTGGAGGTTTGTCTTTCTTTGGTAGTCCAGAAGTTGGAACAACTCATAAAGAAGATGAACGTTATCAGTTGGAAGATGGTGGGACACTGGCTTTAGAAACTTTCACGGGCGGTGGTTCTCGTTCTTTTGCACCAGTTGCTAAACTTGTTGAGCCAGAGAAGAATATTAATCTCTTTAATCTAACTAAAACTCCTGTCAAGACGTTGTTAACAGAAACGAATAGTGGTGTCTCTGATACACAATATACTTTCCGTCAGCAGTTCATTGCAACCGCAAGTTCAGCTGGTGCAATCACTTTATCTGCTGGTGGCGGCAACGAAACATTCCTGGCACACAGTGAATCAGATTACACAATCTCTATTTTAACAGGCGGTGATGGTTCTGCCAAACAGGGTGATATTGTTAGCGCATCAACTGGATTTGCTGGTGGTAGCACATCACAGTTGACTATCACTAATCTTGGTGCGTTTGGTTCAGGTGGTGCGAAAGTTAAAGTTATGGCAACCTTGTTGAAGACTGCTGTAAGTCCAAAGACCAAGACAACGAGATTGATGAAACAACTCAAAGTGGACACTGGAACAACAGATGCATATGGCCCACGCCCAGGTGATAGAGAAATATCTTTGGGTCGTGCTGATGCGTTTGCCTTGGTTGCTGTGTATGAGGCGACTGCCGCTTCTACTGATGCTGTTGCTCCTACGATTAGTTTTACAACACAAACTGGCACATTCACAAGAGGTGAAAAAATCACTGGTAGTGTTAGTGGTTCAACTGCAAGAATTATCAATACAACAAGTCCAATGAGTGTTGTAATGACTGGCGCTGCCGGGTCTGCATTCTCAACTTCTGATATTATCACTGGTGCATCCTCTGGTGCAACTGCAACACTAACTGCTGTCACTCTTGGTGATAAGGTTATTACAAGTGACTTTGCTTTTGATAACGGTCAAAGAGATAACTTTTACGATATCTCTAGAATCGTAAGACGTAGAGGTGCCGCGGCTCCTACAAACAGACTACTTGTAATCTATGATTATCTTGAACACGGCACTGGCGATGTGTTCACCGTGGATTCATATACTGATGAAGCAGATAGAATGGATTATGTTGATATTCCAAAATATAAAGATACCAGACTACAAAATACTTTTGACTTCAGACCAACAGTGGCGAATGTCACTGGTGCAGGAGCAGACCATACGGCTGTTGATGAGATTACCGGATTTTCATTTGGTATTATGAGTCGTTCTTTTACTGGCGCGGGTTCTTCTGCTAGTAAGTGTCCAAAACCAACTTCTTTGGTGCAAGCAGACTTTGAATATTACTTACCTAAGAATGCAATTGTTGAAATGGCGTCTGATGGTAAGATTAGAGTTGTTGAAAGTGCATCTGATGAACAACCCAGATTCCCATCACAATCTGAAAATTCAATGAAGTTGGCCAGTATGCGTATTCCTGCTTATACATTTTCAGTTGACAATATTGTAATTACCAGAGAGAAACATCAACGGTTTACCATGAAAGATATTGGTAATCTTCAAACCCGTATTGGTAACCTTGAGTATTATACACACCTTTCTCTTTTGGAACGTCAAGCAGAGAGTTTTGAAATCACTGATGCGAACGGACTGAACAGATTTAAATCTGGTTTTGTTGTTGATGCTTTTCAGGGTCATCGTCTTGGTGATGTTGAACACAAAGACTATAAATGTTCTATTGATATGGAGAGAAATGAACTTCGGGCTCAAGGAACATATAAAAATGTTAGTTTCGTAGAGTTAAACGCGACTGATGCAGCCAGAGCCAATAATAATTATCAAAGAACAGGAGATGTATTTACTCTACCTTACACAGAGGTTGTCGCTATTGAACAACCGTATGCAACGCGAACTGAAAGAGTTACGCCTGTCCTTCTTTCAAATTGGACTGGTCAAATAGCGTTGTCGCCCTCTGGTGACGACTGGTTTGAAACTGAAGTTGCACCGGCTCTGATTGTCAATGAAGAAGGAAACTTCAATTCTATAGCCGCATCTGCTAATATAGGCACTGTCTGGAATTCATGGGAAACGCAGTGGAGTGGTTTTCAAACGGGAGAAATTCTGGGAGTTGATCAGTATACTGGTGATATTACTTTTGATATAGGATCAGGTATAGATGTTGGTTCACGAACAACTCGTCCATCCAGAACTGGTGTCAGAACAGAAGTTGTTGAAAAAGTTGATCTAGAATCTAGAGGAACGAAAGTAATCTCAACTGCATTAATTCCATTTGTAAGAGCAAAAGATATTACTTTTGATGGATTTGATTTTCTACCAAATACACAGGTGTATCCTTTCTTTGATGCAAAGGCTGTAACCTCTTTCACCAGACCTTCGGCTGGGTTCTCAACAAATGACGCAAGTCTGGTTAATGGTGATGCGATTATAACAAGTCCCAGTGGTAGAGTCAAAGGAACTTTCTCTATACCTGATCCTAAAATTAGTGGTAATCCTCAGTTTAGAACAGGTCAAGTTTCTTTTAGATTGACTTCAAGTCCTACAAACATAGTTTCTACCGATCCTGTTACTGCTGGTGAAACAAACTATAGTGCCGTTGGTCTACAACAAACTTTGCAAGAGACTGTTATTGCAACAAGAAATGCTGAGGTAAGGCGAACATCAGTTTCACAAGCTACTGAAATTACAGCGGAAACCGTCAACGACGGCGAGGAGCCAAGTGCTGACCTGGGCCCAGGTGATGACGATGAGGGTCTAGACTACAGCGACCCTCTTGCCCAAACTTTCTTGGTTGATGTGCGTGGCGGTATGTTTGTGACAAGTGTAGACCTTTTCTTTGAATCAAAGGATAATAGTCTTCCTGTCACAGTAGAAGTTAGGGAAGTGCAGAATGGTTTCCCGGGCCCGAGAGTTATACCTTTTGGAAGAGTGGTTAAAGATTCTAATGATGTTGTTATTGACACTTCTGCTCAGACAGCAACTAACTTCAAATTTGAATCGCCAGTATATTTACAGTCTGGGTTGGAATACTGTGTTGCTGTTATTGCTAATGTTCCAACATACAAAGTTTGGATTGCACGAATGGGTGAGACAGAGGTTCAATCTACATTGGCACAGGCTCAAGTTGGTGGAACCGCTGATGCTGCACAAAATGTTTTGTTCTCAGACAGAACTGTTTCGGAACAACCAGAGTTTGGTGTTCTATTCAAAGGTCATAACAACAGAACTTGGGCACCATCTTTGACTGAAGATTTGAAGATGAACATCTATCGGGCAGAATTCAGTTCATTGACTGGTACAGTTCCTCTGGTTAATGATAGCAATCCGGTTAAGACTCTTGAAAAGAATCCGTTGGAATTCTTGGATGGTAGTGCGGTAATCAAAGTGTTCCATCCAGATCATGGTATGTATTCTACTTCAAATAATGTGACTATCGCTAATGTGAAGTCTGAAATAACTACAACATTGTCTGCGGCGATAACTACATCTTCTACTACTATTGAACTGACTTCTGGTACAAACTTTGACGACACTAGCGGTGTCTATTCTAGAGATGCATCTAATGTGTACTTTATCAAAATTGATGATGAGATTATTTCTTATACCTCAATCAGTACAAACACGATTAGTAGTGCAACCAGAGCCGTAGACTCAACGACTGCTGCTTCTCACGCAGAGGGCGCAACAGTTGAGTTGTATATGTTGCATAAGATTCCGTTTACACAAATCAATAAGACACATACTGCGGTTGCAAACGTTGAGATTGACAGTTATACTGTTTCTTCAACTGCGACGGCTGTTATTGATGGTACATCAAGCACAAGGTCTAGAAATGGTGGTACGAATGCAACTGCCACGGAAAACATTTTGTATGATGTTGCCAAGTATCAAGTTGGTTTACTTGAACTTCCTGGCACAAGTGTGACAGCACAGAAACGGCCGTCAACAGCAACAAGTCCAAGTGGTTCGGAAACTTCTTTTACGAAGACCTCTGCTGCTGATGCAATCAATGTTCCAGTAAATGAGAATATATATTATAATGTTCCATATCTTGTGGCATCTGATATTAACCAAGACAATGAGATGTCTTCTGTGAAATCTTTGTCGTTAGATCTTAAGTTGAGCTCAACTTCAAGTAACTTGTCTCCGATTGTTGACGCACAAAGATTGTCTATGATTGCGATTGCAAATAGAATCAACAACATTGATTCCTCTTCAGATGTTTATCCGACATCTGAATATTTTGCTTCAACAGAACCAGATGGTGACAATAACGCTGCAATCTATTGTACAAAAGAGATACAACTTGAACAGAAAGCGACTGCATTGAAAGTGCTCCTTTCTGCAAACAGAGGCTCTGATGCAGAAATTAAAGTTATGTATAAAATTTTCCGAGAGGATGATGAGACAGACTTTAACGAAACAGGTTGGAGATTCTTCAATGATAATGGGTCACCAGATGTTGCCGTTGGTGCTTCTACTGGTATAACTGATTTTCGTGAGTATGTTTTTACTGCTGGTGTTACTGATGACGGTATTGGCACTGAACTGGATCCGTTTGTTTCGTTTGCAATCAAGATTGTGATGCAAGCAACTAATTCAACATCAGCACCTAGAATCAAAGACCTCAGAGCAATTGCGTTGGCGACATAATATGAATACAAGAGAATACATAAAAGTTGAGGAAAACAAAGATCTTTCAAGAGATATGAGTTCTGGTGTTATTGTAAATACAAACAGAACTGCTTATGAACGAGCAGTTGCTCGTTCTAAGGCTGCTCAACAACAAAGAGACGAATTAAGAAGCGCTACAAGAGAAATAAATAATATTAAATGCGAAATGCATGAAATAAAGTCTTTATTGCAACAACTGGTAGGGAAATAAAACGATGGCTACAGTAACAGCAGCATCAGTCGCGACATCTGATAGTTTAGAAAGATTCAGACAAGAGTTTAATACTTTGCGTTCAGACGTTAGCAATATTACGTCTGGTACTATAACTATTAATAATGAATCAAACAACCGTATTCTTACTTCTGTAAGTACCAATACTTTTAATGCAGAGTCTGGCTTAACTTATGATGGGTCAACTTTTGCTGTTAGTGGAGCAATGACCGTAAGTGGTCTTTCAACTCTTAGTGGTAATCTTATCATACCTAATGCCGGTAACATTGGTTCTGCTGGTGACACTGATGCTATCGCGATTGCTTCAGATGGTAAAACTACATTTAGTCAACAAACAACACATTCTGGTGGTATTCTTATTGCTAATGCTGGTAATATTGGTTCTGCTGGTGACTCAGATTCTATTGCTATTGCCTCTGATGGTGTGGTAACATTTAGTCAAGCACCAGTGTTCCCAGATGGATCTATTGCAGTTGCAGATTTAGATATTGATGGTGGTACTGATATAGGTGCTGGACTAGCAGATGCAGACCTGTTTATAGTAGACGATGGCGCAGGCGGAACTAATAGAAAAACAGCCGCTAGTAGAATTAAAACATATGTTGCTGATGTGACACTAACAACGGCGGCACAAACAAACATTACTTCACTCGGCACGTTAACAACATTGACTGTTGACAGCGTTATCATCAATGGTACAAACATTGGCCATACATCAGATACTGATTCTATTGCTATTGCCTCTAATGGTGTGGTAACATTTAGTCAAGCACCAGTGTTTCCTGATGGAAGTATTGCTGTTGTAGACTTGGATATTGATGGTGCTACGGATATTGGAGCTGCTATCGTTGATGCAGATTTGTTTATTATTGACGATGGCGCTGGTGGTACAAATAGAAAAACAGCAGCATCAAGACTTAAAACATATATTGGAAGTCCAAAACTTACATTAGAGTTTGAGAGTAGTGCAACTGATATAACTATGGATAGTGTTCATACTTTTAGTCATGGTTTGGGAGTTAGACCAACATTAGTTGAAGTTTGGGTTAAGTGTACTGATGGTGAACGAGGTTGGGCCACTGGCGATTATCTTCTAATGGCTGGTGCTGGTGGTGTTGGTGGTACTATTGACGCTGGTCTTTCAATACAAGCTGATGCATCCAATGTAGAAGTATTGGCAGGACCAGAAATTAGAATTCATGATCAATCAACTTTTAATGAAGTTTCACTCAGTGCTTCTAAATGGGACTTTGTTGTGGTAGCGTATGGAGGAGATTTAGGATAATGCCGACAAAACATTATAGAGACACATCTGGAAATTATATTGGTTCATTTATTACAGAATCAGGTGATCATCCTGCCGTGCCGACTGGTGCTATTGAATGTCCAACACCTCCGAGTGGTAAAGCAAAATGGGTTGATAATGCTTGGTCTTGGACAGAACCGCACGGGCCCAAACGGCGTGATATTTACAATGAAGCTGGAGTGACAGATTCAGAAAGAATAGACGCATTGTGGGATAAACTAATGGAAAGCAGTTCAACTAAAGCAGATGCGTTGAAAGTAAAACGTGATGCTGTGCGTGCCGAATCTGATTTTCCAGATAAAACATAAAGTTGTAGGATAGCTACACAATGGCAGTTAGAGCACCTTTATATTTTAGTGGGGGAAACTTGATTGAATTGTCTTCGGGCGAAATCAACGAGTGGTCACAGAAAGCTATTTACCAATATAGTTTAAGTCCTACTGCTGTTCTTACTGTTGTCTCCAGTAGTGGAGCGAATATTGATGCTATCACTGACACCAGATTGAAGGCCGGTGCAACTTCACAAAGTTCAACTGCTTTCGTTGCGGAGTCTAGCACTGCTGAACCGAGCACTGTGACGGTTTCTTACGATAAAATTAATTTTGCTTATACTTCAACTGATGATATCTCTAATACTTCTGATGCGGGAACAACCTTTCCTGTATATTATGATACCAGTGCCGGTGCTATACGGGCTATGAATTTGACAGATTTTTTGGACACTTTTGTTTATCCGGCAGTTGACCTTTTGATTGTTGCCTCTGAGTCTTCTGATACTGGTGGAACATATACAATAACTTCGTCAGCGTCTGCGGCAAGTAACTACACTAAAGTCTCTTCTGACGACACCGCTGTTTTTACAGACACAAGAGCTGACACATCAGCATATTCGGCCGCAGGTATTCCTGAAACCCTTGACCAACCAACCACGATTACTAACTACTATCTTCATCGTAGAGATGGCTCTGATCTGACTCCAAATAGAACCCCCGTTCTTATTGATAGTTCTAATAATATTCAAGAATTTTCCACGAGCACTCTTGCTGACCTACTAGGTAATTGGTTAAGATACACTGCGGCTCACGATACCAATGGTAACAAGATTACATACTCCGTTGGAACAAGTGGTAGTGGTAATGCAAGAGGAACCAATATGCTTGATACAAAACTTAATGGTTCTGGTAATTATCAAACATTGCAGGTTGGTGATGACTTTCGCTCACAAGAATTTCCAAACGGTTCTCCAGCCACAATCAATACTTACAAACTTTTTATAAATAAGACATAGGAGATAAACTATGTCTGAAGAAACTGCTGCCTATACTGCGAAGGGTGAACCAAAATATCCTTTTGTTGGAAGGATAGTTGAGGCTTACTATACAAATGCGGATTTGACTGAGATTGACATCATTCATAATTATGATGTTCCTGATGATGGTATGCATACAAATGGTGGTAAAGAAGGCACAACAGTATTTTCGGTTTCAGTTGATGAAAAGGACGAACGTTTTCTAGCATTGCTTCAAGAATTTTCTTATGAGTCACTTGATGAGTGCACAAAAAACAGAAACGAAGCAACCCGTGAACAATTTAGACAAGCATTCCAAGATTATGCACAAAGAAACAAAGTAGAAATTTTTGAAGATAGTATTGTCAAAAAAGAAGTTGATATCGAAGAAGAGCCTTTAGATCTTATATTTGAATATGACCCTGAAAATGAAGTTCACAAAGATATTCTCTCTAGATTAAAACTAAAAATGTTTGAACAGGAAATCGTTCAAAAAAGTAAAAAGAGAAAAGCAAAAACTGATATTCGTAAGGCAGAAACATTGGAGCAAGCACTCAAAGCATATTCCGAATTTCTTTAATTTGAGAAAATTATAAAAAAACATGTCTGAGGTAAAGAGAATATCGTGGGAAGAAATTAAACTTATTTGGGAAACACATTTGTGGCCAAACAAAACTGGAGGTATTAGTCCATACAACAAATGGACATGGAGACATCCAAGTAGACACTTTGGTTTTGATTACAACATGGAAGTTTTTCCTGTTTTCTTCGGTATTTTCAAAGACAACAAACTTGTGTCAGTTAACAGCTGTTTTATGAGTAATGATTGGCAAGACTCAGTATATTTTAGGTCTAGAGGTTTATGGACAGACCCAGAATATCGTAAACAAGGTTTTGCTTCTTTAATACTACTTGAAACCATAAAATATGCAAAAGATAATCATGGAACTTGGATATGGTCGGTGCCTAGAGAAACATCATTGGTTGCGTATGAAAGTGTAGGTTTTAAACGGTGGTCTGGTTGGAAAGAAGAACTAGAATTTGGTCCAAATTGTATCGCAATTAAATACTTATAAATAAGTAATAAACGGAGTCGAACATATGGCAGTTCCATCAACAAAAGCCACTCTTAAATCATACTGTTTACGAGCTCTTGGTTTTGGTGTTATAGACATTAATGTGTCAGACGATCAAATTGATGACAGATTGGACGAGGCACTTCAATATTTTGCTGAATACCACTATGATGGTGTTGAGAGGATGTATCTCAAACATCAAATCACTTCAGCAGATATAACCAGAGCAACATCTGACACATCTACAACTGCAACTGATGTGGTGGATAGTTCTGTCACTGCAACTTGGAAAGAAGGTAATGGCTACATTCCTGTGCCGCCAGCTGTTCTTTCTGTCGTCAATATATTCCCTATCACTGATAGCACAACATCCAATATGTTTGACCTTAGATATCAGTTGAGGTTAAATGATTTGTATGACTTTTCATCCACCTCTATTATGGAATATCAAATGACGTTGCAACATCTAGACTTTCTAGAACATGTGTTAGTTGGTGAGATTCCTATTCGTTTCAGCCAGCATCAACAAAGACTTTATCTTGATATGGATTGGAACAATGATATTGAGGTTGATGAATATATCATCATTGAGTGTTATAGGAAGCTTGACCCAACATCATTTACAGATGTGTTTAATGACATGTATCTGAAGAGATATGCAACTGCTCTCATTAAAAGACAATGGGGTGCAAACTTATCAAAGTTTAATGGTGTCACAATGTTGGGAGGTGTCACGATGAATGGTGATACTCTTTACTCACAAGCACAAGAGGAATTACAAAGATTAGAAGAACAAATTCAACTTGCATTTGAGTTGCCCGTCAACTACATGATAGGATAAACCATGCCTGTTAATTCCATATTTCATACCAGTAATTCTCATGCAATCACAACAGAGCAGAATCTCTATAGAGATTTGCTTGCAGAAGCCATTCAGATATTCGGCCATGATGTTCATTATCTAGACAGAACTATTGTGGCAGAAGATACTCTTTTGGGAGAAGATACACTTTCAAAGTTTAGTTCTTCTGCTAAGATTGAAATGTATGTTGAGAATGCAGAAGGTGGTTATGAAGGTGAAAGGGAATTGATGAATAAGTTTGGTTTGCAAAACCTAAGTGATGTAACCTTTGTAGTAGCAAAACACAGATTTCAACAGTTAACAAAACAGATTACAATTGAGAGTGGCACAGACACTACAGGTGGTGCCATACTTCTAGAGTCTGGAACTATTGATATGTCCTCTGATGCAATTGTATTTGAAGGAGAAACCTTCTATATTCTTAATGAGACTGATGCAACAGATTCAGATAGACCACTTGAAGGGGATTTGATTTTTCATCCAATTTTGAAGAAACTGTTTTCCGTGAATTTTGTTGACCACGATGAACCTTTTCATCAATTAGATAACAATCCAGCTTATAGATTACGGTGCCGCACCTTTGATTATAGTTCTGAGATGTTGGATACAGGTATTGACGCGATTGATGCAATTGAAGATGCACTTTCAACAGATGCACTTGTTTATCAAATCACTCTGGAACAATCGAGTGCTGTGAATGAACCTATTAGAATTCATGACACTGCAACAACTAGAGGATTGTTGTTAGATGAAACAGATAGTGACAACATCATAGGTGAAAACGATAGTAGTTCTGTTGGTGAAAGCATACTTCTTGAGACAGGCACTAATGATTATCTGTTACAAGAAGAATATATAATAGGCACGGGCGGAGCAAACACTGGTAGTCTTGATAATACGGCACAGAATGAGTTGTTTGAAAGTTTAGATGATGACGTGTTAGATTTCACTGAAAGTAATCCATTTGGTGATGCAGGGAGTAAAGGTTAATGTTAGGCTCACAATTTTATCATGAGACAATAAGAAAGGTTGTTGTTGCATTCGGAACCTTGTTCAATGGTATCCAGTTGGTTCGTAAAGACAATGACGGAACCATTGTGCAATCCATGAAAGTGCCTTTGGCCTATGGTCCGAGACAAAAGTTTCTTGTTAGATTAAGAGAAGACCCTGATCTTACAAAACAGGTAGCGATTACACTCCCACGTATTGGGTTTGAGATTCAAAATTTAACTTACGACCCTAGTAGAAAATTGAATCGGGTACAAAAGTTTAAGAAAACTAAAACAGGAAACAATAGCAAACTTGATATACAATATATGCCAGTTCCATACAACTTGGATTTTGAGTTGTACATAATGGCAAAGAATTCTGATGATGCATTACAAATTGTAGAACAGATT
>Ga0129324_10001773_pt1 | contig 13641 bp, 10 predicted proteins | sample CPBDNA_7_FD_96879 | JGI IMG/M metagenome (GOLD analysis project Ga0129324, IMG submission 96879) | Freshwater to marine salinity gradient microbial communities from Chesapeake Bay, USA - CPBay_Spr_15_0.2_DNA | ecosystem: Environmental > Aquatic > Marine > Coastal | place: USA: Chesapeake Bay... | reverse complement strand
TTGGGATTGTTATTATGGGTTTTTGCTCGCAACGTGCGCTTTAAAGGCTGGCTGTCGTAAAAATAAGGTCACTAAAAAGCAAGTTGCTTTTCAAAGGAAACGTTTTAGTTAAAAATAGATCTAGCGACTCTAAAGGTATTGGCATGAGCTTCAATGATGGTCTTAATTTCTGGAGAATAGCCTCCGCCCATACTGCATTGAACAGGTATGAAGGAGTTGTTTTTTGATCTCGCTTTCGCGAAAGCGGACAAGGCAAAAAGATCGCGTTCTTTACAGCCGTTAAGAGTCATACTCAGCTTGCCTAGCTTGTCACTCTCCAAAACGTCCACACCACACAAATAGAAAATAAAGTCTGGTTGTTCTTGGGCGATCAAATCAGGCAGCGTGTTTTGGAGTAGGCTGAGGTAATCCTCATCTCCTGAACCGTCAGGAACAGCTATATCTAGATCTGAAAGTTCCTTTTTAAACGGATAATTACCAGCGCCGTGCATAGAAAAGGTAAAAACACTATCGTCATTTTGGAAAATTTCAGCAGTTCCATTCCCTTGATGTACGTCTAGATCTACTATCAGAATCTTTTCAGCAAGCCCCTGATGTTGCAAGTACCTCGCTGCAATAGCTTGATCGTTCAACAAACAAAAGGCCTCTCCATGGTCGGTATAAGCATGATGAGTGCCTCCTGCAATATTCATAGCGACACGGTACTCGTAAGCTTTTAGACAGCCTTCAATAGTTCCTTGTGCAATGCGCAGTTCGCGTGCTACCAATTGTTCACTTAAAGGGAAGCCCAGCTTTCTAGCGGCTCGTTTATCCAAGGAAATATCTTTCAATTCTTGAAGGTATGAGGCGGTATGTACTCTTAAAACATCTTGGTCATCACATGGTTTACTGGGTTCAAAAAAGTCGGTTGCAATGGCAGTACCTTCATGCAGTAATTGTTGCGGTAGTAATTCATATTTGAGCATCGGGAAGCGGTGACCGTCTGGCAAGGGGTGCTGATAGATAGGATGGAAGGCAATGGGAAACAATAGGCTTGTGGTTTATAATAAAAAGGTAAAAATCAGCTCTCAAAAATAAGTCTTTGAAAGTTTGATCCAATTGCAAGAGAAGGAAATTTATCTGGAGTCCAAGGAGTGACGTTACTTTCTGTCCACTATCTTTGTCATTAAAACGGAATAATGAAAAAGACCTTATACTTCATCGCAATTGTTTTATTCACTTTAACAGCTTGTAAAAACGTCCCGACGCCAGAAGAAGCTGCTATACAAGCACAAATGGAATCCTATAATTTACTCAAGGCAGAGGCGATGAACGTCCACGACGAAATCATGCCTAAAATGGGAGTATTAATGGAGTTAAAAGGAGAGTTAGTCGTTAATGAACATGCTAATGAGTTATCAGAAGTAGCGGTTGCTTCAGAAAACCTAAAGGCCTCACACGATGCTATGATGTCATGGATGCAAGATTATTCTGAAAAGTTTCCCTACGGAGAACCAACTCCAGATACTCAAGAGGCTTTAGATCAAAAACTACCTATTTTAGAACAAGAAGTAAAAGAAATCGTTCAACTTAAAGAAAGAACCATGCTCGCTATTGAAAAAGCGCGAGAGTTGTTGAAGAAGTAATCAGTTTAAACGCAAATAGGTCTGTGTTGCTTCTTGTTTATATCAAGGTCATTGTTTCTACCTGAATGTTGTAGATGTTATCCGGTCATTTATGGTGCTCATGAACTGTTAGGGCTTTAAATTTCACTTTAGCTTTCACAAGCTCATACTAATTAACGCGTCGCTTGAAGGGAAAAAAGTATCTTTGTGACCATCTAAAAACTTTTATGTTAGAATTAGAAAATCACGAATACGAAAAAGCAATTCTTGTAGGTGTTATCACACAACAACAAAACGAGGAAAAGCTTAATGAATATATGGATGAGTTGGAGTTTCTAGCTTATACCGCTGGTGCAAGCGTTAGCAAACGTTTCCATCAAAAAATGCAAAAACCCAATCCTAAAACCTTTATAGGAAAAGGTAAAATGGAAGAAGTTGCTGCATATGTGCGAGCAAACAACATAGGAACCATCATTTTTGATGACGAGCTTTCTCCTGCACAGCAAAAGAACATTGAAAAAATACTCGAGGCAAAAATTATCGATAGAACCTATTTGATTCTTGACATTTTTGCCCAACGAGCGCAAACCAGTTATGCAAGAACTCAAGTAGAACTGGCTCAATACGAGTATTTATTACCTCGATTAGTAGGTTTGTGGACTCACTTGGAGCGACAAAAAGGGGGGATAGGGATGCGTGGTCCTGGAGAAACGGAAATTGAGACCGATAGGCGTATCGTGCGCGACCGCATCACTTTACTCAAGAAAAAACTACTCACCATAGACAAGCAAATGTCGACTCAAAGGGGTAACAGGGGACAACTAGTGCGTGTTTCATTAGTAGGTTACACCAATGTTGGGAAGAGCACGTTAATGAATGTGGTTTCTAAAAGTGAGGTATTTGCTGAGAACAAACTCTTTGCGACCTTAGACACTACCGTTAGAAAAGTGGTCATAGGCAATTTGCCTTTCTTGTTAACAGATACGGTAGGGTTTATTAGAAAATTACCTACCCAATTGGTAGAGTCTTTTAAGTCTACACTTGACGAGGTGAGGGAGTCTGACCTGTTGCTTCATATCGTTGATATATCTCATGAGTCTTTTGAAGATCACATTGCTTCAGTAAATCGGATTTTAGGAGAGATAGGCGCTATAGATAAACCTACCATAATGGTTTTTAATAAGATTGATGCGTATCAAGCTCAAGATTATGACGAGACCGATTTAATGGAAGAACGCACTTCTGCTCATTATTCTTTAGAGGAGTGGCGCGATACTTGGATGGCAAAATTAGGAGAAAACGTTATTTTTATTTCTGCTACAGAAAAAGAGAATATGGAAGATTTTAAAAAGAAAGTTTATGACAAGGTACGTGAGATTCACATTGAACGTTTTCCTTATAACTCTTTTTTATATCCTGATTACGTAGAAGAAGAGGAATAAGATTCCTTTAGCCATCATAAGTAGTACAAAAGCAAAGCCAAACTTCTAGTTTGGCTTTGCTTTTTTAAGTATATCTAATAACGAGCTTAATCCCATTTCAACTGCATTCTTTTGATGCGATCGGCTAGTTGTTCACTACTCAGCTTTTCTCTTAAGCGGTCGGTAATAATAGGGAAAGAGAAAGGCGTAGGTCGCTCACAAGCTTTCCAGACGATAGTTTGATTTTCTATACGTTCAAAGGCTTCTCGCAATCGGTATTCTTCTATTTCCTGCTCATAGGTTTCTGTATAGGCTTGACGGAAGAGTAAATTATCTGGTTCATGATCTCTAAAGACTTCAAAAAGCAATTGGCTGCTGCTTTGCAGGTGTTTTACTTTTACAGCCTTATTGGGATAACCAGTAAAAACAAGTCCTGCAATCACGGCGATGTCTCTAAATTTTCTTTTGGCAAGTTCGGTAGCATTCACACTGGCTTCTAAATCTTCCAGGATCATTTCTGATGTGATTAAATTATTATCCAGCACGTTGTGCATATCAAATTCTTGATCGCTTAAAATTTCAAATCCGTAATCATTATACGCAAGTGAAAAGCTTATAGGCTGTAGCAAACTGATGCGATAAGCGATCAATCCTGCCATTGCCATATGAACCAGTCTGCCCTCAAAAGGATAAAAAACAGCATGGTATCCTTCTCTGGTTTTAAAGGTTTCAATAAGAAATTCATGCTTTTGAGGCACCGTGCTTTCTTCTTGCTGTCTTGCGATAATGTCTTTTAAAGCCTTGACTTCTGGAGTGCGTTGGCTTCCGGTTTGGAAATTTTGCATCTCCTCTCTTAATAGCTCCCCTAGTTGGGAGCTCAATGGCATGCGACTTCCCATCCAGTTGGTTACTTTGCCTTTTTTTCTAGTAGAATTGCGTACTTGTGCCACCATCCCTTTGAGTCGTATGAATTCTAAGGTGCGACCAGCAAAAACAAATACCTCTCCACGGGATAGCTGGCTTATAAAGTACTCTTCAATAGAGCCTATGTAACCGCCAGTGAGGTATTTTACAGTAATATCAGTTCCGGTGACTATGGTTCCCATTTGCAATCGGTGTCTCATAGCGATACCGCGATCGTCTATAAAGTACCTGCCGTCTTCATCTATAGAAACCTTTTTATACTCGTCATAAGAAGCTAAGGAAGAACTTCCATAAACGATAAATTTTAAACACCATTCAAATTCTTCATAAGTCAACTCTTGATAACAAAAAGTTCCTTTCACCTCGGGATAAATTTCTATGGGATCAAAACCGCCAGAAACCGCTAGGGTACACAAATATTGAATCAGTACGTCATAGCAGTTCAAATAGGGCAAACGATCTTCTACGGCTTGCGTGGTCACTGCTTTTTGTAATGCGCTGGCTTCTATTAACTCTAGGGCGTGAGTTGGTAAAAAGTAGATCACAGAAGTTTCTCCAGGCTGGTGTCCAGATCTTCCAGCGCGTTGTAAAAATCGAGCAACACCTTTGGGGCCACCTATTTGTATAATGGTTTCTACAGGCGCAAAGTCTACTCCTAAATCTAGCGAGGAGGTACAAATACAAGCTTTTAAGGATTCATTTCTGATTGCATTTTCTACCCAAATACGCGTTTCTTTATTGATAGAGCCGTGGTGCATCGCTACTTCTCCGGCAAATTCAGGATGGCTGTGCATTAGCGCTTGAAACCAAAGTTCACACTGTGCTCTTGTATTGGTAAAAATAAGTGTAGACCTGCTTTTATGGATGATCTTGACAACATCCTCCAGTAAATGCAAACCCAGGTGACCACGCCATGGAAATTTATCCATGGTTTCTGGTATGATGGATCGCACTTCTATCTTTTTTTTCAGATTTGATTTGATGAGTACGCTTTCGCGAAAGCGAGAAGAATTTACCCCTAATAACACCTGTCTGGCTTGCTCGAGATTACCGATGGTGGCACTGATTCCCCAAATACGTAGGTTGTTATTGATACCAGCAAGACGCGAAAGTCCCAATTCCATTTGGACGCCACGTTTGGTACCTAAGAGTTCATGCCATTCATCAACAATAATAGCATTACAATCTTTAAGGAGATGGGCGTGATCCTTCGTGGCGAGGAGTAAGTGTAAACTTTCTGGTGTGGTGATTAACAAGTCGGGTAGGGACTTTTTTTGAGCGGCTCTTTCTTTTGTGGAGGTATCTCCAGAGCGTATTCCTACGGTAAATGGCAATCCGATTCCATCTACAAATTTTTGGGATGTTTGCGCAATTTCTTGCGAAAGCGACCTTAACGGAGTGATCCAGATCGCTTTTAAGCCTTTATTATTTTTGGTCTTGTAATCTGGATTTGATTTGATGTAGTTCAAAACGATAGCTACCCATAGCGCATAGGTTTTACCACTTCCAGTGGGTGCGTTGAGCAATCCGTTTTTTCCAGAGATAAAGGCATCCCAAGTTTGTTTTTGGAATGGGAAAGCCGTCCAGCCTTGTTGCTGGAAGTAGTTTTCGGCTATATGAAACAGTTCTTTTTTAGTCATGCACCAATTTCCGCGCAGGCGGAAATCTTTTAGTTAATTTCTCTTTTCTATTTTCTCTCTCCACCGCCTTTTGAGCTGTTCTGCCCACAATTCTTTCCAACGGAAACAGGGTCGTAAAAGAAACTTTAATAGTTGCCATTTTGAACGAGACCCGACTCTTTTGAGTTCGTCTGCCTGTTTTCGTTCCCCAACCCTAAAGGGTGCGAAAACTACAAACTAATAAATGAACTGTAAGAATACATCATAAAACCGCCGACTTGTGTTAGCAAACTTTTAAATTTGGTTTTTAAAGAAATCACATGTCAGAAAAGCTTAGCGTTTTACAGGATAAACTAGAAGATAGACATCATGTCTTTATGGTGTATAAAAGCCAAGTCAACAAAGATCTCGAGCGTTCTGGTTTTGAGGCAATTGAATGGAATGAGCCTAAAGAATTTTTAGAGGCCCTTGTTTCTTTATTAAATGAAGCTATCGAAGACAGTGATCCTAAACTACAGCAATTGTATTACCTGGCAGACGTGCAAGAAAAAAACTTGGAACAGGGAATCATACTAGGGTTTATGATGAGAGAATGGAGTAAGATCCAGTTCAGGTTGCGGCAGTAATCATTCCTCTATTCTAATCGTTTTCGCGAAAGCGAAACAACCAGCTAAAACAACACCCTGATAAATGGCTGTATCCCGTTTTGATAAACGCTGCGTCTTTCATTAAAAAGCACATCATATCTCGCTCCTAGTACAAAATTTCCTTGTTGATAACCAGCTCCTAAGAAAAAGGCAGGCACCCAATAGTTATCGTCAAAACTGGAGTCGGCAAAGTTTCTATTCACGTTGAGGTATTCAAAGTCTGCACTGACTTGAAGGAAGTCTAAAGGTTGTGCAAGAGCAATAAAACTACCACCAGCAATAGTGGATTTAAAGTCGTCAGATCTATTCAGGTCTCTTTCTGAATAGCTGTAATTTAAACCAACTCCTAAACCTATATAGTCGGTCACTTGATAAATAGCTTGTGGAGCAATAAGCACCGAGCTGAAGTTATTCCCGAAGGTAGCACCTATATTACCTCCAAACAGAACCCGGTCCCAAAACTTAGACTCTTGTAGTTGCTGACTAAAAGAAAGGCAACAAAAGAGACCAAATACGAAGATGACGCTGATGTTTTTAATGGAATAGGCTTTCATTTTTTTGGTTTTAATAATTGGTTCGGAATTATTTAAATTATCTTACGTAGGACTGAAAAATAGTTAATTTCTAAATAAAGCAAGGTTTTTTAATTCTTGGACAGCATCTTTAGACCTCTACATATAGGGAATATTTGAATTTTTCAAATCAAATATAGGAGTTTATAGAAAGGGTTTTAACAAGTTCACTGTTATAAAATTACAAAAGCTTATGACATGACGGCTCATTTCTTTATTTTTGCAACCACAATTGATAAAAAGGATAAATTTCCTTCCATATATGGACAAGTTTTCATTTCTAAATGCAGCACATACTGCATACTTCGCACAACTTTATGACGAATATCTAATTAATCCCGACCAGGTAGAGCCTTCATGGCGTGCCTTTTTTCAAGGTTTTGATTTTGGAATGGAGAGCGCTCATGAGGGCGATTTAGTAGTAGAGCACGAAGGTGCTTCAGTGGGTATTCCAGAAAATTTACAGAAAGAATTTCAAGTTGTAAAATTAATTGATGCGTATCGATCAAGAGGTCATTTGTTTACTAAAACAAATCCAGTACGAGAACGCCGCAATTACGAGCCTAAGCTGGAATTAGTTAATTTTGGTCTTTCCGATTCAGATTTAGACACTCTTTTTAAGTCTGGAGAATTGATAGATCTAGGAAGAACCAGCCTTAGGAACATTGTAGCTCACCTTAACAAGGTGTACTGTGAGAGTATAGGAGTGGAGTATATGTACATACGCAAACCAGATGAGGTTAAATGGATCCAAAACTGGTTGCACAAAAATGACAATCATCCTACCTTTACCAACGATCAAAAAATACAGATTCTTAAGAAACTGAATGAAGCCGTTTCCTTTGAAACCTTTCTTCATACTAAATACGTCGGACAGAAACGTTTTTCACTAGAAGGAAATGAATCCTTAATACCTGCACTTGATGCCCTAATTGAAAATGCTGCTGATAAGGGAGTAGATCAATTTGTATTGGGAATGGCGCACCGCGGTCGATTAAATGTATTGACTAATATTTTTGGGAAGCCTGTAAAGGATATCTTCTCAGAATTTGACGGTAAAGATTATGAGCAAGATATTTTTGATGGTGATGTAAAGTACCACTTGGGATACACCAGCAAAAGAAAAACAGATAACGGTAACGATATCAATATCAACATAGTTCCTAATCCATCTCACCTAGAAGCGGTAGGTGCAGTGGTAGAAGGAATAGCTCGTGCTAAACAAGACCGACATACTCCAGAGAACTTCTCTAAAGTACTTCCAATAATCGTGCACGGTGACGCAGCTATTGCAGGTCAAGGAATCGTTTATGAGGTAGTGCAAATGGCACAATTAGACGCTTATAAAACAGCAGGAACCATACATTTAGTGGTGAACAATCAAGTAGGGTTTACTACTAATTATCTAGATGCAAGATCTAGTACCTACTGTACAGATGTGGCTAAGGTAACTTTATCACCCGTACTTCACGTCAATGCAGACGATGCTGAAGCAGTGGTTCACGCGATGAATTTTGCACTGGATTACCGTATGGAATTTGGTAGGGATGTGTTTATTGATTTATTAGGATATAGAAAATACGGTCATAATGAAGGTGATGAGCCTCGTTTTACCCAACCACAATTATACAAAGCGATCGCTAAGCAAAAGAATCCATGTGATATTTATGCGGATAGATTGCTTCAAGAAGGAGTGATTAATAACTCTAAGGTTAAAGAATTAGAAAGTCAATATAAAAACAGACTCGAAGAGGAATTAGTGACCTCTAGACAAATGGAGAATACCTTGATTACTCCATTTATGCAGGATGAATGGGAAGGTTTTGAGCAGGCTACAGAAGTAGAGATGATGAAAAAAGTAGCTACCGGTGTAGATCGCCCTACTTTAGAAAAAATAACTAAAACCATTTCCCAACTCCCAAAAGGAGAAACTTTTATTAGAAAAGTAAAAAAGATTATCGAATCCCGTCAGGCCATGTTTGATGATGATATCCTGGACTGGGCAATGGGCGAGCACCTTGCTTACGGTAGTTTGATGATGGAAGGCTTTGATGTGCGCATGAGTGGTCAGGATGTGGAAAGGGGAACTTTTTCTCACCGTCATGCCGTAGTGAAATCAGAAAACCATGAAAACGAATTCATTTTACACAATCATATAGGCGGTGTAAAAGGACATATGGATATTTATAACTCCCACTTATCTGAATATGGAGTGGTTGGTTTTGAATACGGTTATGCCTTAGCTAGACCTAATACACTGACCATATGGGAAGCACAATTCGGTGATTTCTCTAACGGTGCGCAGATCATGATGGACCAGTACATCAGTGCTGGAGAAGACAAGTGGAAAAATCAAAACGGTCTTGTAAAATTATTGCCGCACGGTTATGAAGGTCAAGGCGCAGAGCATTCTAGTGCGCGTATAGAACGTTATTTACAGTTGTGTGCAAAGGATAATATGTTTATGGCTAATTGTACCACGCCAGCAAACCTGTTTCACCTATTACGTCGTCAGATGTTGGTGAATTATCGCAAGCCTTTGGTGGTGTTTACTCCTAAATCTTTGTTGCGTTCTCCTAGAGCAGTAAGCAAAGTTTCTGAACTAGAGAAAGGAAGTTTTCAAGAGGTTATTGATGTTGACACTTCGACAAAGCTCAGTGCTAGTGGTGAGTCCGCTTTCGCGAAAGCGAAAACATTAGTATTTGTATCAGGAAAATTCTATTATGATCTTTTAGAATACAGAGAAGAACATGACCGAACAGATGTTGCCTTAGTGAGACTGGAACAATTATTCCCGCTTCCGGTAGAACAAATGCAAGAAATAATAAAAAAATACGGTTCTAAAGATGTCGTTTGGGCACAAGAAGAACCTAGAAATATGGGAGCATATTCCCACTTGATGTTACACATGCCAGAAACAAGAACATGGCGCGTGTGCTCAAGAAGTATGTACGCAGCCCCTGCTTCAGGAAGTTCCACAAGATCTAAGAGAAGACAGGCAAGAATAATAGAAGATGTATTTAATACCAACAAATAAATTATGGCTCTAGAAATGAAAGTGCCTTCACCAGGCGAGTCGATTACAGAAGTAGAAATAGCAGAATGGTTAGTTGCCACTGGCGATTGGGTTGAGAAAGATCAAGCCATTGCTGAGGTAGATAGCGATAAAGCTACTCTAGAATTACCAGCTGAAGCTAGTGGTATCATTACCTTAATGGCTGAAGAAGGAGATGCCGTAGAAGTAGGAGCCGTAGTATGTCTTATAGACACAGAAGCTCCAAATCCTAACGCTGGTTCTAAAGACGTGGACAACGCACCATCCAGTATGGGTGGCGGTGACAAAGGTGGAAACGATGGAGATGTCGTAAAAGAAATGAAAAAGGATAACGCAGGAAAAGATACCACTGCCGATTCAAAAGCGCCACAACCTGCTCAAGCAAAAGAAACCTATGCTAGCGGTACTCCAAGTCCTGCAGCTAAGAAAATTCTCGACGAAAAAGGAATGGACGCTACCTCTGTATCTGGAACTGGTCGTGACGGACGTATCACTAAAGAAGATGCGGTTAATGCAAAACCAGCTATGGGAACTCCTGGACCTGGATCTCGTGGCGAGTCGCGTACCAAACTTTCTATGTTGCGTAGAAAAGTAGCAGAACGTCTGGTAAGTGTCAAGAATGAAACAGCCATGCTGACCACCTTTAACGAGGCTGACATGCATGCTATTTTTGCGTTGCGTACCGAGTATAAAGATGCGTTTAAAGCAAAGCACGGTGTTTCTCTAGGATTCATGTCTTTCTTTACTAAAGCAGTAACTAGAGCACTGGATCTATATCCAGCAGTGAACTCTATGATTGACGGTAAGGAAATGCTTACTTATGATTATAAAGATATTTCTATTGCGGTGTCTGGACCTAAAGGTCTGATGGTTCCTGTAATCAGAAATGCAGAAAACCTGTCTTTTAGAGGGGTAGAGCAAGAAGTGAAAAGATTAGCCCTACGTGCTAGAGATGGAGATATTACTGTGGACGAAATGACTGGTGGTACCTTTACAATCACTAACGGTGGTGTTTTTGGAAGTATGATGAGTACGCCTATAATCAACCCACCTCAGAGTGCTATTTTAGGAATGCACAATATCATTGAGCGCCCAGTAGTAGTAGATGGAGAAATCGTTGCACGACCTATGATGTATCTGGCTGTTTCATATGATCATAGAATCATTGATGGTAAAGAATCTGTTGGTTTCTTAGTAGCTATTAAAGAAGCTCTAGAAAATCCTATAGAGATCTTGATGGATAATGATGTGAAGAAGGCGCTGGAGCTTTAATTTCCCGTTTTTAATTAACAACTATTGATTTTCATATAAAAATACCAAGCTAGAAATGGCTTGGTATTTTTTGTTTGTGATAATTTTTAAATTTTATGAAAATTGTCAGGTCGAGCTCGATCAAGACTGTTTACAGATTTCCTAGATTCAATCGTATTAACGGTAATCGAACCCATCTCTAATGATTCATTTCTTAAAAAATTGATATAATAACAGTTACAAGTATTGTAAGCTGGACTGTTATTTTTTAAGATATATTTTGTAAGACTTATAAAGTTAAATAAATATTAAAAAACTAGTTATCTATCTATCTATCTATCTATTTATCCGCTTACCTTCACATTCCCTGAATTGTATAAATCATTAACCTGTCATTATCTCAAATGACAACAATACCGTATTCTATGTTCAGGAAAACCTATTTTTATTATGTATCTATAATCGTTCTTACGATTGCAATTATTTCCATTTCTTCTTGTGAGAAAGATGAAGTTTTTGAAGAAGCTCCAAACGAACTCAATTTTCCAGAAATAAAAGGAAGATTTGTACATGGTAAAGACTTATTACAAACCGCTATTATAGGAGATAAAATAAATTCACTATCTTCAAATGTGGTTAGTAAATCTAACAATGCTTCAGGCATACAAATAGATACAAGTCGTATACAAGTAATAGAAAGTGTCGATTATAAATCGTACACTTTTCAAATAGTGCAAGACAGTGTAGAACGACAAAGTTTATTAAGAAATTATATGATCACTATCGTTAATGACACGACAACTATTCAACATTTATTAAATTATGAAATCTTGCCTAATGGATTGTATAATATGGATAATATACAGGCTACTGTAGTTACAGGTGATTCTTTAATACCTAGTTTTTTAAAATGTATACAGACTTCATTTACAACACGTACCGATTGCTATGAAATAGGTTGCTCTGGTTCAGGACATCCTCCAGGAGATCCTGAATGTGAAATCGCTGATGGGACTTATCCTGGTACTCCTGGTTACATTTATTGCACCAACAGTTGGGCCGTAGTGAGAGAAAACGGTCCTTGCGGTGGCGCAGATACTGGTTCTGGACCTGGGGCAGGTGACGGTGGTAGTAGTGTTGTTATTCCAGTGGTTCCTGTGGATGATGAGGATGAATGCCTGCCAGACCCATTTGAAGATGTAAACGAAATTGTTTCACCTGGTGTAAGTGGTGTTAATGGAGGACGTTTTGGATGTACTAGAAAGCATTCACAAAAAACTTGTGGTGGAGTTAGAGGTAAAAAAAGACATGGAGGATTAGACTTAAAGGCAGATGAAAATACTCCTTTAAAGATTTTATATTCAGGTACTGTAGTTGATAGAACACCAGCCTCTCAGATGGCAGCTCCCAGAACAAGAGGTAAAGGTGCTTTTGGAAATGTTCTTGTTATACAGTCGACTTTGCCTAACGGAGACATAATCAAAGTCAGATATGCGCATATGAACTCTATCAATGTATCATTCGGTGCAACAGTAACTGCTGGTGATTTTGCGGGCAATTCCGGAAAAACTGGTAATGCAAGGGGGAAAAGCGTTACAGCACACGTACATATAGATGTTTTGAAAAAACAAACCAATGGTTCTTTTACATACGTTAATCCCGAGGACTATATTCAAACTAAGTTTGACAATAACGGAACCGTTATTGAATCTGAAGATTGTCAATAATATTTTTAAACTAACAATTATGAAAACATTTATTTTTTTCGCACTAATACTTATCTCTTTCTTTTGTAGAGGACAGGTTACTATTAACATAAACGACATATCATTAGATGGTGTGCAGATATCTCAGATTGAAAAAAGGGAATTAAGTCAATTATTTGGAACAGCAAGTAATTGTGAGAGTCAAGGAGAATTGCATAACAACTTTTTCTCATGTACTGCTAATTCAAATTATTTCACATTTGACGATTATTCTGTATTAAATACTATAGAGGTTGAAAACCCAACATCAAATTTCGTAATTGAGTCTAATACTTTTTCATTAGGAAGTTCAATAAGTTCAATGATAATTAGCTATCCTAACGCTGTAAAAGTATCTGCAGATGGCGAAAATTATTTGTTATTTGCAATATCATATATTGATGACCAAGGAAATATTCAAATTTCAGATGTAAACATTGAAATAGGATATTCAAGTAATACCAACTTGATCGAATCAATTAGTTATTTTTCAATACCATAGGGAAGTTTACGCTGAGTTCAATTAATTTGACAATAATTTTTAAAAGTCTTAGATGGAGTTTTTGCAATATCAGTTCTATTTTTTCATTCACGCTTATATTGAATAGTAAGTTTTATTAAGTTCAGATATTTTACTTTAAGATTTAAAATACCTTAGTTTAGGTATTTTAAAAATTTGAGAGTTAACGAACAGAGTAATTCATTTTATATTAACAAGCCTCCCATGAAAAACGCAGTTTTCCATGGGAGGTTTTTCATTCTAAGAATGTTACTATATAATTTTGAGACCTATTTAAGCCACA
>Ga0129324_10001771_pt1 | contig 13645 bp, 15 predicted proteins | sample CPBDNA_7_FD_96879 | JGI IMG/M metagenome (GOLD analysis project Ga0129324, IMG submission 96879) | Freshwater to marine salinity gradient microbial communities from Chesapeake Bay, USA - CPBay_Spr_15_0.2_DNA | ecosystem: Environmental > Aquatic > Marine > Coastal | place: USA: Chesapeake Bay... | reverse complement strand
GTTGTTTTTTTAGTTGTTTTCTTTACTTTAATAACTAGGTTTTTTTTCGTCTTTTTTTTTGATGATTCTATTATTTGAGGTGGTGAGGGAGATTCTAGTTGAGGTGGTGATAGTGATTCTAGTTGAGGTGGTGAGGGAAATTCTAGTTGAGGTGGTGATAGTGATTCTAGTTGAGGTGGTGAGAGAGATTCTAGTTGAGGTTGTGAGGGAGATTCTAGTTGAGGTTGTGAGGGAGATTCTAGTTGAGGTTGTGAGGATAGTAATCCGCTATTATTAGATAAACTAGGTAATTTAATTGTAGATAAAGATGATATATCACTATCTAAACTATCATTCATATTTATATACTATTAATATATTCTATATTCATTTAAGATTTTATTTATATTAGTAATCACTTCTATTTTTTCTAAATTATATGGTCTTATATGATTTAAACATTTTTCCAACGTCATCCACTCTAATTTACTAACTTCAGTTTTTTGATAGTCGTTACTAGGATTTTCATTAGAATCCATAAAACTAATATAATACCTATGTTTGTAAGATTTATAATTTGAACCAGTAAAAATTTCTTCTATAGGTAATAAGTTTTGTATAATTTTAATAGATTTTTTAGAATAACCAGTTTCTTCTTCAAATTCACGTAATGCACAATTCAAGTCTTTTTCCTGATAGTTTCTTCTACCTTTAGGAAATCCCCATTCAGGTGTAGTCCATTTAGTTTTAGAATTTTGAATAACAGATTGTAAAGTATTATTTAAGCAAATACTGTTATATTTTTCTTTAGAAACATCTCCTTCACTTCTATATTGAATATTATTACTATCACCCCATAAATTTTTCCAAAGAACATCAAAGGTTTTATTTAATAAATTATTTTTTTCATCCAGAGTCATTTCATCTATGATATTTTGTAAATATAATTTATTATTAATAGGATATTTACCACGTATAAAATCAACATAACCTAATGAATCTTTGCGTCTAATCATAAGAAATTCATATTTATCAGAATTATTCACACTATTTTTATTTAATCTATAAACGATAATACCTATACTAGTAATCGGTAGTTTACATTGATGAAAGCTATGTCCAATTTTACCACAATTATTACAAAAATAATATAATTTTGACATTTATTCTAATATGTATTTTATTAAATGTTTTTATATCATTTAATTAAAAATGACGTTAGATTGTAAAATATGGGGTCCTAAATACTGGTTTGTATTGTATACAATAGCATTAAATTATCCATTAAATCCAAATGAAGTATCTAAAAAAATATATTATAATTTAGTACAAAATATACCAATTTTTATACCAGAAAAAGAGTTAAGTAAAATATTTAAATCATTCATAGATTTATATCCAGTTACACCTTATTTAGATTCAAGAGAGTCTTTTATTAAATGGGTACACTTTATACATAATAAATATAACAATACGTTAAATTTAAAAGAGACGACATTAGAAGAAGAAATGTTATTATATTATGAAGAATATAAACCAAAAGAAGTTAAAAGCATTATTGAGAGAAAACGACGAGAAAAATTTGTATTTATATTAATTATATGTATTATAATATTGATAGGATATATTTATAGATGAATATATTATTTATATAGATTTATATTATATTATGATTTATAACATAAATGGAGGTAAAGCTATTGATGCAGGAGGTTATGGATGTATATTTAGACCACAACTTAAATGTAAAGAACAACCACCTGGTACAAAATATGAACCAGATGGTGTATCAAAATTAATGCCAATAAAACATATAAAATCAGAAATGAATGAAATAAATCGCATTAAACCTTACGTAGATAACATACCTGATAACTATAAATATTTTTTAATAGATAATATTTATCATTGTGAGCCCAAATCATTACGTATTGAAGATAAAAAAAATTTTAATGAAACATGTGCAAATTTGATGAGAATAAATATTAATAAAAACAATGTAGATAAAAATTTAGACAAGTTAGGAATAATAAATTTACCGTATGGAGGGGAAAATGTATATGAATATTTAAAAAAATTATTACTTGAAAAAATAATAATAAAAAAAAAATTTATTACTTTAAATAATAGTCTAATAGATTTGTTAAATAACGCAATAATTCCATTAAATAATAACAAGTTATTACATCTAGATTTAAAAGGACAAAATATATTATATGATGATAAAAGTGACTATGCAAGATTAATAGATTGGGGATTATCCGATAATTATGTAGATGGTACCATACCAAAATCACTTCAGTATAAACCACTACAATTTAATTTACCAATATCAGTTATATTATTTGATAATGATATTTTAAATAAATATTTACCCAAAATATCATCAAACAAGTCTGAATTATACGCAAAAGTTCATAAAATGGTTAAAAACGAATATGAATATAAAGGTCATTATGTTACAATAGCTTATATATTAACATTATTATATCCATCAACAATATTAACATTAACTGATGTACTAGACTTTATAACAAAACATTTAGTTGAAATTATAATTAAATATAATACTAATGGAAAATTTGATAGTCTAAGATTTTTTTTTGAGGTTTTTTCAAAAAATGTTGATGTATATGGTTTCTTATGTTCATATATGGCTTTAATTGAAAATAAAGATAAATCAAACAATAAATTATCCAAACAAATGCGTAATATATTATTAAAATATTGTTTTTCATCTAGGTATAGTTACAAACCAATAGATATAAATAAATTAAACAAAAATTTATTAGATTTAAATGTTTATAATAATAAATCAAAAAAAGATAAATATTTTACTATTTTAAATAAATCACTAAGTAAATTAAAAAAAACATCTATAAAAAAAACTTTAAAAAAAAGTTTAAAAAAAACACTTAAAAAAAATAACAAAACAAAGTAAAAATATCTATAGCAATAATATAAATGACATTACAAGTTAATAATAAAATCGGTGGTAGAGCTATAGGGGCTGGTGGATTTGGATGTGTATTTAAACCACCTTTAAAGTGCAAAATCCAACCACCAAGAACATATTACGATGGTAGTGGTGTTTCTAAATTGATGATGGAAAAAGATATAGAAAAAGAAATAGAAGAAATTAATCGTATAAAACCTATGTTAACTCAAATACCCAATTATAAAAATTTTTATTTAATAGATAATGTCTATAGTTGTGAACCACAATCTTTAGATGATAAAGATAAATTTCTTTTTGATAAAACATGTAGAAATTTTAGAAATAGCAAAATAAATTCTAACACCGTTAACAGTAATTTAGGAGAGCTAGGAGTTATAAATCTACCATATGGAGGAGATGAGGTACACGAAATTTTTGAAAAACTTATTCATGAAAAATTTAGAGATGACTACGATGAAGAGGAAGTATATAACCATGTTGTCGATAAAAATAATGAAGAATTTGTTAAAGTTAGTAAAGCACTTATTAATTTATATATTAACGGTATATTACCATTAAGTGATATAGGTTTGTTACATTTAGATTTAAAAGGACAAAATATAGTATTTGATGGTAAATTTGCTAGACTTATTGATTGGGGATTAGCTGAAAAATATACGGGTTCGGCTGTAGTAGATATGTATTATGGACCACAATTTAATGCACCTTACTCAAATGTATTATTTGACACTGATTTAATAGAAAAATATTTTCCAACAATACCAGATAAAGAAGAGGAAGTGTTTTCTCTTGTTCGTAAAATGTACGAAGAAGAATTGAAAGATAAAGGGCATTTTGATGTAATAGTAGATATACTTAAAACATTATATAGAAGAGAAATAAGAACAGATAAAGAAGCTATACAACACATATCTTTTTACTTAACACAAATTTTAATGAAATATAATAATAATGGTAAATTTGATGCATTAAAATACTTTAATGAAGTATATGTAAAAAATGTAGATTTATGGGGATTTATGTCATCATATATAGCATTTATATTATCTAAAAAAGATTTATGGAATAGAGAACTAGAATTCAGATTAATGGCATTATTCAGAAAATATTGTTATTCAGTTAATTTTGCTATAAAACCAATACCACTAACTGATGTATTTGCAGATTTATTACAGATGAATACAAAAATATTATATGGTGATAAATATGAACAATTTGGAAATGGAAAAAGAAATAACAAAACAAAAAAGTCAAAGAAATCTAAAAAATCTAAAAAATCTAAAAAATCTAAAAAATTAAAACAGTCTAAAAAGTCAAACAAATCTAAAAAAAACAAACAAAAAAAACAATTAAACAAGAGAAACTAAATAAAAGCATTTAATTTCATATTAATAAATTATTATATATAGATATTTTATTAATATGAAATATGGACTGTTAATATTGGGGATAACTAGTTTTTTTATAGCAAATACATATTATGATGGTAAATATGTTAAATTATTAAAATCATGGAAAAAATACTATCAAATGGCTGGTATAGCATTTATAGGATTATCAGCATATGTATTTATTCGTAAATATCCAAATGACTCAAATAAACTACTGACACATGCGAATGGTATAATAAAATATATGCCAATTGACAAAGAATCCAGTGATTTATTAACTCCTTTTCTTGATATGACAAAAGAGTCTATAATGGGAAGTCAAATTTATAATGAAACACCACAAGAAAAGCGCATGTTAAATTCAGGAAAAACAGGAACTAAACGGTCTGTAAGTGAAACAAAGAAAAAATTTGTAGCAGCACAACAAGGATGGAATTGTGGAAGTTGTAAAAATCAATTACCTGCTTGGTTTGAGGTAGACCATAAAATTAGATTAGATTCAGGAGGTTCAAATCATGTAGATAATCTAGTGGCGTTGTGTAGAAATTGTCATGGAAGAAAAACAGCTACTGAAAATTTATAAATTATTATAGTATCTTTTAATCAAATAAGGAAATCTTTTATAAAATGGACCACATGGAATATACCTTAAAAATTTAATACTTAAATTAGTAAATTTAGTTATATCCATTTTATAACCAATGTAATTACAAAAACTAATATTTTCAGTTGAAATATTATTTTTAAGAATATTATTTAATATCAAATATATACTATTTTTATTTTGCGTAGCAAATATAACATCTATATTTGATTTTCTAATTATACTTTCCAATATAATTTTTGAAGCAATATTATAATTATCATCTGTGTCTTCTTTATTTTTAAACATGTGTTTTTTAGTAGCAGAATTTATCATGTAACTACCTCTAACTAATACAATACCTAACCATATATTTTTTTTATCACAAATATCAATGTCAGAAATCAACTCATTCAATATATTTCTATCATACATTTGATAAGTTTTATAAATACAGCAATTATATTTATTATAACGAATAAGTAAATCATTAATAATAGATTTGTGTTTTAAATTAGTATTGTAATCTTCTCCTTGAATAATTAATTTACATTGACATTCACAAACATCACGTAATATATGATGAATGTTTATTGTAATATCTTTTATATAATAACCAAATGACGAAAGTTTAATAGAAAAAAAACTATTTAAATTTTTATTTATGATATCCACTAATTTCTCTTGATAATTCCAAATGTCATTTGGATGAGATAACTTAGTATTGTTAATAATATCTATAACAGAGATAATATTTCCTTTCCTTAAAAATTCAATATAATTTTGTAATTTATTTTCAGATACAGTGTATTTATCTAAAATATTCATCTTATATATTTATATATATAATTGGTTAATTTATTTAGTGTAATTTACTACTAATAATTGATATTTAGTATAATATTATATTATATCAATGGAAAATTTTTTAAATATTTTTAAAAATTTATTAAATAAATTAACACATAATTCAAACTATTATATGATATTAGAAATATTTATATTAACTATAATAATATTATTTCTTTATAAATGGCGATATTTTAATATACAAAAAAATTATCCTGCAGTCGTAAATATGTTAATGTTAATAATATTGTTACTAATGTTAGTATCATATTTTTTTGTAAAAGAAAGAGGTAATGATAATTTACCAAAGTTATCATCAATATTTTTAAAAACATTTGGAATAGTAGGTACAATAGGTTTATTCTTTTTAGTGTTATATTTGATACAGTATGTAATAACAAAATATTCCATATTTTCAAATTTACTATCAAATATTTTAGGTATAGGTTTAATATTAATAACAGGTAGTCTAGTATATTTAATATCTAAAAAATATTTAGATAAAATTCAAAAAAAGAATTCATTAATTTCCCTATTAATCAAAATTGTTTTTTATATACCTTGTCTAATTGTATATTTAACAGAATATTTAAAAGAACAATATAAAATCACTACAAAAACTGTGTGGATTATATTAGGTTTTGAATTATTATTAATAGGATTAATGATGTTGATACCATTACTTAATAGATATTACATGAAAACACAGAAAGGAAAATTGCTATTAAATAAACCAATATATTTAAATAATGAAAGAAATTTAGGTGATATATCGGATTTAGGTAATGTACCTAGTTACAATTACAGTATTTCTTTGTGGTTTTATATAAATCCACAACCACCTAATACAAATAAATCATATACAGAATATACTAATTTGTTTAGTTATGGTGGAAGTCCTAATTTAGAATATAATGGATTAAAAAATGAATTAAGAATAAGTAATAATGATATTGATAAAAAAATTGTTGTTTATTCTACAAATAATATATATTATCAAAAATGGAATAACTTAGTAATAAATTATAATGGTGGTAATATGGATATTTTCATAAATGGTGAATTAGTTGGAACAAAACAAAATATTGTAAGAAAGATAGACGATAGACACATTATATGTGGTAAAGATAATGGAATACATGGTGGTATTTGTAATGTTAAAAAATTTAATAAAGTTTTATCCAAGAGTCATATTATAGCTAATTATAAGTTGTTAAGAGATAAAAACGAACCGATACTTTAGATAATTTCTTTTATATTATATATAATGGCTGTAATTAGATTTTTAATCTACATATTAGTTCTTGTTGCTATATTTTACTTAATTATGAATTTTCTATTTGGAGGAGTTAAAGGTTTAACTACTTTACAATCAGGAGATACTACACAAGTGATTGACGGAAGTACTTTACCTGCTAGTTTATCTAATAATTATGGTATTTCAACATGGTTTTTTGTTTCTGATTGGTCAACAAAATACGGACAAAATAAAACAGTATTTACTATGGGAGGTAATGATAATCCATCTATAGTTTTAGGAGGTACAAACAATGATATTTTAGTTAATGTAGAATGTTATGTTGATGGTTCTACACAAACTCATCAATGTGTAGTACAAAACTTTCCACTTCAAAAATGGGTCAATTGTATAGTTTCTCTTTATGGACGTTCTTTAGATATATATATTGATGGAAAACTTGTTCGTACATGTGTATTACCTGGAACAGCTACCATTCCTAATACCAAAACAATTACTGTAACCCCTGATAAAGGATTTAGTGGTTATACCTCTAATATTAGATACTATCCCGATGCTATTAGTCCTCAAGACGCTTACAATATATATAAAGAAGGATTCGGTGCAAGTTCTTGGTTAAGTAACTTACTAAATAAATACAGACTCAAAATAGCTTTCCTTAAGGATAATACAGAGGAAGCTAGTTTTGAAATATAATTTAAAATCATAATTTCTCTAGTATAATATATATATATGAGCAAATTAATAGGTAATATATCTCAAGGGATGGGTAATCTTAAAAGAAATTTTGAAAATAACACTTATGTAACAGGTACAAAAAACTTTTTAAACTCTAATAGCATTTTTGCTAAATTTGCATTTTTAATATTAATGTTATTCTTATTTGTATTTGTATTACGTTTAGGAACTAGTATTTTATCTTGGATATTCTCTCCTTCACCAAATCCTGTATTGTATGATGGAATGTTTGATGCTACACAATTACAGGTTGTTAAACAAGACCCCTCTGTTAAAGGTGCTATTCCTGTTCTTCGTTCTAACAATGATTATCAAGGTTTAGATTTCACTTACTCAGTATGGATATACGTTAAAGATGTGGTTTACAAAGAAAAAGATTATAAACACATTTTCCATAAAGGTAATGATAATATTAATCTTACTGACCCACCATATGGATTAAATAAGCCAAATAACGCACCTGGACTATACATTGCACCTGAAACAAATGAATTAGTTGTTATGATGAATACTTTTGATACTATTGATGAAGAAATTACAGTACCTGATTTACCATTAAATAAGTGGGTAAATGTTATAATTAGAGTCAGTAAACAAAGACAATTAGATGTATATATAAATGGAACACTATCTAAAAGAAAGATTTTAGCTAGTATCGTTAAACAAAATTATGGTGATGTATATTTATCCATGAATGGAGGATTCTCAGGATATACCTCTCAACTACAATATTTTAATAGTGCTTTAGGTACTAATGCTATACAAGGTATTGTTGACAAAGGTCCTAACCTAAAAATGAAAGATAACGGTATGAATGCTGTACCATATTATTTATCGTCTCGTTGGTATTTTGCAAACAGTTTAGATGCTTATAATCCTTAAAATATTATTTTTATCTTATTTATTATTTATTTATTTATTAATAAATAATAAACTATATATTATGACTTCCTCTTTCAATAGTGCCTGTGACCAACAAATTGGAGGACCTAATCCGCCTCGTTTATGGAGTAGAGCTACTAATAAATGTCTATGGACTGTAAACGAAAATGGAATAGAAATACCTTCTTACAGTAGTTCAGAATTAGATATGCGACGTAAAGCAGAAATTTTAAAATATAAAAATAATAATGCCGGATTAACTAAAAAAACTTCGTGGAGTAGAACTGTTAGAGGGTATGGACCTGCTGGTAATAAAGTATGGGCTACACAACCACCATCTAAATCTAGTGGTGAAACTAATCCAAATATAGATGATTTAAGTTATACAAATTCAACAACTTTGTTATGCCCTTACAATCGTAAAATGTGTGCTTCTACAACCGCCAGTGATGTACCTGGTAAAGCAATACAATTATGTTTAAAACCAGATGTACCTTTAACACGTTATATAACTAGAAGGACCTTTATAGCTAGTGGAACTAAATTTCCACTATCATCATGGACTAGAGGTGATTTCGGTTTTCCTGTTGGAAAAAAAGGTAAAATATAATTATGTTTTATTAATATATAATGCCTAATCCTAATAACAATGGAATTGTTAGTGGTGGAGTGAGAAGACTTATATTTTTAGGTAATCGTCCTGCAAGTATTGAGAATCGTTATGTTTCAGGTAGTGGAGTAGGTCCTTTAAATGCATCTGTTAGACGAGCTTTAATTAGACGTGCAAATTTTACTAGTACTGGAAAACCTTGTATTGGTTTATGTAATCGTAATTAACTAAACACATTACAAATAATTACCTCTGTGTTAAGCACGTAAACTAGGATTTATACATACATCTAATGTAGGAAATATTTTACCTGACATACATTTCTCATTTTCATTTACTTGTATACAACTTCTAAATCCTCTATCTTCTCCTATATAACAATATCCTGCTTTTCCACTACCTTTATATGTCTGTGTTTTACTACCTGCATCATCTGGTAAAGGACTACTTGATACTATATTATCCGATTGAACTTTATTTTTTTTAACTTTTTTTAACTTTTTTTCCAATACATCTACTCCTCCTTCAAGAGATTTATCAATTACATCAACTACACCTTTTGCTCCAATTGAAGTAGTTTTACTTGTTTGTTTAACTGTATCACCTATAATTATTCCGAATAAAGATGCGACTGGTTGTAATATTTTACGTATTTTATCTAATATAGTTCCTAAAACACCACCTACATCTTTTGTTGCATCACTAAATATATAAAATATATTTATTCCCAATAAAGATAATATCAGAATAATAACAACATACTTACCCCATGACGGAAATTTAAAACCATTATAATTATTATTACTTATCGTACTACTAGGTTCAGGTATTATAGATGTAGATGTTGATGATGGAGTATTTGTAGTAGAAACACTATCAATTGCTTGAAGACTTTTTAAACCAGATGAGAGATTTGATATACCAGATGGTGTATCAGTAATTATTTTATTAGATTCCATATATAAATTACCTAATAAAAATACTAAGTATTATCTTTTTTAAATACGTGGTATTATGTTGGTACTTTGTATCTTCTCTAATCGTTCTATAGTTTTTTCTAAAGTACTTCTACTATTTACACGTAAATAGTCAGTTTTTGGTGCTTCTTCATTATGTTTTATGTCTTTGTAAATAATATTGATATTATTTACAACATTTTGTATTTTAGATTTGTCAGAAAATAATTGAATATTTAAATCTAATGGTTCTGTTAATATTGCTATAGCAAAATATATAAGAAAACGCCTCTTTTTTATAATTCCTGGTGTAAATCTTATACAAAATATAACTAATAAAGACGATATTATTTTACTTGTTAATGGTGAGTTTCTTCTTAATGTTTCTTTTTGTATACAATCCCAAACTATCCATATGGAATTTTTTTGATATATATCCATAACATTTGCAAACGACCTTCTAGAACAAATACATGATTCTTTTCTTTTTTTACATAATAAAGTATATTCTATTATCCATTCTATCCAATAACATGCATTTACCACATTTTTTCCATCTCTAGATATATTAAAAGCTAATTCATTAATAGCTATATACAACTCTTTAGGGTCTTCATCTAATAATATCTCTTCACCATATTTAACATTAGGTGCATTTAATTTCGTAGCCATTGTTGTCATATTAAAATCTTCTTTTTTATTTATTATAACTGGTTGAAAACAATGTTTTTTACGTGAAATGCATAATGTAGCTATTATTTCCGCAAATAAATTACGTATTTTTATATTATTACGCATACTTAATTCATTATTTATATAACCATTTGTTACTATCGTTTTAAATACATTTATACGCTCTCCTATATATATTGGTAATTTTGGATTTCCTAAATGTATATATCTAGATATATATAATATTATTATTTCCCAAAGGTCTGAATAATGACCAGCGCATATTAGCTCAGATGACCAATAACACGCTGATTCTAATTTATTCTTTTGTAAACAATCAATCAATTCTTTTTTTACTAATTTTTTTTCAAATTTAGAAAAAGTAATACATTTAAATTCATTTATATTACGAATATCATTGATTTCATTATACATATATTAAATTTAATACAAAAAATATAGTGATATAATACATATATTAGAATGAAAATAAGTAATTTAATTAAAAAAACTAACGCTTTTGATAAAATTTTCTTTTTACTATCTATTGGAATTATTGTATATATTTTAATGAATTATAATAATTCCATTAAAGAAGGGTTTGAAGAAAATAAAGAATTTATTACAAAAACTAATGTACAAGTTTATGATAAATTTTACGTGGATTTATATGATATGTTATTTTTTTCAAACATTAAAAATGATTTTGAAATTGGTGAAATTGTTAATAGTACCAAGCCTAATTCTGAAAGTTTAATATTAGATATTGGTTCTGGTACTGGACATCATGTTAACTCTTTAAATGAACAAGATATTAAAACTATAGGTATTGACATCTCTCCTGCGATGATTGAATACTCTAAAAAAACTTATCCAAATTGGGAATATAAATTAGGTGATGCATCTCAAGCCATTATGTTTAATAGTGATAGTTTTACACATATTACTTGTTTATATTTCACCATTTATTATATTAAAGATAAAGAGAGATTTTTTAATAATTGCTATAATTGGTTATCTCCCGGAGGTAATTTAATATTACATCTAGTTGATAGAGACTCTTTTGACCCCATTGTTCCTGCTGGTGATCCTTTTACTATTGTATCTCCACAAAAATATGCTAAAAACCGCATCACATCTTCTAATGTAAAATTCAATAATATGCATTATAAAGCTAATTTTGAATATGATAAGAAGAATAATATTTCTATTATGAGAGAAACTTTCAAACCCAAAAATAGTAATAAAATTCGTCAAAATGAACATAAATTATATATGCCTACTCAAAAACAAATATTAACTTTAGCTAGAAATGCTGGTTTTATTTTGATAAACAAAAGTAATATGGTTTCTTGTGAGTACAATAATCAATATTTATATGTTTTACAAAAACCAAATTAATAAATTTATTATTTAATTTTCTAATATTTTTAATTAAATAATAATGTATTTATATATTTTTTTTATTTTGTTGTTAATTTATTTATTATTTGTAGCATTTATTAAAATTAAATTCTCATTTTGGAGCTCACAACCTGTTTTTCATTTTTATGACCTTTTATATTGGTTAAAACCACCTGGTATTATTAATAAAGATATTCCAAAATATAACAAATTTTTTAATACTATAGACATTATTACCAAAGGTTACCATGATTATGATAGTAATTCTATTATTATTATATGTGATTTTATTAAAAAATATTACTCTAATAAATCTGATATTAAATATATACCCAATAAAAATAATATTGTTGAATATCTTAAATCTTGTAATAATAAATCATTTATTACTTTATATACAAATAATAATACTATTATAACAAACCAGAATATTAATTTTGACGATATTGTTGGTGTTATTACATGTAAATCTATTAATATTACATTAAAAAATAAAAAATCATTCTCTACATATTATACGGATAATTTGTGTGTTCATCCTGGTTATCGTAATAAAGGTATCGCTCCTAAACTTATTCAAACACACTATTTTAATATTAGAAAATATAATGAAAATATAAATACTTGTTTATTCAAACGTGAAGGTAATATGACTGCTATAATACCGTTGGTTACATATCACACTTATACATATAATATTAATGATTTATCTAAAATTAAGAATAATTATAATGAAAATTTTGTTATTGAAATAAACTCTAAAAATATACACTTATTTACTAATTTTATATTTAATAACACTAAATCGTTTGATTGTGTTATAGTTCCTGATATATCTAATATTATTAATCTTATTAATACTAATAATATATCTATTTATGGTAATATTATTAACAATCATTTATCTTGTGTTTACATTTTTAGAGATGCTTCTCTTGAATATAAATCTACTTCATCTATAGAATGTATTGCTACTCTTTACAACAAAGATATTTTAGACATTAATACTTTTTTTGAATATTTCTTTATTTCTTTAAAGAAATTTAATAAAAAATATACGTCAAAATATTTATTATTTGAAAATACTGCAGACACTTATAATATTATTGATAACATTTCTAAACATAATATTAAACAATTGTATAATAATCCTACTGCGTTTTTTCTTTATAATTATGCGTGTTATACTTGTAATCCAAAACACACTTTCTTATTATATTAATTAAATTTTATCTTGTATATTTACTTACACGAACAAATGAATCTAAAACAAATATTATAAATATTCCTAAAAAACAATATAATATCAATTCTTCTACTACATGTTCTGATTTGCTTTCTTGTTGTTCTTCTAATAAATGTAT
>Ga0129324_10001760_pt1 | contig 13687 bp, 7 predicted proteins | sample CPBDNA_7_FD_96879 | JGI IMG/M metagenome (GOLD analysis project Ga0129324, IMG submission 96879) | Freshwater to marine salinity gradient microbial communities from Chesapeake Bay, USA - CPBay_Spr_15_0.2_DNA | ecosystem: Environmental > Aquatic > Marine > Coastal | place: USA: Chesapeake Bay... | reverse complement strand
TTTCTTATGGATCGACCTTGAGACTGGTAGACCTAGCAGCTACCGAATTAGAACGAGCTGGAATAAGCGCCGAAATTATTGATGTACAATCCCTTTTACCTTTTGATTTGAATCATGACATCTTAGAAAGCGTTAAAAAAACCAACAGACTGCTGGTCATAGACGAGGATGTGCCAGGTGGAGCAAGTGCTTATATATTACAAAAAATTGTAGACACTCAACACGCATGGCCGCATCTAGATAGCAAACCACAGTGCCTTACTGCTCAGGATCATAGGCCTGCTTATGGAACTGATGGAGATTACTTTTCAAAACCTAGTGCAGATGATATATTTGACAAAGTATATCAAATAATGCATGAAGTAAACCCTTCTAAATTCCCGAAGCACAAAGAATAAATGAACACAGACAAACAGCATAGTTCCAGTAAATGGAGGCGTAAAGTTCATGAAGTGATTTATGAGGCCGACACGCCTGCTGGAAAGCTTTTTGATGTTGTGCTTTTAATTATCATCATTATTAGTCTGGTACTAGTAATGATGGAAAGTGTGCCTAGTTTAGGAGCAAAATATGCAGAGGAATTTATTCTTGCAGAGTGGATCATCACCATCTTCTTTACCATGGAATATATACTTAGAATCGTATCGATTAATAAACCCACTAAATACCTATTTAGTTTTTACGGGATCATCGACTTCCTGTCAACCATTCCCTTATACCTCACATTTTTCTTCGGTGGACTCAATGCATTACTAGCTGTAAGGTCTTTAAGATTGCTTAGAGTTTTTAGAATTTTAAAGATCACACGTTATATAGGCGAAGCTGATAAACTTACTAAAGCTATTAAATCCAGCGGCCCTAAAATTGCTGTTTTCCTATTTGCCGTTTTAGTCGTATCCATTATCATGGGCACCGTAATGTACCTTGTCGAAGGTCCAGAAAGTGGTTTTGTAAGTATCCCAGTTTCGATCTATTGGTGTATTGTAACACTGACTACCGTAGGTTTTGGTGATATTGCCCCGGTAACCCCTTTAGGACAGTTTCTAGCTACTATAATCATGATCATGGGTTATGGAATTATCGCTGTTCCCACAGGGATTGTAAGTGCCGAGTACTCTCAAAGTAAAAAAAGTGATAAAGGGGAAGACACCCCTCCAAAGGATCCTAATTACCGTCAGGTCAACACACAAATTTGCCAAAATTGCCATTCAGAAAAACATCAAGACGGTTCTCACTTTTGCCATAACTGTGGATATTCCTTAGATGACTAAGAAAACTCTTTTATGTATTGTTGGGCCTACTGGTATAGGTAAAACTGCTTTAAGTATCGCTTTCGCGAAAGCTTACAACACTTCTATTATCTCGTCCGATTCCAGACAATTTTACAAAGAAATGACTGTTGGAACTGCGGTTCCTGAAAAAGAAGAGCTAGAGGCGGCACCGCATTATTTTATTCAAGATAGAAGCATTCATGAAGACTATTCTGTAGGAGATTTTGAGCGAGATGTGATGAAGAAATTGCCAGAGCTTTTTGAAAAGAATGACCTTGTAATTATGGTAGGAGGTAGTGCGCTATATGAAAAAGCAGTGACTCACGGCCTTGATGTGCTTCCAGAGGTAGCTATTGAAATTCAAGAAGAATTAAAGAAAGAATTAGAAGTTAAAGGCATTCTTTGGTTGCAAGAAGAATTAAAAAAAAATGACCCGGAATATTTTGAAACCGTAGACGTTCAGAATGCTCACAGACTTCTTAGAGCTGTAGGTATTTTTCGCGCAAGCGGTAAAAAAATGAGTGAATTGAGAACAGGGAAATCACAACAAAGAACCTTTCATATTGTTAAAATAGGCCTCGAAGCTGATCGTGAGGATCTTTATGACCGCATCAACCGTCGTGTGGATCTTATGTTGGAAAGAGGTCTTGAAAAAGAAGCTCAACAACTCATAGCCCACAAAGAGTTAAACGCATTACAGACGGTCGGGTATAAGGAACTATTTGATTATTTTGAAGGAAATTGTGATTTAGCTGAAGCGGTAAGACTTATAAAACGCAACACACGTCGATTTGCAAAACGGCAGCTTACCTGGTACCGAAAAGATGAGAGCGTTAGTTGGTACCACTACAAAACTCGCCATACAGAAATAGTACAGCGAGTGAGTGAACAACTTATGGAGGTATAGCTATTTAATAATCTACTTGATCCTTAACTAACAGCCGGAAACCTTCTCCGTGAATGTTAACGATTTCTACATTATCATCTTCTTTAAGGTATTTACGCAATTTTGCTATATAAACATCCATTGATCTAGAAGTGAAATAATTATCATCTCTCCAGATTTTTGTAAGTGCTAATTCACGAGGCATCAAATCGTTGAGATGCAAGGCAAGTAACCGCAGTAATTCATTTTCTTTAGGAGAAAGTTTGATAGGTTCTTTATCACCAACAGAAAGGAATCTAAGCTTGGAATTTAAATGAAAGTTTCCGATCTGGAATTCAAATTCTTTAGAGTCAGCAATGCTGTCTTGACCTTTGCGTTGCATGATCGCTCTAATCTTCATAAGAAGAACCTCACTATCAAATGGCTTATTTAAATAGTCGTCTGCGCCTACTTTATAACCTCTTAATACGTCTTCTTTCATCGCCTTAGCAGTCAAGAAAATAATAGGCACTTCTTCATTTTTTTCTCTGATCTCTTTTGCTAGCGTAAACCCATCCTTGTAAGGCATCATAACATCTAAGATGCACAGGTCATAATTATCCTTTTTAAACTTCTCAAAGCCTTCCATACCGTTTTTGGCATGAGTGACATCAAAGTCATTCATTAAAAGGTAATCTTTCAATACTGTTCCGAAATTCGGATCGTCTTCTACTAAGAGTATTTTTTTGTTTTCAGTTTCCATAAGTAATTAATTTAAATTTATGTTATTATCGGCAGATGAATACTAAAGGTACTGCCTTTTCCCTTGGTACTATCCACGTGTATTTCACCGTGACAATCGTCTAAAATTCTTTTTGCATAAGCCAGTCCTAATCCATGACCCTTTACATTGTGTATATCACCAGTATGCTCTCTAAAGAATTTTTGAAAGATCTTGCGCTGGGCTTGTTTGCTCATTCCAATTCCTTGATCGCGTATTTTGATTACCAGCTTGTTTTTTACATTTTCTGTAAACACATCGATTACAGGTGCCCCTTCTGTATATTTTATAGCATTTTCCAAAACATTAACAATCACATTAGTCATATGACTTTCATTGACAAGAACTTCTGTTCTTAGCGCACCCAAATGAGTGGTAACTACTCCTCCCTTTTCTTCTAATATCAATTGAATGTGTGAGATGGAATCCTCAATAATTTCATCCATATCCATACGCTCTTTATCTATATTAAGGTCTTCCCTCTCTAGTTTTGAAATCCTCAGAACGTTTTCTACTTGACTGTGCATGCGCTTGTTTTCTTCTCTAATCATTCTCAAGTAATTAGAAACTTTATCTGGATCAGCACATATTTTAGGATGTTTTAAGGAATCTAAAGCCAAATTTATAGTAGCAATAGGGGTCTTAAACTCATGAGTCATATTATTGATAAAATCTGTTTTAATTTGTGATATTTGACGTTGTTTAAAAATTTGCTTTATAGCATTAGAATAAGCCACTACTATAACAGTAGTAAATATCAATGACAATAGAGCCATACCAGCCACAGAAGAGAGTATATATTTCTTTCTGTCCGGCATGTTTAAATATAGTAAATAAGGCTCTGACTCTAGATTGCTATTTTTATAAATTGGATACCCCCAAGTCGCCTCTGTTAAAAAATCAAAATTGTCTGATTGAACTTGTGTGGCAAACCCATCTTGATAAATCGCAAACTCAAAATCTGCTTCTATAGGTCTATTTTGTAATTCTTCCCGTATGATTTGCTCTAATTCCTCTTTGGAAATGCGTTGAGAAATGGGCAACAAACTATTGTAATTACTTATCAACTCCTCGTCCACTTTCCTAGCATATTTATCCAGCTGTGAAAGCTCTTGAAAGGTCTTTTTCTTTCTTTTAGGATTGACCTTTCTGTCCGATACGGTTTTTTTACTCAACAGCTTATTGAAAGTGATGCTATCTAACTCAAGATCTAATAACTGAGGGTTTAACTTGTAATTTTCATTAAGCAAACTATTGCTGTAGGTAGAGGCTTCTTCTTGATTTTGATTGCGTTGTATCAGCATCAACTCACTTATCGTCCTTGTATCAGGCTGAACACCTAAACTGTCTCTTATTTGATCTAAAACATTGTAAAATTTTTCTACTTCGCGGCTGTCTAACTCTGAAGATACTGAGGCTAGTGTTTGTTTCACTGCAAATGAAAATTGATATTCCTTATCGCTTACACTATTTATGATCCAGTAAATTTGGACCACTACAATTCCTGCAAGGGACACACTCATTAATCCTATAAGAAAATATAAAATACGTTGTTGCACCTAGCAAATTTAACATATAGAGAAAGTGTTAAAAACTCTTTAACCATATATTAACTTTGTGAAAATTGTAGCAGTAATTATTTTTTTAACAAAACTTCATGAATACTCTTTACAATAGAAGCCATTTGTTGAAGATCTTCATTTACTATAACAAAATCTGACAACTCCAGTCGTTGCCCTTCAGACCATTGATTGCGCAGTCTAGACACCACTTCTTCCCTACTCACCGCATCGCGGTTCATAACTCTTCTAATTCTTTCTTCTACTCCAGCAGATACTAAAATAACCCTATCGCATAATAGGTGACTGTTGCTTTCAAACAAGATAGCGGCCTCGTAAATAACATAGGGATAGTTTTGATGGCGCACCCATTCACTAAAACTGGCCTTCACTGCAGGATGCATAATATGATTTAGAGATGTCAAAAGCTCTTTATCACTAAACACCTTTGAAGCAATATATTTTTTATTAGGTACAACGATGCCATTATCGTTTCGATCATAAGATTCCTTACCTAATAAATTTACGACAGCTTGAATAACTGTCGGGTCTGTAGCTAATAGTTTTTTAGAAACATCGTCTGCAATAAAAACAGGTACTCCTAGACTTTTAAATATACGGGCAACGCTTGATTTACCGCTGCCAATCCCTCCTGTTAGACCAACTATTTTCATTTATTTAATCGTTAACACTTGAATTTGTTTAAGGTTGGTGCGATAAGAAATGATTTTGTCATTATTTATTTCTATCGCGGGTATTACGGCTACATTGAGCTCCTTAACAAGATCATAGTTGATGGAAACACTAATATCTTCTGGTATTATTTGATCATAGTTAGCAACCTTTATAGAATAAACAACTTCCACGTGATCTGGTATAAGTTTTACCTGATGATAGGCAGGCGCATTTAAAAGTCTTACAGGAATGTTTATTTTACCTTCAGTCATTTGGGCAGCCTCCACGTGTAAGGTGAGTATTTGAGGCTCAAAATCCAACTCTGGATCAATTTGCTTCAAATTAATATCTAGTGTAGTTAAGCTGTCCTTTATTGTCAGTTGATCACCCCTAGTGATAATCAATTCTTGAAGGGCTTCCACCTTGGAATCATTACCAGTCACGGTAACACTATCCTTTTGAAAATAAGGTTTTTTTACAGCGACATAATTCAAGGTGTAATGTAATGCTATATTATTGATCACCGGTACTTTTTTTGACTTGTACCTGGTCAACTGTATAGGAATATCCAGATCATCTGCGCTTAATATTTCATAAGAAAGCATATTAGATCTCTTCATCCTTTTGACGCTTCTAGCTGGATTAAAGTACAATGTATCATTTCGTAAAAAAGTATTTTCTTTAAAATCCAGTACTACCTGATGTCCAAATATTTTTTCCCATATTAGAGTAAAACCTGTAGCACTTATTTCCACCGGAGCACTTAACTGCCTTGAGCTATCGTCCAAACTAAGTCGATGGGGCACATTGATAAAACTGATCTTAAAAATAACCTCTTGCTTATAAACATCTTTATACTTAGATATGAACCACAAGCTGGCCACTAAGGTTACCACAAGTATAAAACTTATAAAGCTTTTGTATTTCATTTATTTAAAAAATAGATTAGGAAATGCCGTTGTCTCTTCCTGTTTTAATATAGTGATTTTTATCCATGATAGTAGAAATCCCATTCCATATCCGTAGAACTGAATAAACACTGCCAAAACAGAGCTCAAACCTATACGTATTCCATTTTTCATAGAGCTATGAAAAAACAAGATACTGAAATAAAGGAGGTATAAGCTTAAAAATAAAAAATATCCTAAAATTGACAATAAGACTGCTATGCTTAGAAACAGGCAAAAAAAAGTAGGGAACCAAAAGGTGATGCGCTTAGTACCAGGATGCCATTTATTGAGAATTACACGTACTTTACCAAATTTATTTACCTGTCTATAAAACAATTTCCATGAAATGCGTCTTTCATGATAAACATAAGCTTCCTTGATCAGTGCGGTATCAAATCCAAGCTGCCATAACCTGATCGACAAGTCTGGATCTTCTCCTGGATGAATTTTTCCAAAGCCACTCGTTTGTTCAAATGCCTTTTTACTTAATCCCATATTAAAACTTCTGGGTTGAAATTTACCTAATTTTTCACTCCCACCTCTAATTCCTCCTGTGGTGAGAAAGGAAGTCATGGAATAGTTAATCGCTTTTTGAAGATTACTAAAACTTTCATGAGCAGCGTCTGGACCGCCATAACAATCTACATAATGGTGAGACAAGTAGGCATCAACATTCTTTAGATACTGTTTAGGTAAAACACAGTCACTATCTAGAATAATAAAATAATCCCCCTTAGCTTTCTTCATACCAAAGTTCCTAGAATCACCAGGGCCGGAGTTAGGTTTATAAAAATAGTTGATGCTTAAGCTTTCGCGAAAGCCAGCGCATACCATTTCACTACTCCATTCCGATCCATCCTCCACAACAACCACTTCAAAATCTCTTTCAAAGACTAATTGAGAAAGACTAACAAGTAGTTTTTCTATTTCTTCAGGCCGGTTAAAAACCGGTATAATAAAGGAGTAATAGATGGCATTCACAGTTCAAAAATAGACAATAAAAAAAGGCCATTCTATAAAGAATGGCCTTTTTATCAATTAGAATTCTATTCTAGTTGCGAATCACCTTCACCACTCTGCTCTGATCTCCTGAGGATACCTCAATAAGATACATTCCAGATGGGAAAGCAGATAAGTCGATGCTAGAAGAAGTCGCATTAGGTTGAGCCATTAATAATTGCTGTCCTAGTAGGTTTCTTACCATTATTCCATCAATAACTTGCTGCCCATTAAAGTTGACCACATTATCTGTAGGGTTAGGATAATAACTGAATTCGAAAGAATCCGTATCATCAACTCCTACTGTGCCATCTACTGTAAAGTTATCTACGAAGAAGTCCACATCGTTACCATCAGCAACGGTACCATTAGTCGACCAAAAAGCAAATCTAACCACACCAGAATACGCTCCCAATGGGAAGGTTTCTAGTTGACCCGCAGCAGGTAAGTTATCGGCAGCATCATAAGTTGTGATGTTATTCCAAGTAGCACCAGAATCTGTAGTAATCAAGAATTGAACTTGATCATCACTACCAAAGTTAGCGGTATTTGTTGAAGCAAAATCAGTCAAAGCCACATCAAAGGTGACACTTAAGGCAGTCGCTGGATTAGCACCTAGATCAATTTCTGGAGAAACTAACCAGTCATTAGCTCCACCACTATTCCAGATATTTACGCGAGCTGCTTGGCCAAATACATGTGATGTATTATTTGCAAAGTTATCACTTAACCAGTCACCGTTTAATCCGTTTGGACCAGTAGCTATATCGGTATTATTACCTTCTTCCCAGCATGCTCCAGGGAATGTTGCAAAGTCATTTCCAGCAGTTCCTCCTGCAGTTCCATAAGGAGCTATAAAAGGAGCACATAGTGTTGTAAAGGTTTGGACAGATGTCCAATCGCTGTAGAATCCGCCACCACAATCTGCTCTTACATAAACTTCATAATCCGTTTGTGAAGAAAGACCTGTTGCTGTATAAGGATTGTTCATGGTACTCACACCATTACCTGTAGGAATTCCTGTTCCAGCAGTTTCAACGGCAACTTCCCAAGTTGTAGCGGTACCATTTTCGGTCCAGTTTACTATTACAGAATCACTACCTATTGCAGAAAGAGTAACTCCAGAAGGAGTTGCACAGAACGTACCACAAGTTTGAATTCTCATCAGGTCAATAGCAACATCTCCTACAAATCCAGTTTCATTACCAGGTTCTTCGGTTCCTGAAATTTGAATATAAATAGTTTGTCCTATTAAAGTAGAAGGCAACATCGCACCTACCGCTTGAAAAGGATCCCCTTGAGCAGCTTGTACTGGCCCAGCATAAGAGAATATTGGAGTAAATGGTCCTGTTGCTGCAGTACCGTAAGCTACTTGAACTTGGGTAAGGTCTCCACCAAAGGAATGGTAGTAGAAGGACAATTCTAACTCGTCATTTGCTCCGGTGGTTAAATCAATAGGAGGGGATACAATACGAGCTGTACTAAGATTAGTTCCTGAGGTTTCAAAGAACAAGTATCCTGATCCATCAAAGGCTCCATTAGGTCCAGTACCACCAGAAACAGTACCACCATTTCTACCAAAGTTCCAGTCACCAGCTGTTGTCCCTGTACCTACATCACCAGTCCAGTTGGTAGCTATAGTTTCAAAACTATCTTCCCAAATATACCCTGGCGCACCAGTAGTACAAGAAACTCCTTGAGGAGCAGCAAGAGCTGTAGTAAAAGTAAATGGACCAACCCACAAACTAGTTTCTGTCGGGCTACAAATGGATCTTACATAATAATCGTAAGAAGAAGCAGCCGAAAGCCCAGTAATAGGGTTGCTTGTATTATCCATTGTAGATACAATACCATTAGCTCCTGTTCCTTGAGTAAACCCAGTTACATCGATTTCATATTCCCAGGTAGTAGCAGACCCATTTTCTGTCCAACTAAGGTCAGCAGAAGTATCTGTCACAGCAGTTGCGGTAAGTTGAGAAGGATCTGGACAAAAATTACCACAAGCGGTAACCTCAATCAAATCTATAGACATATCGCCTTCAAAACCTGTTGAAACATGACTGTTAGCAAATTCAAGATAAATCACCTGACCGTTGTAGGCCGTAAGGTCTACACCAATAGGTGCCCATGAATCTGTATCCAGAGTCTGTAATCCACCACTCCATGTAAACACATTGGTAAATGGACCTGTTGCTGAGTTGGATACACCTACTTCTAAAGTTCCCATATCACCACCAAAAGCGTGCATATAGAAACTCAGTTCTGCTGCGCCAGTTCCTGTAGAAAGGTTGATCGCTGGAGAAACAGCAGAAGCTCGGGTATTATTTGCGCTAGAGGCTTCAAACTCCATATGATTAGCAGCGTCAAAAGATGCAAAAGGACCCGTATCAAAACTATTGGTGTCCCCTGCAGTAATATCCCAATCTCCACCATTACCGGAGAAGGTAGTTCCCGTCCATCCCACAGCTCCACTCTCAAAGCTTTCTGTAAAAACAGTTGCGGCAGAACCTGTAGTACAAGTAACTCCTTGCGGTCCTGTAGGGAAAGTTCTTATTAAAATAGGATTTGTAGAAGGGCTGATATCCGTTGGTGCACATACTGCAAATACTCGTATTTCATATTGAGTATTAGCGGTAAGCATATCCAGTACATAACTTGTATTAGAAGTTATTCCTGTTCTTGTTCCTAAAGAACCAGCACCACCAGGAGTAAATCCAGGAGTGCCGTATTCTACGATCCATTCTGTTTCTGTTCCACCTGCGGTCCAAGATAATTCAACAGAAGTATCAGCTAAATTGGCAGTAGTTACCAAACTAGGTTGTGGACAACTAGGAATTTCTTCATAGTTCACATCATCCAAGTACATCGCGTCAAAAGTTCCTGCCGGCACAAACCTGAAAGCAACCCATCCACCTGTAGTTGTCAAGGCAGAAAAATTAACCGTTTGTTCTGCATATTGATCGTCTGGTAAATCAGCGTTTGTAAAGGTTTGAGCAACTGTAAATGTTGTAGCATCAGCAGGATCTGTCATGGTTCCTACCTCAAGTCCTCCTAAATCTCTATCATAAGCAAAGAAACGAACTCGTTTAGTAGCATCTAGATCAGAGAATTCTGGTAAGATATAATACAAGGCCGCAGTAGCTCCTGTAGATCCACTGTACATATAAATATGTTGGTTACCGGAGTTGGCAATTATATCTTCTACCTCGACTAGAGGCGCCGTTCCTGAACCAGAGCCAACCACGATACGACTATCACAGTTATTCAATCCATCTAATGGATCGGCATCAAAGTTGGTGAAGTAAGCAGCTGTAGTGGCCAAACAACGTGTGGTAAAAGAAAACGGACCAATGTAAATACTTTCATCACCAGGGGAACATACAGCTCTTACCCAGTATTCATAAGTGGTATTATCAGTTAATCCAGTAATTGTTGTTGCAGGGGTGGTTAAGACATCTATAACAGATCCTGTTTGCGTCCCTGTATTAGGAACAAATCCAGGTAAACCTACTTCGACATCCCATTCTGTTTCTGTACCGACAGCAACCCATGAAACGTCAGCTGTAGTTGAGGTTACCGCATCTAAAGCTAAGGTATTTGGTGCATCACATGTTGGTGGTGGTGCACAGGTAACGCTAGCAGCCCATCCTGGTCTTTGCACTGAACCGTCTGATGAGAATACAAATGTCAAACAACCAGAAGTGGAAGTCCCTATGAGCAGTTCTTGTGTTAAATCTCCCGTACCTGAATTGTTAATAGGATCCCAACACCATTCTGTACCACCACCTGGGGTATTGATAGTAGGGAAAGTAGTATCAGGACCGTCATATATAGTAAGACCGTCATAACAACCTGAAGAAGAATCTTCCATGTCGTTAAATGTGAAATTCACAAAAACCACATCTCCAACATTATCCGGACAAATATTATAAGTAATATTTTCATTATTTTGATAGTTACCTGTTATACCACCAGAATCTAAGAATAAATCTCCCGCACAATAATCAGGTGTAGTAAGAACTGTTGCACAGGCCTGAGGAGACACATCATTTGTGGTACTATCACATATCGCAGTCACACAAATTTCGTACTCTGTAGCGCTTGTTAACCCAGAAATACTAACGCTGGTAGTTACAGGGTTAGGAGTAACCGTTGTAAAAGCGGTGGTTCCAGTCTCTCGATATTCTACTAAAAATTCTGATGCGGTAGAATTATTCACCCATGAAAAATCAACAGATGTTGCTGCTAAAGCTCCAAAAGACAATTGAGTTGCCTCTGGACAAGAAGGAGACACTTCATAAGTAATGTCATCAAGATACATCGCATCAAAAGTTCCCGCAGGATTAAATTTAAAGGCTATAAAACCACCTGTTGTTGTTAAGGTATTAAAGTAAACCGTTTTCTCTTCATAAGTATCATCTGCCAGATCTGCATCAGCAAATGTTGAAATAGAATTAAATGTGGTCAAATCTGCAGGATCGGTCATCGTACCTACTTCAAGACCTCCATTGTCTCTATCATAAACATTGAATTTCACTCTCTTATCAGCGGAAAGATCAGAGAATTCTGGAAGAACATAAATAATATCTGCCGCTCCATCACTACCACTATACATATAAATATGCTGGGAACCGGATAAAGAAACTAAATCCTCCACTTCAACAAGTACGTTGGTACTTCCTGATACTATCAAGGAACTGTCACAATTATTCAATCCATCTAGAGGATCTGACTCATAATCGGTGGTATAAGGCGCCGTAAGAGGAGCACATCGTGTTCTAAATTGAAATGGTCCTACCCAGTTACTTGTCCCATCTACACCACAGTTGGACTGTATGTAAAATTCATAAGCAGTATCTGCAGATAGTCCAGTGACATTAAAAGGATTGGTAGTTGCTGCAAAGGCAAACAACTCAGCACTGGTATCTACAACAAAACCAGGAGCTCCCACCTCAATATTCCAGTTGGTCGTGCTTCCTAATTCACTCCAGCCTAAATCAGCTGCATCACTTGTTACTGCTGTAGCAGTTAGCGCATAAGGATCCACACAGGCAGGAGACTCTGCTATAGCTAGATTATCAACAGCTATATCAGATCCAAAACCATTTCCTCTGGTCGCTTTAAACACGACTTGTATGGATTGTGTAGCAAAACTAGGAATAGGAACAATAATAGATTTATAAGGTGCCGTGTCTGAAGACTGTTGTTGACCAGATATAGTAAACACTGTTGTATCGGTACCTCCGGATCTAATAACAAGCTCCAACTTATCCATGTTATCACCAAACATATGGTAATCAAAACTCACGGCTGGAGTTGTTAAAGCAGTAAGATCAATGATAGGAGAGGAAAGCTCAGCTACATCACCTGTAGCTCCTGAAGAACCTTCTGTAATAAAATAATTTCCTGTTGCAATAGAAGGACTTGGACCTGTTCCAGAAGATCCAGCGAGACCAGCTCCAGCAGCAACCCAATTGAATTGGTCATCAGTTCCTGCCCAACAATTTTCGTTTACAAATCCGCTAGCTGCATTAGGAAAACCTGTAGCAACTACCGTAAATCCTGTATCGAAATTTTCACTATAAGGGCTGGTAAATGGCAAACATAAAGTGGTTAGTGTAAGCTGAGTGACCGAGCTATAATCTGGCAACACTGTATCACATACCGCTCTTACATAAACATCGTATACCGTAGCATCGGTTAAACCTGTTATAGAGATTGATGGAGTTGTGGTAACATTAGCAACAGTTCCCTGTGCTGGAGTAGAGAACGGAGCTGTTATAGTTCCTGCAACTGCATATTCCACTTCCCACTCGGTCTCCGTTCCACCTGCGGTCCAAGACACATCAAGAGAAGACTCTGTTACTACATCTGCTTGAAGTCCAGATATTGCTGGACATGAAATTGATGTTGTTGCGGTATAAGGACCTGCCCAGAGACTAAAGTCTCCCAATCCACAATCAATTCTTACATAAAAGTTATAGGTAGTATCTGACATTAAACCATCTACAATAGCAAAAGGTGCTGTAAAACCTGGTTCAGTTACCCCTCCAGGGCCCCCTTGATTAAATGGAGCAACACCGTAATTAACTTCATAATTAATGCTGGTATTACCATTGGCGTCCCAAATAAATTGGATCTCAAAAGCAGATTGAGTTACCGGTGCAAAGTTAGATGGAGATGGGCAAGATTCTGCGGTTGTAAAAGTTACAGGCCCCACTGAATTGCTGAGATCTGTTCCTGGAACACATACTGCTCTTATATAAACATCATAAGTTGTGATGCTATTTAATCCAGTTAAGGTAAATGGATTGGTTGTCGCTGGAACAGTAACTCCACCAGAATTTACCGTATACGGACTCACGCCATATTCTATTTCCCATTCTGTTTCAGAACCACCGTTGGTCCAACTTAAAACCGCTTCATTGGCAGTAACGCTTGAAGAAACAAAATTAGTGATTACCGGACAAGTAGGACATGAAGCCACTCCTGTAAAAATATTCATCATGGATGACTGAGCAATAGGAGTTTCATAAACTAAAAGTCCTTCAGAATCCGATAATCGAAACTGACCATCCCCAGGAAGG
>Ga0129324_10001758_pt1 | contig 13694 bp, 16 predicted proteins | sample CPBDNA_7_FD_96879 | JGI IMG/M metagenome (GOLD analysis project Ga0129324, IMG submission 96879) | Freshwater to marine salinity gradient microbial communities from Chesapeake Bay, USA - CPBay_Spr_15_0.2_DNA | ecosystem: Environmental > Aquatic > Marine > Coastal | place: USA: Chesapeake Bay... | reverse complement strand
TCGCCCTTGTTCGCTTTGCGGATCAATACCAGCCGCCCGTAGCTCTCGAACAATACTTGGTTCTGCCCTTTCCTCCTTCGGAGGGGCCAAAAGACTCATTGCCACCTCTATGGGCGCAACCTGTCCGAGCAGTCCCATCATCCTCTGCCGCTGCATGTCCGGGGTCGCTTCCACCATGTTCCCGGCAGGCGCATTTGACGGGGCAAGAAGCCCAGACAATTGGCCCATAGCATCTTCCCTGCGCTTACGAGATTTCAACTGCTCGCGTGCTGATTCATTCTGTAGTTGCAACTGCTCGTTGGTAAGTTTCGAGCGCTTGACTGCGGGGATAAAGTCAAACAATCCCATTAGTTAATCCCTCTCAAAGAAAGTCACTGGCACCGACGCCAATGCTAAAGTTCCTGCTCCTGCCGGTCGTTGTTTGTGTACGTGGCGCGCCACCAATCGCGGCCACCAGAGGATCAAGCAGCAAGTTGAGTCTTTCGAACGGTTCCAGACGTTCCGCCCTCGACTGCTCCTCCAACACGTTGCCGGTATTCAGCAGTTGTTGCGCCTGCATCGCTGGTATCCCGAGCAAATTGGCAATCGCTTCAGTCTGTCGGCCACGCTCGTTCTCAAACGATCCGTAACCGCGATCAAGCCCCGATTCATCAGCCGCAAAGCCCCGCGCCAATTGATCCGCTTGCGAGGCAAAGTCTCGGCCAGCCGCAGATTCATAACCCTGAAAAGCAAGTTGCCGCCCTTCCATCAAGTCGGCAAAGGTCCGGCCCAGCGCCGATTCATCCGCACCATACCCACGGTTAAGAGAATCAGTGTTTGCCGCAAATCCTCGCCCAGCCTCGGACTCAAAGCCGCCAAAGGCCCTGCCAATAGCGTCAGAACTCGCGCCGTATTGTCGTGCAGCACGCGCCTCGTCAGATTCAAAACCTCGGCCCAGTGCCGATTCTTGAGCGGCAAGATCACGCCCGGCCTCATTCTCATATCCCGCAAAGCCTCGGCCCAGCGCGTCCATGTCAGATGTGAGCCTACGGCCTGCCATGCTCTCGTCAGCAGAGAACCCGCGGCCCAGTGCCGACTCCTGCGCCCCGAGGTCACGTACAGCCTCATTTTCAAACCCGGAGAACTGACGCCCCAGAGCGCTTTCCTGCGCACCGAGGTCACGACCTGCATAAGACTCCTGACCAGCGAAACGTCGTGCCAGCGAAGCCTCATCAGCGCCCTGCACCCTGCCTGCCAGCGACTCGTAACCTTCAAAGCCTCTGCGCAGTCTGTCGGTTTCTGCGCTCAGGGTTCGATTCAAGTCCTGATCCCTCGCGTTAAACGCAAACGGAGCTAACTGGGTAGCAACCTCTGCTGCCAGCGCCGTGGCCTCTGCACCAGAACCACCCCGGCCAGCCTGGGAAAACCGATCAGATACAGCACGATTAGCACGCTGCATGATCGCAGATGAAACGTCATCAATGGACTGTCCGTCAAGGTCAGCGCCTTCCAGGAAAGGATTGATATCCAACACCTGAGCCTGCCGGGTAGGACTCGGCCCGGCCACCTGCGCCATGTCCGTTGCAGGGTTAATCCCCATCGTATCTGCACGCCCAGTGAATCGGTTTTCGTTGCCAATCCCTGCCGCGCCAGTGAACGGGTTTAGCCCCCGGGTATCTGCCCGGCCAGTGAATCCATTGGGGTCGCCTATATTCGCTTCTTGCGTGAACGGGTTGACGCCTGCGGTATCTGCCGGTCCTGTGAATCGGTTTTCCGGAAGTCCGCCAACTGACTCAGTATTCGGGTTGACCCCCATCGTCTGGGCCTGCGCACCAGCAAAAGGATTGAACGGCCCCGCGGATACTGCCCCCACATTTGGGTTTATGCCAGCAGGATTCACCGCCGCATTTGCGTAGCGATTCCCGCCAACCCCGGCAAAGGGATTGGCGTCCAGATAATCACCGGCCACAGTGTCCCGCATCGCCTGAACCGAAGGGTTGCTATCGCTGAACGCGGTACGCATCCCCTCCAAGCCTGCAAGGGTATCGCCGCTTAATCCGGGGACCAGTGATTCAGGGGCAGCAGGCGTTTGCTGCGATGGCGGAGGCGTATATGCCCCTGTCATCGGATTGTAGTAACCGCTTGACCCGCCGAAGGGATTTCCGTCACTCCCGTATGGGGTGCCGTAGGACGGCCTCCCTCCGTAGTGTTGCGGCGCAGACTGAGTGCCATAGCCCTGATTCCCCGCAAGCCCCATGCTCGTGTTCACGAGGAAATCCAGCGCCCTCTGAATCTGAGGCGGAACCTTTTGGGCTGATGTTACAGTTTGCTTACTGCCGCCAAATAAACCACTCATCTATCTCAGCTCCATCACAGTGGCCTTACGGCCCCATCCGCGTTTCTCTAATTTTTTCACTAATCCATCCCGGCAAGACGCCTCAATGCAATCCGCGTCAATCAACTTTTTGTAATCCAGCAGAGTGAACTCCATTTCGTCCACCCACTCATCCCAACGACCTCCAACCAACATAACCACAAAGATCATTTTCTTCCGGGGAAGTTGGACGACCTCAAGTATAATCCCAGCCATCAAGTCCTCCCCCTCGTGAGCAATCCACAGCACAGAATCGCCGCTTTTAATTCGACCTAAAAGGTCACACGGGGCCATTGCATCCCCCTGTCCATGCCTCAATCCCCGCTCGACCATCGGCAGGAAATGGGGCCACACGACATCAACTTGTTCGGCAGTCACCTGTGATATCACGGCCCCCTCCCGATTACGGTGATGGCGCGTGACCCGCTAGTGGCCTGTTTTCTCGCAGCCTTGTTCGCCGCAGAAAGGGCAGACTGGTACATGCTCTCCCATACCTGAAGTCGTTCGTCATGCATCAGGAACGGTGTGGCAGCTACCAGCGACCCGTACAGATACAGATCAGGATGATTAGCCAGTATCAGGTTTGACGTGTTACCCGCAGACAGCGGTTCTACAGCCGCGTAATACCGCATCACCCCAGAATAGGTTGAGTCTGGTGCCCGGTCGAATTCCAATTCGTCACCGTTGATCGCGTAGGTCCGTGGTTTACCAGTACCGGTCTGGCTCTGACGGTCCAACTCGGCAGGCGATACCGCCGTAAGGGGATATCTGGATGAGTCCGTCAGGTAAATAGACCTCTCCCCCAAAAAGTCATCAGGGAGGATCGAATACCGCTCGTTCGCCCCGACCTTAATCACCTCGCCAGTGCTCGCGGTATAATCTGCCGCTGTCGCGCTCGTGTCTTCGCCAGAAAGCTCAAACGTTGTTGAAGTCTTGTTCGCAACCGTAAATTCCCGATTGTTTACCTCGACCATCCCAGCGCATCCCTGGATATACACCGTGTCACCATCGGCATAACCGTGTGCTGCGGATGTCGTGACTACCCCGGGATTGGCTTGCGTGATATCGGTAATGCTGAAAGATGTGCCAGAAAGCAAACTCTGCCGCTTCTGCATCCCTCGCAGGCGTACATCATTGCGGTGTCTGGACTCAGCAAGAGAAATGAATTCAGTAATGCGTGACGTTAGATCGTCTCGCTCAAGCCAGTTTGCTATGGCCGTTTGAAGTTCGGAATACGTGGTAATAGCCATTGCACTACCTCACGTAACCGTAACGGAGATGATAAGACGGAGACATCCGCCCGAGTTTGATGCCATCGCCCCGGAACTTGCACAGGGCAGAAGGCCCCTCAGGGATGATTACTTCAATGCCGCGACCCAGCGCGAATCCAATTAGGAAATCAAGGCAATTCGATTCGAGGTTAAACTCACTGTCATCCAACACGTCAATGCCCCACAGTCCTATGGTTTCAGCCCCCTCATGTATCGCAAGGGCCATCATGTATGCCGGGGATGAGTTGTACCAATCCTTCTGGTCCCATCTCGGGAACCCGGCAAATACCGTCTGCTGCAAATCGTCCAGCGGGTACGGGACCGATCCAGGGATATCCTCGTGCTGCTGCTGCATGTACACCGGCGACAGCCTCGATAGATGCTCCCAGTACCCATCGTCCCTGCATGCCTCCGGCAATTCCAAAAGCCCCCGATCGTGCATCTCGAAGTACCGATGTAATCTCGGCCAACCTTCTCTGTCCCAGGGTAAGCCCCACATCTGCCACTCCGGGTCGCCCCACGGCGCAAGGGAATGCGTCGATGGTGACATCCCGATAACGGCTACTTTCACGCGTAGTGCTTGGCTTGCAGTTTTCGATAGTCTCGGCCCTCTGAAAGGATCTTCATCGTCCGCTTGGCCCTGTCAGTCTTACCCCGGATCAACTCGGAGAACGCATCACGAGTGGTAATGCCCCACAACTTCGCGCTGATCTTCGCCGTGTCCTCAATCATTGTCCCGGGTATCTGGGCCTTGAAGCGAAACTCACTCTTAGCCCTCTGCCCTTGTGCAATCGACTTTACAGTCTTGATAATAGGACTCACATCCTGCGTCGTCTCAACCGTGACCTGACTATGACCAGCACCGTCAGTATGCAGCCAGTGCTTATGCACACGGTCCATAACCCTTTCCGCGCCGAGGAGTTTCATCCCTCGTAGCCCGAGATCGTGGTATATCCCGTCACCCCACCAGTACCCGATGCAGCCAAGACGAGATTGGCAGCGCCGTTGGTTTTGATGGGGTTCGGAAACACCAGCGCCAAAGACTCGTAAACGATGAAAGTCTTTATCACCGTCGATCCGTCTTTGAGTTGCAGAGTCTTACCGATTACCGATGAATCAAACCCGCCACCAATACAGGTCACGAAATTCGCCATGCCACCGGTGGGAGCCGCAAGCGTAGACGTACACGCAGCATTGTCAGCCGAGTCATCGTCGTGCTTATCTGAAGCCTTTTGAGTTTCAGACATTAGGCTTTCGCTGCCCAGCAGGAGAACCGACGAACATCACACGATATCGCTGCTGCCGCGTTCGATTCGAGATAGAACACCGGCGAGACTTCCTCGTCGTCATCCAGAGCCGCTGTGTTTGTGTAGACCAAAGTCTTGTCCACAAACATCCGGGAGGCCCCATCCGCGTCCACCTCAACCCGTAGCCGCTGATACGTTCCAGCCGCGGCGATGTTGGTGGCCGTGTCCAGAGTGTCAGCAGTGAGATCCTGCGTGGCAGCCTCGTCGGACTTGTTATGCACCCCGTGAAGGGCATCTGCATCAGTCAGTCCAGAGTCAAACCAGAGTCCACAAAGATCGTCCTGTACCAGGGTTGCCACCGTGGTCGCACCAGTCACAGCAGGGTCAAGCGCATCCGCAGCGGTCCCAAGGAACCCGCAGAACATCGCCCGGGCAGTGATCGCGGAAACGTTGGTTAGCTCCACGTCAATCGCCATCATCCCATGCGTGTCAGGCTGATAAACCCCTGCATCCAGTCCCATGGCAATCAAATGCGCTGCCTCGTTGGTCGTGGTCAGCCGCATGACAATCCCTCCTTCTGCCGCAGCTTGTGCCACCGCACCGGAGTCAGTCTCTGCCACCCCTTGTCCAAACACCCGAATACCAGAGCCAGGGATTACCGCTTCCGCATCCGTGTTGGCGACCGCCTTGCCTGCCTGATCGTTGAACTGCGACGAAACGCCGTAGAGGTTCGGCTGATCAAACGAGACGGGCGACCAGTAGGGCGAAGCCAGCGTACCCTCGTTGAAGTACAGGATGCTGTTGGTCGTGTCGTAATACTGGGAACCGGGTCCAGCAGTACCGGCAAGGGTTCCAGCCGTACCGCTCGCTGGGCCTCCTGCGCCAGAAAACGTACTGATTGCTGTCCCAGATAGCGTCACTGCCACATTGCCCGAGACGGTATCTACCACGTCCACCGTGTTGTCATCTTTTTGCTTGATTACAAACATTGTTTCCCTCCTAAAGGAAACGGGGGCCGAAGCCCCCATCGGTTACGAGGTGGTCAGGTCCGCGATAATGCCGCTGGATTTCTCGTTGCGCACCTCAAGGGTGTACTCAGAGAGAATCTGCCGAGCGTCCGAGTCACCCGTTTTCGCAATGTCGAACGAGTGCATATTTCGACCCGGGAGGTGAGCGATTGCAAACATATCAGTTTGCAGCACAAGCCCATCCCTTGCCCGTTGGAAACGGTTAGGGATGATCTTGATCTCACCGAAATCGCTTTCATAGACCGAAAAAGTCGCGTGCAGAACCGAATCCTCGGCCTTCTGAACGCTGGACGAGTTCCCAGCAAACTCAGAGGCTTTCTGACGGTTGAAGCCGCCGACCATCAGGCAATCAGGATTGCCCCCCTGATCCCAGGCTTCCCGCAGAACCTCTTTCAGGAAAGACTCCTGAAGTGCTCGCTGGGTGCCATCGTTTCGGGCATCAGTGCCGTCCGCAGCAGTCGGGTCCGTTCCATCGGACGCCTTGGAACTGTTGGTTTTCAGCCATGCTCCAATACCAGCAAGCTCAGCCGCCAACGTGTCGTTGCCCGTAACTTTGATCTTGTTGGCAAGTAAAGCAGACTCAATGTCCCGCTTCAGTTCGTTGCCTTTCTTGAGCATTTGATACTCAAGCTCATCGGCTCGCCCTGCCGTATCAACCGATCTGGCAGAACCCGATACACGGGCGTCCAGCGTGCTGATCTGCGTGCGATTGTCCAACCGGACCGATGCAGTAGCAGAACCCTGCGGGGCGTCGTCACCCTCAATTGCGGCATTGCTGCTCGATGCAGCCGCCAGCACGTCAGTTTGCCACTCGTGCTTACGCGCAGTGGCCTCAACGTGATCAATCGAACTCAGAAAAGGAACGTCAACCGGGGAAATGTCGTAAATCGTGTTGGCTAGATCCTCGCGGATACCAACCATGTCGTTTGTTGCGTATGTGCCTGTGGGCTGGGCCATTTGTGACCACCTCCATTAAAAAAACGAATAATTGTCTTTTTGACGGAGGCTGGCATCGTCTCTCGTCGAATCTCAGGTTGAGTTTCGACTGGCTTGGTCTACTACTCGCCCCCGAAGGGGCAAATCAATGCTTTGTCAATTGCAAGCCGTTGGCTTTCCGGCTTACTTCTGTTTCAGTTGTTCTTTCCTCAACTCCATCGCAATCGCGAGAGAGTCTCTTGTAGATTTAGAGTTTCGCAAACGAGCGCGGAGACTGTCAACCTTCTTTTTCGACACCTGACCCCCGTCCTGCTTAGACCCAGGCTTCATCACTTTGGGAATGGACTTCAATTTCTTCTCTGTCACTTTCACCTTCCCTTGTTGCTCGTCGTACAGCATCGCTTTACGAGCAATGACAATCAGCCGATGATCCGCCGCGTGTTGCAGTTCGTCAGTGCTGAATCCAACATCATCAGTCGTCAGGTAAGACACGATCCGCTGCCTCTCATCTCCTGCCACTTTCTCGCTTCGCCACTCTGGGAGTTTGTCCAGCAATCGCTGATGCTCAACCTCAAGTTGTTCGGCTAGAGCAATGTCACGCTCACGCTTCTGCTGTGCCTGCCAGTTCTGTGCGCTTCTTGCTGCCTCCATCTTCGTCTGTTGGATTTCCTTCGCCCGGTCCTCCATCTCAGCACGTTTGATCGAATACTGGGCGGGGTCTTCGGTCTTCAGAGTCGCCCAGTCAACCGAATTGACCTCGGCAGTCAGCATCTGCTCTGCCTTCCCTATCATCGCCAGCGTCTGCTCGTACTGGGTTAGCAGATATTGCTCTTTCTGCTCATTCTCTCTCGCAGCAGCAGCCCGCTTTTCTTTAGCAGCAGCCAGAATGTCATCGGCTGCCGCAACTTTCTGCGCAGTCGCCTTGAGATCGCTGATCTTGAACTCAACTGGCTTGCCGTTTACTTGCTCTGTGATCGTCAGCCCATTGAAGAAATCATCATCAATATCCAGGTCCATCTCACGAAGCGAGGCTGTGAGGTCGGCAAGGCTCGTGATGGGGTCGCCATCCGGCTCGTCATCGGGATTGACCTCATTGTCTTCGCCAGATTCGTCGACCACCTCGGGCAGGGAATCGTCTTGATCATCCTCGATGATTTTGGACTCTCCGGGGGATTCATCCTTAATTTCCGGATCGACCGGCGCAGGAACCTCGCCGTGATAATTACGGCCAAATCGCTCTTTAGCCAACAGCGCAAGCGGTTTGGGTTCCGGGGCTGCTGTCTCGATTACTTCCGCTTCATCAGGCATTTTTCTTCGTCCTCTCTGCTTCAATTTGTTTCTCGGCCTGTCTGCCTCGCGCAATCTCTACAGTCAGGTCATTCTTGAACTTGTCCAACAGCCTCATCATCAACCGGCAATTGAGTTGCGCCTCTGTGTCGTTGATGTCCGTCTTGCGCCATGCCGCAGTGATGTCCGATTCCATCTTCTCCAGCGCGCTCACGATCACCGGATTATCCAGAGTCTCCTTGACCTGCTGGCCTCGTCGAAAAATCCGATTCAGTTTCGGAAGATCAATCAAACTTTGCTCCCAGGTACGTTTGTACCACTGTTCAGTTCAAGTTGCGTCAACTGGGTGGCGATCTTCTCCATCTCCACCATGATCTTGTCATCTTGCTCCTGCTTCCGTTGCTCCAACTCGGCAGACTTCACGCGATTATCCGCCACCATCTTATTGATCTCGCGCTCATGCCTCATCTGATCACGCTCACGATCCAACTGCATTTTCTGCATCTCCAACTGCTGCTGACGCTGGATCATCTCCTGCTGCTGCTTCTGAAGCGCCTGCTGCTCTTGCTGCAATCGCATCTGCTCCTGATTCGGAGGCGGGGCAGGCTGGCCTTTCGGGTCCGTGAAGAATCGCCCCGGTTGACCCAGGTTCGCAGTGGCGTTCTTGACCACCGATGTCAGAGTCTCGTGAATGTTGTCAGGAGTCACCAGTAAGCCCATGCCGCCTGACTCAATCACTTCCTTTTGTTTCTGCCAGATGTCATTCAGGTGGATCATATTCTGCTCACGAGTACCAATACCCAGTCCAATGTTGACAGTCACATCATACCGGGTGCGCCATCCTGATGGGTCTACCGGCACCCACTGGCCCCGCAATTTCACCACCTCGGCCTTATCCTGATGCTTTCGTTGCAGTTCATGCAGATGCCGAAACAAGGATTTGATGCCAGTCTCTGCAAAGATTCGACAGATCGCCTCGATCTTCATCCGCGATACGTCCATCGCAGACCCCAGAACACTTTGTTGGATGTTCTTCAGCGCATCCGGGGATAGCGCCTCACCCTCGGCCACAACGCCCGTTCTGTCGCGTTTTACCTTGTCGAAGTATTCCAGCATGGGGAACGACTGCGCCGCCGTGAAGGGGACTGTAAGCTCTTTGTGAGCCTCGCCTACCGGACGGCCTACATCCACAATCCGGCCCGGGCGCGAGGTCATCAGGTCGTCCAGAGTGTCCTCGGTCATCGCCTCATCCCAGACCATATGGCCGGGTTGATTGGTTTGGTAGAGATTGTCCAGTATCTGACGTTCCAGAGTCGTGGAAACCTCTTGCAAATCCATAACCTTCTCAGCCGCCGCCATACCAAAATGCTTATGGGGCAGCGGGTGCGGGGTCAGAACGTGAAACGGTTGCCGGTCCGTCATCTCGTTAGAAAGAATCTCATTACCAGCGCAGAACACTTGCCGCAATTCAGCCCGGCCATCCTCGTCATAATCAACCTTGATATACACTTCTCGCAGACAAACCATATCCTGCGACCTGTCAGAAGGCTGATCCCCTCGCTCGTCGGTCTTGTTATACCGGGAAATCTTCTCATCACTCCCCTGAGCATCCACATTGCCCACTGCTGGCAGGCTCTCTACCGTGTCCTCATCAAAACCCATTGCCAGCAGGTCGCTTCGTGTGATTTCACGCTCATGCCCCACCATTCGCGCCCGGCCCGGGTCCAGATGCCTCGCGTCAGCGGAAATCCGGTATTCTTCCGGGGGCACGTTCTCCACCGCAGTCCGCCCAGACTTGCACACCCGCCGAAACTCAATATCGTAGACCTCGGCATCCATCAGAGCATTTCCGTTGATCACAGTGGTCTTCATGTACGGCTCAGAGCGTGAAACCGCCTCCAGTTCATCATCCTCCATCAACTGGGCGATCTCCGGAACAGTCAACCCGGTATATTTCTCCGTGGATACCTTCTCCGACTCATCCCACCACGCTTTCACGATGCCGTTTTTCTGTACCAGCGCATCGAAGAACCAAAAGAACATCAATTCAAACGAATCAATATGCTTGAAAAATACATAAGTGATGTAATCAGTCTCCTGCGCCGCCTGAGCCTCATCATCAGGCCCACCGGGGTCAAACGAGATCAGATTATCTGCGGTCGTGAACATTCGAAGCAGTACCGGCATGATCGAGTCGATAACTTCCATCACATCAGACGCCACTACCTGGGACATTCCCTCAACTTCGTTGCCGAGTTTCTTCGACAAGTAGTAGTCCCACGCCTTGGCCCGTTCGATGGATATCTCCCCACCGGGAGCGCCCATCGCATTCGTCATTTCCTGGTCGATTATCGCCAGAAGCCTTCTGTCATCCATCATCGGGGGTTTTCCTCGTTCGACGTTTCGGCTCAGGGTCCGTTATCGTCGATTCCAGTTCGTCCATCCGGGCAGTCAGCGATTCTACTTCATCCACCAGTCCGTTCACCGCTCGCCGCACATGGATCAGCAACTGCTTTGTGCTCATGCTGTCGTTGAGTTTATTCATATCATCGCCACCCTTCGGAATTTGTCTTTTCGGTTGATCTTGTCTCTTGATTGAGCCTTGGCGCGCTTCAGATTTGTGATCGCGTGCCTCGTTGCCGACATCAGCGGATAGCCCTCCTGAGGGACTTTCGCATCTTCCCGATAGAACGTCTTGAACTCGTCAATCCAGTTCTTCAACCTCACGTCAGTTTTGAATCGCCCTGTCTGTTGGCGCTCCACAATCTCTCTGGAAACGACCTCGACCATTGCATCAGACGACTGAATGCCATCGGCCATGACCTTGCATCCACGCTCACGAAGTTCCTCAACAACATCCTTATCCTCTTTCCGCCAACTGATCGGGATAAACCGGCCACGAGCATTCATCCCCTCGGCCACTACTGCAAAAACAACGTCTCGAAACTGGCAGGCGTCATACAAATGCACACAATCCGCATCTTTGTCATGGGCCAGCCAAACCGCCGCCATATCGCCATTTTGTTCCACGTGGAACCCGCAAATACGCCTCCATTCAGGGGCTATCATTGCGAAATACCGTGATCAAAAACACTCCCGGCACCATAGTACCGCACCAGTAATTCTCGCATCTGGTACGCAGCCCTGACGACAGATTGGCTTGGATTGCAGTCCCGCCAACTCATTTCTGACGTATCCGATATTGACCGCTTCGGGGCCCAGTCGGTTTTCAATTCCACTCCCACAACATCCGACAGTTGACGCAAACATCCGTCCCTGTTCGCAGAATCCACAGCCATGATCACCGGCGAATACTCCATGAACCCCATCATCCGGCCAAACGCCTCAACCATTGGCCCGATTCCCTTGCCTCGCCGCTTCCAACTTTCCTCAACCAGATACGGATGACGCAAAGAGATAATCAGGGGCATACGCTTCGCCAACGACCTCGCCTGAATCGTGTGGCTCTCATTATTAAAATGGCCTCTCATTACAGTGCGCCCGTTTGTCCCCTCGTTCAGAGGCCCAGTACACCACCCATGATCACAAAGTAATTCCTCCGTGAACGTGGTTCCGGTGTGAGGGACTGTCATCAAGCAAACGTCCATCATGCCGCGTGCCCCTCTAATATCGAATCCAAATCCACCGGGTAGACCTGCTTCTCGTGCTGGTCCTCGGACGCCACCGCCGACGCCATCGCCAACGAAACCATGCCGTCAATCCGCCCTCTCGATTTCCCTTTATCCAGTTTTCGAGATCCTGCCGGGTCCATCCGAACCACCGAATTCATCGCGCACATCCGCAAAATGGGATGGCCGCCGTGAAAAATCTTCTGATTCAAAAGCAGCGACTCCAGATTCCTCAGCGCCGGACTCATCGACTGGAAACCCTGACCAAAATTGACAAAACGATCATCAATGAACGTCTCCGACAGCCCCGCTTTGATCAACCAGGGTCTTAGATGCTTCATATTCCACCTGTCAAACGCAATCTTGCGAATATCTCGGCTCTGAAACAAGTCAAACAGGAATTGAGCCACGAATTCATATTCAACCGACCTGCCCGGGGTGGTCCTCAAATAACCCTGTTCTGCCCATACGTCATATGGCACCCGGTCCTGACGCGCTCGCTCCTGTAGACCTTCAGATGGAAGCCAAAAATGAGGCTCCACTCCTCCGGTATGCGGATCGTACAGCACCAGCGCAGTAAGGTCGTTCGTTTCCGACAAATCCAAACCGCCGTAAATCGTTCGTAATGTGCCCTCCTCGCCGTTCGCTTCCCACACTGCCCGGGTAACAAACGGATTAGACACCTCTACCCGTTGATTTAATACCAGGTTCCGGTAACTCGACTCCCGTGAGGGCATCCGTCTGGCCTGCTCTGCCATCTTCAGAACCTCGGACTGATTCATAAAGACATCAAAAGCCGGGTTAGCGAGTCGAATAGTCTCAACGTCGAACGGGTCCAACTCCATCGGAGCAGTATTCAGCCGTAACACTGTCGTCGGCTCATGCGACTCCATAGCGTCATCAATTAGCACCGACAGCAAATCACCATCTGTAGGGGCTTGTGTCGATATGACCACCGATAGCGGGTCAGACTGCGCAGCCGTGGCAGTCTCCAGAGCCTCATATAGCGCGTGCATTGGACCCTTCACCTGTCCAAGCTCGTCGTGGATCACCAAAGCCGGGTTCAAGCCGTAGGTCGTAGCCGCATCTGCCGACAAAGCCCGATACAGGGTTCCATACTCCCGGCAATACAGCTCTTTGATCGTATCCCTCGGGACTATGGATTCCAAAAGCCTCTCCGAAAGTCTCACCATCTTCGCCGCAATCCGATACACAATCGCCGCCTGATCCCGACTCATCGCCGCAGAATAAACCTCTGTGTTGTCCTTCGATTCCGGCCCCGCCAGATGCAACAGAAGCAAACACGCCGTCTCGGTCGTCTTCGCATTCTTCCGCCCCCGGGAAATCAGCGCTCGTCGCGTACCGTGGGGATTGTCGTAAATCGCACGCAAATCCTCTTTCATGAACTCGGCCAACTGAATCAGATGGCCTACTTTGGGACCGTCCGGCATCGGAATCACCGATTCGATCCATCGAATGTTGCGCTCTGCGCGGCTCTCGCTCAAAACCTGTCACGTAACCCCCCAGTGGGGGTCTTCTTCGCCCGGTCCCGCTGCGACTGGTGCGTTAATCGGAAACTGCGCTCAAACGACAATGCTGCCTTGGAGTCAGCCTGGATCATTGAATGAATCCGCTTGTAATCCTGTACCTGCTGATCATCAGCCGGGTTCATGTCGTTCAGCACCCGCGACAACTTCGACCCCCTCGCCACATGCCTGCAATAACTCACCATCGACGGGTGATGCTTCGGCTCAAAGTAATTCGCAGGACAACTGTCCACCAGTTTGCGCCATTCGGATTGCTCCTCCGAACTCAACTCTGCGGGAGGCGAGGGCCTCTCCGGCAAATTGGTCACCGAATCTCTGATATCGTCTGAACTTGCTCTGCCTGACTTCATAATTGGTTACTTTTTGATCAATTTAGGGCATTTATGGAAGCGAAGC
>Ga0129324_10001757_pt1 | contig 13698 bp, 12 predicted proteins | sample CPBDNA_7_FD_96879 | JGI IMG/M metagenome (GOLD analysis project Ga0129324, IMG submission 96879) | Freshwater to marine salinity gradient microbial communities from Chesapeake Bay, USA - CPBay_Spr_15_0.2_DNA | ecosystem: Environmental > Aquatic > Marine > Coastal | place: USA: Chesapeake Bay... | reverse complement strand
GCTGCTTCTTTCACCAAGTGTCGCATTTGTGTAACGTTCTCCTCATAGAGATCGCTAATGGCAACAACTTCAGTATTTGGAATGCTAGAGAAAAACTTTAAATGTCCTCTCCCCCGATTTCCTACACCTATAAAAGCGGCTCGTATTGTGGAGAGTTTTGAAGCTGCAAAAGCCCCCATGTAAATGCCATTATTTTTTTTACTTGGGTGGTTAACACAACTGCTTAAAAGTGGCGTTGAGCTTATTGCTGCAGCTGTTAGCGTTGATTTTTTAATAAAATCTCGACGGTCTAGTTTTTTCATTTAAGAGTTTTAAAATCGTCATTGATAAAAAGCATATTAAATTATTTTTTCAGCTATACCCTATGTAACTTAATGGGGTAGGTTTTGTTAGAATTCCATTGCGGAACATAAAGGTTACCATCATCGTCTACGCAGACGTCATGCGGATTGTAAAAGGTCTTTTGATCATATTCTGGCGCTATCAATACACCATCATTGTATGTCGGAGCTGAACCTCCAGGCAAAGAAATCACTTTATTATCTTTATCAAGAACAGCAATCATCCCATCATAGGTTTTCCAATCCTTGGTCACAATCACCGCAAAATAGATCAAATCTCCTTTTATCACTGGACGGCAAATATAACAACCAGGTAATGCGATGGTTTCTATATGCTCTCCTGATAATGTAAATCTTTTAAACTCATTTGCACTTCGAGAGGTTATCAATAAGGTTGGGTTGTTGGGATCTCGGTTGTCAAGGGTAACTCCATGACAACAATCAAATTGATCCACTCCTGTTCCATGCCCACCAAAGTGGCGAATAAAGTTCCCTTTGGCATCATATTGCATGATGTAGTCTTTACCATAGCCATCGGCAATGTAAATATCGCCATTTGGAGCTACTGCGGTTTCCGTGGGTTTAAAGTGATTGATTTTTTCGTAAGCTGCTACTTCACGTGGTGTTTCAAAAGTCATTAATATCTCTCCTTTAAGAGTCGTTTTGCAAACCTTATGAGAATTAGGATCAGTGATGAACAAAAACTCTTCGGTTCCTTCCTCCACCAGAGTAAGTCCATGTGCACCTGGGAAAGTAGTTCCCCATGCATCAAGGATTTTACCAGAACGATCGTATATTAAAATGTTGTTTTTTGGATGTGTCGTGGTCATGATCAACCTTTGGTTTTTATCCAACACCATTTCGTGACAGTCTTTTACAGGGAAATTATTAGGGTCTTGTACGCCCCAATTCTTATCGACTTTATATTTAAAATCTCCATGTCCAACGATAGGGTTTTCTTCGGATTTGCATGAAAGTATTCCGAAAGCACTACTCGATGTCGAAAGTGCGATGCCAGAGGCCAGTGTGGTATTCTTTAAAAATTTTCTTCTTGATGGCATTGTTTGGTTTTTTAAGTATTAATTGGACAGTTTTCTTCTAAAAATTTAATTCTAATTTTACTGGCCGTTTTATGATCTCCATTGTGATCCCAGCCAGGAGGATTGAAAATATAACCGAATTTATTTTTTATTCCAGGCGCATTTTTCACATCCTTAAACAATGTGATAAATTCCCCAAAATAGACATCAATAAAGCTTCCCGAATCAATTTCTCTAGTGACTCCATAATCTATGTCAATGCGATGATCTTCTTCTTGGTAGGTTCTGAAAACCCTATCCCATAGGTTTAATAAATTACAATAATTGGTGTCAATGTAAAGAGGATTTCTAGCATGGTGTACTCGGTGATGGGAAGGGGTGAGTATTATTTTATTTAGAAAACCCAACCTACCGTTTTTGATTAAATTTTCACCAGCATGAATAAAAGTTCCATAGGTGCCATCAACAAACATAATGACAAATAGCAGTGCAGGGTGAACACCAAGTAAAATACAAACTGTAGTTCTAATTAAATCAGCATAAGGAGCTTCGAGAAAAAAATGTGCATGAGATACGCTTAAATTCATATCCTCAGGTGCGTGATGCGTGGCATGTAGACACCAAAACAAACGAACTTTATGTGCTAAAAAGTGATAAATAAAATGTCCAAATTCCCAAACAACATAGCCATAAATAAACCAATACCAAGTCATTTGGGTTTGAAAGGGAGCATACTTTTGAAATAGTCCGATGCAAATTGTGACCATCGCTATAGAAATGAACCTGCCAACAAACCTATTGAATATATAAATAATAAAAATGACTTGATAGACCTTCGTTTGCGCTTTCTTATAAAAAAGCCCCACCCCAAATTCCAGTAATAATAGCAAAGGCAAAATAGGGCTGATGATTGCTACCAGACCTTTATAGGTTAAAAACTGACTGTAGTCTTGAGCGTTTAAAATTAAAAAAAAACTTTTTACTCCTAAAAAGCTAATAATCTCATTAAAAAGGGTTTCTAATAATAGCATTGATACAAAATGAAATTCAAGTTAGTGTTTTTATTATTAATTTTTTTATTTCAAATTAAAAGTAGTACTTTTTAAATTATAATATTTAAACATAACTCTGAATGAATAAGATAATAATATTTTTAATTATAATTTCTTTTTTTGAAGCAAAAAGTCAAGAATGGAGCCCCGTCAAAGGTAAAATGATGACCCAATGGGGAAAACAAGTCACACCAAACAATGTCTGGCAAGAGTATCCTAGACCTCAGTTTATGAGAAAAGATTGGGTCAATCTGAATGGCCTTTGGGAATTCTCTTTATCAAAAATAAATGAATCAAAGCCTGAAAAGTTTCAAAATAAAATTTTAGTTCCTTTTAGTGTTGAATCAACACTCTCAGGGGTTGGAAAAAGCATAAGAAATGATCATCGAATGTGGTATAAGCGTTCTTTTAAAATTTCAAAAGACTGGGGAGATAAAGATGTAGTTTTAAATTTTGAAGCGGTTGATTATAAAGCAGCAGTTTGGGTAAACGGAATTTTAGTGGGTACACATAAAGGTGGATTTGACAGGTTTTCATTTGACATAACACAATATTTAAAAAAATATGGATCGCAAGAATTATTAGTTTCTGTAGAAGACAAAACTAATTTAAGTTCACAACCAAGAGGCAAGCAGCAATTAAATCCCGCTGGAATTAAGTATACTCCAGTAAGCGGTATTTGGCAAACCGTTTGGCTGGAAGCAGTTTCCCCAGAGGCATATATTAAAGAGGTTAAAATTTTAAGCGATATTGATAACAAGACCGTGACGATGACTCCCTTAAACAACATGCCGCTAGTAGAATCTTATAAAACAGTGGTGAAAATTTTTTGGAAAGGTGAGGAAATCACTCAAGGAATTGTCAACAGTGACAAGTCCATAACCTTAAAAATTGACAATCCACACTTGTGGTCTCCCGACACCCCTAACTTGTATGATCTTAAGTTAAGCTTAATTAATAGTAAAGGAGAGGTGATTGACACCGTGGATAGTTATTTTGGAATGAGAAAAATAAGTCTCGGTGATCATATGGGAGTTAAATATTTATTCCTAAACAATAAGCCACTATTTCATTATGGAACCCTTGATCAAGGTTGGTGGCCTGATGGTTTACTCACCCCTCCTTCTGATTCAGCAATGAAGTTTGATATTATTAAAACAAAAGAAATGGGTTTTAACATGATAAGAAAACACGTTAAAATTGAGTCAGATCGATGGTTTTATCATTGCGACAAACTCGGTATTTTGGTTTGGCAAGACATGCCTTCTATGTCATTTCAAGTGCATAAAACTCCCGAGGAAATAAAGAACTCTAAAAGACCGGAACGTGTATATCGATCTCTTCAGGGAATCGGAAGAAAGGATGATGATTTAAACAGAAGATCTGAAGGAGCTGCACAATTTGAATATGAACTTAAACGAATGATTGACACTCACTACAATTCACCTAGTGTGGTTATGTGGGTTCCATTTAATGAAGGGTGGGGACAATATGACACCTGCAGGATTGCTGATTTAGTCAAATCGCTTGACCCTAGTCGCTTGGTAAATCCAACCAGTGGTTGGAGCTTGAGGCCTTGTGGTGACATTTATGATGTACACGACTACTCTGTTGACCTTAAAATTCCCCCGACTTCAATTGAGCGAGCAACCGTAATTGGGGAATATGGTGGGATTGGTTATCAGTTTAACGATCACCTCTGGGATCCTAATATGAAAAACTTTGGATATCAGTTATATCAGTCTGAAGCGGAGGTTTTAAAAAACTATATTCATAAATTTAATCAAATTCTTTCGATGAAAGAGAATAATGGACTTTCCGCTGCCGTCTATACTCAAACTACCGATGTTGAAAGTGAGATCAATGGTTTAATGACATATGATCGAGAAGTAATAAAAATGCCTGTAAAGGAATTAAGAGAAATGCATTTAAAACTTTACAAATAAAAATTATTTATGACCTTTTCAAAAAACCTATACTTAATGTTTCTTTCATTTTTGTTTGTATTTTGTACTACTAATAAAAAAGACCCATTTCAATTGAAAGCAAAAGATTTCCAGACAACGATAAACGGTAAAAAAACAGACTTATTTTTACTCCAAAACAAAGAAATCAAAGTTTATATCACCAACTATGGCGGAAGAATTGTTAGTCTGCTAACGCCAGATAAAAATGGAGAGAAGGGTGATGTGGTGTTGGGTTTCAACAGCATTGACAATTACTTAAAAGCCAATGGGAAGTACCACGGATCTTTGATTGGAAGGGTTGGAAACAGAATTGCAAAAGGTCGATTTGAGTTGAACGGCACTGTCTATAATCTTCCTAAAAACAATGGTGAAAATCATTTGCATGGAGGCCCAGAAGGAATTAATAATCAGGTTTGGGACGTGAAATCAATAGAGGATAATTCAATTGTATTGAGTTATATTTCAGAGGATGGAGCTATGGGCTATCCAGGAAACTTGGCAATGGAAGTTAGTTATCAACTCAGCGAATCGAATGAGGTGATTATTACTTATAAAGCAACCACTGATAAAAGCACTCCTGTCAACCTTACTAACCATGCTTTCTTCAACCTCGCTGGAGAGGGAAATGGATCCATTAACGATCATCTTTTGACAATCAATGCAGATCAATTCACTCCAGTGGATGATTCGCTCATCCCTTTAGGAGACAACATCAGTGTTGAGGATACTCCTTTTGACTTCAGAATAGGAAAAGCAATCGGACAAGATTTATATTTACAAGAAACAGACCCGCAACTCTCTCGAGGAAAAGGGTATGATCATAATTTTGTTTTAAACAAAACTAATATTGGGGAATTAAGCCTAGCGGCAACCGTTGTAGAAACTAAAAGTGGCAGGAAAATGGAGGTTTTTACAGAAGAGCCCGGTATGCAGTTTTATGGAGGTAATTTTTTCCAAAGCAAAGACATTGGTAAGTACGGAAAAGCTTTTGGATACCGGGAGTCTTTTGCGCTCGAAACGCAGCATTATCCTGATTCTCCTAACCAACCTAATTTTCCAAATATTATTCTAAATCCTGGTGAGGTCTACAACACAAAGACGATCTATAAGTTTTCTTTAGCAAACTAAGTGAATTCTTTAAATACTATTCGTTGGCAGGCTTACCAATGGTTGCCAAAATACCACCATCTACATAGATAATTTGTCCATTGACAAAATCACTTGCTCTCGAACTAAGAAACACGGCAGCTCCTTGAAGGTCCTCAGGGTTGCCCCAACGCTCGGCTGGGGTTCGGCCAAGGATAAAATCATTAAAAGGATGTCCATCAACCCGAATGGGTTTAGTTTGTTCTGTTGCAAAATACCCTGGCCCTATTCCATTAATCTGAATGTTGTGTTTGGCCCATTCAACAGCCATATTTTTTGTGAGCATTTTTAAGCCACCTTTTGCAGCTGCATATGCACCAACGGTATTTCGCCCCAATTCACTCATCATGGAGCAGATGTTGATTATTTTACCGCTTTTCCTCGCTATCATTCCCAGAACGACCGCTTTGGATACAATAAAAGGACTTGTAAGGTCGACTTTTAAAACCTCCTCAAATGCTTCGACTTCCATTTCAATCAGAGGAATTCGTTTTATGATTCCAGCATTGTTAACCAATATGTCGATTGGAGCAACTTCTGTTTCAATTTTATTAACCGCAGCAAGAACCGCTTGCTCATTTTTGACATCAAAGCGATACCCTTTGGCAATTATTCCTAAAGAAATGAACTCAGCAACTGCTCGGTCAATTTTTTCTTGAGAACTGTTCCCATTAATAATGACAGTTGCCCCTGCAAGACCAAGACCTTTAGCCATTGCCAGTCCCAAACCGTGTGTCGCTCCAGTAACCAAAGCAACCTTTCCTTTAAGATCAAAAAGTGAGTGACTCATAACATTTTATCTTAATGTTGGGATTGGACAGGCATCCATATCACCATAATCTAGGTTTTCACCTGCCATTCCCCATATAAAAGTATAGTTAGATGTTCCGCAGCCTGAATGAATTGACCAGGGTGGTGAAATCACCGCTTGATTGTTGGTCATCCAAAGGTGTCTTGTTTCATTAGGTGCTCCCATAAAATGACAAACCGATTGCTCCTCAGGAACTTCAAAATAAAAATATACTTCCATTCTTCTGTCATGAACATGTGCAGGCATGGTGTTCCAAACCGATCCGGAATGAATTTCAGTCATGCCCATCTGAAGTTGACAAGTTTCCACAATGCTGTTGACAATTAATTTTCTAATTGTCCTTGCATTGGCTGTTTCAGGAGCGCCAAGCTCAACAATTTCAGCTTCGTCCCTTCCAATTTTCTTGCTTGGATAAGCGTGGTGCGCTGGAGTTGAGTTTAAATAAAACATTGCGGGTTTATGAGCCGTATCACTAGAAAATAAAACTTCCTCTGTTCCTTTTCCTAGATATAAGGCCTCTTTGTAATCTAAAGAATATGATTGTCCATCCACCATGACAGTTCCTTTACCCCCCACATTGATTATTCCTAATTCTCTTCGCTCTAGAAAAAAATCTGATTTCAAAGAGTCAATCGTGTCTAAAAAAACCTTCCCTTTAACAGGAATAACACCTCCAGTAATATAGCGGTCAAAGTGAGAGTAAACCAGTTTAACTTCATCACTTCCAAAAACGTCCTCAATTAAGAAATCCGATCTTATCGCTTCTGTTCCCATCTGATTCATTTCTCTTTGACCTACTGCATATCGGACTTCGTAATTTTCGTTCATCTATTACTTTTTTAATTTTTGAATAAGGGCTAATGTTTTAGCGACAGTTTGCTCAAGAGATTCGAAATCTTGACTGGCCAAAACTTCTTTAGAAATTAACTGAGATCCCATTCCAACACAAGTAACACCAGCATCAAACCAACCGCTTAAGTTATCCTCAGAAGTATTAACGCCTCCTGTGGGCATAATACTGGTCCAAGGTTGTGGTCCCTTAATCGCTTTAACAAAACCAGGTCCATAAGTGCTTCCTGGAAATAATTTAACGATTTCACATCCAAGCTCTTCTGCTCTTGAAATTTCAGTTAATGATCCACAACCAGGAGACCAAAGTACTTTCCTTCTGTTGCAAACAACTGCAATATCTTCTCTTAAAACAGGCGTTACGATAAAATTCGCACCCAATTGCATGTACAATGAAGCCGCAGCTCCATCCGTAACAGAGCCAACTCCCATAATCATTCCGGGTAAGTTTGTAATGGCATATTTTGTTAATTCTCCAAACACCTCATAAGCGAAATCGCCACGAGCTGTAAACTCCATCAAACGTGCACCGCCATCATAACAGGCTTTCAATACTTTTTTACTTAATTCTAAATCACTACTAAAGAACAAAGGAACCATCCCAGTTTCTTTCATTGCCGAAGCAACTTCAATACGTGTAAATTGTGCCATAATTTTTTATCTTGCTACTCGGCCACTCGCGTCACCGCCCATTAATTTTTCCACCTCCTCAACCGTCACCAGATTTGCATCACCTTTAATTGTGTGTTTTAAACAAGAGGCTGCTACTGCAAAATCTAATGCATTTTGATCGTTTTCAGGATAATTTAAAAGCCCATAAATAAGTCCTCCCATAAAGGAATCTCCACCACCAACACGATCAACAATGTGTGTGATTTGGTATTGGCGAGTTTCGTACATTTTTTTACCGTCATATAAAACGCCAGCCCAAGTGTTATGAGACGCAGAAATAGAACCTCTAAGGGTTGTAATTACTTTCTTAGCTCTTGGAAATTTATTCATCATTTGCTCACAAACCGACTTAAAAGATGCTGCTTTTACCTCATGTCCATGCTTGTGAACATCTAATCCTTCAGGATGGATTCCAAAATGCTTTTCAGCATCTTCTTCATTTCCAAGGATTACATCACAGTAGGAAGTAAGTTCGGTCATAATCGCTTCTCGATCCCCTCCATAATTCCAAAGTTTTGCTCGATAATTTAAATCTGTTGAAATAGTAATTCCTCTAGCAGAAGCAGCTTTAACCGCCTCCAAACAAACATCGGCTGCACCTTGAGAAATGGCGGGAGTAATCCCAGTCCAATGAAACCATTCTACGTCATCGAAAACGGAGTCCCAATTAATCATACCAGATTCAATTTCAGCGATTGCTGAGTGCGCTCTGTCATATACCACTTTACTTCCTCGACTTACAGCGCCGGTTTCTAAAAAATATATCCCCAAACGATCCCCTCCAAAAGCAATGTGTTGCGTGCCAACGCCTCTTTTTCGCATTTCCATGAGGGCACATTCTCCAAGGTCATTCTTTGGAAGTCGGGTTACAAACTCAACAGGTACCCCATAGTTTGCTAGTGAGACCGCTACATTTGATTCACCCCCTCCATAAACTACGTCGAAATTATTTACTTGTGAAAATCTAAGGTTTTCAGCTGGAGAAAGTCTTAACATTATTTCTCCAAAGGTTACTACTTTTTTCATTAACTAAATTTATTAATATTTAATTTGTATTGGATTGTCTAGCTTATTGGTAAAGTCCTCCAAATAGGATTTCCATTCCATATTATCTTTAAATTGTTTGCTTTCAGACCAATGAAAACCTGAATAGTAGATTGTTTGTCCGTCAATCACTTTAAGGTCAATAAAAACATGGTCTGCATCTGGTTTACCCGTTATGCTTGTATGATTCCCTAGAGCATACTTGGTTTGAGTAACGAGTGCATTGGTCAATACTGTCCCCTCGTGAGGTTGTTTGTAATTGATCCAAGAATTATTTTCAGCAGATTCAATAATTCCATCGTTGTCATGAAGAGAAATTCCAGCAGAAATATTATTAGTTCCTTCCAATGAAACTGCTATTCTTGAAAGGTTACTTCCATAATCTAGGCTGATCATTTTTTGTTCTTTCACTGGTCCTTCTGGACCCTCCCAATCATCATAGTTTAACATAAATACTGTTCTTAAAGGACCCGTTGCTATGGTTTTAAAAGAAGAAAAGTTTTTTGACATGAAATATTGATCTCCACTTTTAATGGCCAAACCACCCGAACCTCGACTGGTTCCCACATGATAATCATCTAAACCCTCTCCATGGTCCTCATGATAGCTGATTCCGTTAAAGCTTTCCTTATACCATTTGTCTATAATTGGGTATTCCACTTTTTTTAACCAACAGTCAATACCACTCGAAATAAGCCCACCTTTTTCGCCTTCTTCAACCAAGCGTTGCGCTTCAGGACCATAGGTTCTAAAAGCTACTCTGTTGTTTTCCCATGTATAGTCATCGATTCTTTCCGGAACAATTCTAGAATAACAATACGCGATTTCAACAGCGTTTTTATCCTGTATAATTAGTTGAAAACGCTTTGATGAATTAGGAGCAAGCTGAGGTTGAAAAATAATTACATCAGGACTTCCATCCATATCGTTATCAATAAATTGACTTGTTAAAAACTGTTTTGTTGACTTATCATAAATTCCATATTTTCCAGCGTTTGAAGCAATCAATTCTGGAAGTTTATTAACCAACAGTTCCACAGATTCATTTTCCCTTTCAACAGCCATATTATTACTTACTTCAACTTCATAAACCTCAGATGTACAAGAGATCAAAGTTGTATACATAAGGGTTACAATTAGGCTCAAATAATATTTTTTAGACACAATTCGGTTCATTTTTTTATGTTTTAATTAATTGTTAGACACCAAAGAAATTAGGCAACCAAAGACTAAGTTGCGGGATATAAGTTACTAATAATAATGACAGTATCATTACCAAAAATAGTGGAATTAGTGGAGGAATCACCTTGGCAATTGTGGTTTTCGCAATTCCTACGCCGACAAAAAGCACTGATCCCACTGGCGGTGTACAAAGTCCAATACACAAATTCAACACCAAAACAATTCCAAAATGTGTTGCGTCCATTCCCAGCGCAGTAACTACAGGTAGAAAAATTGGAGTAAAAATCAAAACGGCTGGTGTCATGTCCATGAATATCCCTACAAATAAAAGTATTAGGTTGATAATTAGAAGTATGACGTACTTGTTATCACTTATTGAAAGAAGAAACTCACTGATGTCTTGTGGGATATTTTCATAAGATAAAACCCATGACATACACATCGATGCCCCAATGAGCAGCATCACTATGGCTGTGGTTTCAACGGATTCTAAAATAACTTTGGGCATTGATTTAAAGGAGAGTTCCTTGTAATAAAATGACAAAAGAAAGGTATAAAGTACTGCAATCGCCGAGGCTTCAGTAGCAGTGAAAAATCCACCAATAATTCCACCAATTACAATAAAAAGTAAGAGTAAACTTGGAAAAGCATCAATAAACTTAATAAAAACCTCTTTTAAACTGGAACGCTTCCCTACTTTGTATTTTTTCTTTTTTGCCCATATCATTGCGACAACCATCATCAGAAGACCTGTTAAAATCCCTGGTATATAACCTGCCAAAAACAAAGCCGCAATGGAAACACCACCACTTGCTAGGGAATATACAATCAATGTATTGCTGGGGGGAATAATTAAACCTGTAGTAGAAGAAGCAATATTTACAGCAGCTCCAAACTCTTTAGAATAGCCTTCTTTTTCCATTTCTGGCCCAAGAATACTTCCCATTGCTGAGGCTGATGCCATCGCAGATCCTGCTATGGCTCCCATCAGCATGGCTGATACTATATTAATCAATGCCAAACCTCCGGGTAAAAATCCAACTAAGGTTTTTGCAAAGGAAATTAGTCTGTGGGCAATACCTCCTTTGCTCATTATTTGTCCCGACAGGATGAAAAATGGTATTGCTAATAGGGCAAAACTATCCAAACCTGTTGCTATACGTTGGGAAACCGTTGTCGTTGCCGCAACTAATGGCATGGCAACGGTGAGCGTTAATAATGAGGATATGGCAATACACCAAGCAACGGGCACGCCTATTGTTAGGAGTACTAAAAAGCTTAAAATCAAAACGATTACTGGTAAAAATTCAATCATTGCGTAGCTGTATTAAGTCCGAAATTTTATAATAAATAATAAGTAATCCACTCAAGGGAATGACTAAATACACCACAGCAAGTGGGATATGCAATGAGGGAGAATATTGCTCCAAAATAGAGGTGATATAAACCAAACGAAATCCCCCTAGTATAAAGCCAAAAAAAGAAAAAGTCAAAATAAGGAGGTCAATAATTATTTGAAGTTTTCTTTTCCGAGCATCATTCAGTTTCTCAGCAAAATAGGTGATTGCAACATGGCTTCTCTTTCCAGAAACATAGGCAGCACCCAAAACCCCTACCCATATCATCAGATAGCGCGCCAACTCATCGGTGAAAGAGCTGGGATTGGTCAGCAGGTATCTGGAAAAGACTTGCCATAATACGTTGACAACCATCAGGGACATTATCAAAATAAGTGCTTTCTCCAAAAATGAATCAATTTTTTCTCTTAATTTCATTTTAAAAAGTATTTTTAATTTTAACTATAAAAGCTTTTAAGTAAGGATCTTCCTCGTATGCTTCAATGACAGATTTAGACATTTCAGAAAATTTAGCTTTGTCAGGATAACTAACAATCACTCCTGCCGCCCTTACGGCATCGAGAGATTCTTTTTCAGATTGCATCCAGAGTTTGCGTTGTTCGATGACTGACAAGTCCATCGCTTCCTGAATCCATTTTTGTTCTTCTTCATTGAGTGAATTCCAAAGATGCGTGCTCATCAAAACCACATCTGGCAAAACCGTATGTTCATCTAGAATATAGTTTTTGCAAACTTCATAATGTCTCGACAAATAAAAACTTGGTGGATTATTTTCAGCACCATCAACAACTCCTTGTTGTAATGAAGTATATAGCTCTCCATAAGAAATTGGGGTAGGTGAACCACCGAAAGACTTAACCATATCGATGGCTGTCTGACTCTCCATTACTCTAATTTTCAACCCTTCCAAGTCGCTTGGTTGTTCAACGGGAGTATTAATGGTATAAAAACTTCTACTGCCTGCGTCGTAATAGGCCAATCCTTTTAACCAATATTTTTCTGCTCCTGCAAGTAATTCTTTTCCAATCGGTCCGTCCAACACTTTAAAGGAATGCTCACGGTTTCTAAACAGGTAAGGCAATCCAAACACTTTCATACTCGGGGAGAAATTTTCCAAAACCCCAACCGATACTTTGGTCATGTCCAAGCTACCGATTTGAAGGAGTTCTAGACATTGACGTTCTGTTCCTAATTGTTGACTCGGATATATTTGAAGTTTTAATTTTCCTTTGGATTTAACTTCCAACTGTTCTCCCATATAAACCATTGCTTTGTGAACAGAGTGGCTGGTGTTTAGTCCATGTCCAAGACGGATAATTTTGGTGGTGCTCAGTCGCTCACAGGAATTAAACAAAAGAATAAACCCCAATAAAAGTGATAGGCTGTGCTTCATCATTAGTGTTTTAATTTTAAAAAGTTTTTTAAATTATTATAACAAATATCTTGAATCATTTTCCCGAAGAAAGGTAAGTCATTTGGCAACAACCCTTGATCAATATCATTAGCAATCATGTTACAAAGCAATCTCCGAAAATATTCATGACGCGGAAAAGACATGAAGCTGCGACTGTCAGTTAACATTCCTATAAAACGAGACAAAAGTCCCATGTTTGACAAGGCTTTCATTTGGGTTTCCATGCCATCTTTTTGATCTAAAAACCACCAAGCCGTCCCCCATTGAATCTCTACTTTACTACTATTAAAGTTCCCAGGCATTGAAGCAAAAACTTCATTCATTGCTGGGTTTAAGTTATAAATAATGGTTTGCGCCAGTTTATCACTAGAATTGAGTTTCCCGAGAAGTTTCGACAAGTTTTTGGCTTGCGCAAAATCTCCTATTGAATCACAGCCAACATCGGCCCCTAGCTGCTCGTTTAACTTTTGATTATTTCCACGAAGGGCACCAAGATGCAATTGTTGTGTCCATCCATTTTCATAATACATGACAAACAATTCAAATAAAACGCAGGAGTTAAATGCCAAAGCATCTTCTTCACTTATTTTTTCCCCTGAAATTCGCTTTTTCAGAGATACATCAACCGCTTTAAGTGAATAATCTGAAGCATAGGTGTATTCTAGTCCATGATCTGAAATTCTACACCCGTTTTCATGAAAATAAGATATTCTTGATTTTAAGGCGTCCAAAAGCGTTTGCAAACTATTGATGTTTACCCCTGATGAATCTGCAAGTGCATTTAGGTAATCCAAGTAGTGTTCTGTATTAATTCCAAATATT
>Ga0129324_10001755_pt1 | contig 13717 bp, 16 predicted proteins | sample CPBDNA_7_FD_96879 | JGI IMG/M metagenome (GOLD analysis project Ga0129324, IMG submission 96879) | Freshwater to marine salinity gradient microbial communities from Chesapeake Bay, USA - CPBay_Spr_15_0.2_DNA | ecosystem: Environmental > Aquatic > Marine > Coastal | place: USA: Chesapeake Bay... | reverse complement strand
TCAGACAAAGAGCGGTGCACCAACTGCAGAAGCACTGACATATGACGGAAAGTCGGTCAACTTTCCAGAACCAAAGAAGTTTGCACGCACAATTGCTTTCAACGTGTTGCCACTTGCCGGTTCGTTGATGGATGATGGCACGCTAGAAACCGACGAAGAGCAAAAGCTGCGTAACGAAAGTCGCAAAATCTTGCATATTCCCGGCTTAAAAGTTTCGGGAACATGTGTGCGTGTTCCGGTGTTTACTGGGCACTCACTCAGTATCAATGTCGAGTTTGAACGGCCAATCACCGCCGAGCACGCAACTCGGTTGCTGTCGACGGCGCCAGGCGTGATCGTTGAAGATATTCCAACGCCTCTCCTTGCGGCAGGGCAGGATCCAAGTTATGTCGGCAGAATCCGTCAGGACTCTTCGGTCGAGGGCAATAAGGGTTTGGCGTTGTTTATTTCAAGCGACAACTTGCGCAAAGGTGCTGCATTGAATGCACTGCAAATTGCTGAACTACTGATCAAGTAGCTGATTAGTCGTTAAATCCAGCCATCACCAGGCTTGGTCGCTGTAGCCAGTTGTCATGTGGGTATTGCGCGACACCATCAATTGCATGAATGGTGTACGCATGCCGAGGCTTGTCACTGGTGTTTGGTCCGCTTAAGTGCGGAAGCGTTCCGTTAAGCAGCACCAGTGTTCCGCGTTCTGCTTCAAGCGGAACAAGTCCTTCGGTGGGGTATGGAGTTTCGTCAAACACTTCCATGAAACTTGCTGTGCGCTCTGCGTTAACACGCGACCGTGACTTAACGGGAATGTTGTGCCCGCCAGGTAGGGCCCACATACAACCGTTTTCGGTTGTTGCATCATCAATGGCGAACCAAAAGCCAACAACTGATTGTGGTTCAGTCCATAAAAACGTGTGATCGGTGTGGCAATGAACTTCGCCACCGATGCGTGGTTGCTTAAAGATGTACATGCTTTGCAACAGTTTTGGTTCGGTCATACCGATTTGCTTGGCAACGGTTGCGAGCTTCTCCGTGTGGCTGAATCTGCTGAACTGTGGGTCAAGGTCATGCATGGCATGGCCGAGCTTGTTCAGGCACAAATGCGCTTCGTCGCGAAGCGTGCCGTGTTTATCAAAGGCGTCTTTTTCAAAGAAGCAACGGATTTTGTCACCACTCGACAAAAAGTATTGATCAGCAGCATGTTTTGCAGTGGAATCTGCAGTGAAAATGGTTGCTTGCTCGGGGGACGGCACGTGTTCTTTGGCCAACTTGAGCGCTCGTTCACGTAGTGCTAAACACTCTTCGTCGCTCGCAAACTTTGGAAGCACGATGAATCCATCGCGGTGGTATTGCTCAAGTTGTTGTGTGGTGAGAATCGAGTTCATGAGGTTCTACTGTTCGGCAGGGTTTTCAAAGTTGGAATGTTCGGGGAATGCGGCGGGCAACAAGACCGTCATCGGCGTGGGTACACCTTCGACTTCAACAAGCAAGTTCGCACCACCGTGCTCCCATAACAGTTGTCTGCACCGACCACATGGCGTGACGTGCGTGCCATTTCCCACACACGTCACGGCGAGCAAACGTCCACCTCCACCCATGTGCAGCTGTCCGATCATCGCGCACTCTGCACACAGCGTGAGTCCATACGATGCATTTTCGACATTGCAGCCAGAAATGATTCGGCCATCGTCGACAAGGGCAGCTGCGCCAACTCGAAACTGTGAATAGGGAACATAGGCATGCATTGCAGCTTCGTTGGCAGCGTTGCGAAGTGCTGCCCAATCAATTGAAGGAGTGGCCATAACGCCACATTAGTTGTGCTGGCGACAACTACTTGCCGCGGGTGCGCTCAACATCTTTAACTGCTGCCATCACATTTCCACCAAGTTGGCGAACTCGTTGCACAGTTTCCTTGTGGTTAATGGTGAGCGAACGCTTTTCGTGGACAACCAAGCGCCCGTTAACGATGACCGAGGAGACATCGGCTCGGCCAGCAGATGCAACAATTGCCACATGTGGGTCGAAGATCGGGGTGAGTGAAGGCGAATCGGCGTCAAGAACCAAGATGTCTGCAGCCTTACCAACTTCAAGTGATCCAATGAGGTGATCAACGTGCAATGCCCGTGCACCGTTGATGGTTGCCATGCGGAGAACGTCGAGTGCGGGCATCACCGTTGGATCGTTTGATGTGTTCTTCTGCGCATATCCAGCAAGTCGCATTGCAAGCCATAAATCCATGTCGTTGCCCGAAGCCGGACCGTCTGTTCCAAGAGCCACGTTTACTCCCGCTTTATGCAGGTCAATAATGCGTGCTGTTCCACTTGCAAGTTTTTGGTTACTGGCAGGGCAATGGGTGATCGATGCATGGTGATCGGCAATAAGTTCAATATCTTCGTCGCTGAGGTGCACACCGTGTGCGAGTACCGCATCGGTGAGTAGATCGGTATCAGCCAGTACCTGAATCGGCGTGCGACCGTGATGACGGTTGGCAACAAGTGTCATTTCACCAACGGTTTCTGAGGCATGGACATGAATATGAGCACCGTATGTGTGGGCTAATTCGGCAATCCGTCGAAGATGTGAATCACCAAGCAAGTAGGTGCTGTGAGGCGCAAGCCAATTGAGGTGATCATTGCCATCTGATTGTGCTTGTTGCAACCATTGCTCTGACCATTGCATTCGCTGATCAAAAGCCAGTGGCTCTGGTCCGTCAGACTCGAGCAAGTTTGGCGCAGAAAAAATACGCATGCCACTGCGTTCTGCTACTTGCTGTGCAGCGTCAGGCAGGTAGTACATATCGAGTGTGGTGGTGATTCCACCGAGGAGTGATTCGAGAGCACCAAGTTCGGTTCCGGCAAATACTGCGTCGTGATTCAAGATGCTGATTTCTGCAGGCATCAAGCGCGCCAGGAAATCTTCCAAGTTCATGTCATCGCCAAGTCCGCGAAACAGCGTCATCCCCAAATGGGCATGTGCATTGACTAACCCTGGCATCACGATGCCGCCTCGTGCATCAATCACCGTTGTTGCGGTATGAGCAATATCCCCAGTAGCAATTTCACGGATGCAACCTGAGTTGTCAACAACAATGGTTGCATCGTCAAAGACGGTGCCGTGTTCATCAACGGTGACAACGCGGGCATGAGTGATTGCCAACAGGTCGTTGCTCATGAACGTTTTCCGTTCTGTTGCTGGTCAAATGCAACGAGCACACGACTCAGCAGATCGCCAACTCTTTTAGACGAGTCTTTACCAACTTGGATGACCTCTTCACCAGAGAGTTTGTTGCCGCTCAGACCAGATGCCAGGTTGGTGGCAAGTGATAAGGCCAAGACGTTCATATCAAGGTGTCGGGCAGCGATGGTTTCAAGCACGGTTGACATTCCGACCATTTCTGCACCCCATGTTGCGGCCATCGTGATTTCTGCCGGTGTTTCAAAATGCGGACCGTGCAGTCCGAGGTATACGGCTTCGTTAATGCTGGGCTCAATGGAGCGCACTAGATCGCGCAAGGATTTTGTGTATGCATCGGTGAGATCAACGAAACGTCCAGCGAGTGGTGGCGGTGCGTTGTCGCCGGTAAGTGGTGAATGTGCAGTGAGGTTGATGTGGTCGCGTATCACGACAGGTGTTCCAACCTGCCAGTCGGTGCGCAGACATCCAGCGCCATTGGTCAAGATGACGGTGCGACAACCCAAGTTGTATGCAGTACGAATGCCATGAACAACGGCGTGAACGCCACGTCCTTCGTATAAGTGAGTTCGACCTGTCAAAAGTAAGACAGGAGTGGAACCGACAGTGATGGATTTCAGCGCTCCACCGTGACCAAGTGCAGTTGGCTTCTTAAATCCTGGAATTTCGGCGATTTCTAATGTGTGCACTGGGCTGGTGGAGAGTGCCTCGAGCGCGGGGACTGATTCAGCCCATCCCGAACCAAGTACAACGAGGACCTCGTGGTGCGCAGGAAAAGTTTTTTGGATAACTGTTGCAGCATGCTCGGCAAGCGCAAAGGCTTCGTGCACCGCGTTTTCCATAACTCAATGCTAGGCAGAGGGTTTCAGGTTTATGTGTTGTCGCCTGTAAAGTCAGAAGCCATGGCTACCACCGTTTTTTCACCCGTGTCATCGTCAACCCAAGTGCTTGCAGACCTGTTCCCGCGTCATGATTCGCGTAGCAGGGCGCTCTTGCAAGATGTAGCTCTCGTTGTTGGCTTCACATTGCTGACAGCAGCAGCCGCGCAAATTGAAATTCCATTGGGTTTCACGCCGGTTCCATTGACGGGTCAAACATTTGCTGTGTTGCTTTCAGGAGCCGTGCTTGGCATGCGCCGAGGTGCGTTGAGCCAAATGTTGTACTGGTCAGCAGGGCTTATCGGTTTGCCGTTTTATTCAGGCGGCACTGGTGGCTGGGAAGCGGGAACAGGCGCAACGATGGGATACCTCGTCGGTTTCGTTGTCGCGGCAGCCGCGATTGGGTATTTGGCAGAGCGCAAGCATGACCGCAACTTTGCAACCTCACTTCCGGCAATGTTGCTTGGCTCCACCATCATCTATGCATGTGGAGCGAGTTGGTTGTCAATTCATTTGAATATGCCGCTTGCCAATGGCGAGCAAAATGCAATCAGCCTCGGAGTCGCACCATTTTTGGTTGGCGATGTACTGAAGGCGCTCGTTGCTGCTGGTTGCACCGCTTCGGTGTGGGCTGCACTGTCGTCAAACAAGTAACGACGTAAAAAGCAACTACTTTTTCGTTCGCTCCAATTCATAGAGCACTGCTTCAGAAGATTTCGCAACCCACAGCCCTGCACCGGCTTGGACAAAGTATTTCGACAAACGATTGCGGTACCAAGCTCCCGTACGCACATGAATGTCAAGATCTGTTGCCACTTTGTCAACAACGTGACGGAGATCAGATTTTGTAGGGACTTCGAGATACAGAACATGGCGTGTGGCCTTGGCTAAATTACGGATCGCCGCTTCTGCTTGTTTGTCTCCTAGGTATTGCAGCACGCCATGACACACCACTAAATCAAATTTGGTGCTGGGTGCCCAAGTGCCAATGTCGCGTTGTTCGTGCCCATACTTTTCGCAAGCGTGTTCACTGATATCGGTGGACAGTCGTTTAACTTTTGGATAATTCTCGGCGTACCAATCACGCCAGTAGCCAAGACCTGCACCAACATCAAGCACTGATCGAACGGGCACATCCCACCACGCGCACATGCTGTGCACCGAATTGGCAAGGAGCGCAACTTTCTTACGACTGTGCACCGGGGTGCTTGAGTAGAACCGTTTGTAATACGAGGCATCAAATTGCTTCCGTGGCATGCATCTTGTGTAGCAGGTAGTGGCGTGGGCGTTACGATCATTGCCAGCGCAAACCCGCGTTCATTGGAGGTATACCGTGTCGTTGTATTCACAGAAGATCAATCCGCTTATTGGCTCAGGAGATGTGCTGGGAGCACAGCAGGGCAAAGTCACGCTGCTCGTCAATGTGGCCTCTAAATGTGGCCTTACACCTCAGTACAGCGCATTGCAGCAAGTCCATAACGACCTTGCGGACAAGGGTTTTTCGGTCGTGGGTGTGCCGTGTAATCAGTTCCTTGGACAAGAACCTGGAACAGCAGAAGAGATCCAAGAGTTTTGCTCAACTTCGTTCAACGTGACATTCCCATTGACGGAAAAGGTTGATGTCAACGGAGATGCCCGCCACGGACTGTTCGCCTCGCTTGCAGATGTGAAAGATGCCGAAGGCTACAGCGGTGACGTGCGATGGAATTTTGAAAAATTCGTCCTTGATCGCCAGGGAAATGTTGTTGCCAGGTTCCATCCTCAGGTAGCACCTGATGCGCCAGAGGTCCTCGCGGCTATTAATTCGGCGCTTGGCTGAAATCTTCGAAAGGTACGTTCATGACTTCACGCACGGTCACTGTTGCAGCAATCCAAATGTCGATGGCAGTCGATGTTGCAACCAATGTTGCTACTGCTGAACGATTAGTTCGTGTAGCCGCAGCATCAGGAGCACAAGTAATTCTGATCCCCGAGCTGTTTGAGGGACATTATTTCTGCAAAGACCAACGTGCGAGCGAGTTGGCTCGCGCATTACCGATTGAGGGGCATCCAACAATCGAACACTTTATGAAACTCGCACAAGAACTTGGTGTTGTGCTACCGATCAGCGTGTACGAACGAGCGAATAACACGTTGTTCAACACCGTTGCAATGATTGATGCAGATGGATCGATGCTTGGCATTTATCGCAAGAGCCATATTCCTGATGGACCTGGCTATACCGAGAAGTACTACTTCAGCCCAGGCGACACTGGCTTTCAGGTATGGAATACCCGTTTTGGAAATATTGGCGTAGGTATTTGTTGGGACCAATGGTTCCCCGAAGCCGCGCGAGCAATGGCGTTGATGGGCGCGGAATTGTTGTTGTATCCAACTGCAATTGGCAGCGAGCCACCGAATCCAACATGGGATTCATCTATGCATTGGCAGCGCGTGATGCAAGGTCATGCAGGTGCAAACCTGATGCCCGTCATTGCCGCCAACCGAACAGGTCGCGAAGTTGGAGTGAATAACGAGATCACGTTCTACGGGTCATCTTTTATCGCCGATGCAACCGGTGCAAAAGTTGCAGAAGCAGATCGAGAAGAAGAAACCGTGTTGACTGCAACGTTCGACTTGGATGCTGTTCGCGCGATGCGCCTTGGCTGGGGCGTATTTCGCGATCGCCGACCAGAGTTATACATTCCGCTGATCACTCTTGATGGAGATGAGTTATCGTGAAAATGCCGGGCGAATTCGCCCAACATGAGCGAACCGTAATGTGCTGGCCGTCGCGACACGACTTATACCGCGACCACATGGGTGATGCCCGTTTAGCCCATGCAGCATTGGCCAAAACGATCTCGGGGTTTGAGCCCATCACCATGATTGCTAACGCCCAAGACGCTGACCGAGCACGGCTGTTGTGTGGTGACAACGTAGAGGTTGTCGAGCTGCCACTTGATGACTCTTGGTTCCGAGATACCGGTCCGATTTATGTCTTTGACGGCGATAAGCGAATCGCCGGTACTTGGGTGTTTAACGGGTGGGGTAACAAGTTTGTTCCGTACGACAAAGACGCTGCTCTTGCTCGATCATTTGCAGAGTTAATGGGTCACGAAATTCGCAACATTGACATGGTGTTTGAAGGCGGTTCAATCACGGTGGACGGGACAGGGCTTCTTGCAACGACGGAACAATGTTTGTTGAATCCCAATCGCAATCCTCATCTGACGCGCGAAGAAATTGCATCGACGATGGAGCACGAGCTCGGAGCTACAGATGTGATCTGGCTTCCGCATGGACTTTCGCTAGATGAAGACACTGACGGACATGTGGACAACGTCGCCTGCTTCACTGCTCCCCGGACACTGGTGATGCAGGGTTGCGATGATACTTCGGTAAGTGACCATGAGCGACTGAAGGAAAATCGTCACATTGCTGAAATGTTTGACATCACGATTCGAGAGGTTCCTGTCTTGCCGCGAATCGAAGTGCATGGAGTGACCGTGCAGGTTCCGTATCTCAATTTTTATCTTGTTAATGGTGCTGTCATTGTTCCTGTGTGTGGGCACGCTGCAGACGACGACATGCTTGCACTCATTGCCGAATTTGTTCCTGATCGACAAGTAGTTGGTCTAGATGTTGGTGCAATTTTGGCGTTTGGCGGTGGGGGAATTCACTGCATTACGCAGCAGATTCCAGCGCATCAATAACTGATCAAACAGGTGCGTCCATGTGGCGCAGCGGCAACTGTTGGTCGGGCAAGTTGTCCCACATGTCTGCAAGCAAGCTTTCGCGCATTGCTCGTGCTTGCGGATCACTCCACAGATTGACATGTTGAAGCGGGTCGTGCGTGAGGTCGTAGAGCTCACCGTCACCTGCTTCATTCATCGAACCGGGCAATGCTGCAGTGCAGACCCAGTTATCACGACAAATCGTGCGCAGATGAACAATTTTGCCGAACAACACACTGTCCCATTCGGTGAGTACGCGTTCATGCCCAAGTGTTTCGGCATCACTATTGGTGTGTGGCAAGCGAGGTGCTTCGACGTAACTGGGTTGCTCAAGTCCGGCAATGTGGGCAAATGTTGCAGCCAGTGAAACCAAACCAACCGGTGCGCTTACTCGCGCAGGTTCAATGTGTGAACTTGGAGCAGGTCGCCAGATCAGCGGCAGTCGCATGAGCGAATCCACGTGATACGGGCCTTTGAACAAAAAGCCAAAATCTCCTTGAAATTCGCCATGATCCGTGGTGTACAGCACATCAAGATCGTTACCCCAGCCGCGTGATTCGATGGCCTTCATCACTGAGCCGATGGCTTCGTCAATGAGTTCATTTTCAACGTGGGTGAACGCATTCACTTCGCGCACTTGGTCGGCTGTCAATGTTGCAGGCACCCACTTTGCTGGTGCTTCATAGTTGGAGACAAATGTTCCGTCGTACCACCCACGCCAGTGACGCAGTTTTGCGTCAATCACTTTTTCGCGCTTGTCAGCATCGGCGATATAGCCCTCGGGCAAATCAAGATCTTTCCAGTTCACGCGGTGTAGTTCGGACGCTGGTGGGTCCCATGGGTGATGGGGATCGGGAAAACTCATCCAACAGAACCAGTCTCGGTCATCGGGAAGTGACTGCAACCATGCAATCGTTCGTTGCGCAACCCATTCGGTGTGATACCACTCGCGCGGAATGGGATTGGCTTTTACTTGTGGCGCGCCAGTGTCGCCACCGCCTTCAGCATTTACCTGAAGTTCGCGGTCGAGCACGTTGTAATAGCCACCAATGGTCTCGGGATGCTCAGAACGAATCCATTGCGAATAATGCAATTGCCCTGCGGCACCATGTGTTGCAAGTTCCATGTAGTCAAAACCGCGATGAGGGTCTCGTGGATTGTCGGTGTTGATGAGTTCTGCGCCGAGTCGGTTTTCGGTGAAGCGCAAAAACGGATCAAGCAGTGGCTCAAAGTGCGCTTTGCCAATGAGTGCAGTTGCATAACCTGCATGTCGTAAATCTGCAGCAATGCTCGGCGCATCTTCGGGCAGTGGCACGCCGTTCATCCACACACCGTGTGTGCTCACGTGTTGGCCCGTGAGCATGGTGCTACGCGAGGGCATGCACACCACGTTCTGTGGATGTGCGCGATCGAATGTGATTCCTGCTCGGCTGAGTGCGTCAATCACTGGAGTACGTGCGATGGTGCCACCGTTGCAACCGAGTGCGTCATAGCGCTGTTGGTCGGTAGTAATAAACAGAATCTTGCGGCCCATTATTTTCCTTCGAACATTTCTTTGACTTTTGCAATACCAATTGAAGCCGCACCTGCAATGGGAAGCGCGAGTACTTCTGGTTCCATGTCGGTTGAGTACATCAGTAAACAGCGGTCGGGACCGTCTGCAATTACATCAACAGTTCCTAAATGGAATGTAATGAATGGATTATTGACAATTTTGTATTGAAATCGGCGCAAATCGTGATCAAGGGTGATGATGTCCTCTTCGAAGGTGATGCCACCCGCAAGCGTGATCCAGCGCTTGTTTCCCTCAACGCGGGTGCTGGTGATGGGAAACCATTCGTGGAGTTTCTCTGGCTGACCTACGAAAGCCCAAACCGTGTCGGCGCTGCACGCAATGAAGTCGCTACGACGTATGGATCCCATGGGTAAAAACTAATGGGCGGCTTTGTGTAACGCCGAACTCAAACCAATTGCCAGTGCTCAACGGTCGGAGGTTTTGCAAAAAACCCACCGATCATTGATCTCCACTGAACAAATAAATCGCTTTCACGAAAGCCAATGGTGTGATCGTCAAGCGTTTGCCAGTTGATATGAAAGGTGTAGGTATTTGATTGCTCTATTCCTTTATGCAGTTGGAAGTCAACGAACCCTTTTGCTTGCGAGAGTATTTCCTGCGCCGCAGATTTAACAGCCTGTTCAAAGGATTCATGGTGCTCGGGCAGTACTTCAACAAATGCAATTTCAAGAATCATGCCTTGAGTGTAAGGAGTACACGCAACAGTTACGAACCAAGCCGCCAATCAATGGTGTGTTGACCATGAGCTGATAACGCGGTGTTGGTGTGCGAGAAAGGTCGGGAACCAAAGAAGCCCCGATATGCCGAAAGCGGAGATGGGTGTGCTGAAGCAATCACGGTATGTCGACTGTTGATGAGCGGGAGCTTGCGTTGTGCATGCGCTCCCCATAACACGAAGACCGTGTGCATATCGCGAGAACCCAAGTAATGGATGATCGCATCGGTGAATTGTTCCCAGCCGTGTCCGGCGTGAGATCCAGCTTTCCCTTCGCGCACCGTGAGCGTGGTGTTCAAAAGTAAGACACCTTGTGTAGCCCATGCTTCGAGACACCCATGTTCTGGAATCGCTGTGTTGGTATCAGAATGGAGTTCAACAAAGATGTTGCGCAGCGATGGAGGGATTGCAACTCCGCGTTGCACCGAAAAACTGAGACCATGTGCTTGGTTAACGCCGTGATATGGATCTTGTCCGACAATCACCACCTTCACGTTTTCTGGCGCAGTGAGTTCTAGTGCGGAAAACACCGCTTCATCTGTCGGAAAGATGTTGACATGTTGTCGTTCGTGTTGCAGAAACTCTGTGAGCGAAGCAAAGTACGGCTGATCACATTCGTGACCGACAACATCGCGCCATGAAAGTGGAATCTTCATCCGCCAAACATTCGATACATACGTTCAAGTGGTCCAGCTCCACATCTTTTGTTCCACCAAGCCGCTGCGGGAATGATCACAGCGTAAAAGCCCACGCTGAAGAGAAGTGCAGTGTCAAGACCTGTCGGTCGGATCCAGTGCATCCAATTAACAAAAAAGTTGAAGACCAGCACATGTATGACATAAATCGAAAGCGACATTCGTCCTGCGCGGGCAAGATGGTTGACGAAAGATGACTCTGTTTTCTTGTCGGTGAGCCAGCTGATTACACATAACGCAAGAATTGCAGTGGCAAGCGCAGACGCAACATGAAGCAACCCATGCTCATGATTGTTGGTTGACAAGATGCGGCGAAGAACAACATCAGTTGTTGTGATGGGGAACTCTGGGTATGTGTAGGTACGGATCACATAAACAACGAGTAAAGCCGCCCCAGCCCACTTCGCAATCTGAAGTCGGGAAACATGAAAAGCCTCGTAGGAGCGGCCGATCACGATGCCGATACAGAAAAAAGTGATCCATGGAAACACTGGGTGCGTGTAGTCAACAAACACTCGGATCAACAGGTTGCGCGGTGTGTTTGGCGATGGGCTCAGCCAGCTAGTGGGGTTGCCATTGACGAACTCGAATGCCCTCCACGCAGCAAGCGAACTAGACACCACAACTGATCCGATGGACAATGCGATAAGTCGACGGGTGGACCACAGGGCAATCAGACCACCAATCATGAAGTATGCGCCGTAGTAAAAGATGATGGTTCCTGGCCAAATCCATTGCAGCCCAGATCCCAAGACAAAGAGAAACACTCCTCGTCGTGCAAGTTGAACTCGCACCTGCACGGTGCTGTCTAAATTCCTTGACGACATGGTTCGGCGAAGGAACAGGCTCGTACCGATTCCGGCAACGAGAACAAATGTTGCAGCAAATCGTGTGGAAAGAATGCCTGTGAGTGGGTTAAAGATTCTCTCGGCAAGCGACGGGCTCTCCGGAAAAAAGGCCATCGACTTGTTGAGATATGCGTGGTAGTTCATGACCACTACGCCAAAAATTGCGATTGCCCGAGTGACATCCAGTCCGACATGACGGACGCTACGAGATTGATCTGCAGTTACATCCACGTGATGTTGTCGGGGTAAACGCGGGTCATGGCTTGCTGAACATCAATCGCATCACCAACGCGTGGAACCAGATCTCCATCAGGGATAAACAGCATGCTTGAGTGCATGTATGGATGCTCAACAAGCTGTAGTCGCCGTTGTGCAAAGTGAAACGGGCTACCGACTTGGGGTATTTCGTACACTCCATGTGCTGTGCCAGCACCTACGACAACAATGTGCCCATTGCCGTTTAATGGCGCCGACCGGTAGCCGGCTGTTCCGCCCTCGACTCGATGCAGGTCGAGCACTTCAGTTGACAAGCGAGTCATTGATTTGTCGCCAAGCCACAATGTGGTGCCGATGCGCGAAACAAACTGTCGCTGCGGAAACTGTGTTCGCAATGTCGACATCTGTGCACCAGTCAGATGGCTGACAAAAATCGGCAGCGAGTCATGCAGCAATTCCATCCAACACGAGACTTCACCGCTTCGATCTTCGCCAGATGGGCTCAGTGGTGGGTGAATTGACCAGCCAACGATGTTGAGCGAAGCCTGAGCGCATGCATGTTCGATAGTCGCAAGCTCTGTCGCTGGTGCTCCAAATCGTTGCATGGTGGATTGCAGTTTGACGACAACATTGCCGCGCCATCCGTGCTTGTTCAACGTCGCGATGTGCTCGTGGGAGCCAACGGTGAGAATTGCGTGTGGTGAAAGTGTGTTGGGTATGGAATCGCCAACGGGAGTGAGCACAACAGGAGTAAGCGTTGTTGGCACATCTATTGCCTCAAACACCGTTCCCACTGCAACATGATCAGAGATCGTGCCAGCCTGCTGAAGAAGGATGGGTCTGCCGAAGCCGTAGCCATTGCCCTTGACAACGGGCAGGGCAGCCCCGTGCTCTCCAGCCGTGGTGCGGACATGATCTAGCCATGCCTGGCGATCGACTGTGAGGCGTAACGTCATTGAATATGACGGTATCTGAAGGATTTACGGCAACGAGGCCTCTCGATCTCAAAAGCCGACTTGTTAAGTCAACAATTGCCCTTTAGGCTTTGGGCATGTCGAAGTTCTTTAGTTTTCCTAACCCTGTTAATGAAACATCTGCACGCATTGTTGCTGGCGGGGCAGTGTTCATGGGCATTGCATTCGTTCTTTCGGGTAACGGGTGGGTGTTACTTCCACTGACATACGGATTCATTGCACGAGTGCTCGCCGGCCCCAAGCTCAGTCCACTTGGTCGTTTGGCCACACAAGTGCTCACGCCTCGTTTGTCAATTGAGCACCGATTCGTACCGGGACCACCTAAGCGTTTTGCTCAAGGTGTTGGTGCAGCCTTTACTATCACCGCATCAGTGCTGTTTGTGCTTGGTGCGACAGGTGCGGCACAAATAGTGATTGCACTATTGGTCGTGGCAGCATTTCTTGAAAGCGCGTTTGCAGTCTGTCTTGGTTGCATTGGCTTTGGATTGCTGATGAAGATCGGTGTGATTCCTGAAGCAGTATGCGAAGAGTGCAACAACTTCACTGCTCGTTCGTTGCAGACTTCTGCACAGTAGGAATTAATGGCGCGGGTGACCGCGTTGCAACAACGCCCTTCCACACGCCTGCACCATATGCAGCATTGTCGAGCATCTTGAGCAGCGTGAATCGAACCACGTCAAGATGAGGTCGTTGTTTCCACCATTCATACAGTGCAGGACCTAGTGCTGCTGCAATAAAGATGATCCGTAGTCGTTGAGAAAACACGGCAGCAATCAATCCGATTGGCCACCACACTCGGCTGAGTGCGCGCGCAATGGAAAGCCCCGACTTAGCGGTTGCTGCAAACGAAAGCTGTGTGCCGAGATTGCCGAGTTGTGGAAACGCACGGAGTTTTCTGCGGGTTGACACCGCG
>Ga0129324_10001751_pt1 | contig 13750 bp, 14 predicted proteins | sample CPBDNA_7_FD_96879 | JGI IMG/M metagenome (GOLD analysis project Ga0129324, IMG submission 96879) | Freshwater to marine salinity gradient microbial communities from Chesapeake Bay, USA - CPBay_Spr_15_0.2_DNA | ecosystem: Environmental > Aquatic > Marine > Coastal | place: USA: Chesapeake Bay... | reverse complement strand
TTTAAATTTAGTCTTTGAATTAAATAATGGTAAACCACAATTGGAACAAGAATAAACACCTTCTTCTTTGTTATCCCAAAACTGTCCAGTAAAGGCACGCTCTGTACCGTCTTCTCTTGTCACACTGTATTGAACAGGACTTAGGACTTTTTTCCAATAGGCCTTATCTTTGCTCTTCCAATCAACCTGATTGATGTCGATATCTTTTAAGTGGGCCGAGATCAAACCGATCTTTTGATCATCTGCTGATTTTTTTAGAAAGCCGAACATCGCAAATACTCCTAGGGAGAAAAGAGAAAGACTAATAATGGTTATTTTTTTAGACATATTCATTTATACCTCATTTTTACGCTTGAGATGAAGTGCTGTCTATTAGTGGTCAAAGGAGAGAGTTTGTTACACCTCAGTGATTACAAATGCTTATGTACTCCGAATTCTTTTGTAGAGCTTTATTGCGGCCATAAGAATGGCAATAAATAAGATCAATCCGATTAATGCATAGGTCATACTGAGAAAGTTTTTAAGAACGACTAGGAAAACTATCGCAACCAAGAATATGGTGGATACCTCATTCCAGACTCTCAATTGATTGCTTGTGTAAGGAACTTCACCATTGCCAAGTTTTTTCAGAATTGAGCCAAGACTCAAATGATAAAGAAATAGAAAGAGGACAAAGCCTAGTTTGGCCATAAGCCAAGGATTATCTGTAAGAGGAAGCCATTGAATAAGAAGGGAGAAGCCAAAAATAAATGTAGCAATACAAGATGGCCAAGTGATTCCATACCACAGCCTCTTTTGCATGATCATAAATTGGTCTTGAAGGATCTTTTTCTCTTGCTCAGGTCTATCGTTAGCTTCTGTGAAGTAAATGAAGAGCCTGGGTAAATAAAAGAGTCCCGCAAACCATGTCACTACAAAAATAATGTGGAGTGCTTTAAGATAGAAGTAAACCATAGGTCTTTGTAACCTTTTTTGGGGTTACTGTCATCATAGGGGGAGTATCTATGAAATTTTATCTGTTTAGACATGGTGAAACTGATTGGAATAAAGAGAGTCGTATTCAAGGCTCAACTAATACTCAGCTCAATTCAAGGGGGATTCAGCAGGCGAAAGGTCTCATTCCTCTTTTGGAAGAATTGGATTTGGAAGTGATCTACACCAGTGATTTAAATAGGGCCTACGATACTGGGAAAATTGTTGCTGATGCTTTTGATATCCCAATCCATAAAGAAGTCAGGTTACGAGAGGCAAACTTTGGGGAGGCCGAAGGTAAAACAGTTGATCAAATTATTAATGATTACGGTTTGGAGTTATGGGAAAGCTTCAGGATTATGGACTTAAAAAATAAAGAAGTAAGTTTTCCTGGGGGAGAGTCACGTTGGGATTCTGTTTTAAGAATGAGAAGCGTTGTTAAAGATTTAGTGGCAAAAAATGAATATGAGAGAGTCGGGATATCCACCCATGGTGGTGTTGTTCGTAACCTTCTTCATAGTTTTCTGGCAGAAGATCATCCACCTTTACCGATTCCAAATTGTGTTACTTACTTATTAGAAGAAAGGGAGGGATCATTTTTTGTTGAAGGTCCTTTAAAATAAAAAGGCCCGCAATTAAGCAGGCCCTTCTTTAAGATATTTCTTGATTGATTAACCTCTAAACGTTGGAGCTCCTGCCATATTCTTTTGGTAGAATTCACCAAAGCTTTCCATTTGCTTGTGAAAAGAGAGCGCCAATTCTTTGGCCTTATCATCATAGCCCTTTTCATCTGGCCATGTAGATTGTGGGTTAAGAAAAGATGTTGGAACATTTCTAACAGCATGAGGAACTTCAAAGCCAAAAATTGGATCTTTTTGAGTTGGAACCATATTAAGAGTGTTGGCCTGAACAGTTCTAATAATCTGACGAGTAATATTTAGTGGGAAGCGCTGACCAATTCCATAAGGACCACCAGTCCAACCAGTATTTATGAGCCAGACTTTAATATCATGCTTATCAAGAAGTTTTCCTAATAAGTCTGCGTAAACAGAAGGATGTCTAAGCATAAAAGGAGCACCAAAACAGGGAGAAAAAGTCGCTGATGGCTCTTTAATTCCGATCTCTGTTCCTGCTACTTTTGCAGTGTAACCAAGAACAAAGTAGAACATCGCTTGCTCTTTGGTTAGACGAGCAACTGGAGGAAGGACACCAAAGGCATCGGCACAAAGAAAGAAGATATGTTGTGGGATTTTCCCTTGAGAAGAAGGCTCTAACTCTTCAATAAAGTCGAGAGGATAAGAGCAACGACCATTTTCGGTAAGGTCATTATTGTAATAGTCAGGCTCACCTGTTTTTTCCGTTAATATTACATTCTCAAGAATAGCGCCAAAAGTAGATGCCGCTTTATAGATTTCAGGCTCACCTGAGCGAGAAAGTTTATACGTTTTTGCGTAACAGCCACCTTCAAAGTTGAAGACACCTTCATCGGAAAGGCCGTGTTCATCATCACCGATAAGGTATGTCCCTTCGTCAGTTGATAGCGTTGTTTTACCTGTTCCAGATAGACCAAAAAACACTGAAGAATTGCCATTCTCAAGACGATTAGCACCTGCATGCATGGGAAGAACTTCTTTATCCGGAAGGAGATAATTTAAAACACAGAACATACTCTTCTTAATTTCACCGGCATAAAAAGTACCCGTGATAATGGTCGTTTTTGTATCAAAACAAGTAGCAATAACAGTACCTGACTTTGTGCCAAACTCTGATGGGTCAACTTCTAGATCGGGAGCATGCAAGATCGTGAAGTCATTTTCGTCGAGCTCTTCCATTGTGTAGCGAAAGAGGTACTTGGAAAAAAGAGAGTGTTGAGGTCTGTTAGTGATAGTTCTAACCCCAATGTTGTGTTCTTTATGAGCACCAACACTTCTGTGCGTGATATATAGATCACTGTCACCATTAAGGTGATCAATAACTTTAATTTTTAATTTCTCGAATGTGTCAGAGGTCATTTCACTTAGTGAATTTTCCCACCATACTTTATTTTCAGTTGAAGGTGACTTTACGACATATTTATCACCAGCAGATCTACCAGTGTGTTTACCAGTCGATACTCTTAAAGCACCACTCTTACTCAATGTACCGTCACCGGTCAGGATTGCTCGCTCAACTAGTGAGTTAAGTGGCTGATCCACAAAGACTTTCTTCGGGGCACGTTCTAATTTTATTCCAAGGTTTTCGTAGAATGCGTTATTCATGAGGCCTCTCTCTTTTTTTTGCCACCCTTTGGGCAGGTGGTAATTAGCAATTTAAGGACATGGGCAGTTTAAAGCACACCTTCGGTGGTGCCAATAGGTTAGGACCATAAAATTACCCGATAAAGGAATTAATTCATGCCTAGGCTTGTTACTGCACTGAAACAAGCCTCATGTGACCTACTTTCGATGAAATTTAATGTAGCGTCCCATAAGCGTTCACGATAGCGAAGGGCCCGTATCCCAGCATATTGCGCTCTGAGGTTTTTTGTCTCATCACCTGAACAGATTTCTTCAAGACACTTTAAGGCCAGTGGACCATGTGAATCGCCATCAACTTCGATGTGTCTTTCAAAATAGTAAGTGAGTGTTGGGCAATGAACCCCATCTCTTCCTAAAGTCTTCAGAATAGCCTTAAAAACGTCAGGTAAAAGCTTTTCCCTACCATAGAAGAAAGAGGCCGCAACTTCTTCTACACTGCCATTTTTTGCTGTTTCAAGGTTGTGCTCAACAAAAGCTTTTACTTCGTCAGGCAAATCATTGGGATTGAGCGTTTCGAGAAATCGAAATATGGGCAATGTATCTGCGCCAACCTCTTCCATTGCTCTAATATACAAGTGGAAATGACTACATGAATTTCCATGTTGATCGACATCACTCTCTTCACCTAGAACAATTTCATTGATCATTCTAACAACATCAGCAGAGTAACCGGAGGGACGCCATGGAATGGTTGTGCAGGTGACTTTATTTTGAAGAGCTTTAAGTAGGCTCATAAAATCCCAAACAGCAAAAACATGACACTCCATAAAGGCACGAATGGCTGAGATGCTAGTTAATTCTAAATAGACTGGATGATTAACCAGTTTAAGGTGCTGTTCTGCGATGATTTTTTCCATAAATTAATCTAACAAATAAACATAATAGGTTCCACATCTAAGGACAGAATAAAGGTTGTATTTTTTAGAAGTCTAACTTTTAGTGAATACTGTAGTTTGCGGGTTATAAAAAAAGAAAAAGTTGTGGATGGCGTTAGGGTCAGATAGGGAAGGTTTGAAATATGCCATTGATGAAATGACGGGGCTTAGACTTAAAATTTATTGAGAATTACTAAAAATTTAAAGATGGTGGCCCGGGGGGGACTTGAACCCCCACACTGTTACCAGCGGCGGATTTTGAATCCGCTGCGTCTACCATTCCGCCACCGGGCCACAGATTGAGCATTCTAAAAAATTGCTGATTTCCTGTAAATAAAGAAATGAAAAAAACGCAGTTAATCTAGTTTTGAGAGAAGTAAGGCCTCTCTGGTTTTGTAGCGAAAACTGTCCTGACCTAAGTGAGATTTAAGAAGCCCGTTATCTATAATGCAGGAAAACATAATGTAATCGAGTAGATAGCGTGGAAAAGACCAAAAACCAGTGTTTAGAAGTCTTGCTGCTGATGACAAGATGAAGCTTGGAATTGGGATTGTTGGGCAATCTAATATTTCTTTTGATGCTTTTAGGGAGGCGCACTCGTCTGTAGCGACATTATAGGTGCCAGTTGGCAGCTTTTCGATGCTATCTTTGAGAACGTTGGCCATGTCAAACTCATGAATAAACTGAAACATAGGGTTAAAGTCGGCACATACTGGTGCATAAGGAGTGATAAGGTACCTAGTCATGGTGTTCTTTATTTGTGGTCCTACAATCGTGCAGGGTCTGAGCACAACGGTTTCGATGTCCGACTGATACTTCCACATCCAATTGGTTGCAATTTGATCCATCTCGACCACGTCTCTTAGTTCCGGATGTTTTATGGAGGCTCTTAGTGGATGGTCTTCATTAATAAAGACTGGGTTATCAGATAGTGCTCCATAAACATGATAAGTGCTTAGGACTATGACTTTTTGGACAGAAAACTTTAAACAAAGATCTAAAATTCTCTTTGTTCCCATGAGATTCAAATCTAGCCTTTGTTCCGATGTCCCTAGGGAGCTTGTGTCTGCGTGGGACATTCGCCCCAAGTGATAAACACAATCAAACTCTTTATCTCGAAAAATTTTTTCGAAATTGCCTCGAGTATAGCGCATTCTTATATATTCAATATTTTCATTTTGAATGGATTCCGAAATACTACGTGAATCAACCCCTGTGATTTTTATGTTGGGGTACTTTTTAACGAGAAGTCTCGCTGTTATTTTCGCCAGTCCGCCTGCCATACCAATGATGAGAATTGACTTAATATCCTCTTGCTTCATGGTTTTTTATCCTTGGGGACTTTGGAGTGATTTTGATTGGCAAAGAAGGCCCGTCTATTTTTAAGACCCTCATTTGTCATATGTCTGATTTGGGTTCTAATTTTATCAATGTGAATATCGATTTCCTTATCAGGAGCCTCTGGAGATACGTCTGGTATAGCGTAAGGCTCGCCAATGATAATATCGACAGGACTTGGTAGGGGGAGATAAAGGGGACTAATGGGCAGTGCGGGAAGGCCTAGTAGCTTCGCCACACCCTTTGCTTGGTATACCCATGGGAAAATTTCTTCTGCCCCAATGACAGCGACAGGGAGAATCTTGGTTTGGGAGGTAAGGGCCATGCGAAAAAATCCACGAGTAAACCTTTGAAGTTTATAGAAATCAAAGGTGCTCTTTGCAACTCCTCTTACTCCCTCGGGAAAAACGAGGACAGAATGTCCTCTGCTAAGTAGATTGAGGCAGTTTTGTCTATCACCAAGGACAGCTCCACCCTCTGCGGCCAACGTTCCAACCCAAGGCAGTGCAGTAAAAAACCTTTCAACCATGGACCTAAGTATTCTTGGAGGCTCCATTTCTGTGGCAAAGGCCGTAGCGATAAGCATGGCATCTATCGCAATTTGACCAGAGTGATTGGAAGTCACCATATAAGGTTCATCTTTGACATTTTCTTTGCCAAAAATTCTTACCTGGAAATAGCTTTTATAGAGAGGCCAAATATATTCAAGGGTTGTTCTAGCTTTATTTAAATTTAAGCCCCATGGGTCTTCTCCATCCGGATAACGGCTTTTAAGTTGATCAAATATTTGATCAAACTTTTCTTCAGGAATATCGACTTTCAATGCCTTGAGAATGTTATCCAACGGTCTTACTCAGTTAAAGGGGTCTTTCTTGTTACTTATTTTAGCAGAATGTATCCTCTTCTCAACATGAGGCTGAAAGCGCTATTATATACCTTAGAAACTAAAAGGTTGGACATATGGATAGACAAAGTGAATGGCGTAACAAATTTAATGAAATTTTTCAGGTATGTTCAGAAGAACTGAAGAAAACGACTGAAATTGGTAAGAAGATGCTTTCGGCCTCAAAAACAAATACCACGCTTCATGAGACATATGAGGAACTTGGTGTTTTGGTTGCTAAGGCCATCAAGAATAATGAGTTACAGTGGGACGATGAAAAAGTTCACCGTCTTTTGAAAACAATTGAGGGCTGTAAATCGGACCTTAAAGATATTGAAGAAGAAGTAAATGATATTAGGTTTTCTGAGGAAGAAGATAAGACCGCAAAGGACTCTGAATCACAGAAGAATAGTTAATCGTTTTTTAGACCTTTTACAATTTCATATTGCTCAAGGCAAAATTCAATAATGTCTTGCTCAAGCTGGGCAAGACCTTCTCCATTTTCTGCTGAAACAAAGTTAATTTTTTTTACCCATTTGTACTTGGCAAGTAACTCTTTCTTTTTCTTTTGAAGGATAGCCTTCTCTTTTTGTTTTTTAAACTTGTCGACTTTATTAAAGCTCACAATTGTAAAAAGTGGAGAGTCTTTCAGGAATTTATGAAATTGTTGGTCGGCAGTTTGGTCAGGGTGACGAGCGTCTTGAATATTTAAGAGTGATACTGAAGTGGGTAAGAATTCAAAAAACTTCCTCATTAATAACTGCCAATTTCTCAACATCATCTTAGACACTTCAGCGTGCCCATAACCTGGTAAATCAAATAGTAAAAAGGGAGGAAGTGTTTCGTCCACCTTTCCTTTTTCGCCCAGATTAAAGGAGAAGACATTGATTTCTCTCGTGCGACCAGGCGTTTTTGAAGTCCTTGCCGTTTTATTGCCAAATAGTGCGTTAATCAGACTTGATTTACCTACGTTGGAGCGACCAACAAATGCAATCCCAACCATCTCGGTATTCATTTGAAACAAATGATCAAGTTGCTCTATTTGGTCAAGACCAAGCTGAAAATGGGCTGAACCTCTAATGATTTCCACAGGCCTCTTGTACTCTGTTTTCAAAGACGAAACAAGCGTTAATCAATATTTTCAAAAAGTTGTGGATATTTAATATTGGAGTTTTAAGGGGGTTTAATGGAAGTTTTGAAAAATATTCAAGAATCAATGTTAAAGATGGAAGATTTAATGGAATTAAGACCATTGGATGGACGCAGGCTAAGCCGCAAGCTTAATCGTACTCGTGTCACGATAGAAGTGATTAAAGGGGCGAGTGAGTTAATTCAGCCATGTTATATTCGTCTGAGGGCCTCTAGTGTCTCAGGGAAATATGAGCTGAATTGGATTGAAGGTGAGTTTTTTAAACTTGAAAGCCTTTCCAGTACACCCTTTTTTCACAATGGGAATGTAACCTATTCTTGCCTTTTAAAGAGGGGAGACATTGTCGATTTTGATTATAATCGAATGATTTTTCTTAATGGTGACGAATCAAAGAACGTTCTTCCTATACCTTTTAATCGTTGGCCAAAGGATATTCCTCTTTGCTTAGAGGGAGAAACAGGGACTGGAAAGACAACTCTCGCGAAAAGGATTCATGATGATTTTGTTGGATCTCAGTTACCTTTTATTCATATCAATTTATCATCTTTCACCGAGAGTTTAATAGAAAGTGAAATGTTTGGTCATGAGAAAGGGTCATTTACGGGGGCACTGAAAGAAAAGAGAGGTGCAGTAGAGTTAGCGAACAAGGGAACGCTCTTCATTGACGAGGTTGATTCACTTCCTCTTCATCTACAAGTTAAAATACTGACATTTTTAGATGATAAGTCTTTTCGTCGAGTGGGAGGGGAGGTTCGTAAACAGTCTACTTGTCGTATTATTTTCGCTTCTGGCAGGCCACTCAGAAGCCTCGTAACGAAAGGAGAGTTTCGTTCTGACTTGTATTTTAGGATTAGTGCAGGTCTTAACCACAGACTTTCTCCTCTCAGGGAATTACCCTCTACGATCAAAGACCTTATTGATGACTTCGCTTTAAAGGAAGGGGTTTGTTTCACTAAAGAGTTAATTGACTTTTATTTAACTCAAGACTGGCCAGGTAATATTAGACAATTAAACTCGCATCTTACGCGTAAGGTTCTAGCGCAGACGAACCAAAAGATTATTAGATTGGACTCTTATGATTCTGAATTGTGCTTTCTTTCTGGTGATAAAACCCAAGTTAAAGATGATCGAGTCGTCACTTTAGAAGAGTATAAAAGGGACTATTGTAAGAATGTTTTTTTCTATTGTAATGGTTCTTATGAAAAAGCGAGTAAGAAGCTGGGCATAGCAAAGAGTACTCTGCGTAGAGTAATAACGGCTTAACCAGCGATCATTGAATGGATGAAGATTTCTTTGATTTTACCTTTGATTTTAAGTCTCTTAAGTAGCTCATTCATCTCTCTTTGGATCTTTTCTTTCACAATAATTTTACCTTCGTTTTCTAGAGGGAATTCAATTGAGATAGGTTCAATCTTAGAGTTGAGTACATCGTGAATAAGATGTGGGTTTTTCCATAAATAAGCTTTGATATATTTATTTGATGATTCAAAAGTAAAATCAATAACAAGCTTTCTGATGGCTCCATTGGTTTTAACATAGGCCGGTAGAACAACATTTGAAACCTTAAATTGTTTCTCCGTTCTTTTAAAGTAGGCTGGTCTTCGGCTTATGGCCGTGGCGTTATCTACTACTTCGGCTGCTTCAGATGCGGGGGCTCGAGACTCTTCTGCAATCTTATTTGATTGAACATAAATGTTTACACTGGCCAAGGTCGCCACGGTTGAAAAGGTAACAAAACTTGCTATTTGAAGAGGCTTTAAATTTAAATACCACCCTTTTAACTTAAGAAGAGGTACCGCTAATACAGCGCCAAACGCTGCTACCACTCGCGTCCACTTAATACTTTTAATATCTGTTTCTTTTGCCTTATGTACGACATCTATTGTTTTAACTTTGGCCTCATCAAGATGCTTTTTAGTCGAAATGACTTTAGTGAGAGCCTTATCCTTACTTCTGAGAATTTTTTCTTTTAGTTCTCCTCTTCTGCTTGTGAGTAACTCTTTGCTTTTTTGATACTTGTTTTTAATTTTTGTAGGCGTAAGTGATTTTGCCTTTCCACTCAGAAGGTTTCCGATGTTTGAAATGAAGCTATTGATGAGCTCCTCAATTTTTAACCATTTATTCAAAGAAAAGCCTCCTAAGGTGTGCTCTTCAATTATCTTTTCGGCATTTTTAGTCAAATTATTGAGAAGAGTTATTACGAACTCTTAGCCTGATTACAGGAGGTTATAGAAGGAACTTTTTTCCCTGATTGCGACTTCTTCATGAGATTTATCACGGCCTAGGCTCTGGATGACGATAGAGAGTTTGAATGTCCTAGGGAGGATGAAAGAATGAAATATTGGTATTCAAAAGATAAATGGATTAAATTTACGCTAATTGGCTTTTCCTTGCAGCTTATTGGCTGTGCCGAGCTCTTAGAGAATAGGTCTTTTATCGATCAAATGGATTACCAAACTGAAAATGTCTTTGTACCTGGTCAGGATTTTGATTATGTTTCTGGTGATAGTGGCACCCCTCATAGAACTAAAAAAGAAATTGCCATGAGGACGCCTGCATCTGATTTTGAAAATACCACTCGTGAGGAATCGAGTTCTCTTTACCGCGAACTTAGTTATAAAGAGCGTAAACTTACAATGAGGGAGCGTGAAGTTTATAACGAAGTCATTCCATACCTAGAAACAACCTCAGAAAAAATATATTTCCTTTCTTTAACTCCCAATCAAAGAAGGGATTACTTGGACTCCAGAAGAATTGATTATTCAGGATCAACCTCTAATAGTTATGGAGGGGGATCTCGGAGACTTGCTTCATTAGAGCCTATTTACAGAAATGCTTTACAGCTCGGTATGACAAAAAATCAGGTTGAGGGTGTCTGGGGCCGTCCGGCCAGAGTTGAGGTTGCAGGTAACCCTCAGAATGAAAATGAGCGATGGTCTTTCTATGAGAATGGGCAGGTAAAATTTGTCTATTTTGAGCGTGGATCCGTTCAGGGCTGGAATCTTTACTGACACACAGCGTTCCTGGTAGATCCTTCTCTTAAAATCAGCTACTTAGGACCCTATAGAAACCTTTAATCCGTTGTTTTCTCATTTAAACTTTTATAAGGTGCTTATTTAATTATCAACCTGATCTAGGTGGGTGCATGAGCGACCTATTAAATGACTTTACCCTTGAATTTGAAAAGCCTGTTAGGGCCTTAGAGAAACAAATTGAGGAGCTTCAAGAAGCCGAACGTAAATCTGAAATAGATATTTCAAAAGAAATCAAAGCGCTTCAGAAGAAAGTGAATTCTCTGATTAAGGAAATTTACTCTAATCTTACACCGTGGGAAAGAGTTCAGCTTTCACGTCATCCAAAGAGACCTCACTGTGTAGAATATATTAAAAATCTCTTTACTGATTTCCATGAAGTGGCCGGTGACCGGTTCTTTGCAAATGATCAGGCCATCATTGGTGGCTTTGGTTATCTAGGGGATCAAAAAGTTTGTGTTATTGGTATTGAAAAAGGCCGAAAAACAAAAGAGAAAGTCATTCATAATTTCGGAATGCCCAGACCAGAAGGCTACCGTAAGGCCTTGCGATTAATGAAATTGGCAGCAAGGTTTGATATCCCAGTAATTACTCTAGTGGACACTCCAGGAGCCTATCCTGGGATTGGTGCAGAAGAGAGAGGGCAATCAAGTGCGATTGCGGAAAACCTTGCTGAGATGTTTGATATAGAAACACCAATTATCTCTCTCGTGATAGGAGAGGGGGGTTCTGGCGGAGCTCTTGGTATTGCTATCGCCGATAAAGTCCTAATGATGGAATATTCCATTTATTCTGTAATCTCTCCAGAGTCTTGCGCCTCAATTTTATGGGCCGATCCGAAGAAAGCGGAAGTCGCAGCGAACTCTTTAGATATTGGGCCTCATAAAGCACTAGAGCTTCAGGTCATTGATGGTATTGTTTCAGAAAGTAGTGGTGGTGCTCATAAAGACCCAGAAGCTACCTATGAGATGGTTAAAAAGTCCTTAGAGAAAGAGGTCAAAAGCCTTCTGAAACTTAGTACAAAAAAGCTTCTTGAAAACCGTTTTCAAAAATTTAGAAAAATAGGAAATCATACTATTGCCCTAGAAGGTGAGTCTGATTTACAAGTCTTTCAATAGGAGAGTGGATGTCACTTTATTCAATGACTGGTTTTGGCCGCGCAGAAGAAGAGAATGATAATTATGTGGTCACCGTCGAGATAAAATCTGTAAATCATCGTTTCAAAGATGCAAGATTTAAAATGTCATCTCTCTTTAACTCTATTGAACTTGATCTTAAGAAGATTCTTTTTAATGAACATAAAAGAGGCAGCTTTGATATCTATGTTAATTTCAAACGAGCAGAATCTAATTCTAAGTTTGAAGATATAGATGCTAGTAAAGTTAAAGATTATCTCGATAGAGTAGCAAGCTGGGTTGGGGATAGAGAAATCCAAATCCAACCTACTGAATTTCTAAGAAATGAGTTCTTGGCCGATAATGACTTTAGTAAAGACCCTGTGTTGCTAGAACTTACCAAAAAAGCCTTTTCGGGCGCGGTGCTTAGTCTTAGGGAGTCCCGTTCTGTTGAAGGAGACAAGCTTAAAACGGTAATATTAGAGCATCAAAGTGAATATCAAGAATTCTTTCAAAAAATTGAGGCAGTAGCTGTAACATTCCAAAAGAGTGTAGAAGATAAACTTAAGAAAAGATTTGAAGAGCATAAAGAAGAAATTAAAACTGATGAGCCACGCTTTATGCAGGAAGTGATTTTCTATTTGGAAAAACTCGACGTTGATGAAGAGATAAATCGCATAAAATCTCACCTTGAGAAATTAGATGACCTTATAAATAAAGGTGGAGAATGCGGACGTCAAATCGATTTTATTGTTCAAGAGTTGAATAGAGAAACGAACACGATTGGTTCAAAATCTTCGACTGAGGAAATATCTAATAATATCGTGCAGATGAAAGTACAGCTTGAGAAAATTAGAGAGCAAGGTCTTAACCTCGAATAATTATGAATGAACGTGGAAAAATTATAATTATTGTAGCGCCATCTGGGACGGGAAAGTCCACCTTAATAAAGAGATTAAAGGAAGAGTTTCGTGAGCTACACTGGTCAGTTAGTTTTACGACGAGAAAGATGCGTCCAGGTGAGGTTGACGGTAAGCATTATTTTTATATTTCCCGTGAAGAATTTATTAAGAAGAAGGATCAGGGCGATTTTATTGAGTGGGCCGAGGTTCATGGAAACTATTACGGTACCTCCCTGGGTTTTGTCTCCACAAAGATAGATAATGGCTTTAGCTTATTATTTGATCTAGATGTTCAAGGTGCCGATAATATGAAGGCACAGTTCGGAGAAGAGGCCCGCGCTATCTTTATCTCCCCACCTAGTATTGAAACTCTTGAAGAACGTTTAAGAGGGAGAGGTACAGATACAGAAGATGTGATAAAGTTAAGAATAGATAATGCGAGGTCTGAGCTTAAGAGGTGCCATGATTACGATTACGTTGTCGTAAATGATCAACTTGAGCAAGCTTATCAAGATCTTCGTGAGATTGTTGAGGATATCCTCAAAAATTAAAAGAGAGTTATTTTGTTTCAATCTTTAGACTTTTCCCATGAGCGTGACCTGACAATTGATGATGTTATTCGTCGGGTTGAATCCTATTATCCAGATGCAGACTTTGAGTTAATGAGAAAAGCTTATGCTCTGGCGGAAAAGGCCCACCAAGGACAAAAGAGAAGTTCGGGTGAGGATTATATTATTCACCCATTAAACGTAGCGGCAACTCTAGTTAAACTACGGATGGATGCAGACTCCATTATTGCTGGTTTCCTTCATGATACGATTGAAGATTGTGATGTAAAACCAGAAGAAATAGAGGACGAGATTAATCCTGCAGTGGCCCAGTTGGTTGTAGGACTCACAAAAATATCTAAAATAAATTTTAAATCTAAGGAAGAAGGGCAAGCTGAAAACTTTCGTAAAATGATTGTAGCGATGGCCAAAGATATTCGCGTTGTTATCGTGAAACTTGCCGATCGTATGCATAACATGAGAACTCTTCAGTATGTTTCAGATACTAAGCAAAAGAAGATTGCCCAAGAAACTCTTGATATTTATGTACCACTGGCGAGTCGCCTAGGTATTAACTCCGTCAAATCAGAACTAGAAGACCTTTGTTTGAGGTTTATGCACCCAGATATCTACTATCG
>Ga0129324_10001750_pt1 | contig 13750 bp, 11 predicted proteins | sample CPBDNA_7_FD_96879 | JGI IMG/M metagenome (GOLD analysis project Ga0129324, IMG submission 96879) | Freshwater to marine salinity gradient microbial communities from Chesapeake Bay, USA - CPBay_Spr_15_0.2_DNA | ecosystem: Environmental > Aquatic > Marine > Coastal | place: USA: Chesapeake Bay... | reverse complement strand
CGGTTGTCGACTACCCGGGTTCCCATCACGCATTCTTCAACGAGGATCGCCCTGAGGTCTACGACGAAACGATGGCTCAGGTGGCCTGGGATGCGACGCTGGCCATGTTTCATCGACGCCTTATCAACCCATTCGCCTGATATTCCCCGATAGCGTTCGACAACTCCGAGTTCGAGGTCAGCACCTGTGACGTCCAAGCGACTCAGCAAAGACCTACTTGGTGAGCTCGACGCCGAGATCGAGGCTTGTCGAGCGTGTCCTCGTTTGGTCGCATGGCGCGAGCACGTTGCCCAGACGAAGCGTGCGGCGTTTAGCCGAGACGAATACTGGGGTAAACCGGTGCCCGGTTTCGGGGATCCGCATCCGCAGGTGTTGATCGTGGGTTTGGCTCCAGCCGCTCATGGAGCGAATCGAACCGGTCGCGTTTTTACCGGGGATCGAAGCGGTGATTGGCTTTTCTCGGCCCTACATCGAGCCGGTTTTGCACAGCAGGCGACGTCGATGTCGCGTGATGACGGGCAGCGATTGGTCGGTGCCCGTGTGACGGCTGCGGTTCGTTGCGCCCCTCCAGAAAACAAGCCCACGACGAACGAGCGAGACGAGTGCTCGGGCTTTCTGGCGCGTGAACTCACGCTGACGAAACCAAGGGTAATCATTGCGCTGGGAGGATTTGCCTGGATCGCAGTGTTACGAGTACTCCGCGAGATGGGCTACCCGGTTCCGCGACCACGACCTCGCTTCGGTCACAGCACAGAGGTTGTGATCGGCGATGTCACGTTGATTGGGTGCTATCACCCCAGTCAGCAGAACACATTTACCGGAAGACTTACCGAGGCCATGTTGGACGACGTGATGGCGAAGGCGCGGGCCCACTAGCGGCGAGTCCACTCTTCGGGGTCGCTGAAAGTGCGCTAGCGTCCGTGCCTATGTCCAACGGTGATTCGTATGCGATTACGGTTGTGGGTCATGACCGCCCCGGCATAATCGCTGACGTAACTGGGGCGATTGCTGATCTTGGCGGCAACCTCGAAGACTCCTCGATGACACTCCTGCGCGGCCACTTTGCTTGGACACTCGTGGTGACGGGTAGTGACCCGGTTGAGATTGAGCACCGCCTAGAGTCCCTGCGTCACAATGGTTTGCGAATTTCCGTGATTGCACTACCTGAGGCCCCGAGTCATGGTGATGCGGGAGCGGTGTACGTCATGAGCGTTCATGGCGGCGACCGGCCGGGGATCGTGTCTGCGTTGACAAAGGTGATCGCTGAGGCAGGAGGCAATATCGTCGACCTGACGACGCGGCTGTCCGGCGATCTTTATGTTTTGGTGGCCGAGGTCGTTCTTCCGGCCGACACAGATATTGCCGTGGTGGAGCGAAACCTCAGTGAGGCGGCGACAGCCGTGGGCGTAGGAGTCACCCTGCGCCCGGAGGACATCGATCTTCTGTGACGGATCTACTGCCGGACCTTCCTAAGTTGCATGTAGGTCGTCAACGTGACGTCCTGCGCGCACCACACGCGGCATTGGCCACTACATGCATCGAGGTTGATCCGCACAGCGATGACACGGTGGCGCTGGCCGCTGACCTGCTGGCCACAATGGATGTATCGCCAGGCTGCGTGGGGCTCGCTGCGAATCAAATTGGCGTGTCGGCGCGCGTGTTCTGCCTCGATGTCTCTGCTCACCCGAAAGCGCGCACCTGTCACGGACGATTCGTGCTCGTTAATCCAGTGATTGAGGTGGCCACGCGCAAGGAACGGGCACGGGAGGGATGCATGTCAGTGCCGGATTTCACCGGCGATGTCCGCCGTGCATCGAGGCTGGAGATCCGTGGATATCTACCCGGCACCGCCGAACCGGTCTTGATCAAGACCGATGCCTTCGAGGCCCGCGCAATCCAACATGAAGTCGACCACCTCGATGGCCTGTTGTTCGTCGACCGGGTGGTCGATGCTCGCGCCCTGCATCCCCGCCAGACCTACCTGTAGCGGCCCGTTCGGACCGCCCCTAGGCCAACGCAAGCGAGCTTGTGCCCCCGGAGGGAGTCGAACCCTCACTGTGCCGGGTTTAAGCCGGGTGTCTCTGCCATTGGACTACGGGGGCGTAGGCAAGGCCTGGCGAACCATTGTGGGTTACGGTAGAGGAAGACCCGATCTTCTCTGAGGAGACCACCCATGCAGACCACTAATCCGATTCTGTCCCGCATCGATCGCGAAGCCACCGCTCGTGCCCAGACGGGCGGCGCCGGCTTTGCTTATGAAGAGGGCCGCTCCGCCGTTGCTGCGGCCCAAGCACCGGCCCCCGGCCAGGCGGGCGCAACCCCACGTGTTCCGATGTTTGGCGGGGGGCTCCCGGGCACTTCCGCGCCGGTCACGTTTGCCGATGTCATGGCCAAAAGTGGCGTGCTGTTCGTTGTGGTCGTGCTCAGCGCGGTCGTCGGCTGGCAACTCGCCAACATCGACGGCCTGGGCACCATCGTCGTTTTCGTTGCTATTTTTGCCACGTTGGGTCTGGGTTTGACCAATGCGTTCAAGAAGGTCGTCAGCCCGCCTCTGGTCCTGGCCTACGCACTGGTTTCTGGCATCATGCTCGGCGCGGTCAGCAACTGGTACAACACCCTCGCGCTGTCGGTGAACTACGAAGGGCTCGTCCTTCAAGCCGTGCTCGCCACCATGACCACCTTCGGGGTCATGCTCCTGCTGTACGGCACCGGCATCGTGAAGGTCAACAACCGCTTCATGAAGGTCATGATTGGCGCGATGGCGGCGTACTTTGTCATCGCCATGGCATCGTTCGTCGGAGCGATGTTCGGCGTTGGCGGTGGCTGGGGCTTCTATGGAGTCGGCACCCTGGGTCTCCTCCTCGCCCTGGCCGGCGTACTGCTGGCCGCGTTCAGCCTGATGCTCGATTTTGAGGCAATCAAGCAGGGCATCGCGATGGGCCTGCCTGAGCGTGAGTCCTGGCGATTGTCCTTTGGCCTCCTGGTCACGATCGTCTGGCTATACCTGGAGATTCTTCGTTTCTTGACCCTGCTAGCAGCGGGGCGCGAGTAACACCGTTCGCGCAACGACAGGATGAACGCTCCGATCGACGACTCGTTTCACCATGAACTACATCGGGTCGTTGACCGGCTGCGTTCGATGCCGGTCTCGCAATTGGAGCGCCCCTGGCACGGTTATGCATCGCGCGCTGAGGGTGTGCGTGCCCTGGCGCAATGGTGCGTTGAGCGCACGCTGTTGCCGGCAAGTCTCGGGCAGCCGTCGGTTCCAGACGTTGGACCCCTGGCGGTGGGCGATCAACTCTCCGTGACCTGCATGGATCTGTATCGTGCGCCGCGGTCGCCAGAAGTTCTCGCTGAAGCAGAACGTCGGCTAAGGGAACTTCGGATTACGCTGTAGAAACCCTCGCACCGCTTCGCGTGCCTGCGAGGAGATTTCGGGTCCGTGAGTGAAAGCGGCGGTGGTGTAGTTGAACTCGGCCAACACGTGCGCGGTGTGCGCGTTTTGTCGATACGACGTGCACATGGCGGCGATCGGCCAGGTGATACGTGAGCGCATGTTCCAGATTGAATCCCCCGTAATGAGCACGCCGCTGTCACGATGAAGGAGCGATATGTGTCCGGGAGTGTGTCCGGGGGTGTGGATCACTTCAAGTTCGCTGCCGATGTCTATCACTTCACCGTCGGTCAACTCGCGGGCCACCTTGACCGGCTCAAACCCACCACCTGGCAGGCGATTAACGAGTGCGCCGAGCCGCGTTGTCGCATCTGCAGGGGCTGATGATCCGGCGCGAATGAACGGTGCGTCGTCGCGATGCACGTCAATACCCATGGCAGCCGAATCTCTCACGAGAATGGCTGCCCCACCAGCGTGATCAGCGTGAGCGTGGGTCAGCAGGATACGTGTGACGTCCTGCGGTGATTTCCCGATCGCGGCGAGACCGCGAACAATCGTGCCGGGTGCTCGCTTCAACCCACAATCAATCAGCGTGACGCTGTCGTCGTCGTCAATAATCGCGAAACTGTTGATGAAGTTGCCGAGGGTCGGTATGCGATAGATCTGACGACCGAGGGGAACTATTGGCGTTGCGCTCACGGTCTCAGCGTAGGCTCTGCACCCATGCGCGTTGTTGAATCTGTTGTAGATCTCATTGGCGACACTCCGCTCGTACGTTTGCGGCGGGTGACCGAGGGCATCGCGTGTCCGGTTTATGCGAAGGTCGAGTACGTCAACCCGGGCGGTTCAGTCAAGGACCGCATCGCCTCGCGAATGATCGAGACTGCTGAGGCCCGTGGCGATCTAGCGCCCGGTGGCACGATTGTTGAGCCCACGAGCGGCAACACCGGGGTTGGGTTGGCCTTGATCGCCCAGCAACGGGGCTACCACTGCATTTTTGTCTGCCCTGACAAAGTGAGTCAGGACAAGCAGAACGTGCTGCGGGCCTATGGCGCAGAGGTGATCGAATGCCCCACCGCCGTGGAGCCAGATGACCCCCGCAGTTACTACAGCGTGAGCGACCGCTTAGCTCGAGATATCCCCGGTGCCTGGAAGCCTGATCAGTACTCCAACCCTGATAACCCTCGATCGCACTATGAGACGACCGGCCCGGAGTTATGGCAACAGACCGAGCACCGCATTACCGATTTCGTCGCGGGAGTGGGAACGGGTGGCACCATCACCGGAACTGGGCGATACCTGAAGGAGGCCAGCAACGGTCGGGTGCGCATTATTGGTGCAGACCCGGTGGGTTCTGTCTACTCGGGTGGAACGGGCCGCCCATACCTGGTTGAAGGTGTCGGCGAAGATTTCTGGCCGACGAGTTACGACCCGGAGATCGCCGATCAGATTGTGGCCGTCAGTGACGCTGACGCATTCGCCATGACTCGTCGGCTGGCCCGAGAAGAAGGTCTATTGGTGGGCGGCTCATGCGGCATGGCCGTTGTTGCTGCGCTTGAGATTGCTCGTCAGCGCGGACCAGAGGATTACGTTGTGGTGCTGCTTCCTGATTCTGGTCGTGGATATTTATCGAAGGTGTTCAACGACGACTGGTTGGCGTCTTATGGATTTGCTACCGGTGGTCAGGATGCGGCCTCGCAAGAGCGCACGGTTCACGATGTGTTGCGCCACAAAGCAGGTGATCTCCCTGCGCTGGTGCACACGCACCCGACCGAGACTATTCGCGACGCGATCAACATCATGCGCGAATTCGGAGTGTCACAGTTGCCGGTGGTCAAGGCCGAGCCGCCGGTCGTGGCTGCCGAGGTGGTGGGTTCGGTGGCTGAGCGCGATCTATTGGATGCACTGTTCAACGAACGTGCGACGCTAGCGGACACTGTTGAAGCGCACATGAACGAAAAACTTCCGCAGATCGGTGCTGGCGAATCCGTGTCCAATGCCATTGCGGCTCTGCATGAAGATGATGCCGTCTTGGTGTTGGAATCTGGCCAGCCGATCGGCGTCCTGTCGCGCTCGGACCTGCTGGGCCACTTGAGCGCTTAGAAGTCTGGGAGAGAAACCCCACTGGCTGAATGGCACCGGTATCCATTGGGCACCTTGTAGAGGTATTGCTGGTGGTAGCCCTCAGCGAAGTAGAACGGCCAATCAGATGCCGGTGCGATCTCGGTGGTGATCTGTGGGTAGCCCCTCGCCGCGAGCGCGGGGCCATATGCGTCAGCACTGCGAGTGACAAGGTCTTGCTGCTCGGCTGATGTGGTGTAAATGGCGCTTCGGTACTGGGTGCCCGTGTCGTTGCCCTGGCGGAAACCCTGGGTGGGATCGTGCTGTTCCCAGAAGTGGCGAAGAATCGTTTCGGTGGAGATGACCTCTGGTCGGTAAGCGACCATGACCGCCTCTGTGTGCCCGGTCTTGCCGGTGCAGACCTCCTCGTAGGTGGGGTGTGGTGTGTAGCCGCCTTGGTAGCCCACCGCTGTTGTGTACACCCCGGGCAGCCGCCAGTAGATTTCCTCGGCTCCCCAAAAGCAACCCATGCCCAAATAGATGACCGCTAGGTCACCTGGCCACGGCTGTTCGGGTAGGTCTCGCAACGGGGTACCCAAGACGGCATGATCGGCCGGGATGGTGAAGGGGTAGTCAGATCGACCCGGCAGCGCGGTATCAGCGTCGACCATGCGGGATTTGCGACCGAGGAGCCCGGCGAAGACATCGGAGCCCATATCTGAAAGTGCCATGGGGTCACCCTACGTCGGGTGCGCCCTACGTGCCTGGCCCTGGGCTGCGGACAATGAGGCGCGCGGGGCCTAGGCTGAGATCCATGACCACATGGGACGCTGCGGGCTTTGACACACGTGCTATTCACGCCGGGCAGGAACCCGACCCGCTCACCGGAGCTGTGGTTCCTGCGGTCTACCAAGTATCAACGTTTGCCCAAGACGGCGTAGGCGGGCTACGCGGGGGTTATGAGTATTCACGAAGCGGCAACCCGACACGCACCGCACTGCAGGAATGTCTGGCCAGCCTCGAAGCGCCCGGAATCGACCAGGCTCGAGGCTTGGCCTTCGCATCTGGTCTTGCCGCCGAAGACACGCTGTTGCGTGTGATCGGTGCACCCGGAGGCCACGCCATCATCGGTAACGACACCTACGGGGGCACCTACCGGTTGTTCTCTCAGGTGGCGCTGCCCTGGGGACTGGAGCACACCGCTGTTGATCTCACCGATCTTGATGCCGTGCGCGCTGCCATTATCGCGGGGCGAACCTCGATCATCTGGGCCGAAACCCCAACAAATCCGCTCCTGACCGTGGTTGACATTGCCGCGTTGGCCGAGATCGCCCATGCCAACGGGGCGCTTTTGGTGATCGACAACACGTTTGCGTCGCCGTACCTGCAACGCCCAATTGAGCATGGTGCCGATGTCGTCGTGCATTCGACCACCAAGTACCTCGGTGGGCACAGCGATGTCGTAGGTGGTGCGCTCGTTGTCGCTGACGGTGAATTGGCTGAAAGAGTCGCCTATCACCAAAACGCGATGGGAGCGATACCTGGCCCCTGGGACTCATGGCTGGTGCTGAGAGGCATCAAGACTCTTGGGGTGCGGATGGATCGTCATTGCTCGAATGCCCGAGCCATCGTCAGTATGTTGTCGGACCATCCGCGAGTCACGCAGGTGCTCTATCCCGGAATCCCGACCCACGCTGGACACGCTGTTGCGCAACGACAAATGAGTGATTTCGGCGGCATGATTTCGTTCCGCGTAACCGGTGGTGCCGATGAGGCCGTGGCCATTTGTGGTCGTACGACCGTCTTCACTTTGGCGGAGTCACTTGGCGGCGTTGAATCCCTCATAGAACATCCCGGGCGCATGACACATGCATCTGTCGCGGGATCAGCCCTTGAGGTGCCCGACGATCTCATCCGGTTGTCCGTGGGTATCGAAAGTGTTGACGATTTGATGACCGACCTGACCAAAGCCCTTCAGTGAGGGAGCCCGGTGCGCTCGGTTGGCCGCGTGGCGACTTCGCCGTTGACATCGCGGCCCGGGTGCGCGCCGGTGACCTGACTGCTCGCCAGGCAACCACAGAGGCCTTGCAACGTATTGCCGCCTACGACAGTGACATCAATGCGTTCGCCGTCGTGCGTGCCGAGCGAGCCTTGATCGAGGCTGACGTGATTGATCAGCGATCTGATCGAGCCGCTCTGCCACTCGCAGGTGTGCCGGTGGTGGTGAAGGACAATATCGCCGTTGCTGGCGAGCCCATGCGCAATGGATCGGCCACGACCTCGGCGGTGCCACAGATGACAGACCATCCGGTTGTGCAACGCATTCGTGACGCCGGGGGCGTCATTGTCGGGATCACGCGCGTACCGGAGTTCTGCGTCTTCGGTGCAACGGACTCGGTGTTTGGAGTGACCCGCAACCCGTGGAATCTCGGTCGCACCCCCGGGGGATCCAGTGGTGGCTCGGCGGCTGCGGTGGCAGCGGGAATCGTGCCGCTTGCCCACGGGAATGACGCAATGGGCAGTATTCGAATTCCAGCCGCCTGCACTGGTCTGGTGGGCATTAAGCCTGGAATAGGTGTGGTGCCGGCTCACCTGGGTGCGACGGACTGGTTTGGTCTTGCCGAGAACGGCCCACTCGCCAGGTCAGTCGCTGATGCAGCACTTTTCTTATCGGTGATGGCCCAACAACCTGACCTCGCAGATGTGTGTATGCCCCAACGGATCAGGATTGCGATGTCGACCAGACGTCCGGTGGCTGGCCTGCCGCTCGATAGCGGGTGGGCAGCTGCTGTTGAGCGGGCAGCGGCCGTGGCACGGATGATGGGGCACGACGTTCGGCGTGATGATCCGACGTATCCCACCGGTGCTGCCGTGTCGGGCATTGCTCGTTGGTTGGCTGGCGCTGCCACCGATGTCGAGGAGGTGGGTGTTGGCCCGTCGCGAGTCGCGGCTAATGGAGCCCGACTTGAGCCCCGCGTGTATCGGCATGCTGCACTTGGTCGTGGCATTTTGGGTCGCCGCTGGTTGCGCGAGCCGATGCTCGGCCCGAAACTTCGAGATTCATGGGTGCGCCGAGCAACAGCGTTTCTCACTGAGTACGACGTGCTGCTCACGCCGGCGTTGGCACAGCCGCCATTGGAGTCTAGGCGTTGGCATGATGCGGGCTGGATCGTAAACATGATCACCAATGCGAGTTATGCGCCCTTTGCCGCTCCGTGGAATGTCGCAGGGTTTCCGGCGATGGTGATACCTGTTGGTGTGCACCCAGACTCGGGTACACCAGTTGCGGTGCAATTGGTTGCGCGTCCCGGCCGCGAGAAAATGCTGATTGGATTGGCCGCGAGTATTGAAGCTGAATTAGCCGCCTCAGTGGTGTCAGCATCTGATGAGCGCCTCGAGAGTCGCTCCTCCGTTATCGCCGAATCCTAGGTAGTACGAACCGCCACTGAGTTCGTCAAGGAACCTCATGCCGACGCCCTCCTTTCGATTCTTTCCCACTGGTCCGACTCCATTGTCTGACACACGAAGTCGAAAATTGTTTGGGTCTGCAGGAGGCCAGCGTTCGAGTGACGCACTAACTTCTGTCGCCAAACCGTGCCGAACGGAATTGGTCACGCACTCTTGGAGCACCAAAAAGAACAGTGTTTGTTGAACTAAAGTGAGGTTTCCGGTGCTGTTGACAAAGTGCATCGTGAGAACTGGAGCCCATTCATCTTGAAGCTGTGCCATCCGATCTTCAAGCGTGGTGGTCTGCTGCTCGATAAATTCCGCCTTTGCGTCAGTAATGATGCTGAGCACTCGTTCTTCGATCTCGCCCGGGTTGAATTGCGCGCCAGTGGGATAGCCCATCTTGAGAGCCAAGACTCGGTTTTGCACCGTGCTGTGGAGATGCTGGGCCAATCGCCGCTTGACTACCGAGTCCACCGCGCGGCTCATCGAACCGCCCATCGTGATGTTGGTTTGCCAAAGATCCGAACCCGCCTGTTGGCTTGTTGGCGGTAATTGAAGCAGTGAAACAATGGAAATTACCAGGGTGAACAGCATGAGAATCACAAGGTTTTGCGGAATTGAGATGGCCAGGGTCAAGAGAGTCGGGCCACCTAGAAGCAGGTATTGATTAACGAGCACGACTAAAACGCTCAGCGTAGTGAGAACGCCGAGGTAGCTGGCGATAGCCAGCCACCCTCGCATCAACAGGCTCTTTTGGAAAAAATTCTGCGCAATTCGCAATCCAGCAGCAAGGATGATGAAGTCAATAATTGCTGCCGGTATGACTGCTGCTATGCGGTCGGGAGCCAGAAAGAGATTCGAACCGATCAATCCAATGAAGTACAACGCTGCTGCCACGAAAGGTAGTTCGAATGGGCGGAGCACTACTGAGTCTCGCGTGGCACCGCGCAGAATCAAGTACCTGTCAGCCCATGAACGACGGGTGAATCCGCGGGCCATGAGTGGCTTTATGCATTCAGCGATGGCTTTGTCGCTGGCTTCGAATGCGGCCAGGTTGCCGGTGCTCTTGGCTAATTGATCGCTGACCGTGGCTGATAGCTCATCAAAGACGGCCGATACGCCACCAATCAATTGCGTGGGAGTGGTGGCCGATTGTTCTGCTTCCAGTTGGAGTCTTTGCCGCGTGCGGTAGTTGTTGCGGGCGATTTCGATCAGTGACATGGCAACAATGGCAACACCCCCGAGAAGCATTGCGGTGAGAAGGGTCAGGGGAGTGAGACTGGCAGGCACCGCCCCGAGCAATCGTTCGGCGACGTGCCCGACAAGGAGCACGACGACGCCCATCGCAGCGCCAAAGATGAAGACAAACATGGCGTGGACGGGTGTTTGGTATCTGGCTCGGAAGATCGTGGCCTTCGCTGCTTCGGCGAGCACCCAGACCACCGCGAGCAGGAGGAACCCAACGAGTAATCGGGTGCCGATACTCGACAGTGCTGGTGCAGGCGTGAAGACAAGACTGATTGCGATGACAGTCGGAATTCCGAAGAGCAGGAACTGATGTCTAACCAGGAGGCTAGACCCGCCGATAGCCGAGAGATTTTCTCCGAACTTAGGCATAGTTCTCGCCGGCACGGTCCAGGTAGATCCTGGCCAGGTGAACTCGTTGGTTTCGCGTGAGATGCGAAGGAATTTCTAAGACTTTGGATAGTCGGTTGATGGAAATTGCGACAGAAGCCTCCGAGATACCCCGTATTTTCGCAATCTCTGAATTGGAATGTCCTGCAGCTAGCAGAGCCAGGGTTTCCATTTGTTTGTCGGTGAGATTGGCGAGTGGGCCCGCTAGCTCTATCGAGTCGTCTCCTTCGTGAGCAGCCACTCGCGTGATCGCCGCTGCCAACTCGGTTCCTTCGATGACGCTTGACTTGAGGAGATACACAGAGTTTTTGGCAACCCTCGGCCATGCGCCGCCGACCACGATTCGCGGATCCTCATAACTGGTGAGGTAGACGATGCCGAGATCAGGTGTTACCTCTTGCCAGGCAAGGGCGACGTCAAAACCGGTCAGCCCGTCACCTAGGTGCAGGTCGGCCACCAGGACGTCAATCTCAACGGTGCCGATGCGTTCGAGGCTGTCGCGAGCAGTTGGAGATAAGAAGCAGACGTCGAAGCCATCTCGGTCAAGGGCCTGGCCGAGTGCATGGCGTAGCAGTCCGTTGTCCTCTACCAGGCCGAGTCGAATACGTGGGAGGACTCTGTCCACTCGAGGTCTCCAATTCCTGCCGTTGTCTGTGGGGTGACCGAACGCACGGTCGTGAGGGAATACCGACCGTGCGATTATAAAAATGTAATGCTAACCCATCTATTGTTATTTTGACTTTACAAAATTTCAACCCATTGCTACCGTCCTGGCATGAACTTGCGTAATGCTAACCTAACACTTTTGACCTCTGTGAGCCTCGTTTGTGCGGCGCTAGCGGCCGCTCCCGCGGCGCAGGCCGCCTTCGCATCCGACCCGCCCGGTAAGTCTTCCACGGTGACCGTGTCCGTTGACGGCGTGACCGTCGGAATCGCCAATGATGCCAAGAACAGCGCGGGTGACTCTCTCAGCAGGGCGTTCGGTGGTGGAAATTTTGATGATTCAGGAATCAATGAATTGTCCGCGATGTACACCGCAAGGCCCGATGGCGCGAGCGGCAACGCTTTGGCGTACCTGGCGGCTGAGGGCGGAGTGATCGAAAATTCCTGCGTTGGCGGGGTTACCTCTGAGTTCTATCAACGAGCTCAGGTGACTCTCTCTGGCCTGCCAGCAAGCAACACGAAGGTCTGGGCATTCTACGATCCCGCTGTCGGATCCGGGGAGGTCGTCAAAACCTTCCCGCACTTCGACGAGAATTGGCCAAACCCGATCGTTGACGGTAACGGAGTTGCCATCGCCAATCAGCGTATTACCGCAACTGCAAACCTGCCCACCCTGTGTGACAACTCGACGCTGTTCGTCAATGGAGATGATTCGGGTGTGTTGGTGCTGGGGACCGGTAGCTATACGCGATCCACAGCGGGAGTGTTCAAGTCCACCTCCTCAGGGACGGTGAGTTTCGACGCTTACGTGCCCATGAACGGAGCATCAGATGACTCCACGTCAATTTTCCTGGCGTTGGGACTTGTGGTTGATGTTGGTGACGATGGAGTCGATGACACGACCGACGACGTAGCCATTGAGACTTGGCTGTCTAGTGAACCCTACTGGAGTACACCTGGTCCCTCCGGCGACGTGAATTTCGTTGTGCCACCGTGTAGTTCACCACAAGCAACTGATGAAGCGTGTGTTGAATCCATCTCGGGTGTCTTTGCTGCAGATGGAACGACCCGACAGGATTCTGGTTATGCGGTCAAAATGACTTTGACCGGCGATGCAAACGATCTGTCGGCGTATGTTGATCTGGCTCCGACACAGCCGATTGGCACCAGTGGCTACTCGGTACCGGCAAACTCAATCGCTAAGTTGGCCATTAGTTGGCCTACGGATGGGGATCCCTACTTCGGTGGAGGACTCCCCTTTGGTACCGATCCCGGTGAAGTGGACTTCACCAACGCGGTCGCCGACACCCCAATTCTTGTGGACCCGGCGACGACAGATGATACGTCGAACACGAATAGGTGGGACATCAAGACGACGGGTGGTCGAGTAGTGACCACCATGATCGGCCAAGCTCGCACCACATCCGATGCGATCTCGCGCGATACCTGGTGGCCTCAATGTGAAGTCGACATCGTTGGTGGAGCGACGCAGCAGGATAAGTGCGGCGAGGGTATGACCGGAGCCGTGACAAGCGACTACATGGTCTTCTCGCACGTACCAGCAAGAATGCACCTGAGCGTGGCTGGGGGAGAATCCAATCTCGCCGGCGGACTCGTCTCGACAAATGGTCAGAGTTTCGCCTTCGGTCCAGAGACAATGTCGGGAGTTTCGTTCCAGTTTGCTGTGGCAGGCCCGTCCTATGACTTCAACGGCAATCCACGAAGTGCTGACGGCTTCTACTTCGTGTGCATGCCGGAGGACTATCTGACAGCAGTCTTCGATGCCACAACAGATGAGGCGGTCAGTAGTTTCGTGGGTACTCGCGATAACACGCCCGTAGGAACGTCTTTTTCCAGCGGCACTTGCGGTGATGGCGAGCCGGGAGCGATCGCCGCCCTCAACCCATTCGGATACTCTGCTCCGCTGTTTAGACTTGCACCGGCAGCGGCACCGGTTGTTGTTCCCCCCGCCCCGGTTGTCTATCCACCGGGAGCACCAACCGCGGTCGCGGTCGAGATCGGTGATGGCTCGGCCAACGTGACCTGGTCTGCCCCGGAATGGTCTGGTTCATTCCCGGTTACCAATTTTGAGATCTCGGCAACCCCCGGTGGCAAGAGTTGTTTAGTCCAGGCCCCAGCACTCAGTTGTCAGATCACCGGATTGACAAACGACATGCCGTACACGTTTGCCGTCAGGGCGCTTAACGCTGCCGGATGGGGAGCTTGGTCATCGGCAAGTCCTGAGGTAACGCCCGTCGAACCTGTTGTGCCGACAATCACCATCTCCGGACAGCGCGGCGAAGTTCGGGGAAGGCAAGGCGTCATCGTTAGCGGCTCTTCCGTGGGTTTGAGTCAGGGTGCTCTCGTGCAGCCATGGGTCAAGCTTGCCGGTCAATCTGCCTACAGCCAGGGTGTTGCGTCAACTTCGGTCGACGACTCCGGCACGTTCTCCTGGCAGCGTCGAACCGGGAAGAAGGTCTACGTATATTTCGTGAGCGCAGACGGCGTGAAGTCGGATCGCATCATCCTGCAGAGCGCGCGAGCGCG
>Ga0129324_10001746_pt1 | contig 13760 bp, 9 predicted proteins | sample CPBDNA_7_FD_96879 | JGI IMG/M metagenome (GOLD analysis project Ga0129324, IMG submission 96879) | Freshwater to marine salinity gradient microbial communities from Chesapeake Bay, USA - CPBay_Spr_15_0.2_DNA | ecosystem: Environmental > Aquatic > Marine > Coastal | place: USA: Chesapeake Bay... | reverse complement strand
AGGCGAAGATGGCGATGAAGGACCTACTGGACCCAAAGGCGAAGATGGCGATGAAGGACCTACTGGACCCAAAGGCGATGAAGGTGATGAAGGACCTACTGGACCCAAAGGCGAAGATGGCGATGAAGGACCTACTGGACCCAAAGGCGATGAAGGTGATGAAGGACCTACTGGACCAGCAGGACCCACGGGACCCAAAGGTCATAGTTTTTCACCATTATTTGCAGATTTCTATGGACAAATGAGTAATAGCGGCGTTAATGATAATCCTTTGGCAATAGATCCAGGAAGTGCCATTAGTTTCCCCAAACCACTCATAAACCCATTCGGAATATTACGAAATGGTACAACTACAACCGAATTTGTATTACCCCCAAATAGTATATTTGAAATAACATTCCAGGTTACAATACAAAATGCGGGTGAAATAGTTGTAGTATTAAATGGAAATGAGTTAATTGAGACCGTTGTTGGACATCCAGGAGGAGGTGCTACCGTAGGTATGTGTATAATAACAACCCCACCTACAACAAATTCTATTATCAGTTTAAATAATCCATCAAGTGCTGTTCCAGGTGGATTAAAAATAGACGAAGCATCTGGTGCATTATCTGAACCATTATCTTGTCATATTATAATAAAAAAGATACAGTGATTTATCTAGTTTGAGTGTAAAATTGAAATATAATTCCTATTACATATACAATCAACAACATACTAAAATGAGTAACGACAAAATGAATGAATTTTTCAAAGAACTTGAATTGCAGAATAATATAGAAAATTATTTACACAATAATATAACACCAAAATTTCCAAAAAGCACAATTAATTATAATATTGGATTATCAAAAAAATTGTATCCGTTAATGGAAGAATATATAAATAATCAGATTCCAATAATTGAGAAAATAAATATTAACGATGAAACTAATAGCATAAAGCAGTCAATAGAATCTTGTAATAAATTTATTAAAATATTAACCAATAACCCTCCTGAGGTAGAAACATGTCCAGTTTGTATGACGGAATTTGAAGAAACAAATTATGTCATACCAAAATGTAATCATAAAGTATGTGCAATATGCTTCACTAATAATATTAAATACAATAAACAAACCGGTGATTGTTGTGTATTATGCAGGAAGAGAATATGTTAAAAATTGTTTACCGAAGAGGTATGTCGGTTTCTTCGTACAAATCCAAGTAAAAAAGTGTACACCTTTTTATTTCAATAGTGCATAATTCTAATTACACACTATTTCATACAACACGTTTTTTTGGTCGTTTAATGACTTTATTATCGTTGATTCTTTGTTTTAATGTTCGTAATTTATTGAAATCAATTTGGACATGAAGTTGTTGTTCTATGTCACAAAAGCAAGCTTTGCATATTATAAAATAGGTATTGTTATAATGAGGGTAAATAGTAGAACAACTTTCGCTGCTACATACACATTCACTACATTTATTACAACAGTTAATGCTTGTGTATTGGTTACATTCGTTACAATTATCGTCATATGGAATATAATATGGCGATAATGTGTTTGATTTGTATTCGTTATTCATTTTACATACGTGTATTGGTTGTTACAATGATTAAGTATTAAAAAGTATTCAATTTTATACCAAATAGATGCGATTATTTTACAATTCTATATGCACCGTTTTCATTTACTAAACGACCAACATATTTGGGTTCAATGCCAGGGTTTGTACGTGCTTGTTCATAACTTTCGTATGTATACAAATCATTCGTATCTACGTTCAATGCAAATTCAATACCTTGAATAGTTATTTGTTGAATATCCCAATCAATATATTTTGTATCCGATCCCTGTTTATATTCTTTATCCATTTCAAATGTAGGATAAGAACCAAAATCATTGGACTCAACCTTACCATAACCATAACATATCATAGGTTTTTCTTTATTACTGGATCCTTTGGAATATAATGTACAATCCACTGCGGTTTCTTTTACTGACTGTAATATTTGATTATTAATTTTTTGTTTAATGCTTGCAATTTCATATAATGTTTCATCTGTGGTTACTGGTGTAATACGATCAATTCTACTAACATCTCTTCTACGTAGTTCAGTATTTTTTTCATCTTTCTTTTGTTCATCACTAAGTGTGGTAATATATAAAAATACTTGTACTGTTCTCAATTCTTCTGGTAAATCTTGGTGACTACAAATACGTCTTGCACGACCAACAACCTGTTCTACTCGTACCATATGCCAGTATGGTTCTACTACATGTACATAACGAGTGTTTTTTAAGTTGATACCCTCAGCACCAGAGGAAGTAATCATAAATATTTTAATAACATCACCATACATATTGTTTTCTGCGCGTTCTTCAATCTTATTCTTTATTTTAACGGGAACTATATTCCAGTCGCCATTATATACATTACGAATAATTTCCTTTTCCTCAGGCGTTTCAGTACCAGTATATAAAACAAATGTAGGTTTTCCTTTATCTGATTCATTCTCAACAATTTCCCATGAATCACCGTTTTTCTGTATTTTAAATTCAGCAAAACCATTTGCTTCTAATATCAACTTCATTAATCCAATACCTTCAATTGTTCTAAAATGACTATATAATAGATGTAATCCACGATAATCTTGATTCATTATGTTCTCTAATATGCTATGAAACTTTGGACTTAGCATTTGTAAATTGTTGATTGACAAATATTTGCTACGAGTTGTTTCAGGGTCAATTATACTGATTTGAGATAGTGCATTTTCAATTCGTTTGGCGTAATTATTTTTATCAACTTCTGTAATTATAGCTTCGTCATCAATATTAGAATATACATCAGCTTCCCTAGATACTTCCTCTGGAACAATATCCATAGTATTTTCATCTAGTATCTCTACATTTCCATTTGGAATTGGGCGTTCAATCTCTTCTGGAAATACAAAATTACAGGCTGCTCTTGAAAAAATACGATATGTGGATGATATAGTGAATAATTCATCATCCGCTGGTTTCTTTTGAGCTTGATTTCTTGAATTTTTTTCACGATCAGCCTCCACCTTTCTTATTTTGGAATATACTCCATATTGATATGGTGTCATTTCAGATTTAACAATATGATAATTATCACCTTCGTCTGTGAGTACATACTGTGGTAATAAATTTTCTTGTGCACTCCTGAAATAAGAGGTCAATCCTAATATACGACGTTGGAACAAGTTTATATTTTTCGTTTCACCTCTCTCTGCATTGACAAAAGTATCTAAGAATTTATCGGAAATATCAGGAAGAGCTTTATGTAGTTGAGGTTCATTTGGATTAATAGATAATTCTAATCCTGCGGCATTTAATGTGGCTATAACGTTCTTGATAAATGTATCGTCAGATATATTACCAGTATCATCTAACCGAACGCCACCATAACGTCTGAATTCATCATCTGATCCGCCGTTTTGTTTAGTAGAGACCTTTTTTGTTTTATTATTAACAACAATACGTTCATTACGCTTTGTTCCTTTCAAAGCTCCTTTTTTCTTTGCGTTTATAAATCCATATGGATTACGAGTAATTATCAATTTATTAGCATGGTACTTGACAAAATCATGCGCACGTATATTTGCCTTATCAAATTTGTTTAATATAAAATTTGTATCAACCCTTTCTTTTGTGTTAACAATTACATCTATAGTCCATGTTTTAATATAACCACGTAAAATATTATATAATATGCCTATTTCATTTGGATAATTAATAATAGGTGTTCCAGATAATAATACGATGCGTGCATTCGTTGCATTCATTAAGTAATCATATAGAATAAAAGATACTGATTTTGGTGATTTAATCTTATTCACAATTCTACTGACAAAATTATGTGCTTCATCAATAATTACTACTGAATTGTCAAATGGGTTTACTGTTTTATCATTAGAATATTTATTTACTATTTTCATAAGATTAGGTGCATTATAACTGATTGGAACATACTTTGCATGCATCATCTGTGCAATTTGTTCATCAAGAACTTTCTGTTCTTCAACAGTTCGGGTATTCATATTAGATGGTTTTTTTACATTTACTAACCAAGCACCACCATTTGTCTCAATTGTTAATCTCGGCAACGAAAGTGCTTTTGATAATATTCCAATATATTCTGGTTTGCCATCAATTGATACGAATTCCCAATATTGGTCCTTTTTATACATGTCATCACCACATTTTTGCATTTCACTTAAAAAATTGGTTTTTAATGATGCAGGTGTCATAACAAAAACTCTTTTATCAGTTTTCATTCCTTCCGCAATAGCAATTGAAGTACATGTTTTACCCGACCCTAATCCGTGATATAATAAAAGACCACGATAAGGTGTATATAAGTTTAAATAATCACGTACGACTTTTTGATGAGTCAATAGATCAAATCCGAGTGACGGATTTCTATCACAAGAGATTGTTTCTGAATTTGTAAGTAATTCTTTACGTCTTGTTTCAAATAACTTTGACATATTTTGTATAAAAAGTTTACGATTGTTCATGTAATAAGGGGGTGTAATAACAATATTTTTCTCACGTTGATTTGGTAGTCTATCTGTAATTATCTGACCACGTATAATAGCAGTTGTTAAATCAACATCATCATTTTTATCAGTGAACTCTTGTATCTTTGCTTTTGCTTTTCTTCCTCGTTTCTTTTTTCCTTGAATCGCTTCTTCTATTTTATCTTGAACTTCATTATCTTTTTGCTCATCATCATAATCAACCTTATCTTCAATAACATCTTGGGTAATATCTGGTTTTTTTGTCTCAATCAACTGTTGAAGTTCAACAATTCCTTTTTCCTCATCAACCAATTCACTAACCTTTTCCTCATCAACTGAATCGCTAACCTTTTCCTCATCAACTGAATCGCTATCCTTTTCCTCATCAACTTCTTTATTGCTGGTATCAACTAAACTAGTCGTTGTTGATAATATTACAGCATTAGATGTTTTTATAGGAACTGGTTGAGAAATCAACGTAGAAATTGGTTCAACCTCACTAGGTAATTCTTCTAGTGGTTGGAGTTTTATACGTTCATCCTTTACTACAAATAAATCCTTATTCTTTAATCCATCAACAATATATTGTCTATTTATCGTACTAGCTTTTCTAACATCTGCTATTTTATAAGCTAGTGGCTTAACCGGTCTACGTTTTATATCAACTTGATTTATTTCCAACAGTTCTAAATACGTCGGTGGAATGTTCATTACTTATATTATGTATAGAGTATTATTACACATTATATTTTATTTCATTTTACATCAAAGTATTTGAATTATTTGTAATAAAACAATATTATGAATATTGCTATATACACTAATTATTAAAATTTATTTAATTTATTGATAGCTTCTTCGCACGCGATTTGTTCAGCTTTCTTTTTAATTTTATGAATACTTCCACCTAAAAAGACAAATATTTTATTATATTGAGACATATGTTGATGTATATCATTATAATTTGAGAATCGGTTAATATCCACAGCATTTTCGGGTTTCATATTATGTATATGTTGCCCTAAGCATAAAAATACACCCATATGGTAACCTTTATCCGGATCATGTTCAGAAATCTCAATATAATGGGGTGTGACTTTGAACTCCTTTTGTATTTTTACTTGTAAAATGTTCTTATAATTGTCATCATTACGAATTAATGAAATCCAATCAACATGTTTTTCAAATACAGATTCAATAAATACTTGTGCCATTTGAAAACCAGGTCCAGTTTTGAATAAATCACGAAACCAATTATCGTCATCATGTACTGATATTTTATTAAAATCTAGAAATAATGCACCAAGAAATGATTCAAATAAACAACCTAATTTTTTTAAATTAGTTCGGGTTTGTTTAGATTCAGCATGTTTTGATAAAACTAACCAATTATGTAATCCCATTTCATATGCAATTCTTCCAATAGACTCATTCTTCACTAACGCAATTTTTTTTTCTGTCATAAACCCTTCATTTTCTTTTGGGAAACGCTTATATAAATATAATTTAGTTATACATTCCAATACACCATCGCCTACAAATTCTAACCGTTCGTTTGATTTAGTATATAATGGCAAACACGTTTCTGGACAATCTAATACAGTAATATTATTTTCTTTATTTTCAATATCAGGTCGTTTTGTATATGACCGATGAACAAATGCACGTTCATACAATTTGGTATTATATACTGGCGCATTAATTCCATAATTTAATAATATATTGCGAATATCACTTTCTGAAATTATTTTATTTAGGGGGTTATAAGGGTCAAATACATATGTATCAATGCCGTTTGCGTTCTTTTCTAATCGGATGTCTTCGTCCAAATTCATATTATTCAAGAAATAAGATGAAGCTGTTATTACATTATAATGCAATATAACGTTTATATTATTTTTTAATATATATTTCAGTTCGCCAGAGATAAAAATATTTAGTAAGTATATAATCATGGTACTAAGTGGAACTAAGAAAACTAGCTCTATCGCTAGCATTACTAATCAAAATACAGGCGGTGGTATGAAGAAGGCAGGGTTCCCTGCTATTGTCGGTCGCTCTGCGGCAGTCTCTATTGCACTTCACCAAACTTCTCAAAACTCTACGGTTTTAAAGAAACCATTGGGTAAGGATACCAGATTTGTGTTTACTCGTCCTATCGGAAGTCTTCCAATGAACTTCCATTAAGCGTAATAATACTACTTAAATAATATAATAAAGGAGTCATACTTATTATATTATTAATTATGAAGGTTATTGTAGATGAACGAGAAACCGCTTTATATGAATGTTTAGATGCTGTTATGTATGCACAAAGACGCGCTGGATGTGTTGATCTTGAACGGGAAGTTCTCCCACTTGGTGATGTTTTAATAAAAACAAATGAGGGGAAAGAGGTTCTCATAATTGAACGTAAGACGTTTCCGGATTTATTATCTTCTATAAAAGATGGAAGATATGAAGAACAATCATATAGGTTATTAAATTCAAGTGGATTTCCGCCTCATTCCGTATTCTATTTATTAGAAGGTATGTTCTCACAATTACGAAGTAGTACTGAAACGAAAATTATTTATTCGGCAATGACCTCTTTACAATTCTTTAAAGGATTTAGTGTCCATCGGGCATCAACTGTACGTGAGTCCGCCGAATGGATATTATATATGGCAGATAAAATAGATAGAGAATTCGGTAAAGGTAAAGTACCATATTATTTAACAAAAGCTTATAATGGTAATGCGGATTCATCTATTACAACTAGTGTATCTACACCAAATAATGTATTATATCCATTCTCTAACCAACAATCTTCATCAGATGAAGGTGATATACATACACAAAAAGATGAACAAATAACCAGTTCAAATTATTGTACAGTAGTCAAAAAGGTAAAGAAGGATAATGTAACCCCAGATAATATTGGCGAAATTATATTATGTCAGATACCAGGTATTAGTTCTATTACCGCCATGGCAATTATGAAACATTTCAAAACATTTCCAGTTTTTATAGAAGAATTACGAAATAATCCACAATGTATTGAGAACCTAACAATTGAGAATAATGGAAAAATACGTAAAATTAACAAATCATCTATTGAAAATATACGACTTTATCTAGCAAGCCAACCACAAATAAATAATGAAACAATTATTGAGAACCCTTAACCCTTTCCATATAATAATATTATTGTATGGAAATAAAACGATTTATAATATATCTACTGGACCTTTACCATTAGCAACGAGGGATGGATAAAATGCAACTTTGGGCTGATACAATAAGGGCTTTGCTACCTGTCTATCTTTATACTTACCACTAGCAACTGCATTATTTGTGTATTGTATTCCCGCCCAATTTTTTGCCATAGGATCATCACTTACCAATCCTTGTTCAGTAGAATCATGAATTTGATCTAGATTTGTGTATACACCAATATATTGACCTTGTGGATCAAAACCAGGATAATTATCCTTATTATAAGGTGCATTTAAACGGTTTGCATCTGAAACTGTTACAATTGGTTGACTTACAATCGTATTTGATGCAGGTAATCCACCTTGTAAGTCAAATGGGCTTGGTCTCATACGATACACATCGTCACCCTGTGCATTATTCTCTTGTTGTAAATATAAAACGGGACAATTTATTCCCTTTTTATTTTGTACTTCTAAATAACGAATATAGTCATCTAAACTACCAAACTGTATTGGGTTCGTTCCTTCTATAATTGGTTGTTTTGTATTGTATAATGCCAATACTGCGCCCTTTTGGACAAGCATATCTGGACAATTTGTTACTTGCGATTCGTTGTTAGCCTGTGTTTTAGCATTATCTAAATTTTCCGTTATATTTGATGTAGATAAGGTTATATACATTCCAAGTAGGAATACCAAACATACAAATAAGATGAAGACTTTGCGAATATAGGACATTGTGAGTATAATTATATAATAGGTCGGGAAAAGAATATATATTTAGATTATTATATTCGTTTAATTTATATAATGGCAAAAACAATTAGGAAAAAATCAACAAAAAGCAAAAATAAACTAGCAAAACGAAAGGCGACCATAAAGAACAATAAGCTACTGAAAAAACCAAGTAATGAGATTGTCTTAGGATTGTTATATGCAGACTGGTGTCCACATTGTATAAATATGAAATCAGAATGGGAAAGTATGAAAACAATGTTACCTCAAAATGTTGAAGTGATTCAAATAGAAGAGCGAAACCCAGATAAAACAAATATTATCTCTCGTATTGAGAAAAAGTTAAATGGTAATCATATAGAAGATAAAGGATATCCCACTATCTTTAAAGTAAATGAAAACGGAGTAGAATATTATGGGGGTGAAAGATCTGCCCAGTTAATGAGTGGTTGGGCGATAACTAATATGAATGGTGGATTTCAAGCAAGAAAGCATGGAAGTCCATACAAATATAATAGATCCAAAAGTAAATCTAAAAGTAAATCTAAAAGTAAATCTAAACGTAAAGACTAAACGTATAAGTAAATTACACGTATATCAATAAAATTGAATAATAGATTATAATAAAAATAAATTATTATTCAAATAACCTAAAACATATTTTGCAATTAGTAATAAGTTAGACAATGTCATTGGTAACCAAGTCAAAAAAAACAGTTATAAAATCATTTAAATTATTTGATTTTAAGGTATATGACGAAGTTGCTTCACAAAATGATGGTTCAGATTCGGGTTCTGACGGCGATTTTAAATATAAACAATATAAGGATGACAAAACATTCGTAATACAGATGTTTGGTGTAAATGAGAAGGGTGAAACATGCTGTGTCTATGTTGATGATTATAAACCATTCTTCTTTGTAAAGGTTGGTGATAACTGGTCCGAATATGATAAGAGAAAATTCGTGGACGAATTAAAGGATAAGGTTGGTAATAAATTCAAGGATTCAATTATTTCGTCTCACTTAGTAGATTATAACAAACTATATGGTTTCTCTGGTGGTCGTAAACACAAATTCGTAAAAATAATATTTCAAAACTCAGCTGCTATGAACAAAGTAAAAAATTTATGGTTCATATATGATAATGAAACAGGAAATCGTAAACGGGTTAATATTGTATCTAAAAAAATACAAACAGAATTATATGAGAGTAATATTCCTCCACTATTAAGATATTTTCATATTAATAATATTAGTCCATCTGGTTGGGTATCATTCAAGTTGAACCGTACTGTGAAGCCACCTACGAAAACTACAACGTGTAATTACGAATATATTATGTCATTGAAAGATCTCAACCCATTACCAGAAAAAGTTGCACGAGTTCCTTATAAAATATGTAGTTTTGATATTGAAGCTAGTAGTAGTCACGGTGATTTTCCAGTTCCTATTAAAACATACAAGCGGTTTGCTATAAATTTGGTAGATGTATTTATTAAACAATCTGCATTTTTAGATAATGAGATGGCAAAGACGTTATTAAAACGGTGTATTTTAACAGCATTTAATTATGATAAATTTGACGATGTTGATTTGGTTTATCCAAAGACTCCTATGCTAAAATCGGCTGTTTTGAAAAGAGTTGAAATCTTATACAATACACCTATTAAAAATGCAAAGGACGCAACAGATCAAGATAACTCTCATATTCTTCTCATTGATACTATGTTTGAAGAAATGCGTGAAAATTTAAATAGCGGAGGAGGCGATGGAGAAGACGTAGAATATGGAGAAGACAATGTGCCCAAATATAATTATGCAAAATACAAAAAGAAGGTAAGACTTGATAAAAAGACCACAATATTAGATGTTATTGTTGGTGATAAATATGATAGAGAAGAAAAAATACAGTTGACAAATGAAGTAATGACATTGTTATTTCCACAATTAGAGGGGGACAAGGTTACATTCATTGGATCCACATTCTTGAAATATGGCGATACAGAACCATATTTGAATAATTGTATTGCACTAGGGACATGTGATAATGTCCCAGGTGTTGATATTGTGAGTGTTAAAACTGAATCCGAATTATTATTAAAATGGGTAGATTTAATTCAAACGGAAAACCCTGATATTATGATAGGTTATAATATATTTGGGTTTGATTATGAGTTTATGTTTCGTCGTGCACAAGAGAATGATTGCGAGCGTAAATTCTTGAAATTGTCTCGTAAAATAGACGAGATTTGTGCTAGCGAAGACAAAGACAGAAATTTAGTAATAGAAAATACTAAAATGCAGATAGCGAGTGGTGAATATGATCTAAGATATCCAAAAATCACGGGGCGTTTGCAAATTGATATGTATGCTTATTTCAGACGAGATTTCAACTTATCATCTTATAAATTAGATGATGTAGCTGGTCTCTATATTAGTGATAGTATTAAAAAGATCGTATGCAGTACTCATTCACAACATGGTGATGTTACCGAACTATATAGTAAAAATTTGACGGGTCTTCATATTGGAGACTATATACATATTGAATTGGGAGGAGTAACCATTGATTATTATAAAAATGGTAAGAAATTTCATGTAATGGATATTATACAAAATAAAGAGGTAACTGATATAGTTAATGGCGAAGAAAAGGTAAATACATATAATGTTATTATTATTGATGGTCATGAAGATATAACAACAAACCGATCGTTGAAATGGGGTACAGCAAAAGATGACGTAACGCCACAAGATATTTTCAGATTAGCAAATGGAACTTCTGCTGACAGAGCAATTGTTGCAAAGTATTGTGTTCAAGATTGTAATCTGGTTCATCATTTAATGAATAAGATTGATGTAATTACTGGATATACAGAGATGGCAAGTATTTGTAGTGTGCCGATTAGTTTCTTGATCTTTCGTGGGCAGGGTATAAAACTAACAAGTTTCGTTGCGAAAAAATGTCGTGAAAAAAATACACTTATGCCTGACTTAGAAAAGACTTATAAGGAAGAAGGTTATGAGGGCGCAATTGTTCTTCCACCAAAATGTTCTATGTATATGGATAATCCAGTTGCGTGTGTTGATTATTCGTCACTATATCCATCTTCTATGATTAGCCAAAATTACTCACATGACAGTAAAGTATGGACCAAGACGTATGATTTAGATGATAAATTAATTCATATAACAGGTGAACGTGATAAAGATGGTAATTTCATCTATGATAATCTACCTGGATATCAATATATTGATATTGATTATGATAATTTTGAATATTTACGAAATCCACAAAATCCTTTATCACGAAAAGTAAAGACAAAGGTTGGGAGAATGACATGTAGATGGGCACAATTACCAGATAATCAAAAATCAATTATGCCATCTATTCTAGAAGAATTATTAAAAGCTAGAAAGGATACACGTAAAATGATTAAGACCGAAAAAGATCCGTTTGTGCAGAATATTTTGGATAAACGACAACTTGGATACAAAGTAACTGCGAATTCATTATATGGTCAGTGTGGTTCAAGGACATCTACATTTTATGAGAAAGATGTTGCTGCATCTACTACGGCAACAGGTAGAATGATGATTATATATGGTAAACGTATAATTGAAGAAGTATATGGAAATCTAATATATGAAACCAAATCTCATGGACAAGTTCGTTGTAGAGCGGAATATGTATATGGAGATACAGATTCGGTATTCTTCACATTCAATCTTGAACACCCTGAAACTGGTGAAAAAATTACGGGCAAACCTGCATTAGAAATGACAATTGAAATTGCACAAGATGCAGCGATTTTATCAAGTAATTATTTAAAACCACCAATGTATTTAGAGTATGAAAAAACGTTAATGCCATTTATCTTATTATCAAAAAAACGTTATGTTGGTATGTTATACGAGGAAGACCCTAATAAAGGGTACTTAAAATATATGGGTTTATCAATTAAACGCCGTGACTCATGTGATTATTTAAAAGATGTTTATGGTGAAATATTAAATATTCTTATGAAAGAAAATGATGTTGGTAGTGCTATAAAATATCTGGATTACGCGTTGAATGAGCTAATTGAAGGAAGAGTCAATATGGATAAATTAGCTATTACAAAAGCTTTACGGGGTGATTATAAAAATCCAAATCAAATTGGTCATAAAGTACTAGCAGATAGAATTGGACAACGTGATCCTGGTAACAAACCAAAACCTGGTGATCGTATGAAATTTGTATTTATTGTAAATAATAATCCCAAAGCTCTTATGGGCGATAAAATAGAAACTACGGAATATATTGTAGATAATAATTTACAAATTGATTATACACATTATATTACAAACCAATTGATGAAACCACTACAACAATTATTTGGACTTGCATTAGAACAAATTTGGACTATGCAAAATAAAAAGTCAGCAATTAAGACATACCATAAAGAGGTTGCTGTTTTAGAAAAAGAACATGGTCATGATTTTGAATTATTTATGAAAAAGAAAGAAAAACTATCTAGTGCAAGAGTTAAACTATTGCTATTTGACAAAGTTCTTACCAAAATATATAATAAAAAAAATAATATTCAAACACTTAATGCATTCTTTGTTAAAAAATAATTATACCAATCATAATATAGTATAATTATTCCAATATTTTTATTATTCAACGGATGCGTCGTCTTGTATATCGTCCTCCATATAACTAGTAGTCGTAACGATAGGAATATCAAAATGATATATTGTATTATTAGATAGATCTCTTAGAGTTGATCCAATATTTTCTGTAAAATAATTTGCCATTATATTCGTAATCTCAGTTGTTAGATCTTGCATTGTAGACTCTATTGAACCATTTTCCGGTTCTATATCCATTGCATCATCATTATTATTTGAAATATCAGATGGAGGATTATTATTTGAAATATCAGATGGCGGCGTAAAATCCCTTATATCATACCTACATACAGGACATCTTACATGATTATTGAACCAATTGTTTATAGCTGCTGTGCTAAATGTATGCCGGCAGTGTTTAATTCTGGTTATAACGTCATTGTCTGTGAAATCTTCAAGTGTTATTGGGCATCTTGACGGTTCATCCACGGTTTGGTTGAAAATGAAAATCTCGGTTGCATTTGTTATTTGCAATATGCTTGGTCGGATTACTACATCTTCCATATTAGATTGGGTAACTGTATGTAATGGACCGGTTGTTCCTGACCGAAAATTAAATAATCTTGTAATTACATTAGGTATAGTATTTGTGTTCTGTGTAGCACGTGCATT
>Ga0129324_10001745_pt1 | contig 13764 bp, 13 predicted proteins | sample CPBDNA_7_FD_96879 | JGI IMG/M metagenome (GOLD analysis project Ga0129324, IMG submission 96879) | Freshwater to marine salinity gradient microbial communities from Chesapeake Bay, USA - CPBay_Spr_15_0.2_DNA | ecosystem: Environmental > Aquatic > Marine > Coastal | place: USA: Chesapeake Bay... | reverse complement strand
TCGGATCTTCGCGATTGATCATGGTGTGTGTTTCAATGAAGAGCCGAAATTGCGCACTGTCCTTTGGGGTTGGGTAGACAAACCAATTTGGGAGCCCCATTTGACAAGCCTTCGGCAATTGCAAGGGACCCTTGGAGATTACCATGACCAGATCGACACATTTTTATCTCGCGCCGAATCACGTGAGTTGCGCCAAAGAATCCAGGGACTGCTGGAAACCGAATCATTTCCTAGACCCAGCGATGATTGGCCTTCAATTCCGTGGCCGGTGTTCTAGAGGACTCCAATTCAACCGATAGGCTCTCAGGATGCAGAGTTGGTCTGATCCCGCAAATCCTAAACTTCCAGGAGTGGGGCGCGACCTCCGCTTATTCGACTCAGCCACACAATCAATTAGGCCTACGGCACCGGGTAAGACGGCGAAGATATATGTCTGTGGCATTACTCCCTATGACGCAACTCACATGGGCCATGCCAACACATATGTGGCTTTTGACCTCCTCATTCGTACTTGGCTAGATTCCGGAATCGCCGTTAATTACGTACAAAATGTCACGGATATTGACGAGCCACTTTTGGAGCGGGCAGTTGCCACAGGTCAGGATTGGCGGGATATTGCCGATCGAGAGACGGCGTTGTTCCGTGAGGACATGCAGGCCCTCAGTGTTATCCCACCTTTGCATTACATCGGTGCTGTTGAGTCAATTCCACAGGTGGCCGAACACGTCCTTCAACTGCAGACGGAGGGTAAGACCTACGCCCTTAATGGTGACATTTATTTCAAGATCGCTGAGGCACCATTATTTGGGTCGATTTCGCACCTTACACGTCCACAGATGCTGGATATTTTTGGTGAGCGAGGCGGAGACCCTGAGCGGGCGGGGAAAATTGACCCGCTTGACCCATTGCTGTGGAAGAACGAAAAGCCCGACGAACCAGCATGGAACACGGTTCTCGGGCATGGGCGCCCCGGTTGGCATATTGAATGTTCAACGATTGCCTTGACCTACTTGGGTGACCAGATCGATGTGCAGGGTGGGGGTTCTGATCTAGTTTTCCCGCATCACGAGATGAGTGCGGCACAAGCAGAGAACCTCACCGGGGTTGAACCATTTGCTCGCTTTTACGTCCACTCCGGAATGGTTTCGTGGCAGGGGCACAAAATGTCCAAGTCACGGGGAAATTTGGTTTTTGTCTCGACATTGCGCCACGAGGGGGTTGACCCGGCGGCAATTAGGTTGGCGTTACTTGCCCACCATTACCGGAGCGACTGGTCATGGACCCCCCAAGGTCTGGAGGGTGCACAATCACGGCTCGACCTGTGGAGGTCTGCAACAAGTTTGGAAAAGGCAATCGCGTCCGAGAGTGTGTTGGATCGGGTTAGAGAAGTCATGTCCGACGATCTAAAAACCCCGAGCGCACTTGATGCGATAGACAACTGGGCACGGGAATCACTTCACGCAGGTGGGTCTGATTCCCAAGCTCCCGGTGTGGTGAAAGATCTTTGTGCAAGTCTTCTTGGTGTGTATCTTTAATCATTTTTTTCGTCATGGCCGCCAAACCCCTTGCGCATTGCACTAAGAATCTGGTTGGCAAAGCGGTCGTTGCCTTGGGAAGCAAAACGAGAATACAACGCTGAGGTAAGTACGGGTGCAGGCACACCTTCCTCGATAGCTGCAATTGAAGTCCAGCGACCTTCACCTGAATCAGAGACACGACCAGAAAACTCCGTGAGTTCAGGGCTTTGGGCTAGTGCCGATGCCGTGAGGTCGAGAAGCCAAGATCCAACTACTGAACCACGACGCCACACTTCGGCGACAGCAGGAATGTCGATGTCGTACTGATAAAACTCTGGGTGAGCTAGCGGTGCAGTTTCCGCATCGTGTTCTGAACTCTCCGCACCCGAATTGGCATGTTTGAGAATATTGAAACCTTCGGCGTATGCGGCCATAAGTGCATATTCGATGCCGTTGTGAACCATTTTGACGTAGTGTCCGGCGCCGCTTGGCCCACAATGTAACCAGCCACGTTCCGCAATTGTTTCGGGCACTGACGCATCTGTTCGTGGTGCTGACTCAGTGCCGGGAGCTAATGAATTCCACAGAGGAGCTAGCGAATCTACCTGTTCGGTGGGGCCACCAATCATGAGACAGTATCCGCGGTCCAGACCCCAAACTCCACCGGATGTTCCAACGTCAATAAAGGAAATCCCTCGAGACTTTAGTTGCTGGGAGTGTGCAATGTCGTCGCGGTAGTAGGAATTTCCACCGTCAATAATCGTGTCGCCGGGCTCAAGTAAGAGTGCGAGTTCATCGATCACACTTTGCGTTGGTGGCCCCGAGGGAACCATGACCCACACCGTCCTTGGCGTTGGCAAGGCCTCAACCAGTTCCCTAAGGGAATTCCTGCCCTGCACACCATGCATTCTGAGATCGGATATGAACTCGGGATTGCGATCAAAACCAACAACAGTGTGACCAGCAGCTACAGCCCGGCGACTCAGATTCGCACCCATCCGACCAAGTCCCACCATGCCCAGACTCACGTTTATGTTGTGATTACCCACGACGACTCCTTAAATCCGTGTGAAGGGGAACTTGATCTCTCGTGTGCAAGACTAGATGAGTGATCGATCCCACCGTAACCCCTGCTTGGAATTCCCTTGTGAAACAGAGCACCGCTATCGCTCCAATCCGAGAATTGGTAGACCAAGACAGAAGTGAATTTCGCACCATGTTGGAAGGCGTTGAGGTTGATTTCAGTCGCCAGAGGATCGATTCAGCGGTGTGGCACACACTCAAGGATCTGGTGGATCAATGTGATGTCGCGCAGCTGCGTGACCGCATGCTCGGTGGAGCCCACATCAACACGACAGAGGATCGCGCGGTGTTGCATACGGCACTACGCCTTCCCCGTAAATCTGAGTTATTCGTCGATGGCGTTGACGTTGTAAAAGAAGTTCACGGTGTTCTGGACCGCATGTCGATTCTCGCAGACAACGTCCGAAATGGAACTTGGCGTGGTTTTTCAGGCAAACGTATTACATCTGTTGTGAATATTGGAATTGGTGGATCAGATCTTGGGCCGGTCATGGCCCACCGGGCACTACAGGCCTACAGCGATCAATCGATCGCAATGCATTTTGTATCGAATGTCGATCCTACTGATCTGGTAGAGACCCTAAAGTTGTGCGATCCCCAAACGACACTGTTCATAATTGCGTCAAAAACCTTCTCAACGACCGAAACAATGTCAAATGCTCAACGAGCGCGTGAATGGGTGCTGGCCGCCTACCCGTCGCTGGATCATGGTGGCATTGTTGCGCAGCACTTCGTCGCTCTGTCAACGAATGCACAATCTGTTACAGCCTTTGGAATTGACCCCGCGAATATGTTCGGTTTCTGGGATTGGGTCGGCGGTCGCTATTCCATGGACTCGGCAATCGGTTTGAGTACCATGATTGCGATTGGACCGGAGCAGTTTCACGAAATGCTCAGTGGCTTCCATGCCGTCGACCTGAACTTCGCAAATGCACCTTGGGAATCAAATGTGGCCATGCAGATGGGTGCGCTCGCTGTCTGGAACAGGGATTTTCTCAAGATTGAGACTACGGCCGTACTCCCATACTCTCAATATCTTTCTCGTTTCCCTGCATATTTGCAGCAGCTCACGATGGAAAGTAACGGAAAGAGCGTTCGTACCGACGGTGAAAATGTTCACTACGAAACTGGGGCAATTTATTGGGGGGAGCCGGGCACGAACGGGCAGCACAGTTTCTATCAACTTTTACATCAAGGAACCAGCGTGGTTGCCTGCGACATCATCGTAATTGCTCGGGCGCAGCAAGAATTAGGCGTACAACAGGACGTTTTAGTGGCCAATGCACTCGCTCAGGCGTCGGTTCTTTCACTGGGAATAAATGCCGAACAACTCGCTGATAGCGGGATTCCTGCCCAACTGATTCCACACAAGGTCATGCCAGGCAATCGACCGGTAAGCGTTATCTTGTGCTCCGAATTAACTCCATTTACATTAGGAGTACTTGTCGCTCTTTACGAGCATTCCACATTTGTTCAAGGAGCAATCTGGGGGATTAACTCATTTGATCAATGGGGAGTTGAATTGGGCAAAAAGGTCGCAACAGGTATTAGTGACGCTTTTGCTGATTCGACCCAAGTCCGGAACTTTGATGCCAGCACGGAATATTCCATAAATAAATATTTGGATTTACGCGAGTAGAACTAACTTTCACGCCTGCGCAAATACCGCTCGAACTCTTTAGCAATTGCATCCCCTGAAGCTTCCGGCAATTCGGTTGTCTCTTGTTCTTCTTCAAGTTGGGCTACGTAGTCGGCGATATCTTCATCCTCTTGGGCTAGTTCATTAACACCGGCCTCCCATGCACGAGCATCTTCAGTTAGTTCCCCAAGAGGTATTGGCAGGTCAAGTAAGTCCTCGATTTTGGCCACCAAAGCCAGCGTTGCCTTTGGGCACGGTGACTGTCCAACGTAATGGGGGACAGAAGCCCACAGCGACAAATTAGGTATCCCAAACTGATCACATGCTGCCGCGATTGCCCCGACAATTCCAGTAGGACCCTCATAGGTTGATGGTGAGATGTTGAGATCACTTATGAGCTGTGGGTCGCTCGATGTTGCGAAGACGGGTACAGGCCGCGTGTGTGGGTTGTCAGAGAGCAGTGCACCGAGGGTCAGGACCAGTCCTGTGTCGAGCTCTGCTGCAAGGCTCAGGATCTCCCTGATGAACTGCGGCCACTTCATGTTGGGTTCGATCCCAGCGACCAAAATCACGTCACGTTTGAGTTCTGGTACATGCGCTGTAAAAACACGAGTCCCTGGCCAAATAATGCCTCTATCACCGGAATCGCTCACGTACATATGCGGTCTATTTACTTGGTAGTCGTAATATTCTTCAGGGTCCAGTTCGAGCAGCAACTCTGCTTTCCACGTCTCACGCAAATGATTGATCACACCCGATGCACTCTCTGCGGCGTCATTCCAACCCTCGAAAGCACACAACATGATGGGGTTGTTGAGTACGGGAAGATCGTCATATTCGATCATGTCGATCCACCCCTTTCGCCATTTTCCGAGATTAATCTCGGAGTTGATCGAGTACTGAGACGAGTACTGAGAACCGCATGTGAGATCAACTGTGCGACCCGAATAGGCCAGTACAGAGGAACGTCATGCACCGCACCGTACCAATGCTGAAGAGCAATGTTCATTTTTCCTTGAACTTTTGTCTCAACTTGGTTTCTTGCCTCTGCCCAACTGTCCAGAGCGGGAGTGGTTAAAGGGGTGGGTGGGCTAAAGAGATCCCTTGCCATGAGGATCCAGGTGTGTACAGCGAGAGCCCGTAGGTCTGAATCTGGGTTGTAGTCCAGAAATGCCTCAAGGACCGCCATGTGGCGGTCAAATCCAATAGTTGTCACAAAGCCACCCTGTGGTGCCTCAACATATGTTCGTGCAATGGCGGAAATAACCGATTCTCGCTGGTCAATCGAGGACAACATGTCCGCCGGGAGATAGTGAGACCTTAATTCCGCTTCGCTGAATGGACCTATCGGTGGCGTCAGTGCGGCGTTCAAGTCCTCGCGAGTGATGGATCCGCCTTCAACAATGTTTGCCGGCGTGAATGCTCCACCATCAATGAGTACTGAACTCGCGGTTCGACTCGGGTACCGCGCTGCAATGTTGAGAGCGACCGAGGCGCCCCAAGAATGGCCGACAACACAAGCTTTATCGATCTCAAGCTCGTCCATTAACCCAATGCAGTCTTGGCTTACCTGTGAGATGTGATAGTTCGGGGGCATATTTCTGGACTCACCATGACCACGTAAATCAATCGACAGCGTGCTGTATCGACTTCCGAGAGCATCAATTGTGGGAAACCAAAAATCCCCCTGTTGGGATAGTCCATGCAAGAGAACTATCGGCGCGAGGCGTGAATCGAGACCCTCTTGGTAACGAAAAGCAACGCCGGAGTCACTCATGACCGGTGGCACTATCGGAATCTTCACTTGCTTACTCTCGCATTAAGGTTACGTGTGACCAAACCCAAGGCTCTTTTGCTCGATCTTGATGGAACTTTGCTCGAATCCGAAAAACTCTGGTTGGTTGCCGAACAGCAGGTTATGGAGCGTTACGGCTATTCCTGGACCCCCACAGATCAACATCACTGTTTGGGTGGTCCATTGGAGAGAGTGGCCCAGTACATGGAGATAAAGGCCAACGGCTCAGAGCGATCGGAAATCATTGGCAGCCAACTGCTAAAAACGGTTGCAGACCTATTTACGACCGAGCCTTTGGAGTGGCGACCGGGGGCTGAAGCGCTTGTTGCACATGCACACCAACTCCAGATTCCCACGGTGATTGTTACGGCTTCCTGGCGATCTGTCCTGGACACGGTGATGGCCCGCATGAGTGAAAGTGTCGGTACATTTTCACATTCCATTGCAGGTGATGAAGTTCAGAACTCCAAACCACACCCAGAGCCGTATCTCTGTGCTGCGATCAGTGTTGGCGTTCCGATTGGAGACTGTCTTGCTATTGAGGATTCACCTACTGGTACTCAGTCCGCAGTGAGTTCCGGTGCCAGAGTGATTGCAGTTGAGCACATGGCCACCATTGATGTTGCTGGTGCAGTTATTGTCAGAACCCTTGCTGGTCAAGACGTGGAGTCACTGTGGAAGCTCGTTAACAACTGATTCCAATGCCGTTTTAATGGACTCTTCAACAAATGAGCTGCCCGACGTCCACGTGCTGCGTTCGGGCAGTGGTGGCGGCGTACCACCAAATTCTGGACATAGTGGCTTAAAAGAACACCAACCGCAAAGTTTTGACGGCGTAGGCAAAAAAGATCGCTGTTCGGAACTGTGTGCGATTGAACTGCGTAGTGCGAGGATTTTTCGCTCGGTCACCAGGAGATCATTTTCCGTGGGCTCGTATCGTAAAAATCGTCGATTACCTAAATACATTAGTTGCAGCATTCGTGGTAACTCACCATTAATTCTCCACCATGCCAAGCCATAGAAACGCATCTGGAACATAGCTTTCTCCGCGTACATGGGAGAAGGTGCTTTCCCACTTTTGTAGTCAACAATACGAATATCACCAGATGGGGTTCGATCGACCCGGTCAATAAAACCCCGAATTGAGAAGCCTTCATCGAGTTCAACGCTTAATGCAAGCTCTCGAGCATGTGGTTCAAGGCGATTGGGGTCTTCCATTGCGAAGTATGTTTCCAAAAGGGGTCGAACCGGAGCTAAGGTTTGCTCAACTACATCTGAACTGATTGCTTTCAGCGGTTCTGACACAAACGTTTCACCGTAAATCAGAGCTGCTTCTTGTGGTTTATTTTTTGCAAGCGCCTCCAGTGCAGTTGTGAACAGTGAAATGGCCAGTTCATACGTGCGTTTGCCGGCAGGGGCATCGAAAATATTTTCCAAAACAGAATGCACCAGAGTCCCACGAACGGCTGCGATTGATGGTTCTTCGGGCAACTGGTCAATTGTTTTGAACCGATATAGCAAAGGGCACTGTTGGTAATCGGCACTGCGCGAAGGAGAGAGGGAAGTAGGGAACACCATATGAGCCTAGTTGCCCAACTGACACAAATTGATCACCTCGTCAAACAACGCGGTAGGTGAGTCAATGATTCACGGCGATAAAGTCACCACATGCCTAAACGTCCAGTCCATCCTCCGGCGCCACGTGAAGCGGTCATTGTGGGCGCCCGACCCAGAGGGCCACTCCGTGCCGGTGACCTGGTGCAACTTATTGACGCTAAAGGCAACAAATACACCATCACCTTGAAAGAAGATCTGATTTTTCATAGTCATCGGGGGCAATTGGCCCACAATGACATGATCGGTAGAAGTGAAGGAATAATCATTAATAGCGATCGAGCTATTTCGTATCAAGTTTTGCGTCCAGGACTAGACGACTATGTGCTGTCGATGCCGAGAGGCGCCACGGTCGTTTATCCCAAGGACGCGGCGCGAATCGTTGGTCTGGCCGATATTGGAGAGGGTTCACGAGTCCTTGAGGCTGGGGTAGGGTCGGGTGCTTTAACATGCTCACTACTGCGCGGTGCCGGAATCACCGGGTCGGTTGTCAGCATTGAACGTCGCGAGGATTTTGCTGAGATCGCAACTGAGAATGTCTGCCGGTGGTTTAACGGTTTTCCTGAATCATGGAGTTTGAAAATCGCAGACCTGGTCGAATTTCAGCCCGATCTTGGTGGCTACGACTCGGTTGTTCTGGACATGTTGGCGCCCTGGGAGTGTCTTGAGGTCGTCGAAAGTGCGTTACGGCCAGGTGGGGCACTGGTGGCCTATGTTGCTACAACAACGCAATTATCCCGACTGGTGGAAACGGTGAGGGTTCGTAACGTGTGGACGGAACCGCGCGCGGAAGAAAGTCTGCTCCGCACATGGCACCTGGACGGTCTGTCAGTTCGCCCGGACCACAAAATGAATGGGCACACGGGTTTCCTTGTTTCTGCGAGATTGATGAACGGCCCTTCACTTGATCGAAAGCGCCGCCCAGCCCCTGGAGCCTATGGGGTGGATTACCACGGCCCCGGCGGTGAAAACAAATTTGAAGGAACCACACCCCTTTCAGTCGCTGAAAACGCCTAGTCGGGTTATGGTGTTACTGGTGAAAATCAGCCGGTACCCCCTAGAGAAATGGTGACGACATGGAGCAAAGCTCTAATCTGACTCAAATACAGGGTGAGTTGGCTGCCGCAAGGGATCACAATGAGCGCCTGATCACAACATTGCGCGATGCTCGTGAGCAAATTGTTTCACTAAAAACGGAAGTGGATCGCCTAGGGCAACCACCAAGTGGATTCGCCACAATTTTAGTTGCTTACGAAGATGCAACCGCGGACATCATGGCTTCTGGTAAAAAATTACGTGTGGGAGTCAGCCCTGCCATTGACATTGCTGATCTGGTACTCGGCCGCGAAGTCTTGCTGAATGAATCCATGAATATTGTGAGTATCCGGGAATACGACGAAACCGGTGAGATTGTCGTTCTCAAGGAACGAATCGATGGTGACCGGGCATTGGTTGTTGCACACTCTGATGAAGAAAGAGTAATCAAGCTCGGTGCGCCACTTATTGATCAAAAACTTCGTGCCGGTGACACTCTCATGTGTGACATGCGCAATGGTGTTGCGGTAGAAAAGATTGCGCGTGCCGAGGTCGAAGAATTAGTTCTAGAAGAAGTCCCTGACATTCATTACGAAGATATTGGCGGATTGGGTGAACAAATCGAGGCGATCCGCGACGCAGTGGAGTTGCCATATTTGCATGCTGAGTTGTATCTGGAACACAAACTCAAACCACCAAAAGGAATCTTGCTTTACGGTCCTCCAGGGTGCGGTAAAACCCTGATTGCCAAGGCAGTTGCGAACTCATTAGCGCAAAAAGTGGCAGAGAAAACCGGAATGGGGGAGGGACGTTCCTATTTCCTCAATATTAAAGGTCCAGAACTACTGAACAAGTACGTAGGTGAGACAGAGCGTCATATACGTCTCGTCTTCCAGCGGGCCCGAGAAAAGGCCTCTGAAGGCATGCCCGTAATTGTGTTTTTTGACGAAATGGATTCACTCTTTCGAACACGCGGCACAGGTGTGAGTAGCGATGTTGAGAATACGATTGTCCCTCAGTTGCTCAGCGAGATTGATGGTGTTGAAAGCTTGGAAAATGTTATCGTGATTGGGGCCAGTAACCGAGAGGACATGATTGACCCGGCAATTTTGCGCCCTGGGCGACTTGATGTGAAAATCAAGATTCAACGTCCTGATGCTCAAGCGGCTGCAGCCATCTTCTCAAAATACCTCACTTCGGATTTACCCCTGCATGATGAGGATTTGGCAGAGCATTCCGGAGACCGGGACGCTACAACGACTGACATGATTGCTCGGGCAGTCGAGCGCATGTATACAGACATGGATGAGAACCGTTTCTTGGAAGTGACATATGCCAATGGGGATAAAGAAGTGCTGTATTTCAAGGACTTCAACTCGGGTGCCATGATTGAAAATGTTGTCGCGAGGGCAAAGAAATCCGCAATCAAGGACTTCCTCACCTGCGGGCAACGCGGGATACGCGTGCAGCACCTACTCGACGCGTGCATTGACGAGTTCCGCGAAAATGAAGATTTGCCAAACACTACAAACCCCGACGATTGGGCCCGCATCTCTGGTAAAAAGGGCGAGAGAATCGTCTTTATCCGGACCTTGATCGAAGGTAAAAAAGGGACAGAGCCTGGTCGTTCAATCAGCACCGCGTCCAATACCGGTCAATATCTCTAGACATACACCAACTGTTTGCTCTGGAGGATTAAAAGGTACACATGAGTGTTAATCGGATAATGGGAATCGAAACCGAGTATGGGGTAACCGTGCCCGGCCACCCAACTATGAATGCCATGGTCACGAGTTCACATATCGTGAGTGCTTACGCGCACTTAAGTGGCCTGGACCAAGGATTACACGCACGCTGGGATTACGACAGGGAGTCACCTTTGCGCGATGCCCGCGGATTCGATCAAAGTCGCGCAGACGCGGATCCGAGTCAATTAACCGACGATCACGAACTTGGACTTGAAAACATTATTCTCACCAATGGAGCCCGCCTTTATGTGGACCATGCGCATCCTGAGTATTCAAGCCCAGAAGTGACAAATCCGCGCGATGCAGCCTTGTGGGACAAAGCAGGAGAAATGGTCATGCACCAGGCCGCCTTATTTGCGCCAAAATTCGATGGAGCGCAGATCAAACTATACAAAAACAATGTTGATAACAAGGGCGCTTCCTATGGCACGCACGAAAATTACCTGATGGCTCGTCAGACGCCATTCACGAATATTGTGCGGCTGCTAACGCCTTTTTTTGTTACAAGGCAAATTTTCACTGGCAGTGGTCGATTGGGTCAAGGGCAGGAAGGTGCCGTCAAGAAATTCCAGATTTCACAGCGTGCTGATTATTTTGAGGCTGAAGTAGGCCTTGAAACAACATTGAAGCGTCCAATTATTAATACCCGTGATGAACCGCACGCGGATCCTGAAAAATACCGACGACTTCATGTAATCGTAGGTGATGCGAATATGTCAGAAAAGGCCACGATGCTCAAAATGGGCACTACGTCACTCGTTTTGGCGTTAATCGAATCTGGATTCGAAGATTTTGGCCTGTTCGATATAGCCAATCCTGTTGCGGCAATGTCGAAAGTTTCCTATGACACCACGATGAACAAAGTGATTACTATGACCAACGGCTCCTCAATGCGCGCGGTTGAGATCCAATACTCCTATCTCGAGACAATTCGGTCTCACCTGTATTCACACACTGACCCGGATAACCAAACAGTCGAAATCCTGGATTTGTGGCAGGAAACCTTGGATTCGCTCAATGATCAATCGGGCGAGCATAAAGTGGCGGCTCGCTACATTGATTGGATTGCAAAGTATCAATTGATGCAGGGATACCGGGATCGAGATGGTCTTGAGTGGGACAACCCACGTTTGGGAGTGATTGACCTGCAATACAGTGATATTGATCCAGATCGCGGAATCGCCATCAAGCTCATGCGCAGAGGTTCAATCGACACAATATTCTCCGCTGACCAAATCGAAGTTGCGACCCGTGATGCACCACAAGACACCAGGGCGTACTTCCGAGGCGAATGTGTCCGCAGGTATCCACAAAATGTTGCAGCGGCGTCGTGGGACAGCATAGTTTTTGACACTGGGGGAGATACCCTGCTGCGAATTCCTACCCTCGAGCCACGGCGGGGTAACAAAGCATCAATTCAGGGGCTTCTCGACCAGAGTGAAAGCGCTGCAGACCTTCTCAATTCATTGCGATCCCACGACTAGCAGTTAGGCTAAGCACATGCCGACCCACGATAGCAATCAAATAAAGCGTTCCCGACGGGAAGAGGATCAGGACGATCAGGATTCGGTCGTGGTCGCTGCCGCCAATAACGCTGAGCTGGACAATGAAGTTGATTCGCTCTTAGATGAAATCGATGAGATCTTGGAAGTCAACGCTGAGGACTTTGTAAAGTCGTTTGTGCAAAAGGGCGGACAGTGAACCCGGAGTCCTCTTTTGCCGCGCACTTGCAGTCTCAAGGAAAACTTCCCAACGCAATGACTACGTCAGCGTCGAACGAGCATCTAGCACCACATGGAACTACCATCGTGTCTCTTCGTCACGCTAAAGGTGTTCTTATGGCAGGAGATCGCAGGGCAACCATGGGCAACATTATTGCCCAGCGTGACATTCAAAAAGTATTTCCAGCCGATACCTATTCATTGATTGGCATTGCAGGATCAGCGGGAATTGCCTTAGAACTTGTTCGATTGTTTCAGGTTGAACTCGAGCATTATGAAAAAATAGAGGGAACGTCGCTGTCATTGAATGGCAAGGCGAATCGTCTTTCGAGTTTGTTACGTTCCAATCTTGGGCTCGCCATGCAGGGTTTAGCAGTAGTACCACTCTTTGCTGGTTTCGATAGCAAGTTGGATATTGGCCGCATATTTTCATACGATGTCACCGGTGGCCGTTACGAAGAGCACGATTTTTATGCCGTCGGATCTGGTTCGCAATTTGCTCGCGGAGCGCTTAAGAAAATTAATGCACTCAATCAGACCGAGGACGAAGCAATCGCTGCAGCAATCGAGGCATTATTTGACGCAGCGGACGACGACAGCGCAACGGGCGGGCCAGATATAAGTCGCGGAATTTTTCCTGTTATTTACACCGCTGGTGCAGATGGCGTGCGAGAGATTGACACGGATCGAATCGCTCAGTTATCCCAAGCGATGCTTGGGCGGCGTTCAACTCAACCCAATGGACCTCGGGCGCATTTATTGAATGGGGGTGATTCCCAATGAGCATGCCGTATTACGTCTCACCGGAGCAAATAATCGCTGACAAAGCAGAGTTCGCTCGTAAAGGCATTGCGCGAGGACGGTCTGTTATCGTGGCAAGTGCACGCGAAGCAATTTTCTTTGTTGCTGACAACCCTTCCCGAGCGCTACATAAAATCGGGGAAATATATGATCGTATTGGGTTCGCCGCGGTGGGCCGATACAATGAATTCGAAAATCTACGAGTTGCAGGGGTTCGGTTAGCGGATACCCGGGGGTACTCCTATGACCGGGTTGACGTGACGGTTCGAACAATAGCTAATGCTTATGCCCAAACACTGGGCAGTATTTTCATTGAAGCTGCCAAGCCATTTGAGGTAGAAATAGCCGTTGCGCAAGTTGGTGAAACACCAGATCAAGATCAGTTGTATCGGATTTCATTCGATGGCTCAGTTCATGATCAAGCTGGTTTCATCAGTATGGGAGGCGACAGTGAGACTGTTGGAAATCACATGTCGGAGAACTGGAGTATTGGGGCTGATTCTCAGGACACACTCAAGGCTGCGTTGAATGCGCTCTACCCCGATTCCGAGCCCGACATCACCGCTCTCGAGGTAGCCACTCTGAGCCGAACAGGTGATGGGCGGCGCTTTCGTCGCTCAACATCCGCAGAAATCATTGAGTTACTGGGTTGAGAGGGCGGCAACGATATGCAGCGCCGAATATTTGGTATCGAGACGGAATACGGTGTCACCTGCACCTTTAAAGGTCAACGGCGCCTAAGCCCCGACGAAGTTGCACGCTACCTGTTCCGTCGAGTAGTCAGTTGGGGCCGAAGTAGCAATGTATTTCT
>Ga0129324_10001744_pt1 | contig 13778 bp, 4 predicted proteins | sample CPBDNA_7_FD_96879 | JGI IMG/M metagenome (GOLD analysis project Ga0129324, IMG submission 96879) | Freshwater to marine salinity gradient microbial communities from Chesapeake Bay, USA - CPBay_Spr_15_0.2_DNA | ecosystem: Environmental > Aquatic > Marine > Coastal | place: USA: Chesapeake Bay... | reverse complement strand
TTAAACCATTTTCAAGTTTCAACGTTGGGAATGAACAGATTTTACTAGTCGAGAGGAAAAGAACCTAACCATGTGTGCACCAACCAAAGATCTAGCCAAGATAGCAATAGCCGGAGCGGCAATATACGCGACTGGTGGAGCGGCCGCAGGGTCAATACTTTCAACTTCAGGTGGTTCAATGGCCGCGACTACGACCACGAGTTCATTCGCGTCAAGCATAGCATCAACCTACAGTGCGGTGACCAACAGTGGTATTTTTAAAACATTGAGCACAGTATCTAAAATTGCAACCCCAATACTGGGTGCCGCGGGATCAATATATTCAGGATACCTAAATGCCAAAATGTTAGAAGCACAGGCAAACTTTGTAGATTATTCTATCATACAAGAAGGTGAGGCCGCGGGTCTGCGTAAATCACAACGTGACCGTGCTAGAAGGAAATTGTTAGCAGAACAGTATGCAAAATATTCACAGACCGGGATCACAATGGAAGGCACACCAACAGACATACTGGGTGAGACGTCGGCTAAATTTGCGGAGGACCAATTCGTAGATGATTACAACACAGCACTTAAAATTACAACACAGAAATTCAGTGCTGGACAACTACGTGCTGAAGCACAAGCGGCACAACTTGGTGGTTTTGTAAACGCGGCCATGGTATTGGGCACAAGAGGTTTTCCAACTAAAGGCAAACAAAATATCTTTACAGAAATACCCATGGGAGAAGGAGAAACATTCTAATGTCAAGTGAAAATTTAACAGGCAAACCAATAGTATCAAGGACGTTACCCGGATCAAGGAAACGTGTCAGCATACCAACAGTGTCTGACAGCAACGCACAGATCAATCCCAACATCACTCAACCTTACATAGCAGGACAGACAGCCGCAAAATTGGTCAGCACTATCACTGACAGTTTGAACAAGACCGCTGACCTGCAGGCAGAAAAAGATGCCACGATAGCGGGATACCAGGCACAGCAACAGGCCATCAAAGAGGGCAAGACAGATTACCTAGGAGGTGGTAACGCTTTCACTATATCAGGCAAAGCATTCAAGCAAGGTGCCAACCTAGCCATGATCAACAAGAAGAAAGGTGAGTTTGATGAAGCATTGGGCAAACTGGCCGTCAAGAGATCAAACAAACCTGATCAATTCAACAAGGAAGCGGAAGAATTAAAAACACAACTGTTCCAAAACTTGCCGTCTAATTTACAGGTCGCGTTGGACACGGATTTTGAAAAATCAAGATCTAACTTCAACACACAGATCAATGTGAGATTGACACAACAACAGTTTGAAGAAAACAAGATGTCAGTCATAGATGGCATAGATCGTAACATAAAAAAAATATTCAACACGGTAGGTGCACATGGTATCAACGCTGAAGACTTGCCAGCACTGTTTGGGGACATGCAGATCAACCTAGCATCGCTGAAACAGGATTACAACGTAGCACCAAAAGAATTGCGTGCCATAGTAGGCACTGCCAGACAACAACTTTTCAGTCAATACCTGCGTACAGAATTTGACAACGTCAAGACCAACCCCGGGGCTCTGAAAGAACTAAAACAAAAAGTCAAGGACGGTACATACACGTTTGGTGCGTTGGGTGAGGAATATGGAGAATTCATACCAGGGGGTACAGAAATAACTTTAGCGGAAGCCAGTGCCTACACAGCGATAATTGAACAGTATGAAAAAGATTTTGCCAAGGACAATGCCAATCTAAAATTAGATTTCAACACCAGTCACGATGACAAAGTGGAAAGGTTAGCAGACGGAGACAAAGGGTTCACAGTGACCTACAATGATCAAGGACAACTAGTGACCACTTTTGATCCAAACTCCAGGACCTATGACAACGATATTTCAACGTTGTATGGCAACGATGCAACCACCAGGGCAAAACACGAGAGGGACCTGATAGCGGCCAGCATGTCGGGAGACCTTTTGTTACAGATTAGATTTATGAATGAATCACAAATTGAACAGTTTGGCAAACGTACCATAGCAAAATGGCAAGAAGAAGTGGACGGCATGCCAGATGGTGCCATGAAGAGTGTGTACATCAAAGCCATAGAGTTAGCCGAGCCAAGGATGAAAAATATAATCGAGGCCAGACTCAAAGACAAGACGACAGGTGAGTCAATGCAGACATTCCTCGAATACAAAAAAGTCAACGGTCAGGGAGACCAGATAGACGATTCTACAGCGGCAGGATTGCGACCATTGATAAAAGAATTCCAAAACTGGAGCAACGCACCTTTCAAAGCATCAGACCTGCCAACTGGATTGGCTAACCGAGTGTTCACAGATCTTGTTGATAATTTCAACGTCAGCATGAACGACGGAATGATGAAGATGGATCAGATACTGACCAACTACGACGAATTCGCTTTGGCATTGATATCACAGGGCATCAGGAACAGACCACAAACAGAAAAGACCAACGATTTCGCTCTCCTGCAGGTTGCTTTCTTAAAGAAGGCCGGACGATTCAACGAAGCGGAACAATTGGCATCAATATGGAGTAAAGGCAAAGACGCACAGACACAGTTGCCACAACTGATGGGCAAAAAAGAATACAACGATGCCGTAGAAACATTTGAATTGAAATTTAGATCCAAGTACAGGAACAAGACCATACCGTTGAGCACATACCATGACAGCCTGTACGAGACCGGAAGGGCCATGTTTGATCGTAACCTGTTGGCAGAAAATTACAATCCAGGTGATGCCATAAAGGCCACATTTGATTTCTTGCAAAGAACTAATCCTGAAGTGGAGAGGGGTGATGGAAACACCACGGTGTTACCGTTGTATGTGACCAAAAACCAGTATGGTGAAGACAGGTCATCGTTGATCGCATACAAAATGGAACAAGCGTTAGAATACCCTGAACTATCAAACATCGTTGTCGCAGACGGACAGACTATAGATCGTGTGATCGACTACAAGGAAGAATTTGTTTTTGGTTTTGACAATGACAGGATGGTGTTGAGACAGGGTGGTGATTACCAGATACACCCAACACAGAAACTGCCAAGCGATGGTGAGAGCCTGTTGTTGACTGATTTCACAGTGAGCATTGACAGGAAGCACGCACCAAAGACCGTTTTTGAAGACATAGAACTGACTTGGGATTTCAAGGACAAGACCAAACTTTCTAGCCTCATGCCCTCTACCGTGGTAGAGACGGCACCAGCGGTGAAGTTTGACATGTTTGACGAGACAGATATTCCAAACGAGATAGATCAAAGTTTACTCACATACGAGGAGGCCTTGCAGAAAACTTTTAGCAATTTCAACGCAGACCTCAAACCAGAAGACAAATACAACGATTGGTTTGACAGATCGCTGGTTGGCAACGATCAAAGGAAACGAACCATCGTGCAGGCCATAAGCATGAAGGCCGCACAGGGTGATCTAAACCACATGGACCTGTTATGGTTGGCCAACAACACCAACCTGGGGGGCAAGAGGAATCTCAACAACAAAAAGATCAGGGATCACATAATACAAGAAAACAACAGCAACTACGACGGGTTCAGTTCTAGGTCAAGTTTGAATGAAGCCGCAACTAAACTGTCACCGTTACAGGCCATATTTGCTAGTGCCAAGATTGGAAAAGAATTATATCCGCAACGTCAGATAGACATGCAGGATGACATGGAAGAATTTAGACCTGAACAAATAAGAGGATACTAAAATGGCCATTGAACAACTGCCAAATGAAGTAAAGATCACTAGGCCCGATCAGGCCAAACCATTACCATACACACGTAGAGAAGTGTTCTGGGATGGGGTCACCAGGGCAGGATTTAAAGAGACCAGTTGGAGTTATCTGGCAGACACGCTGGAGGCACGAGAGGCCAGGAACAACACACAGTTACAGCAACTCACAGAAGACGAATTCTACAACCTACCGGGGGTGAGGGATGACATGGAATACTACCCTGGCATGACAGTGGCACAGGCCAACTTATACATAGACGAGGTCACCAGGCAGATGGATTACATGACCATGAAGGAGTACGCTGATTTCTACGCACCGGCCTACTACGTGGGAGGATCATTTGCGGGATCAATGGTTGACCCAGTAAACATCATACCGTTTGGTATGCCCATCAAAGGTGCCAAGTGGACGGTGAACGCATTACGTGCCGCGGGAGCAAACATGGCCATAGAGACGGCATTGCAACCATTGGCCTACACCGCATACAAGGCCAGGGGTCAAGAGTACGATGAAACGGATTTTGCGAGGAACGTTTTGTTTGCCGCGGGAGCGGGTGCTGGATTGAGTGCTTTCTTCAGTGGTGCCAAGGGATTGATCAACAAGTTGGATAATTTCGCTTTGATGGGTCATGAGGCACGTACCGTGGAAGGTGTCCAGACTAGATTGAGCAAAGGCAAGTACGAGATTGACGACGAGTTCGTCAACGTCATGAACACAGGACAAACCACAATAGCCAGCCTGGCCAGCAACAACGTCAGGAACACTGACCCATTCACTAGATCAAGATCATACATAGACACCACTGGAGAGATACATGCCAGCAGGGATCTGACCAAGACAGCAACATCAGTGGAGACCGCTGTGATCACCGGTGAATTTGGTGGCAAGGTTGTGACTGGTTCCAACGATGACATTTTGAAAACATTAAAATACATCAAGAAATATCTTCGTGATGACGAGCAAATCACAGTAAAACGTAACGACAAACCAGGTAATGCTTTGAAACTCAACAAGAACGAGATTGACAGTTTTGTGGACGGTGGTGCGTTAGAGGTCAACAGGAGGATCTTTGGTGCCGACCAACCCAAGAGCCAGTTCCGTGACATATACAACAGCATTACCAGTAAATTCAAAAATCCGTTCGTGGCAGAACTGGATGACAATTTTGGTTTCACATCAAAGGAGATCGACGGTGTGAGGTATCAGTTTGAATTCGAGACCAGGGGAGACAGGCAGGGATTTGATCCCAACACGGGCCTGGGCAGGATCTATGAGGTCAAGAACGGCAAGAGGAAATTGCTAGACCAGGACAAGGCCTTACAAGTTTATAAAAAGATCAAAGAGATCGGACTGGAGGCACAGGTCAAGGACACGGGACGTACCACAGTAGACACAACCCGTAGTCTCGAGAGCCAGGTGTTGGAAGGCACTGATGCCACCAGCACACAGAACAAGTCGGTAGAAGCGTCCAGCAACGACAAGGCCAACGAAGAACTGGTGGGAACAGACGGCACTAAAAAGACGGCCGAAGAAATGCAGGCAGAAGGTCCAGATCCTAAATTGATAGTGAAGAAAGCCAACTATGAGCAAACATTCCAAAAGTTTATAAAAGCACCACAGATAAATGTGGACAAGTTAGCAATAAGATTCAATGCCCAAACAAAAAAAATTGACATTGTTGAAGACAGATACAACAGCCTAGGCCGTGAAGAAAAACAAGCAGTATTGGACTTCATAAAAATGTATGACGAAGCAACCGTGGTCAAACAAGCACCAGAACAAGGTGTCAAGAATCGAATCAAAGACCACCAGGAAGGAAAGTGTGATTAATCATGGCAATAGATAATTTATGTGATGAGGTGCTAAACAGGTTCCTCAAGGCCAACGGGATAGAACTACCAGAAACACAGATAACAAGCATAGGCAAAGAGATCAAGCAGAGGGCCGACGACTTAAACAAGGAAGGTAAGTCGCTGTTGGATTTCTTTGACAGGGACGCAAACATAACACACGGTGATCTGATAGCCACGCAGGTGTTCAACAAGCACTTTGACGAGATCGTTTCAAACATAGACGCTGAAGCGTTGACCAAGAGTACCTTAAAACAGAGATTGCGTGACATGGACAAGAACACCAGATATCTGATAGCCAGGGACCTGGGAGTAAATCACATCGATTTGGACAGGGAAGTCAGCAACATACTAGATCCGGTCAAATACGAAGAATGGGTGGAATCAAAATTACCCAGGGACAGAAAGGGCAATATCAAAACACAGAAGGCCGAGTACGACGCAAGAGCATTCAAGGGCACTATCATGAATTCACTAGACACGTTTGGACACATCACGTTAGAGGGATCCATCGATGGTGAAACAAAAGTATTCCAAGTTGGTGTACCTGAAAAGTTGCGTGAGATATTAAAGGACGAAAATCTTGATCCATATCAAGTCATGCGAGGCACACAGAAAGTCAAAAAGAAAAATGCCGAGACTGGTGAGGAGGAGACCGTGAGGTTAAGTGAACTTGTGTTGGAAGAAATATTTGACATCCAGGCTTCAACTAGGGGCAAGAACAACTACCTAGAAGTTTCAAAGAAAAATCCAACAGGAAACAAAGTGGCCAATGCCATGGCAAGAGCAGTGTACGAGGGAGTGATACTGCCTTACTACTACAAGATGAACCTAATGGGCAGGAAGACCGATCCTGCGGAAATCGTACCAAAGATCTATTTCAAAAAATTTAAAATGAAGAAATACGAATTAGAAGTGGTCGAGGATGGGCAGACCAAGAAATTAAAAGGTGACGATGCGGTGGCCAGACTGCTGGCAGACAACTTGAGTCCAGTGCATGGAAATGATACAGCAAGGCTTGAGATTGGAAGGAGGATTGTTAAAAAAATAAATCTAACTGGTGATTACAGACAGGCAGACACGGTGATACAGGAGATCAAAAACAGTCGTTTGGCCGACGACCCAACCCTGAATGCCAAGGAAATACCAGGTGTATTAGAATGGAAGAGCGGACCTGCCTTCAACAAAGTGGCCAAAGCATTGGGAGATCAATCTAGCATGGGGGAGATCATACACAGGATGGTCAACGAAGCAGGACGTCAGGCCGGCAATGTCAAATTCCTAGGACCCAACTATGAAAAAGCACACAAACTTTTAACCAGGGTGGTGAGATCGGGCACCAGCGTCGATCAGCCAACTGTGGTACTGCCGGGAGGCATCAACACCATAAACTTTTCTGTGGGTGGCACGCTAGACAAGAAGATAGCATTGTCTGCCAGCGAATACATGGAACACATGGCCAACCCATGGCTGGCTGAAAACATGAACACCAACTTTGCCAGCACCATGCTGGGATTCGTAAGGAACACCCAGATTGTGAAACTGGGTAGTGCATTCATATCAAACGTGGGTGACCTTGCCAGTTTCTACACCGTGGCCAGGGGCAGGTTGGGTGCTGGAAGATTAGAAACGTTGAAAGGCATGTTCCAATACCAGTTCAGCGGCAACAAAGCGGAACAAAAACAAGCGGCCAGCATGATGATAGATTTTAACGAGATGATGATAGGTGACCTGCAGGACAGGTTTAGGATGATGGATCACAGCGGTTACACAGCACAGACCCGGATGGGTGATCTGGCCTTGAAAGGGTCAGCGTTCTTGGCACACAGCACGTTGAAACTGACAGGATTCAACGCTTGGAACAGAGGACTGACCATAGGTGCTGTGTCAATGATCAACAGGAGCATAGGAGACATGATCAAGTCTAGGAAAAAATGGGCAGACTTGACAGACATGCAGAGATACAATTTTGAGAAATTTGGTTTTGACGAGATCGCTTATGGGCACTTGGTCAAATCACAGGCAATCGATCTCCCAGGGCCAAACGGCAATGGTGGAGGTCGTTTCAACATATTCAAATTCAAACAGTACGTGGACGACAACGTGGCACAAAATCTAATGGATGAGTCATACGTGAACAAGATCATAAACGTGGTAAACGACATATCAGAATCAATGGTGTTGAAGCCAGGGGCCATAGACAGGGCCGCTGTTGGATTCTTTGCCAAACCAGGCACGGTGGCTGAACAGTTCGCGAGGGCAGTCACACAGTTCCAGACTTTTATGGTATCACATTCACGTAAGATCCTGATGTTTGAATGGCAACGTGCCAAACAACAGATCAAAAAGGGAGAAATATTTGACGTTGCCGCAAGTGTGGCCAGGATATACGCACCAATGATGATATTAGGTTATGGTGTTGTGCAGGCCAAACAGTTAGTGGCTGGCAAGCAACCTTACACATTGGAAGAAGCCGCGTTGAGGAGTTTCTATTACACAAACACATTGCCGTTCTTTGGATCATTGTATTATCAGAACGGTGGTATAGAATTGTTGCGATACACCATGACCGACGAGGATGAATCATTCAAGAGATCCGGACCAACACTTGAGAGGTTCTTTACTGACCTGCTGGGACCAGGTTTGAGTGATTTCATAAGTTATACACAGGCCGCGTATGGTGCCTTAAAAGCAGGGGTACTGACACTGGGTGGGGACAGTTATGACGCAAAAAACGTGTTTAGACAGAGCGTGTCAAAATTTACGAGGACACTGTCTGGTCTCAACGTGCTTGAGCAATGGTGGATTACAAAAGGATTGACACAGGCCATCAGTTATGACGCTTGGCTAGAATGGTACGATCCAGTTGGCTACAACAGGTACAAAAGGAAACAACAGAACAGGGCCATGAACGAACGTGTGAACGGTGAACTTTACAGCGTCTTCGGCAAATGGTTCCGTGATTAAAATAAATAATAAAAAAGGAAACACCAAACAATGACGACATCAGCGACCACACCAAGATTGAACTACACAGGTGACGGCAGTACGACCGATTTCACATTCAACTACGAGATAGCGGACCAGAATTCCATAGCGGTCTACGTGGGATCAACACGTCAGACCCTGACCACTGACTACACGGTGGCATTCAATTCAGGCACCGCGGGCACTGGCACCGTTACTTTCCTTTCGGCACCGGCCAACGCGGCTGACATATACCTGGTCAGGGAGACGGACAACATCAGGACAACGGACTTCCAAGAGGGTGGAGCGTTCCTGGCCGCTACCATAAACAACGAATTAGACAGATTAACACAGGGCATACAGGACCTAGAGAACAGACTAGACAACAGGGTGTTGGAATCAGCGGAACCCAACGACGAGAGTGCCAGGGATCTGACCATACCAAATGCGTCAACCAGGGCCAACAAGACACTAACATTTGACGCGTCAGGAGACGTACAGATGTCAGATGCCGCGGGATCAGTAACCAGTGTGGGCACGGGCACGGGATTGACTGGTGGACCTATAACAACATCAGGCACGATCTCAATAGATTCAACAGTGGCAACACTGACGGGCACACAGACGCTGACCAACAAGACGCTGACATCACCTGTAATTGACACAGGTGTATCAGGCACAGCAATAAAAGATGAAGACGATATGGTTTCCAATAGTGCAACAGCACTAGCAACACAGCAGTCTATCAAGGCTTACGTGGATGCCGAAGTTGGTGCTGTATCAACCAGCAGTATATCAACAGGCAACACCAGTGCCACTGTCACTGACACAGGATCAGATGGACAGTTCACGGTCGTGGCAGACGGCAACACAGAACTTACAATAACAGACACCGCTTCAACATTCAGCGGCACGGTCGAGACCACTTCAACATCAGCGGGTGCCATCAAGACACCGACCATACAGTTGGATGGTGACGATGTTACAATTACAGGTATTACTGCTAACACCAGCATCGGTTTGATTCCTAATGGCACGGGTGACGTGTATGCGACATCAGACATCATAGCCAACGGTGACCTAATCGCTACCCGTAGGGTACAAAACGATTCCATAAGCATCGGTGGGTTGGGTAACAACCAGGATGCCTACATACAGGGACGTAGATCAAACGAGAACATCGTAATTGATCCAGCAGGAACAGGAACTGTTGAATTGAATGCCAACACCAACGTGACGGGCACACTGGGAACAACAGGTGCCATAACGGCAGGTGGCAACATAGCCATGGGTGGCAATCAGATCACAGGCCTTGACGTCTTTGGATATCCATCAGCGGATTCAGACGCGGCCACAAAGAAATACGTGGACGACTCCTTTGCCACTATATCAACCAACACGTTATCACAGTTAGATACTAGCCTGTCCGTGACAGATTCGGGTTCTAATGGTGCTATCACACTGACAGCGGATGGCAACACGGAAATGACCGTTACGGACGCGGGTGTGAGGATACACGGTAATTTAACGGTTGACGGCACACAGACGATATTAAACACGGCCACGCTTTCAGTGGAGGACAACATCATCACGGTCAACAGGAACGTGTCAACCGTGGGAGCGATGCCAACCAACTCTGGATTGGAGATCAACAGGGGTGATGCCACAGCGGCCACACTGTACTGGAACGAGACCGATGACAGGTGGGACATATCAGGCACGGTATCAACTGCGATCAGGACAGCCAGCATCACGGACCAGGGATCGGGCATAGACTTCAACGACAAGAGTTTAACAAACGTAGGTGGCATCGTATCCAACAGTTATTCAGCACAGTCTGGACAGGACTTCTACATCGGCCTACAGAACAACCTAGCAGAAGCATTCAGGATCGTCAACTCGTCAGGACAGAACATCATCACCATAGATGCTGGTTCTGGCACCGATGGTGACACCGTCAACTTCGAGGGCAACATCAACACCAGTTACACCGCGAGCAGACCATTCACTTTCAGCCAAGGCATCACGCTAAACAGCCCAGCCTCAATCACAGGTGGGGCAGGAGCAAACATACAGATCGTGGCAACCGGTGGGGGTGCCATACAATTATCGGGTGGTGATGTCACTGTGTACGATGTGTTACAGACATCAGGTGATGACAGCCACATACAGACTGACAGCATCAGGATCGACGCAGGATCAGGTTTGATATCAGGACGTAGGTCCAACGAGGACATATCTATACAACCAGCGGGCACTGGTAAAGTTATTTTAGGTGCTATCAAAATTGACGGCACAACAATCAGTTCAGATGACTCAACACAGATCACCATTGCGGAAAACATACAGACCACAGGTTCATTGGACACCAACGCTATCACAGGAACGACCATTGACGCGTCCACGGATGTCACAACACCGAGGATAGAAACTGCCAGCGGTGATTTAACCATTGTTCCAGGATCTGGTGGTTCGACCACGATCGAAAACATCAACGGAGCTGTTAATCTAGGAAACAGTGGTAGTTTCAGCATATTCAGTAACGGCATACACAGATTTCAGGACAAGGCAGTATGGGACCAAAATCTTGAAATCAATGACAACTACATCAAGACCACGGCATCAAACAGCGATCTAGAATTATCGGCCAGCGGCACAGGAAAGGTTTCAATATCGGGAGACCTATGGCCAACTTCTGGAGCAATCAACGGTTATGTGCTACAGACGGACGGTGCTGGTAATTTAAGTTGGTCACCAGCAAGTGGATCAACTGGTGATCTTACCATAGTTGGTTCAACTATATCATCACCATCAAATGGAGATCTAACTTTACAGACCACAGGCACAGGTAACGTGGTACTAGAAAATTTAACAGTTAACAACGACGGTGCTGTAGTCACTGCTATCAAAGACGAAGACAACTTTGCTAGTAATTCAGCAACAGCGTTAGCCACGCAACAGTCAATCAAAGCGTATGTTGACACACAAGACGAAGCCATAGCGTCAGACACGTTGACATTTACCAACAAGACTTTTGATGCTAATGCCACAGGTAACTCTATTTCAAACATCGAGGTAACAGACCTAGCAGGTTCGGCTGTAGTCACAGCCGCGGAAGGCATAGCCTCAAACAACAATGACACCACAATACCAACATCGGCCGCGGTCAAGGCCTATGCTGATTCAGTGGCAAGCACCGCAACAGGTTTAACTTTTGTTGGTGATGACTCAACGGGCACACTGATATCTGACGGTGAAACAATCAAGATTGCTGGAACACAAAACATAACGACAGCAGTGAGTGGAGATACTTTGACAGTGACGGGACCAGATCTTTCAAGTTATCTCACTGATGCCAACATCACCATCGTTGGAGATGACAGCACGGGTGTAACATTCTCGGCCAAGAACAACGACGACATCACCATAACGGGTACGGGTGGTATCACATCCACTGTGTCAGGCAACACCATAACCATAGACGGTTCGGGTGTGTCAGGTGGCACGATCACAGCACTCAACAACCAGGCAGAGAACAGATTGGTTTCGATCGGATCAACCACCACGGAACTGGACGGAGAGGCCAACCTAACATTCGATGGATCAACACTGACCTTGACCGGTTCGGCCGCACTGGACGGTGTCACGATCACGGACAACACAATCTCAACCAACAGGTCAAATGACAACCTAGAGATATCAGCCAACGGATCAGGACACGTGTTCGTGGGTGATGGGGCCATCAGTAGTGTCAGCACCGGCAACAGCAATGGCCGTGCGGATCGCGGTGTGACCATATTACACGATGTGTCAATCGACCCATCAACGCAGACCACATCAGGCAGTAGATACTATGCCAACACTGACCTGTTCAGGGCCACGCTGACCGGCAACTCAACGGATTCAAATGCCAGATGGCAGAAGCACAACGTGATGGAACTGGAACTAAATGGCACGTCAAACACGGCCACCAGCACCATACACGCACCGGGCTCAAGGTTCATGCAGGAGACACGCGTGGACAACAACTCGGCCACCGCGGCCACGCTGGGCACACTGAACGTGGGCCAGTTCTCCGCAACCATGATAGCATCGGCCGGAGACGTCACGATCACTGATGTGGTGACCAACAACGGTATCTTGGACTCGGGTGGATCATTCGACAAGAACGTGACCAATGCCTACATCTACAAGGCCATCGAGAGCATGGACGCAAATTCAAACGTCACCAACCTTTATGGTTTATACCTGCAGGACACCAGTGCCACAAGTGCCAACATCACCAATGAATGGGGTGTATACGCACCCAATGACGCACAGAAGTCAAGGCTGGGTGGTGTGGACCTACAGAACGGAGACATCACCACAGGTGCTGTTTCGATCACTGACAACCTTATAACTACCAACAGATCCAACGATGACCTCAACATCCAGGCCAACGGATCAGGCATAGTTGACATCGGCACACCACTGGGTGAGGACACCCTCTACGCAGGTTTCTGGGGCAGTATCGACCGTGTCAAGGGTGCCTCTATCAATCAGAACCAAACCATCAGTGCGGCCACGTCCGACAGGACCTACGCATCACTGATCAGCCAGAGCACCACGCTCAACGGCAGTGGTTCATCGGGCAGTTTCAGGAACAGGGCCGTGATAATGGCCAGCAACCTGGACATGGCCGGCTACAGCGGCACTTCGACCAGTGCCAGTTCTGGTCCGATCAGTGCCACGCTCTACAGTAGCGTCAGGAACACCGGTGGCACCGCATCCACCTTGAACTATGCGACGGGTGGCATATTTGGCATCTACGCATTGGCCAGCAGTGGAGATGATTCAGACCTGACGATAGCATCAGCGGCCGGGGTGAGGTCAGCCATAGAAGCAGAGAGTTATTCCGCGGCCGACGTCACTATCACGGACGCATACAACTTCACCACACAGGGCTACACCACCAGTGACAGCACGGGTGTTGGTAGCATCACCAACCATTACGGTTATCACTTCGCTGGTGGATTGGGCACCAACAACTACGCGTTCTATGACGCATCGAACTCACTTTCAGTGTTCGGTGACATACAGACACAGGCTATCAGCATAACTGACAACACGATCAGCACCAACAGGAGCAATGACAACCTACGTTTGACCGGCAGTGGCACTGGACTACCGTCAATAGGACCAGACGACTTCTTTGAAAACAACGCATTCTATACACAATA